>SDGW01001451.1_pt1 | contig 13479 bp, 15 predicted proteins | sample 2873831 | NCBI WGS metagenome assembly SDGW01 (sample SAMN08132700, study PRJNA421101) | hypersaline lake metagenome | isolation source: celular fraction 0.22 microns magnesium sulfate-rich crust from ephemeral... | place: Spain: Penahueca Lagoon, Toledo | collected 2011-07
GTAATGAGCGCCATTATGCCGAAGGTAAAAGGCAAAGCAGATGGTTCTCAAGTAAATCAATTAGTCCAAAAACATTTATCTTAAAGCGAAAAGATCGCCTGTTTCGGGCGGTCTTTTTTGATATTTTACATATTCATGTGAATGCGTTATCAAAATTTTTTGAAACGAAATGGAACTCTATTCGTAATAGAGGTATCACAATAACGAAAGGAGGGGAACCATGAAAAAGATTGCTCGGTTGATTTGGGTTTTATCTATTGTTTGTTTAGTATTTCCCATATTCTCTTCTGGGCATTCAGCAGCGGATGGAGAAGGGAAGAAAGTTTTCATCGTGCCGCTTGAAGATGATGTTGAAAGAGGCCTTGAAGCCTTTCTCGAGAGAAGTGCAAATGAAGCCCGAAAGCAAGGTGCAGACCATATTATTTTTGAAGTAGACACACCTGGGGGAAGTGTTGAAGCTGCTAAAAATATTGCGCAGGCCTTCCAAGCTATTGAAATCCCGACTACGGCCTATATTAAAAAAGATGCATTATCAGCCGGATCCTATATTTCCATGAATGCAGATCAAATATATATGGATCCAAATGCAACGATGGGAGCTGCTGGGGTCATAACTTCAGACGGGAATGCAGCAGATAAGAAAGCTCAATCTGCATGGATAACAGCGATGAGAAGTGCTGCGAAATCCAATGATCGAGACCCAATATATGCTGAAGCCATGGCGAATAAAGAAATTGACCTGCCCGAGCTTCGAGCTGGAAAAGGGAGTTTTTTAACTTTAGGTGCTGAAGAAGCCATGCAAGTTGGTTATGCTGAAGGCATTGTGGATAGCCGACAAGAGCTTCTTGAAAGAATGGACCTTTCTGATGCTGAAACCATTGAGACTCAACTTACGTTAACAGAGCATATTGCTCGTTTTATAACGAATCCAGTTGTTGTTCCTATATTATTATCCATAGCAAGTTTAGGACTTGTAGTCGAACTATATTCTCCAGGTTTTGGCATTCCAGGTATAATGGGATTATCATCTTTAGTGCTGTTCTTTTATGGACATATGGTTGCAGATCTAGCGGGATATGAAGTGATCATCTTATTCCTGATTGGAGTCATATGTGTCGTCTTAGAGATCTTTGTCCCAGGCGGTATTTTGGGTGTTATTGGAGTAGGAGCAATCATTGGCTCTCTCTTCCTTTCAACAGATGATATGGGGCATATGACGATGAGTATTGCGATCGCATTAATGGTATCAATCATCGCATCTGTCCTTTTATTCCGTTTTATGGGACTGGAAAGAGGATTTTTTAAAAATATTATTTTAAGTGATTCTACCTCTACAGAAAAAGGATATATCTCCTCCAAAAGTCGTTTGGAACTGATTGGATTAGAAGGGACAACTTTAACACCTCTTCGACCATCAGGTACGGCGGTTTTTGATGGAGAAAGAATTGATGTTGTAAGTGAAGGTGGATACATTTCCAATGAAGCTCAAGTTAAAATTGTAAAAGCTGAAGGAACTCGTGTCGTTGTTAGAGAATTAGACAAGGAAGAATAAAAAGGGGGAAAAGAAAAATGAATCCACAAGATTTATTACCTATTGTATTAATAGCGGTTATTATTATTGTAGTCGCCGTGCTATTTACGTTTATCCCAGTTATGTTATGGATCAGCGCATTAGCAGCAGGAGTACGTATTTCGATTTTCACACTAGTAGGGATGCGCTTACGTCGCGTTGTACCGAATCGTGTCATTAACCCATTAATTAAAGCGCACAAAGCTGGGCTGAATCTCCAAACAAACCAGCTAGAGAGTCATTACCTTGCTGGTGGTAATGTCGACCGTGTTGTGAATGCATTAATTGCTGCGCATCGTGCAAATATTGAACTAAGCTTTGAACGTGGTGCTGCGATAGATTTAGCGGGACGAGATGTATTAGAAGCTGTTCAAATGAGTGTAAACCCTAAAGTCATTGAAACACCTTTTATTGCAGGTGTAGCTATGGATGGAATTGAAGTGAAAGCAAAAGCTCGAATCACCGTTCGTGCCAACATCGACCGCCTTGTAGGTGGTGCCGGAGAAGATACGGTTATCGCACGTGTAGGTGAAGGGATTGTTAGTACGATTGGTAGTTCAGAAGATCATAACAAAGTGTTAGAAAATCCAGATCGCATTTCTCAAAATGTACTTGGCAGAGGCTTAGATGCGGGTACTGCATTTGAAATTCTATCGATTGATATTGCTGATATTGATATCGGTAAAAACATTGGTGCGATCCTTCAAACAGATCAGGCTGAAGCAGATAAAAATATCGCACAAGCTCGCGCCGAAGAACGTCGTGCAATGGCTGTTGCTCAAGAACAAGAAATGCGTGCTCGTGTACAAGAAATGCAGGCGAAGGTTGTGGAAGCAGAAGCAGAAGTTCCGCAAGCTATGGCAGAAGCTTTACGAAGCGGAAATATTGGCGTTATGGATTATTACAACCTAAAGAACATTCAAGCTGATACAGATATGCGTGATGTAATCGGGAAAATGAATAGTGACGAAAGCGAAGAAGAAGAGTAAGTTGATCGCTCATATTTCTGAAAGGGGGCGATGGTATGGATGATCTTTTGGCATTAGCACCCATAATTGCTGGTGTGCTTGGCTGGATCTTTAGTGTTGTTAAGAAAGATCGAGATGAAAAGAAAGCCAGATCTGAAGCAAAACCAGTTCAATCTTCTACTCGGAATACAACCACATCAAATGATTCAAGTTCAGTGGAGATTGGGACGGAGACGAAAACAGATTTACAAACGTATGCTGAACGTCAACGAGAGCGTTACAAGGATAGTCAAAGCAGAACGACACAAACATCTGCTCAAGAAATATCAGATCCTGAGCATAATGCATTAGAGGATGAAAAAGGGCATAACTATTATGAGAGAGAGAATGAAGCTCCTTATCAACAAGATGAGGGTGTTCCTTATGGAAGAGATCAATATGCTCCTTATCAACGTGACCAACTAAAGCCTTATAGAGGTGAAGGTTCAAAACCGAAAGTAAGGTTGAGTGGGGTACAAAAACTCTCTCAAAAGAAATTAGCCCAAAGCTTAATTATGGCTGAAGTGTTAGGTCCACCTAGATCTCAAAAACCTTATCGCTCAAAATAAATAATTTTCCAAAGCAAAGCGCGAAATGTAGTGATACATTTCGCGCTTTTTTCATACATATGTATGTGAGAGGGGGCATGACGGATGAAAACTTGGCAACAACGATTTGGAAACTGGCTTGCACAGCATTTAGATTTACCAACAGATGTCATCCTCGAACTTCCAAGGATAACGACAATTGGTCAAATACATGCTTACATAGAAAATCATAAAGGCTTACTGCAATTTTCAGAGCATGAGATTCGTCTCAAATTAAATCAAGGACAGCTTCGAATTAAAGGGAAAGGTTTTGTCCTCAGAATGATGCTCCCAGAGGAAATTTTAGTTGAGGGAACAATTGAAGAGGTTACATTTTTGCAAGAAAACTCATAGATCTAGGAGGAAATTATGAAAATAACTCAAGGGGTCTTCTTTACAGGGTACACAACGGTTAAAGTTAAGGGGAAGTTCCCCGAGTTCTTTTTAAACCGTTGTAGTGAAAAAGGTATTATGCTTTGGGATATCAAAAAGATAGACGAGTACACGTGTCAGGCCAATATAAAACTGGAAGATGTATCGCTCTTGAAACAAACTAGGCGTAATACTGATTATAAGATATCTTTTGAAAAAAGAATCGGGTTACCATTTTGGTTACGTGCACTAATAAATAAAAAACCGTTCGTATTAGGTTTTTTATTAGGGTGCATGATGATATTTCTGTTATCGAATATGGTTTGGAGTATTAAAATTGAAGGTGTTACGCCTGAAATTGAGCATAAGATTGAAAAGAACTTAGATAAGTATGGTGTTCAATTTGGAGCATGGAAATTTAATATTGATACACCTAGTATGATGCAACAAAAACTGCTTACAGATATACCGGAATTATTGTGGATAGGAATTACAGAGAATGGGACAACCTATCACTTACAAGGTATCGAAAAAACGATCGTAGAAGAAAACATTGAAAAGGGAGCACAACATCTTATTGCAAGTAAAAAAGGGGTTATTGTAGACATGTTTGTAGAGGCTGGTGTTCCTCTTGTAAAGATTAATGATTTTGTTGAAGAGGGGGATATGTTAGTTTCAGGCCTTATAGGTCAAGAAGATGAAGAAGAAGCGGTTCGAGCAAAAGGTGAAATCATAGCAGAGACCTGGTATGAAAGCCAATTATCCATTCCGCTTTCGGTTAACTATAATGTGCTTACAGGGGAAAAGAAGAATCAATATGCGATCAATATTGCGGGACTCGAAGTACCAATATGGGGGTTTAGGGAACCAGACTATAAAAAAATTCACACGGAGACCTATAATAAACCTTTTTACTTGTTTAAATGGGAAACTCCGTTATCATTAACAACGAAAAAGCTGTGGGAAAAAGAAGAGTTTGAAAAGGCAAGAACTGAAGATGAAGCAGTACAAGCAGGAATTGAACAAGCCAAGAAAGAGCTACGGGAAAAGCTTCATGAAGACGCTGAATTCATCTCCCAAAAAGTTTTGCACAGCAAGAAAGAGAATGGTAAAGTTAAATTAATCCTATACTTTAAAGTTCAAGAAAATATTGTGAAAACACAACCTATCACTCAAGGAGACTGAAGAATGCAAGAAGACCTACAAACGATTGATATACAATTAGATAACCCAAATGAAGCAATGGCGTTGTTTGGGACAGGTGATCGTAACTTAAAACAAGTTGAAAACCAACTACAAGTTTCTATTGTTACAAGAGGCGAGCATGTGAGCGTATCAGGTAATCGAGGCCATGTTCTACTTGTTGAGCAAGTATTTCATGCATTGTTAAAGGTTATCCGTAGAGGGATTAAAATATCTGAACGTGATGTTATTTATGCAATAGATTTAGCTAAGAATGATAAAATTGAAGAATTTGAAACACTATTTGAAGATGAAATTGCTAAAAATTATAACGGAAAATCGATCCGAGTGAAGACGCTTGGGCAACGAAATTATGTATCAGGCATGAAAACGCATGACCTTGTATTTGGAATTGGTCCTGCCGGTACTGGTAAGACATATTTGGCTGTAGTTATGGCTGTACAAGCACTGAAAAACGGTGATGTTAAGCGTATAATCTTAACAAGACCTGCTGTGGAAGCTGGAGAAAGCTTAGGATTTCTACCTGGGGATCTTAAAGAAAAAGTAGACCCTTATTTACGTCCGCTATACGATGCCTTACACGATGTTTTAGGTACCGAGCATACAGGACGTCTGATTGAAAGAGGAACGATTGAAATTGCGCCACTGGCTTACATGCGTGGCCGTACTCTTGATGATGCATATGTTATTTTAGATGAAGCTCAGAATACGACACCAGAACAAATAAAGATGTTTATTACACGACTTGGTTTTGGTTCTAAAATGATTATTACCGGAGACATTACTCAGGTGGACTTACCTAAAGGTGTTACATCAGGTCTGAAAGTTGCTGAGAAAAAGCTTTCTAAAATTGAGGGAGTGGCTTTCTCTTATTTAGAGCAAGCTGACGTAGTTCGTCACCCAATTGTTCAAAAAGTTATTGACGCTTACGAAGAAATGTAGAAGGTAAGACCCAATTGAGGGTCTTATTTCTATATATTTCGGGATGGAATGAGGTGACATGATGCAGAATCAATGGTGGAATCATTTCAAAGTCAACCGTTTAATCTATAATAAATGGCTAGCCATAGGAGGATCACTTCTGCTGTTAGGAGTGGTCATGTTTCTTATGGCTTTTTCCAATGTACAAACCAAGACCTATGATATACAACGTTTTGAAACAGCTAAAGAAACCATAATGTCTCCTGTAAGCATTGAGGACAAGCAAAAGACGGACGAAAGAAGACGGGAAGCAATTGATTCTGTAGCAGATATATACTCAGTTAATCAGTCGATAACAGCCAAGAGGATTAATTATATAAAAGAAATGTTTGGGGCGGTATCTGCTGCGGAGAAAAATAATCAAAAAGATGTATCAACGAGCTCAGAGGAGAAGGAAGCAGATCAGAAATTAGATAAAGAGGAATTGCTTCAACACCTTTTATCTGATGAAATTTCTAATTCTGTTCCTTCTTCTGTATTTACTCAATTACTTCAATTATCAAAAGAAAAGCGGAATGTAGCTGAAGATGTAGTTCTTAAGGCGATATCAGAGCGGATGAATGAAGGGGTTAAAGCCAGTAACGTTCCGCAAGCGAAACAAAATATTAAAGAAAAGTTAGATTTAGTGAGTTTTGATGCTTCTTTACAGGAAGCTTTACATGATATAGTTGATTTTGCTATCGTTCAAAACTCTTTTGTGGACCTGGAAAAAACAAATCAAGCAAAACAAGATGTAGCGAATGATGTGGAACCAGTGATGATCAAGCAAGGGCAAGTGCTTGTACTACAAGGTGAGAGGATAACAGAGGAAGTTTACCAAAAGCTCTCTCTTGTAGGTCTTCTAGATAGTAAGAGTAATACCTATCCGTACATAGGATTAATTATTTTAATTGTGTTGTCACTAGGTGTGATTGGCCATGAAATGAATCGGTTGTACATGAGACAAAGGTTAGATATAGGCACAGTTGTATCATTATTTATGATTTGTATTCTCATGTTTGGCTTTATGAAAATCGGAAGCGTATTTCAATCATCGCTGGATACCTTATATTTTGCAGTGCCACTAGCATCAGGTGCCATCCTGTTAAAGCTTTTGATTAATGAAAGGATTGCCGTTTTGTTCTCTATTGTGTTCGCTGTATTTGGTACCGTGTTTTTTAACCAACAAATACCGGGAACGCTAAATGTAGAGGCAGGACTTTATTTCATTTTCACCCAGTTAGCAGCCGTTTTATTTCTTCAAAATGTACAGGACCGTGCTGCGATCATTAAAGCGGGTGTAGGTGTTATGATTACGAATGTTTTGATTGTCATTGTGTTCATGTTATTATCCTATGAACCGCTCAGTTGGACAGATATTACGAATCCTTTACTTTATGGAGTGATCGCTGCCTTCCTATCAACTGTCTTAACATTCGGTTTGCTGCCATTATTCGAAACTGGTCTTGGAATTTTGTCAGACACGAAGCTACTTACGTTGGCCAATCCGAATCACCCATTACTTCGCAAAATCTTAACCGAAACGCCTGGTACCTATCATCACTCTGTAATGGTTGCGAACCTGAGTGAAGCGGCATGTGAGGCAATTGGCGCAAACGGGCTTCTTGCTCGTGTGGCTGCGTATTATCATGACTTAGGAAAAACACATAAACCTCATTTCTTTATTGAAAATCAAATGGGTATGAAAAATCCTCATGATAGGATTGAACCGAAGCAAAGTGCGGAAATAATAATAGAGCACCCTTATATCGGTGCGAATCTGTTACGAAAGCATCGTCTTCCAAAAGAAATTGTAGATATCGCAGAGCAGCACCATGGCACAACGTTACTGAAGTATTTTTATTACAAAGAAAAAGAACAAAATCCAAATGTAAGAGAAGAAGAGTTTCGATATCCTGGCCCAAAACCTCAATCGAAAGAAGCAGCTATCGTATGCATATGTGATTCGATTGAAGCGGCAGTTCGCTCACTAAAACAGCCATCAACTGATGAAATTGAAAAGTTGGTCCATTCCATCATTACAGAGCGTATGTTGGATGGTCAGTTATCGGATAGTCCTTTAACATTGAAAGATACCGAACGTATTCATGTAGCGATTTGTGAGACGCTAAAAGGGATCTTTCACTCTAGAATTCAATATCCTGATGAAGCAACAGAACCCGTTAAGGAGGCAAAATAATGCAAATTGATTTTCATGATGAAACCCACTCCGTAGATGAAGATTACATTGATTTAATTGATCGCGTACTACAATTTGCTGCTAAAGAAGAGGATGTACAAACTGAGTCAGAGATGTCTGTATCATTTGTAGATAATAAAGAGATACAAGTTGTGAATCGAAATTACCGTCAAAAAGATGAACCGACAGATGTTATTTCTTTTGCCATGCAAGAACAAGGCGAAGAAGAAATGAAAATTATTGGAGCCGAAATGCCGGTATTATTAGGCGATATTATTATTTCCGTTGATAAAGCAAAGGAACAAGCTGAAGAGTATCATCATTCGTTAGAGCGTGAATTAAGCTTCTTGGCTCTGCATGGGTTTTTACATCTCCTCGGATACGATCATTTGAATGAAGAAGATGAAAAGAAGATGTTTACAAGACAAGAGGACATATTAAATGCCTTTGGACTCAAAAGAGGGTAAGAAGAAGCTGATTGGTTTTTCCTTTGCATTCAATGGAATTAAAGAGATTATGAAGTCGGAAAGAAACTTTCGGATTCACCTCATTACCACTTTTATTATTGTGTTAATGGGATTGTTTTTCAATATTAAGCCGTATGAATGGATTGCTATTTGTTTAGTGGTTTCGTTGGTTCTTATTCTTGAAATGATTAATTCTGCTATTGAACGGATTATGGACTTTTTATCACCAGATCGACATACCATTGTAGGGCAAATCAAAGACATTACAGCTGGATCTGTATTAGTAGCAGCGATTACATCCGCTGTTATCGGAGCTATTATATTTCTACCTAAAATCATGAATCTCCTCGGGTTTTAACACCCGGGGATTTTCTGTTTCACCCCTTTTATTGTTCCGTTACATGGCAGTAATATGGAATAAGGGTGTGGAATGGTTCCGTTGCATTTATGTAGTGCGGCATTTCGAGAGTCGTTACGGACATATGATACCTTATTTGTGACAAATTGGTCTTTTTCAAGGTGATTTGAAGCAAATAACGGAATGAATGTCCGTAAGGTATAGAGCTCACAATTAGGGTCCGTTAATCTCCTTAAAAGCAAAGGGGTGAGGGAAATGGCAAACTCCCGCGGTAGAAAGGGCGGACGAGATCCCGCAGAGAGCTTGCGAACGAGGAAGCTCGGCCGGTCTTCCGCAGGAGTATTGCCATTTCAACGATCCCCTTACTCTTTATCCAGCAACGGACTCCACCTCACTAGTTATCTCGAAACCAAGTCTTCAACAATAGAGAGCTTATAGGGAATAAACAATACAGTCTTAAATAAAGCTATGAACAGATCCAATATGTCGAAAAATCGTTATTCAGATATTTCTGACTTCTAATTTCAACATGTTTTGTCGATTGTATGAAATAAGGCATGTTTTGTAGTAAAATAAGAGGAAATAAGAAAGCTTCCTGTTAACAGAGGCTCATGTAGCCATTCATCGAAGCAATAAACAGAACAATCTTGGAGGAAACAACATGGACGAAAACTTTAAATCAGGATTTATATCCATTATCGGTCGACCAAATGTAGGAAAGTCTACATTTATGAACAGAGTAATCGGGCAGAAAATTGCCATCATGAGTGATAAAGCACAAACAACACGCAACAAAGTACAAGGTGTTTATACAAGTGAAGATGCTCAGCTTGTATTCATAGATACACCAGGGATCCATAAACCTAAGCATAAACTTGGAGATTTCATGGTTAACATGGCTGAACAAAGCCTAAATGAAGTTGACTTAGTCCTATTTATGATTAACGCAAAAGAAGGATTTGGACGAGGCGATGAATTTATTATTAACATGCTTCAAAAAGTCAATCAGCCAGTCTTTCTGATTGTAAACAAAATTGACGAAGTTCACCCAGATGAGCTTTTACCAATTATTGATGAATATAGGGCCAAATATAACTTTGCAGAAATCATTCCTATTTCAGCATTAGAAGGAAACAATGTAGACCATTTAATGAAAGTCATGGTTGATCAGATGCCAGAAGGACCACAGTATTATCCAGAAGATCATATTACCGATCACCCTGAACGATTTATTATCAGTGAATTAGTACGTGAAAAAGCATTGCACTTAACACGAGAAGAAATTCCTCACTCTATTGCTGTAAAGGTAGAATCGGTTAAAGAGCAAGAGGATGAAAGTAAAGTGCTCGTACAAGCGACGATTATTGTGGAAAGATCAAGTCAAAAGGGCATTATTATTGGAAAACAAGGGAAAATGCTTAAAGAAATTGGTCAAAAGGCACGGAAGGATATTGAAAAATTATTAGGTACGAAGATTTATCTAGAACTTTGGGTGAAAGTCCAGAAAGACTGGAGAAACAAGGATATGCAGCTTCAAGACTTTGGCTACAACGAAGACGAGTATTAATGTTGGTAAATATTTTATAACATGAGCTCTAGTATTTCCGGTCAATCTAAGGTCAAGCAAGTTTTTTCAAACTGGATTCTGAAAAAGCAGAAAGGTGGGGTTTCTTGTGCTCGACTTAACATGGAAAGTGTTTAGGCAAACAGGAAACATTGAAACCTATTTATTGATGAAGGAAATTGAAACAACACATGACGGAGATTCATCACCGGAACAAGATGATGAATTTGCAGAATTAGGCTCTCATTTTAACGAAAGTGCCAGGTGAACATGAGTGTTAGAGAAGGTTGAAGGGATTGTCATTCGGACAAATGACTATGGAGAGACCCATAAAATTGTCACGTTGTTTACACGCGAACGGGGAAAAATCGCTGTGATGGCAAGAGGGGCTAAAAAGCCAAAAAGCCGAATGGCTGCGATATCGCAGCCATTTGTTTATGCTAGTTACCTTGTGCAAATGGGGTCAAGTATGGGCACGTTACATCAGGGGGAGGTTCTGCAATCTTTAAGAACCATTCGAGAAGACTTGATAAAAACGGCCTATGCATCTTACATTGCTGAATTAACAGACAAGCTGATTGAACAAAACGAACCAGATCCATTTATGTATCAACAGCTCCTCCAAACATTTATTTGGATGCATGAAGATAAAGATCTTGATATTTTGCTACTTATGTATGAACTGAAAATGTTTAAAAAAGGCGGATTTGCACCACAGCTTGCCCACTGTGTGAATTGTGGAAGAACAGAAGACACATTCTCATTCTCCATTCGAGAAGGTGGCTTGTTATGCTCAAGGTGTCGTCATTTAGATCAAGATGCTGTAATGCTTCAGCAAAACCTTGTTAAACTGCTGCGAATCTGTTTAGAAGTTGATGTAACAAGGGTTGGCAATATATCTGTTAAGCAAGAAAATAAAGATCGTCTTAAGCAACTGACGGATCTCTATTACGAACAATATGGCGGATACTTTTTGAAGTCCAAAAGATTCTTAAAACAGATGGATTGGCTTACAGATTCATAACATGCAATTAGTTGACATGCATAGGGTTTTTCCGTAAACTTCTATTGTCACTTAAAGCATAAAAAGACATTTTAAAGCTGGTGACTACCGGCTCTATATTGATTACATCCTACCATCTAATTTATGGTAGGATTTCTTATTTTTCAAATAACCACCATTACTTTAATTGAATAAAAAAATAGGATATAATATTAGGAATAGTATGACATATATTTTAGGGGGTGAATGTATGGACTTAACATCACGCCAAGAACAAATTATAGAGATTGTTAAAGAAGATGGCCCTATAACGGGAGAAAATATAGCAGATCGTCTAGATTTAACCCGTGCTACCCTTCGCCCAGACTTAGCTATTTTAACCATGGCGGGGTATTTGGATGCCCGACCACGTGTGGGTTATTTTTATACTGGGAAAACAGGTTCGGAATTACTGACGGAGAAGCTAAAGAAAATTAAAGTACATGAATATCAATCCATCCCAGTTGTAGTTAATGAAAACGTTTCGGTATATGATGCCATTTGCACAATGTTTTTAGAGGATGTCGGAACTCTTTTCGTAGTAAATGATCGTTCGTTATTATTCGGTGTTCTTTCTCGAAAGGACTTATTGCGAGCAAGTATCGGGAACCAAGATCTTCGAGAAATTCCTGTACACATCATTATGACAAGAATGCCTAATGTTACAATTTGTCATAAGGATGATCTATTGTTAGAAGCTGGTCAAATTCTAATCGACAAGCAAATTGATGCACTTCCAGTAGTGAAAGAAACAGAAGAAGGTTGGGAAGTGATCGGGAGATTGACTAAAACCAATCTGACAAAAGCGCTTGTAGAACTCGGAAGAGATGAACGATTATAAGCTAGGAAAAAGGAGGAAAAACAGTATGGAAAAGCCGATTGTTTATGTAGTCTCTGACTCAGTTGGAGAAACGGCAGAACTAGTCGCTAAAGCTTCAATTAGTCAATTTAATAATAGTCACTTTGAAATTCAACGCATTCCTTATATAGAAGATAAACAGACTTTAAAGGATGCTGTATTGCAAGCGAAAGAAAAAGGAGCACTTATTGGCTTTACGCTTGTGAAAAGGGATTTTAGACAATACTTATTAGATGTAGCTAACGAGCATGATGTACCAGCCATTGATATTATAGGACCCATGATAGATGAAATGGAAAAGTTATATAAAACAGAACCGAAATTAGAGCCTGGACTCGTTCATAAGTTAGATGAGGACTACTTTAAACGGGTTGAAGCCATAGAATTTGCTGTGAAATATGATGATGGTCGAGATCCACGTGGAATTTTAAAAGCAGATATTGTTCTAATTGGGGTTTCGCGAACATCTAAAACACCGTTGTCTCAATACTTAGCTCACAAACGGTTGAAAGTTGCTAATGTACCTATAGTTCCTGAGGTGGATCCTCCAGAAGAGTTATTTACTGTTGATCCTGCTAAATGTATTGGGCTAGAGATTACTGCAGAAAAATTAAATGATATTAGAAGAGAGCGCCTCAAAGCACTTGGTTTGGATGATCAGGCTACATATGCTAACATGAAACGCATCGAACAAGAATTAAATCATTTTGAACAGGTCGTGGATCGAATCAATTGTAAAGTCATTGATGTATCGAATAAAGCGGTCGAAGAAACAGCAAACACAATCTTGCATTTAATTAAACAAAGATAAGAAGAGAACACAGGAGAATTCTCCTGTGTTCTCTTTCCGTTTTGTAATAAGAAAATAATTGGTTCTTTCTGTCTAATTGTCACATTTTCTCAGAAAAAATCTATAGCTTTTCAAAGTTTATTGTATTATAATTATATTTTGTGAAAAAATGTTCCTAGGGATACGCATATGCTCCCAAGGGTAGTGACAAAGCTGTTTACTTCTTTTCCATCATATCAGATACTTTTCAGAAAGTTTAAACTTATATGGGAAGGAAGGAATCTGACCTGGGATGTCGAATATATGACAATACAGAAGAACAAAATTCTACACCAGATGTCATTTGGCCAAGCTTTATCATTTTGTTAAAGCGTGTTCTGATAAAAAACCCCCAGAGTAAACATCCTTTTATAATGAGAGGGTTTACGAATGGATTTCGAGAGGAATTATCAATAAAAGGGGTGAAAGGAAGAAGAGGACAAGGTTGAATGGTATAGAAT
>SDGW01000756.1_pt1 | contig 13419 bp, 13 predicted proteins | sample 2873831 | NCBI WGS metagenome assembly SDGW01 (sample SAMN08132700, study PRJNA421101) | hypersaline lake metagenome | isolation source: celular fraction 0.22 microns magnesium sulfate-rich crust from ephemeral... | place: Spain: Penahueca Lagoon, Toledo | collected 2011-07
CTCGCGACTGGACGCCACGGACCGACGGAAAACAGACTGCGACCGCGACTCGACGCTCGTTACTCCTCGTCCGGCACGTCGAAGTCGTGGAAGTGCTCGCCTTTCTCCTTCGAGAGGATGTTGAGCGCGGCCGCCGCGCCGTCGCCCGCGGCGATGATGGCCTGCCACTCCTCGGCGCGCACCATCGCGCCCGTCGCGTACGCGTCGTCGACGCTAGTCTCCATGTCGACGTCCACGTCGACGACGTCCTCGTCCGTGAACGCGCAACCGAGGTCCTCGGCGAGGTCCCGGTTCGCGCCCGTCGCGAGCACGACGTAGTCCGCCTCGTACTCGTCGTCGTCGGTCGTCACGGTGAACCTGTCACCGGACTGCTCGACGCCCGTGACCTCCTCGCCCTGGCGGCGGTCGACGCCGAACTCGTCGACCTGGTCGCGGCTGTCCTCCACGAACTCCGTGCCCCCTACGGACTCGATGCCGAGGTAGTTGTAGAGGTGGGCCTTGTGCATCCACGTCTCGTCGGTGTCGAAGACGACGGTGTCGAGGTCGTTCTTCGCGGTGAACAGGGCGGAGCCCAGGCCGGCGGGACCCCCGCCGGCGACGATGACGTCTGTCATACGCCACTAGTCGCCCGCTCTACCGATAAAGCTACGGCCCGTCGAGGATGTCGCGGGTTCTCCGGTGGCGGTACCAGAACATCGGCGCGAGCCCGAAGCGTGCGGCCTCGTCGCCGAGCCGGCCCGCGGGCGTCCGGTACTTCACGCGGTCCCGCAGCAGCGTCTGCTCGCCGTCCGCGTACAGCGCGTGCGTGTGCTCCCACTCCGGGAACGGCCCGTCCTCCATCACGTCCACGAAGTACGCGGTGTCCTCGCGCTCCTCGCGCTCCGTGATGTACGATACCCACGCCTGCCGCGGCCCGACGCCGAACGGCCGGACGGACGCGTGAATCCGCGTGCCCTCGGTCAGCACGTCGCTGTCCTCGTCGCCCTCGGGGCGCTCGATGCCCTCGACGCGGAGATTCAGCCACGCCGGCGTCAGCGCCAGCAACCCCTCCTCGGTGGAGTGGAACGCCCAGGCCTCGGACAGCGGCGCGCGAACCCGCAGCTCCCGCTCGAAAGTCGCCATACGAGTGCTTGGGGCGGCCGGCGCAAAACTCCGGCGGCGAGCGGCGTTACTTCAGACGCTCCTGGAGGAAAGACGGGTGGGCGGCGGTGACGCCCTCGATGCCGAGGATGTCGTCGCTGATGACCTCGCCGAGCGCGTCGCCGTCAGCGGCGCGGACCTCCGCCATCAGCATGTGGTCGCCGCTAGAGGTGTACAGCGCGTGGACTGCGTCCAGTTCCTTCAGTGCCCGCGTCGCCTCCACGTACCGCTCGGAAGCGACGTCGATACCAACGAGCGAGATGGACTGACTGGAGAGTTTCTTCGGGTCGACGTCCGCGGAGTACCCGACGATGACGCCCTCGTCTTCGAGTTTGTCGATGTACTTCCGGACCGTCGGCTTCGAGACGTCCGCGCGCGCGGCGATGTCGGCGTACGACGCCTGCGCGTCCTCCTCGAGTGCGGCGAGGATTCGGTCTTCCGTCGATTCGGTGCTCACACCCCTCATTTTGGCGCCTGTGAAAAAATATCTTCCGAACGGGAAAGTCGCGTGGCGTGCTCGCGAAGCGACACGTCGAGCGCGCAAACGACCTGCTACCGGCGTCGCTGTTCGACGTCCCACGGCCGGCGTTACTACTGGGAGGGACGACGGCACTACCGCAAAAATGGGCGATTAGCGGGCCGAGAGGTTACTTGTGGCGCTCGATGAGGTCGTACGAGCGCTCCCACTCGTAGTCGTCGTCGAAGTACCGCTCGGCGAGCGGCTCCTCGGGCATGTCGCCGCGAGAGCGTTTCTCCTGCTGGTAGGAGTTCCGGTCCTCCTCCTTGTAGTACCGGCCGGTGAGGACGGTGCCCTCGTGGAGGGCGTTCTCCGTCTCGTACATCATGTCGGCGGCCTCGCGACGGTCAGTGACGTCGAAGTCGTAGTCGTCGCTGTCCTGCACGTCGACGTACGGGACGTACTGCTTGGCGTCCTTGTTCCACGTCGGGCACTGCGTGAGGAAGTCGACGTGCGAGAAGCCGTCGTGCTCCATGGCCTCGACGAGGATCTCCTGGGCCTGATTCGGGTTCACGGCCGCCGTGCGGGCGATGTAGGACGCGCCCGCCGACAGGCTCATCGAGAGCGGGCGAACCGGGTCCTTCGCGTTCCCGTGAGGCTGGGTCTTCGACTTGTGACCCTTCGGCGACGTGGGGGACGTCTGGCCCTTCGTCAGGCCGAAGATCTCGTTGTTGAACACGATGTAGGTCATGTCGTGGTTCTCGCGGGCGGTGTGCGTGAAGTGGTTCCCGCCGATGCCGTAGCCGTCGCCGTCGCCGCCCGCCGCGACGACCTCGAGGTCGTCGTTGGCGAGCTTCGCGGCGCGGGCCACGGGCAGCGAGCGACCGTGAATCGTGTGGAAGCCGTAGCTCTCGAAGTAGCTGTTGAGCTTCCCCGAGCAGCCGATGCCCGTACAGAGCAGGACTTCCTCGGGGTCCTTGCCGAGCTCCGCCATCGCGCCCTTCAGCGCCTTCAGGACGCCGAAGTCGCCACAGCCCGGACACCACGTCGGCTGCGGCTCGACGCCGGGCGTGAACTCGTCCCGTTCGACCTCCCTATCCTCTCCGATCGCGCTGAATGCCTTGCTCATGGGTTAGTCACCTGCCGCGGGTTCGAGGGTGGTCTGGGCGGTCGGTTCGCCGCCGCCGTTCTGTTCGAGCTCGACCGCTTCGACGATCTCCGCGGGCTCGAACGGATTGCCGTTGTACTTCAGGAGGCTGGAGAGCTTCCCGCCGAAGTCCCCGACCTCCTTCTGGATGAGGCCGCGGAACTGCTTCGTCACGGACATCTCCACGACGATGGCCTCGTCGACGCTCTCGACGAACTCCCGGACGCGCTCGGCCGGGAACGGGGAGAGGTCGCTGACGCCCAGCGCCTTCACGCTGTTCCCGTCGTCGTTCAGCCGCCGGACCGCCTCCTCGACGGTGCCCTGCTGGCTACCCCAGACGATGAGGCCGAAGTCCGCGTCCTCGTCGCCGTAGACGACCTGCTGGTCGCGCTCGTCGAGGTCGTCGCGGATGGCTTCGACCTTCTGGACGCGCCGGTCCATCTGCGCGGTCCGGTTGTCCGGGTCCTCCGCGATGTGGCCGGTCGGCCAGTGCTCGTTGCCCGTCGCGAGGAAGCGTCCGCCCTTCTGGCCGGGGATCGAGCGCGGACTGACGCCGTCCTCGACGTCGTGCTGGAAGCGCTTGAACTTCCCAGTCGCGTCGTGGGCGGCCTCCGCGATCTCGTCTTCCGTGAGCGTGCTCCCGAGCGTCGGGTTCGGCTCGCGGTCGAAGAACGAGGCGTCCACGTTCCGGTACTCGCCGGAGAGCTTCTGGTCGTAGACGACGATCGCCGGAATCTGGTACTCGTAGGCGATCTCGAACGCCGTCCGGGTCTGCTCGTAGCACTCCTTCGGGTCGCTCGGACCGAACGCCACGCGGTGGCTGTCGCCCTGACTCGTGTACAGAACGTGCTCGAGGTCAGACTGCTCGGGCTTCGTCGGCATCCCCGTGGAGGGACCCGCGCGCATCGCTTCGAGCAGGACCAGCGGCGTCTCCGTCATCTCCGCGAGCCCCAGCGGCTCGCTCATCAGCGCGAAGCCGCCGCCGGACGACCCGGACATCGACTTCACGCCCGCGTGGCTCGCGCCGACCGCGAGCGCCGCCGCGGCGATCTCGTCTTCGACCTGCTCCGAGATCCCCCCCATCTCGGGGAGCGTCTGGCTCATGATGGTGAAGGCGTCCGTCCACGGCGTCATCGGGTAGCCGGAGATGAACCGGCAGCCAGCGTCGATGGCCGCGTACGCCACGCCGTGGCTCCCGGAGACGAGGACCTGGTCCTCGTCGTGTTCGCCCTGCGGGACCGTCAGGTCCGGGTGGTCGTCGATCTCGTTGACCTGCTCGTAGGCGTCGTGCAGGACTTTGAGGTTCTGCTCGAGGATGTCGCCGCCCATCGCGTCCGACATCAGGTCCTCGATGTGCTCGAGGTCCATGTCGATGAGCGCCGCGGTGGCGCCGACGCCGGCCGTGTTCCGCATGACCTCGCGGCCGTGCTCCTTCGCGAGACCGCGGAGGTCGAGCGGGTAGACGTGCCAGTTGTTCTCCTCGGCGCGCTCCTCGAAGTTCGGGATGTCCTCCTCGTCGAGCAGGCCCTCGTCGTAGACGATGACCCCGCCCTCGCGGAGGTCGTCGAGGTTCTCCGCGAGCGGCTTCACTTCCTCGTCGCCGTAGACGGCGTTCTCGCTGGGGTTGCGCGCGAACGAGTCCCCGAGCGCGAGCAGGAAGTTGTAGCCGTCCCCGCGGGACGTTACGTTGCCGTCCCGGGCCCGAATCTCCACGTACGTGTGGCCGCCGCGGATGCGGGACGGATAGTGCCGGTGCGTGAAGACGTCGAGGCCCGAACGCATCAACGCCTTCGCGAAGTTCTGGCTCGTGGAGTCGATTCCGTCGCCGGAACCCCCCGCCACTCGCCAAATGAGTTCGTCATCAGTCATAGTGTAACCTCTGGCCCGTGCTCGGACCGTTAGTAGGGTGTAGGACTGACCCACACTAAATCGTTTGCCATCCATTATCACGGAAAGATGATTAAGGACTGCCGCAGACGGGCGGAAAACCGCGTCGTCACGGGAAGAACGCTGGCAGACACGCCAATTATAATACTTGAAATTTAGCTATGAAATTTTATGTAGTAGATAGTGAGTTCAATTGAGAGTAGCGTGAAAGCAGCTTGGTTGTTCGCCGCGTGCCTCGTCCTCGCGGCCGTCACGACCCCAGGTACAGCCGCGTCGACCGGTGTCGACGCATCGAACAAAGCGCCGCTCGCCGACGCGGGCCTCGACCAGACGGTTACCCGCGGAACCACAGTCTACCTCGACGCCGGCGGGTCCCGCGACCCCGACGGGACCATCGAGCGCTACGACTGGACCGTCGCTGCCGAGTCCGGTGACGTCACGAACGCCACCACACCGACTTGCAGCGACTGCGAGCAGACGCAGTTCTCAGCCGAAGCCACGGGCACGTACCGCGTCACGCTCGCCGTCACCGACGACGACGGCGCCACGACGACGGACACCCTCTACGTCACTGTCGAACCCGGCGATCCGCCAACCGCGTCGCTCGCGTCACCGACAGAGACGACCATCGGCGACCCGGCGCGGTTCACCGTCGACGCCGACGCCGGTAGCGCACCGCTCGACAGACTCGTCTGGAGCGTCGACGGCGAACACGTCGCGACGGAGTCAGTCTCCGGCGACGCGACGACGACCACGCGAACGGTCCGATTCCCGACGACGGGCACGCACACCGTCTCCGTCGCCGTCGTCGACGAAGACGACCAGCGCGACACCGCGAAGAGCCTCATCACCGTCACTGACCCAACTGACGGGGGCACCTCGACCGACGACACCGCGACAGGAGGCAGTAACGCCCACGTCGATGGCCCGCAGGTCGTCACGGGACACGGTGATCTGACTGCCGAGTACGAACTCACGAACGACGCGTCCGGCGTGTGGATGCAGGACGGACAGAAGGTCGCCCGCGGCACCACCACTACGCGTTCGTTCACTCCCGGCGTCCACGAGCTCTACGCCGCGATGGACGGCGACGTCGCCACGTTCTCCGACGGGACCCGAACCGTCGTCGCGGACCCCGCGCCCGAACTGACGACTGTCGAAGTCGAGAACAACAGCGTCGCCCCCGTCACCATCGAAGCCACCGACGACTACGAGAACCTCCAGACCGTGACGGTGCACGTCGACGGCGAGCAGGTCGAGACGTTCGCGACGGACGGCCGCGACGGCCGTAAAGGCGGAGACAAACTGGCCGCGAAGACGTATCTCGACTCACTCGAACCGGGCGACCACACGATCACGGTACGCGCTCGCGACGCTCGCGGACAGACCGACGTCGCCATCCGAACCGTGGCGGTACCTGGACCACCAGAAGTCGTGTCGGCAGGCTTCGTTCGAGACGGCCCACTCGACCAGTACCACCCACGCATCGACGAGTCGAGGTACACGGCGACCTACCGCGTGAAAGTCGATTTGAACGGTGTGGAGCCGGGGAAAATAGAGGCCATTATACGAGTGACTGGAGCAGGGGAAAATTCAGAATTAAAGAAGTCAGTTGATGAGAAAGGTTACCTAATTCTCGAGAAGTCGTCATACAGGGAGCGAATAGCAGACATTAGCGGCTTCTCGGAGGTGCGGTGGCGCGTAAATGATTACACCAACCGAACGAGCGATTCGGTTCCGGTTACGCTCTCATCACCTGAGATTCGTATGGAGACCATCGATCCGCAAACGGAACACAATCGGTTGCGGGGGATCGTGTTCGACGCGCGGAAATCCTTCGACCCCGACGGTTCTCCGTTAGAGTACCACTGGTACGGGGTCGATGCGGGCCGAAATCAGTCTCGAATCGGGATTGAGGTGACGAATACCGTGTGGCTACAACTGGTCGACGGTCAGCAGCAGACGACGAACTCGTCCGGTCTGCTCGATTGGTTCGCTCCGGAACTCGAAGACCCGACGATCGAGGACAGTGGCCCGTTCTATCCGAACGAGACTATTACTGTTTCGGTGAAATCCGAACGCTACTACCTGTCGAGGCCGACGTACAAAGAGAACCTCTCGTTCGACGTTCGTCCGGAACACGGGTCCGTAGTCGATCGGGTGAATAGCAAAGAGAGGCCAGGAGAAGTCGCCGATCCGGATCCGGAAGGCAGAGGGCGATGGCACCACTGGACGGTCGAAATTCCGGCGAAGGCGTTCCGTGATGGCCCGGTTAACCTGTCGTCGTACCCCACGCTTCACCCGCAGATGGAGTACACCACGACGGTACCGCAGCCCGTGGTGTACGCATCCGCGTACAGCGAGATAGCGGACGTCTCGACGTCGGTGTCGTATCTCGTCGAGCGACCCGAACACACCGTTCGAAGAACGGCTAACGAGGGGGTTCGAGACGGCCTCGTGGGCTCTGGATACCACGTCCAGCAGGTGAATCAAGCAGGCCGTGAATTCCAGTTGGAGAAGTACGTGAAGACCGACCCCGTCGAGTACGAAGTAGACAAAATCCGGTTCTACGAGCGAGGACGTAGAGGGTTCTTCCTGGAAACGCATCCCGAGTGGTCGGCGGACGGCACGACGACTGAGAAATATACGTGGACGACGACCGAGAACGAGTGGCGGTCCAGCCGCGGCGGTTCTGGAACCTTCACGGGGGACACGCGGCAGAAGCTCGTCCGCGACGGGAAGTACCGGACGGAGAAGGAGTTCCGGTACGAGACGACCGAAACCTACGAGACGACCGAAACCTACGAGGACACGTATACGACTGAGGAGTCAAAAATCGTCTACAAAGAGAAGTGCGGGATGTTCGGCTGCATGTCGTATCAGACGACCGAGACAGTGACTGAGGAGCATACGGTAACTCGCACGAAGGAAGTCACACGAAGTCGAACCGTAGAGGAGACATACTGGTCAACACATCCTTGGAGCTATTCGCACGAGTACACGGGCGATATGCGTCACGTGACAGTCCGTGAACCGGAGTACGAGCGCCAGTACGAGTACGAAGTGGAACGCGAACGCTCGGAGATGCGAGACGTGTACTTGGCGGAGAACCGCACGCTCGTCGACCCAGCCTCGTACGAGTGGCAGCCGTGGAAAACTGTACACAGCGAAGTCATGGCGGAGAGTGCGGCTAACTCTCGTGACGTTCGAATCGCGGACATCGTGCCCAGTCAGCAGTGGGTTCTCAGTAAGCAGACCGGCACGAAGACGAAGAAGGTCAGTAGTCCCAACGACGGAGACTCAGTAGTCGAGACCGTCGGCCGAGCGAACGTTACGCTCACGAAGTACGTCACACGTGAAGATACGAAGCGGTTGCCGGAGATGGAGAGCCGAGAGGTCTCCCGGATAGTCGAACACACGGAAGACGGAGTCATTAGTGCAGAAAGAATTGAAGATATATTAATAGAGAAAGTAGAGGAAAAGTATGGGCGATAAGAGTGTCCTCCTCGTCATCATCATTGTACTCTCCCTATCTGTCGTTCCAAGCGTTACTGCGGTTCCGACAGATCAATCTGAAAGTCCGTGTGAGGATGCAAAGAAATACAGAGCAGTTGATATAGATAAAGCATTTAACCTACATGTAGAATTCCTTGCAAGTTTTTTAGAGACTGATAACCGCGTCTGTGTTGGGGTCAAAAATAAAGGAGGGATGAAGTACCCAAGTGAATTTGGGCTCTGGGTTGACGGTGTTGGATTTAGTCCCGAGATGCCAGAGTTAGAGGGTGGAGAATCGAAATTTGTATCGAAGAATGTGACCAGTTATCTTGACACAACTCAAGATAACCACTCAGTACGTATAGTTGCGAGTGAACGGGAGTTCATATTCAATTTCACACATCATCTGAACGCATCGAGTCCCGACGTTCCAACTCCGTATGTGAGTGATGTCCAGGTAGTTCGAAGCGAAAACTCGACAGAGCTCGTCTCTACCGTCCACAATCCGGGGGAGCGAGCGTACGCACTCCACGTGCGCGCAGAGACGTTCGAAACCCAGGGCGAGTTCGAGATCGGCGCGCCGCAACCCGGGAATTCGAGCGAATTCAGATTCGAACTCGACGAAGCCCCGGACGACGTCGTCGCAGGCAAGGTGATGGTGTTCAACGACACCGGCCAGCCGGAGGGAAAGTTCGACCAGAAGGAGTTCATGGCGAAACCGAACGAGACAGCGAACGCGTGGGACGACCACTTCGAGCAAGTGCCGGGCGGCACGGCCGACAGCAGTTACAGTAACGAGACGGCGCGCCAGTACCGCGAGGGGTACGTCGACGACGAAGCGCTATCCCCGACGGAACGGCGTGCGGGTGCGGTGCTCGTCGTCTTGGCGTTGGTCGGAGCGGTTCTCTGGCGGCGAAGATAGGGGCTACCGCTCGATGCCGCCCTGCTCGGAGATCTGGAGGATGTTCCGCGTGTTGAGGTAGACGTGCTGGGCGTCGACGTCCTCGCCGTCGTCGTAGATGTCGCTGACGCGGTGGACGATGGCGGCGACGCGTTCGGCTTCCTCGGAGTCGTTCTCGCGGAGTTCGTCGGCGACCTCGCGGAGCGCGTCGCGTTTCTCGGCGTCGTCGAAGTCAGACATGGGGAGTCGTCAGTGTTTGGCTGGCCGGCTGGCGTTGCGGCGGTGGACGAGGCCGATCATGTCGGCGGTTTCGGCGACGAATTCGCGGAGCGCTTCGCCGGCCTGGTTGTCGTCGTCGAGGACGACCGGCGCGCCCTGGTCGCCGCCCTGGCGGACGCTGGGGTCGAGAGGAATGGAGCCGAGGAACGGGAGTTCGTTCTCGTCGGCGAAGTCCTTGCCGCCGCCGCTGCCGAAGATGTCGTGGGTGCCGCCGCAGTCGGGGCAGACGAACCCGCTCATGTTCTCGGCGATGCCGAGGACGGTGGTGTCGTGGCGGCCGAACATGCGGAGGCCCTTGCGGGCGTCGTCGACGGCGACGTCCTGCGGGGTAGTGACGACGACGGCGCCGGTAAGGGGGACCGTCTGGAGCATGGTGAGCTGGGTGTCTCCGGTGCCCGGGGGGAGGTCGACGACGAGGTAGTCGAGGTTCCCCCATTCGACGTCCTCGACGAGCTGCGTGAGGACCTTGTGGACCATGGGCCCGCGCCAGATGACGGGGTCGTCTTCGCCGACCATGAACGCCATGCTCATGAGTTTCATGCCGTGTCGCTCGGGCGGGACGATGGTGTCGCTCTCAGTGGCGCGAGGGTGGTCGTCGGCGTCGACCATCCGGGGGACGTTGGGGCCGTAGATGTCGGCGTCGAAGAGGCCGACGCGCGCGCCGCGGTCGGCGAGACCGGCCGCGAGGTTGACCGCGACGGTGGACTTGCCGACGCCGCCCTTGCCGGAGGCGACGGCGATGACGTTCTTGACGCCGGGGAGGACGTCGCCGCCGCTGCGGTCGGGGATGGCGGCGGTGAGGTCGGTTTCGAGGCCGGCGTCTTCGAGAACTTCGCGGACGCGGCCGGCGATGTCCGTCTCCGTGGGAGAGTACGGCGCGCCGAGCGCGAGCGAGATTGTGACTTTGTCCCCGTCGACGTCGAGGTCGTTGACGAGGCCGAGTGAGACGATGTCGTCGCCGAGCGACGGGTCCTCGACGTCGCGGAGGAGGTCCCGTACGTCGTCTTCGTTCATGGCCGCGAGTAGGCGGTGGTGCGCCGATAAGGGTTGTGTCGAACGAACGTGCGGCCGGAACCTCACGCCGCACCAGTAACGTAACTACAGACGGTTACGAAATTGCCGGTTCCACCCACGAGTTTAAGCGTCTGTACGTGCGACAGTCTCCCATGCTCTCGGACTCGTTCGGGCGTGAGGTCTCCGGCGTCCGGGTCTCCCTCACGGATCGCTGTAACTTCGACTGCGTCTACTGTCACAACGAGGGGCTGGGGGACACACGCGGCCCGATGGACCCGCGCGACCACGAAATGAGCGCGGACGACGTCGTGCGGTTCCTCGAAGTGGTCGAGGAGTTCGGCGTCGAGAAGGTGAAGCTCACGGGCGGGGAGCCGATGCTCCGCGACGACTTAGCGGAGATCATCCGGCGCACGCCGGACTCGATGGAGGTGTCGATGACGACGAACGGCACGTTCCTGCCCGGGCGCGCGGCGGACCTCGTGGACGCGGGCCTCGAGCGCGTGAACGTCTCCCAGGACGCCCTCGACGCCGAGGACTTCAAGGCGCTCACGAAGAGCGGCGCCTACGAGAAAGTCCTGGAGGGTGTCGAGGCGGCCGTGGACGCGGGCCTCGACCCCGTGAAGCTGAACATGGTCGTGTTTCGGAAGACGGCGGGCTACGTCCCGGAGATGGTCGACCACGTCGCCGAGAACGACGCGCTCCAGCTCCAGCTCATCGAGTACATGCCCGAAATCGCGGGCCACCCGGAGTGGGCGGTGGACATCGACGACGTCCACGACTGGCTCGAGGAGCGCGCCGACCGCGTCGAGCACCGCGAGATGCACGACCGGCGGCGGTACTGGGTGAACGGTGGGATGGTCGAAATCGTCGACCCCGTGGGGAACGAGGAGTTCTGCGCGAACTGTCACCGCGTGCGCGTCACGCACGAGGGCTACCTGAAGGGGTGTCTGAACCGGAACGACGACCTGCGGTCGATGGGCGAGATGTCCAAGCCCGAGATCCGGGAGGCGTTCCGGGAGACCGTCGAGAACCGCGTGCCGTACTACGGCGAGTACATGGTCGAAGACGGCGACGGCGGCTGGGAGGTCAACGACGAGTACATCGAAATCGTCTGACGCGTTCGGCGACAGTATCTGGTAGTCATCCGCGTGGCGTCCGGGCCACCTTTCGTGACGTTTAAGTACGGGCCGCGATTTCTCACGAACGCAGTCACTGTAGGGGCGCCGGGTCCCGAGTCCGAGAGGGCGAAGATACACCCGAAAGCGTGTCGTGGTAGCCTAGCCTGGTCAAGGCGCAGGGTTGCTAACTCTGTGGCGTAAGCCTCCGGGGTTCAAATCCCCGCCACGACGCCTTTCCACACAACACCAAAACATGAGTTCGGAAGAACAAGACGCGGACGAGGACATTCAGTACTTCGTCCGCATCGGGCAGACAGACCTCGACGGCACCAAGACCGTCGAGCGTGCGCTCGCGGAACTCGACGGCGTCGGCCGACGAGTGTCGCGAGTCGTCGCGGAGAACGCGGACGTCGACCGCACCGCGACGATTGGCCGTCTCGATGACGACATCATCGAAGACATCAAGACGGCCGTCAACGAGTTCGCGGACCACGCTCCGGAGTGGCTCGCGAACCGTCGGAAGGACTTCTACTCCGGCGAGACCCAGCACGTCACCGGCAACGACGTCGACCTGACGCGCGACCAGGACATCAACCGGATGCAGATGATTCGGTCCTACAAGGGCATCCGACACGAGCGCGGGCAGAAGGTCCGCGGTCAGCGCACCAAGTCCACCGGTCGTACGGAAGGTACCATCGGCGTCAACGTCGAGGCTATCAAGGAAGAACAGGCAGAAGAAGCAGCGGGTGAGGAAGAATAATGGCGCTCCCCGGTGAGAACACCAAGTTCTACGAGACGCCGAACCACCCCTACCAGGGCGAACGCATCTCCGAGGAGAGCGACCTGCTCTCCCGGTACGGCCTGAAGAACAAAGAAGAGCTGTGGCGCGCGCAGTCTCAGCTGCGGAACTTCCGCCGCGAGGCGCGTCGCCTGCTCGGTCGGACCGAGGAGGCCAGCGGCGAGGAGTTCGTCTCCCGCCTACAGCGAATCGGCGTGCTCTCCAACCAGGAGAGCCTCGACGACGTCCTGTCGCTCGACGTGACGGACGTCCTCGAACGCCGCCTCCAGACGGTCGTCTACCGCGAGGGCCTCGCGAACACTGTCGGGCAGGCCCGGCAGTTCATCTCCCACGGCCACGTCACGGTCGACGGGAGCCGCGTCACGGAGCCCTCCTACACGGTCGAGGTCTCCGAGGAGGACGCCATCGCGTTCGACGAACGAAGCGACCTCACAGACGAACTGCACCCGGCTCGCGCCGGTGCACAGGAGTAACACAATATGGCTGACGACACCAAATGGGGCATCGCGCACATCCACGCCTCGTTCAACAACACCATCATGACCGTCACCGACGAGACGGGCGCCGAGACGCTCGCAAAGTCCAGCGGCGGCACGGTGGTCAAGCAGAACCGTGACGAGGCGTCGCCGTACGCCGCGATGCAGATGGCCGAACAGCTCGCCGAAGACGTCTTAGACCAGGGCATCGAGAAGGTGCACGTTCGCGTGCGCGGCCCGGGTGGCAACCTCCAGCGCAGCCCGGGTCCGGGCGCGCAGGCCGCCATCCGCGCGCTCGCTCGCGCCGGTCTCGAGATCGGTCGCATCGAGGACGTGACGCCCGTCCCCCACGACGGGACGCGTCCGCCGAAGAACAGCGGGTACTAAGCATGAGCACGGACTTCGACGTCGAATTCATCGACCGCGACGACCGGGAAGCCCGGTTCGTCGTCCGCAACATCACGCCGGCGTTCGCGAACGGCATCCGTCGCGCCATCCTGGCCGACGTGCCGACGCTGTCCATCGACAGCGTGCGATTCGTCGAGAACTCCAGCGTGATGTTCGACGAACAGCTCGCGCTGCGCCTCGGCCTCGTCCCGCTGACGACGCCCGAGGACTTCGCGGAGGGCGACACGGTCACGCTCGCGCTCGACGTCGAGGGCCCGGGGACGGCGTACTCCGGGGACCTGGTCTGTCAGGACCCCGA
>SDGW01000757.1_pt1 | contig 13413 bp, 16 predicted proteins | sample 2873831 | NCBI WGS metagenome assembly SDGW01 (sample SAMN08132700, study PRJNA421101) | hypersaline lake metagenome | isolation source: celular fraction 0.22 microns magnesium sulfate-rich crust from ephemeral... | place: Spain: Penahueca Lagoon, Toledo | collected 2011-07
AAGTTTCCCGACGATTCGAAGGCAACGATTCGAGGAAGCAAAAGCCACTGCTAGGCGTTTAGTTCGGCAGAGAAGTGCTCCGTTAGGGATTTGAACCCTAGTCCTTGCCGTGAGAGGCCAATACAGCCACTCAGGAGCCAATTTTGGCCAGAATCGGTGGTGGATGGTTCTGATTAGGAGGAAGAAAGCCCCGATATTTCGCAACCACAAAATAGACCACCTCAGTAGTCTTTTGAAATAGGTGCATTACATCGTTAGTTCGGTTGGTTACGGTACTTAGGAAACTAACCTCGGTAATTGCCCCAGACAGATGCAACCCCACGACAAAAAAGATGGAGTCTACTGATTCGTCTCAGAAAATGCATACGGGCCACCCGGTTCGGTTAGTTCGCCTGCCCGTTGCTTTTCGTATTCTCTAGCCCGATCTTTGGTCTCGTGCCACGTCACCTCAACCAGTTCAACCGGTTTGAACAGCGAGAGAAACTTCGCCCCTCCATAAGTCATTCCGTTCGCGTGTTGCCGCATCCGTTCGGGAACATGATCGGAGTGGCCTACGTAATATACACACTCGCCGTTGTTAACCGCTTGTGCCCCTTTCTCCTTCGAGTCAGAGACCGTTCCCTCCGCGTTAACTTCCGCCCGTAACTCGCGGACTCTCGTATCTTCGTTCTTACCGACCTGTGGAGTGCAATCAATGACATACACTGCGTAGGGTTTATTCGATCCACCCGACTGCGAACGCACCCACCTCTCCAGCGCAGGCGTTCCAATCCGGTCGAACGAAAACCCCGGTTCGAACGGATGGGAGGGGCGAGACTCTAACGATGGAGCAGTTGCAGTATTCGAGGTCTCATCAAATACTGGTCCCTCATCGGCAGTTCGCAGTGCTACAACGAGTTGTGCCAGATATTGGACGGTCGGATTACCGATCGTATTGTGTTTTGCCCGACCAACTCGTTCGTGTAGGAGACATTTTAGCGCCGTTGCGAGGAATTGCTGGTCCGTAGCATTCGCCTCCCACTCCGCAGAATAGTCATCGAATTGCCTGTACAAACAGTCACGAGGGCTATCCTCGGGGGCTATCGCTGTAAAACAGGCAAGAAGAAAATCGATGTTCTGATTCGTCGGCAATGCACCGTCGTAGGCTCCGTCCAACTCCTTATCGAGTAATTCCCAGAGTCCATCCTTATTTCGTTTGTACTTCGCCTCTAGTCTCTGTACTGCTTTCTCCCGGTCGTGCATATCTTGATATTCTCTTGGTGACAACTTTAATCGTGGGTCGGAAAATCAAGTTTCGCATCATTGAGGATTATCGAACAGAACTCGGCTCGCAGAGCATGTTCATATCTCCACTTCTATATAGAAATCGTATAGAAACTCGTCCTCCGAGCGTTAGATGAGTGCCGTATTGCTCTCTGGCGGCCTTGTCGAAATAACAGGGAAGAAGCAGGAACCGGGGACACCACCCCCGGCCCTATCCACGGACAGAGGGGAACCATGCCATGCCACAACTCTCTCGCTCTCGATGCCGCTTGGAAGGTGGGGAAGCCGATGGCGACAGGAAACACCATGCGCCCACGTTGCCTCCCACGTTGGTGGGAGGCATCTCGATGTAACGGTCTGCACCGGATTAATGATTAATAGGTGCTGAATTTAGTGCTAATTCAACCCGTTCGATGCCGGAGGAGACAGCGGATTCAGAGGAACAGCTGGTATAGGAATGCAGTCGGTGCGGCCAGCTCAATTCGGATAAGAACGCGTTATCTGAGTAGCGAGGCTTCCAACATGACCCGGTATAGCATCTGAATACATACAAATTGATATTATTCTAATTGCTCATCCACTGCATGGACAGCGATCTTGAGTACTGCATCAACAAATTAGTCGAAGCGGTCGAGGAAAACGATGATGGCGGCTATTCGTATTCTGGATCAGAGGCAGTTGGACAGAATCGCTCACTTTCACCGATTCTGTTTGAGGGACTTGCGCTGGACCCTGATGACTTCCGGATCAATGCGGAACGAGTTGAGGCCGAGTTGAGCCATTTACTCGTGGATGCAAAGGGAGAGGCGAACCCGTCGCAATATGTTGAGGATCACCTCGCTGAGTTCAAACGGGACCTCTATGCAGAAGCGTTAGAGGAGTACATTGTCGCATTTCCGTTGAATTTCGACCGAATGAAGCGCGATCTGATTCCAGATACTATTCAATTGGATGATGTTACCTTTCAACGTCTTTCGCGTGGCGACTGGAAAGACCGGTTTCTCCCTGATTTAACTGCGGAACATCCGCCTGCATCGGCAGAAGAGAAACTCGATAGATTCTTGGAAAGAAGCCCAAACGACATTGACAATCATCGGTTCACGTATTGGTTTGTGGAGTACAAAGCCAGAGACGAGTACTACGCAGTCAACCGAGTAGTAGACCGACTGGAAGTCCTACTCGGGATGCTCAACTACTCAGCAGAATTTGGGAGAAAGCAAACGCATTCGGGGAGTCACGGGCCATGGCAAGACCGTTGGGTTGACCTTCGTCAACCATTCATCTATCTCCTCCACTCCAATTCGGGATACGAACAGCACTTCTGGAGTAGTGATCCTTCTCTACAGGAGGCCGATAAACCGCATAGCATGCAAGAAGATGTCTTTGAGACCGTATTTGAGTCACTACCGACCTTCGAAGATGAGCAGCCACTGGATAGCCGTCTGCTCAACGCGTTCCGAGCGTTCCAGTCGGCAATTATCGAACCAGATGAACGTGAGTCGTTCTTCGAGTTTTGGCGTGGAGTCGAAATTCTCACGCTTGTTCAACGAGAGGAGCCACTGCTGACCGTAGTGAACCGTGCTTCTAATCTTATCAAATGGGAAAATCCAGAGATAATGCAGATACGCGCCGAGCGATGCCGGGAAAAGCGGAATGCATACGTCCATGAAGGCGCAGGTCTCCGGGTAACGGTTCCAGACCGTAACCTCGTCAAAACCCTGTTGGAGACTCTGATTGACTTCTACGTCGAGCGTCGTACTGAGTGGGGTGTTGAGGAAATGAAATTTGTATTGGATAATTTCACGGCGGACAACGCCTCCATGGAGGGCCTCCGACAGCGGCGGGAGAAGGAGTTAGATTTGATTGACTGGATGGAAAACGTTTCCGATTAAAACTATCCCAATCCCGTCTCCCGTGTCACGGCTACTTCAGCAAGTTGCGCTACGATCCATCTTGGATGGTTTCGACGGTATCAGTACGTTTAACGAGTCGGGGTGACAGCCGTGAGCATATGATGGATGAGTGGATAGAGCGGTTGAAATGGAACTGGACGTGGGTTGGTGGACTTGTGGCTGTGCTGGCCATCATTGGGGTGTTCGTTCTCGAACCCTCGGTTCGAGCGTCGGTGAACGAGAATCAGGGGGCGATATCCGCCATTCTTACTGTCATGCTGGTTGTTCTTTATTTTGGTCAGTATCGTCTCCAATCCCAGCAATTCCGTGTTCAAAACGCTTCACACGTTGAGATTCAGGAGTACGCGACCGACGGTCAGAAATTGGAAGTCTGGCTATCAAACCTCGGCAACGGTGTCGCTACCGATATCGAGTTGGAAACGCACATCTATTTTGACGCCACCGACAACTTCGCCCCCGGTTCTGCATCAACCCGACTTCGTCGAGTCGATGAAGACGGTGACTACAAGCGCCGTGTTGGTAACTCATTGGAGGCCGGTGAACACAACGTCCGGTTTGTCGGGGAGCCGATTACAGAAATTACGCCAGATGGTCCTTCAGGCGGCCATGGGCTTGTTTCAGCCACAAATCGATTAGCGTGCGAGGATGTAGATGAAGTCTCCTTTACCTTCTTCGTCAAAAGTCAAGATCTGCTTGGGTCAGAGGACCGAGAAGGTGTATTCATGACGCCGTATACGGTTGAATTGGAGGGTGGCGGGATGAACATTGAGGAAATTAAGCAGAACCCGAAGCGGATAGGTAGTCGTGAAGTTGTCTAACAATTCCGGTTCTATAGGTCGTATTCTGGTCTAAAGGCCAGTCCTGTCCAACTTTCTATAGCATCTTTTCGTTAAATCTCGAACGGCTACGTGTTGACGTGAGTTGAGGATTTATACCAATGATTGTAGTCTCACAATTGTATGGCTACCTGTAGTGTCTGTCAGGACCCGATTCAGGGCCAAGTACAGTACTATCTCTTCGACCAAGATGAGACGGAGAAACACTCTGTCTGCAATGAAGACGGGAACCATCTTTACAACAATAGTAAAGATCCTGATTGCAACTTTTGTGACGCGGTTGCGACGTACAAAATCGTGCCTGTCGTTTGGGGACGGGATGCAAATGGTGATTCGGTGCCTCGGTATCAAACCCCCGAGTTCGTCTACTGTGACGCCCATTTCAATCAGCGTGTAACACCGTAAGCGGAGGAGACATGTTTCGACGTGAACGATGACTCTGGACATCAACCAAGTACTTTCACCCCCGATTATTTCAGGCGCGATTTCCGCTATCGGTGGTGCGCTCACACTTACCTTCATTCAATCAGTTCTGAACGGACGTCCTATGCTTCATTACTTGGAGTGACCGCCATTCTCGCCATTGCAGATAGCTCCCCAGACGGTGTTGCATACGGATCAATGCGAACGACATGCTGACCTCCAACCGGCATCACCCAGTACCCATCTCGGTCGACAACCCATGTGTTTTTGGTCCAATCAACTCTGTTGAACCGTTTTGGCGTCATCATCCCTACTACACCGAGGTCCTCGAATAGTCCTATTGACTCCCGTGTCAGCCGGACGAAGTAGTCGTCATCACGGTCAATCAGCCCAGCATCGCTAAATTCCTTTTCAAGATGCGGCTGCCGGTACGTCCACACAATTTCGCCGTAATAAGCCGAGGTATGTACGACCACTCCCATTGCCCGGATACATGAGAGGAGTTCAGACTGCAAGTCGTGTTCATCACGGATGGCCGAAGAAGAGTACCGCTCCTTGCCAGTCTTTTCGTTTTTTACGTGAACTTCGTATGGAGCGTCTGCAATATGGAATGTGACTTTGGAATCCGTATACGCTGGACTCATGACAAACCCGTCGCTGATTCCCTTTATGTTAAGAATCTTTCCCCCAACTGAGACACCCACACCCTTCGAAATCGGCCGCATGGAGAGAATTTCCTCCATAATCGCGGTTTACGGTAGAGATTATAAAACACCGTCGATGCTTGGTAGTTGTTTGCATAGAAAAACAGCGAAGGGGTGTGGGTCCAATGCAAACGCATTCGGTTGGCGTTCAGATTTAGGCGTACCCCCGAATTCGATGGATAGGAATGGGGTCTGGTTGCCTCGCATCCTGCTCGGATGGTCATCGGCAATTGTGAACCCATTCATGCTGAGATTGTTATCGCGCCGATACTGACTGCGAGCCATCCGTACGCAATCGTCAAGACAATCAACAACAACATCTTCTGAAATATCGACATCACCACTCGCCTCCTTTGTTGACGCGGTGCAACCCGCCTGAGCGCCGGGACTCGTACCATAACGCAAGCAGTCCCGCAACCAGTATCGAACCGACAACCAGCAGCACGCCCAGCACGCTACTCAGCATCCTTCTGCACCTCCGTCTTCAATCCGTTTGAGAAGGTGATTAAGATACGTGCAAACAACCGACCCAAGCACAACCAAAGTCAGCATCGACACAGCATACTTAACCAGATACGGTACGTTCAGCGCCTCTAACACGGGATTGATTACATACAGTGAGTGAATCCAGACGATGATGACCCCGATAGGTAAAGCACCCAAGACGGCCACCGTAGCCGTCATCATAACCGCGTCTTTGACCGTGCCAACCAGCATATCACGCACCGTCATGGCTCTACCCTCCAGTCCTTGAGTTCTGAGGCCGTAATGGACCCCGCGCTAAGGTCCTATCCCCATAGACTCGGTGGAAGTTTCGGGTGACGTGGTTTCCACAATGCTGACACCACTACTCAGATTGGTTAGCGGACTACACGTCCGGACTCAATGTATTATATCTGGCTGATATCAAAGCCCTGTGTGACGGGATAGTATATATGGAAAGTCTCCGATTCGGTTAGGAATCAACAGATAGCGCCGCCCCCAACGCATTACCAATCTAACTCAGACTCGGCCTCGTCCAATGCCTCAACCGTCTTCGCATCTAAATCGCTCATATGCATGAACTTCGAGACTCCATCAACAGCACCAGCAACCAGATCCCTGTACTTGTTCATCACAAGAGACGGGTCATCGTTCTCACACCGGCTATCCTGCAACGATTCCAACTCCTTGCGCTCATCATCCCTAAGCGATCTCATTGACGCGAACGGAGACACACCAACGACCTCATCAACAACCTTCGAATCAAAGACATCCTTTACATCAAGTTTCCCCGGCTTCCGACCACTAGACTTTGAGGAGGACGAATCGTCTGACTCGTCCGCCCCCCCATCCGATTCCGAATCCACAGACTCAGAATCTTCCTCGTTTTCCACCCCGTCCTCATCACCAATACGTTCATGAGCAACCTGCTTTGCCTCTTCAATCCGCATATCAAGATCATCTAGGTCTACGTCAACAACCTCATATTCTTCATCCAACTCCTCTATCTCATCCCGCATCTCCTGAAAACTAGGAGAATACTCTCCGTCAATGTCACTTACCCATCCATTCGTATACTTCTTGAAGGGTTCCTCCACATCCTCCATAGTACGAAGATTAGCACACCGGTCGGAAACCCGCCTCTGGAGGTATTGGACACGCTCCTGCACAATCTCGTCATGGACTTGAGGAGCCACCCAATGTCTCGACCGCTTCGACGTACTCTCCTCGAACGGATGCTCAACAGCAGCATCAGCCAACTTTTTCTGCAATTTGTTATCCTCAATCGTTTTCTCACCTAAACCATACTCATTCTCGAAGAACCCTTCAATATCGCTATACCGCCACCCCTCACCAGTATAACGCATTACTGCGAGTGCAATCGGGATGTACTGCCACGCCCCTGCACGCGGCGTCTTATTCCCTATGTGGGCAGGGTTGAGACGGAAGTCATCACCCATGTCAGGCACCTTCTCTAACTCCTCTTTCGACAGCTCACCATCGAACTCATCAGGATCATACCAGCCCAGCCCGTCTGACGAGGATTGTTTAACGGCGGCGTCAGAACTGGAGGACTCGTCGCTAGCCGACTCCTCTGACTCGCCCTCGTTGGTGTCACGGGTGTCAGCCCGGCTAGCCTCACCCTCGTCGTCGGTACTTTGTTCGTCTGTGCTGGATATTTTTTTCTCGCGGCGCTCAGAGGTGGGGGTAGGGTCGCGGATTTCGCCACGCAACCCTTTAATTTCCTCCAACAAGTCGGAGTTTGTTACTTCTTTTCCGGTCGTATTTTTACCACGCGCCCACCCTACGACGAGTTTTTCGACAACTTCGCCCTTTTTGCCGTAGGTGTCGCCCTCGAACTCGTCACTGATTGCTTGGTCGAACTCGCTCCATGCTTCGTCGCTGATGTTGACGTTGAGTTGCTTGCTCATACTCGGCCTGTATCAAGGGGTCGTTTATATACCTTGCCCAGATAGTAGTATCTTGGTAGTAAGTCCGGTCGAGATGGTAGTAACTCGGTAGCAAGTTGGTAGTGGGTCGGTAGTAAGTCGGACGGGTTTGCACGCCTTCTCCTAACACAACCCGACTTACCAAACCAGTTATGGTTGGGTTTATAAGACCTTAGTGCTAAGAGATTCATAAGCCGTCCTTTTGGGCAAGGGAAGGACGAGTTTACTCGTCCAACCGCCGACCACGACGCTCTACCCTGCGTTTTCGCCGCTTCCGTAAAGATGCGCGAGACTGATTAGGGTGTGAAATAAACGTGCTAACGGGGAGGACAACGCCTCTCTCGACCACCCACACATTTGAGCGCCGTGAGAAAAAAATATCTGGCAGTCGCCACCAAGTTGGCCAGCGAGACAAAAGCCGGGAGTGGATAAGGGCGTGACGACAAGGGAGCATGTCAGTTAGTGAGACGAGACAGTATCAAGACGTGGATGACTGCTTCCTCACTTAGTACACATGCCAACGCTGCTTCCGTCAACCACGCTCGATACTCGGGAACTGATTGCCGACCATGAGTTCACTGTCGTCGCGGTTGTCGTGTTCAGAGGGCCACCGAGCTGGTCGTAGTTGAGTGTGGCGAGCTAGCCGGGCTTAAGGGTTGCACTGATTTTCGGGTGTTGGTTTCGATGTGTTACGTATGTAACTTAATGCGGTGGATTTGACCGCTACACGTAGTGTAAGGTGGATGTCGGGATTTGAGTTTCCTATGACGACCAACGACGAGATGAGGATGGAGAACCTGAAAGAGAAAGTACGAGAGCAGCAGGAGCGTGATCCATCGTGGGTTGAGTATCCTGCTGACGAGTATCCTGTTGATGTAATGCTAGTTGATGGAGGGTGGTTGAGGATCGTGGACAAGGACATGCACATGCTGCTTGATAGGCATCGTGTGTATGAGATGGAGGGGTTTGAAGACGATGTTGACGGTGTTGCGGACGACGATGGAAGGGGGTGTTGAAATATGGTTGACGAGAAAATCGAGCAAAAGATGCAGGAAGTTGGTGAGAAAGTTCAGAAAAGACTGTCGGATGAGACTGAGGACTTGGACGAGAAGGGATTAGGAGATGAGGATGCTGATCCTTTCGGGATTCGGCCTGAACCGGGGTGGGTTGACTATCCCGCAGAGAATTATCCGGTCGAACTCCGGTTGCGAGGTGGGTCGCGGATAGAGGTTATTGACAAGGGGATGCATAGGCTGTTGGATGAGCATCGCTCTACCGGCCTCAAACATCTGCATGATGACGGAGAGTGAGGTGGACGTAGGTGTGGTTGTGGATGAGGCTTTGGAGCGGAGAAAGGAGGACGAGGATATTGCAGTCTTTGTCGAGAGACATGGCCCTGACGGGTTGAGAGAGGCTGTTAAGTATGCTATCGAGCGAGATGAAGGGAAAGTGAACCACAGGATTATGGCTCGGGAGATGGACTTGTCTATGCTTGAGGCAGAGGTTATCCTCCAAGCCTTGAGGCCTGTTGTCCGGGATGTCCGAGATGGGTGACTGTGCCAGTTCGTTGCTTAGAAGCATTACTGTTGTCGGACATGGCTAGCCATGTTTCCTTGTTCTGGGTTTATCTCGGTAGTGGAGTGATTGAGAGTCAGGGATCGTGATGTGGTTCGGCTCAACGCTTGAAACCCACCTGTCGTGTTACAGTGACGGGCACCCCCGCTTTTCGGTTATTCACCTCCCCTACGGGGAGGTGGTTCACCCCCGATTCGGTAGTCCCGATTGCTTGAGAATTACTTGCAAATATGCATGGAAGTCCTTTAAGCAATGATGGTATACCGACATATATGACAACACAGTCAATATGCAAGAAACCAGACGGAGAATCTGTCTCGATGGACGTCGCCACACTCGAAATTATGCAGATACTTCGCCTCCATGACGGGGAAGCCACCACTGGCACAATCCGTGACGAACACAGTTCGCTAGACAAAAACCAGACCGTCCAATATAGGATCGATAAGAAACTCTGCGCCTGCGGCCTCGTGAACACCCGGAAAGAAGACCATCCACAGTACCCGATGGGGGTGAACACCCACTCCTTGACGAGTGACGGTGTGGCGTGGCTCGACACTAACAACGAGGTACTTGATGATGTACGCTCGAACGCCGAAGCAGTCGAGAAATTGAACGAGGTTAGCGACGTAACCGCCCGACTCTACCAGCGCGTGGATGACGTGGAGGATGCGGTTGACCGCCTTGACAACCGGGAGCGAAGCCACAACACGAAACGCAAGAACCGAATTAATATGGTGGAAGACCAGTTACGGAAGGAGAACGAAGCACTCCGAGAACAGAATCGGAAATTGCAGAAGAAGGTGACTGAGTTGGAGAAGCAATTCTGGACGGTGAAGAAGCTATTTGAAGAGTCCGACGCTGTGGGCGACCCTGATGAAAAGTACGCGGAAGAGTGGGGCTAGCCGGAGTCCCCGGCCTCCCTATGTCGCTGGATTTAGTTATGTTGTTGGGTTAACACTGACTTCTACCTCCTCCATCGTTATTGCTTAAAATCACGCTACTGAGTCAATTCCGGGTCGACGTCAAGGTCTGTTGAGTCGGCATGGTCCCGAAGGGCCTTGATGACCAGCAACTTAATTGGCACATTCCTTACGGCGCTTTCAGTGCGGAGCTGCTGATGTAGGTCGTCGGGGATCTCGATGTTGATGCGAGCCATGGTTTTCTAATCCAATGTCGACTGACCATGCGAGTCATAAGAACCCTTAGTTCACTAAGGAACTCATGCAGCACTATTCGCCGCTACGAAATTGTTCGGAGGCTTCCCTCTCCACGTCAATGAGGTGCGTGATAGCCTCGTGGATGGAGTGGCCGGTGCCCGAGATTTCGTAGTAGGGGTATGTATCGTGCTGTTCGGGGTCGTGTTTCTCCCAGTTGGCGACTAACCCAGCGTCCACGAGCTTGTCCAGATGCTCGTGGACGTGGCCGTCCTTCCCAAGCACTTCCTCTAGCTCGGATGCGCTCTTCCCTTCGTCTGTGATGTAAAGCGCGTGGAGGATCGCAAAACGGTTAGGTTCGATTGCCAGCCCGATGAGATTGAGGTAGTGTTCGATCTCGAAGGGGTTGTCGTCGGAGAGGAGGTCTGATGCTGCCCCATGGAGGACTTTGTGGCTGTCGTCGTTGATCGCGGCTAGCACGTCATCGTGGTTGTGGTCATCCCCCTTTTCGAGGTCTTCTCGTGAGACGAGTCTCTTCTGAAACTCTTCTTCCTCGTCAATGTCCGCGCCTGCAGGCTTCTTGATGCCTTGAGTTGGGTCGTAGAAGTCGAGGATTTCGGTGATGCGGTCGTTTTCGACGGGGATTTCGTGGTCTTCGATTAGGTCATATTCGAGATCGAGAGCTGTACCGTGTTCGTCGTGTTTGACGCTCGCGTGTGTGAGGGTTAGTCCGAACAGCCATTCGATGTTCTCGATGGTGGCAGATCCTTCGCTGTCAGGGTCTAGCCCTGCCCAGACCTCCATTCCTCGCCAGTTCCCCCCGGCGTATATTGTGTCTGGGTGCTGTTGGAGGGAGTTGATGGCCAAACGAGTTCGATGTTTTAATTCGGCTAGCCGCTTCTCATCGGGGTCGTTTGTCATATGTACATCAAGGTGCTGTCGGGGGATATAATTTATTATAAAATTGATAAGAATTAAGTGGGTGGCGCTGGCGTCGGCTAGCCGGTGTGGGGCGTCGATGACCCAAACCCTTGACTCCCAACGATTAGTTGGATTTGCGACTCCCCTGTTCGGTATGTGCGTCAGTTCTTGTTAAAGGTCGGCTAGCCGATTGCGGGCGCAGGGTACTGCGCGTACACGTATACAAAAGTGTGAGACTACAGTTTGCACCATAATATATGAAAGGTATAAGTAGAGGTAGTTCTTCTGTCCAAATGCAATGAGCGAACAAATGCTCACAGACAAGAACAGTAACGAACCAACCATTGAAGAACAGTACAGCGACAACGACATCAGCCCTGAAGCAGGATACTACCTTGGAATGCGTTCTGACGACGTGCTAGAAGCATTCGACGCCACTCAACAAGGAGTGTGCGAAGTCGAATCTGGAGATGTCTGGCCGACTGATGGGTCGCTGAGTGAATACGTTGCACAGACGCATACAGACTGGTGTTACGAGGATGTCAGTGAACTCGGATACGCGATGCTGGTTGCTGATGAACTGGCAGAGGCTAGCCTGCTGACTCGCGCACAGGCAGAAGTCTATGCCCTGCGTGAGATTGCAGGATTTGACCGACTCAAAACGTCGTCACTACTCCAAATCAGCGAATCCGGAGTGGATAAGCATCTCCGTGCAGCCCGCGATAAAATCAAGTCAGCAGAAGAAACGATTAGTGTCCTTGAGGGTCTTGAACAGGTTGAAAAGAATCCAGATCACCTGCTTGTCACGGAATACCTGTCGTCTGCTCGGAATCAGGACGCATCGGAACCTGCCGCAGTACAATACGCTGTTGATCGCGACCGGAATTACGAATTTTCGGAGTACACTGTCCTCGAGTCTGATCCTGATGAGTACGAAGCAGTTTGTGAATGTGGACAGTCGTTTGGGTCATGGAGTGCTGCGTTGACTCACGTTTCTGACAACCATTAATGGCACTTGTTGTTTGGGTTGTAAGCGAGTGACCACCTGCTTACACCATGTAAGCAGCCCGGTGGAATATATAAGGCCGGTCAGTTGTAAACTGCAACTGAGAATATGTCTAGTAGCGACCAATCTTGGGCGGTTTACATCCGTCGTTCGACTGAGGAACAATCCGATGAACACCAGCGGGAGGACATCCGCGACTGGCTCAACTACAACGACCTCTCCATCGGGGACTGCGAAGTCTACGCCGAACAAGGAAGCGGGAGCAACGACAATCGGCGTGACTTCCAACAGCTCATCTCCGACATCGAGAACGGTGACTACACCGATGTCGTCGTCTGGGAGATTAGTAGGGTAGCACGGCACGGACTCATGGCGCAACGATTCTTCGACGCCTGTGAGGAAGCAGAAGTAGTAATCCACGTCACAAACGGTAGCGTCCGGGAAGTCCGTCCGGATGGAACTGGACGGATGGTAGCGGGGATTATCGCAGAAGTCGCAGCGGAAGAACGCCGGGTATTGATTCGTCGGACGAAGAGTGGGCAGAGGCGTGCGCGTGAACAGGATGGTAAATGGTTGGGTCAGGTCCCTGCTGGATTTGAGCGTGTGAACGGGTATTTGAAGCCGAATCTTGACCCGGATTACGATGCTGGGGAAACTGGATTCTTTGATGTCGTTGAGGCGCTTGAATCGGTTGAGTCGGGGGAGAGTTACAACGCAACTGCGTCACGAACACCGAACATCACCCGGCAGACACTCAGTAATATCCATCAGGATGAGGAGCGGTGTCGGTGGTATCTTAATCAAGAGGCGGACGATGAGAGGGTTGCATCAGCAGTAAGTGACGTGGTCGCCTGAACGGTCTCTCCGTTTTGGCCCCTCATCATGGTTAACTCTGTGCTTGGTTCGTAAGTGGTGGGGTTGTCGTGATTTCCAGCAGATAATATTGGACGAGTTTGAGGCCTTGTTGAAACACTCATCTACTGACAGACTCGGAACAACGGTAAGCAATATAGAGCGTGAATGTATCACCCTCGCTATTGACTTACCCGGTGAATGAAAGAAATGGCGTGCTGAATACAAGGAGCTATTAGTACGCTCATTATTCTAATTGAAGGCACGTTTAGTCGACAGTCACCTCATTTCCACACCATCTGTCTTCATTTTATATGATCACAGGAAGTCA
>SDGW01000758.1_pt1 | contig 13410 bp, 11 predicted proteins | sample 2873831 | NCBI WGS metagenome assembly SDGW01 (sample SAMN08132700, study PRJNA421101) | hypersaline lake metagenome | isolation source: celular fraction 0.22 microns magnesium sulfate-rich crust from ephemeral... | place: Spain: Penahueca Lagoon, Toledo | collected 2011-07
ACCTCCAGCGCGTCGGCGAGGGTGCGTATCTGGTTCGGGCGGTCAAAGACGACGGGCTCGCCGAACTGGACGACGTGTTTCAGCCGTGAGCCCGCGAAGGCCCGTCTCGGCGCGACCGCAGGGGTTTATGCGACGAGAAGTCGGGAGGTCCGGAACTGAACACACGTCCCTTCCACTTCGGCAATCTCGTGTTCAATTCTCTTGCGTCGCCGGCGCCGGCCCCCCGCTGCTCGGCCGTGCTCGAGGGGCAATCTCGGCCGATCTTTATCAACTGCACCGGTTTCAGTAACTCCATAATCCCACCGAATCAGGGTGTGTGTTCAATATGGCAGACTCATTCAGATGGCGACTCACCGGAACGCGCGACCAACTACTCGCCGACCTCGTCGACGCGACGGGTGAGAACACGAAGGCGAAGGCACTGGACGATGCTGGACGGGCCTACCTCCATCTCGTCGGCCGGAACATGGTGGAGCCCGGTCCGGGATTACTGCATGAACTGCTCGAGGCTGCCGAAAAGCGCGGCGGACTCGACGCCTCAGAGATTGCGGAAATACTGGCGACGGAGGAACTTCCGTTGGAGTACGAGCCGGCGGAATGGTCTGTCAGCGAGCGGGGGTGAAATCAGTGTCTTGCAGCTGAATGACTTCCTCACGAAACGTATCGAGGGTAGTTTTATCAGTTCTACAAACACTTTAGATGTGAAATGGTGGACTTCGCACTAACTCGGCCGTTGGAGATTGGTGAAAGGTTATCTCAAAAAGAGGTAGACGACGTTTTCAGCGCAAACTTCGGATTTCAATTCAAAGGGATCACTCCCCGCACTCGCGATGAGGGGAAATTTATCATACTGAATTCAAACGAGGGGGAGATTTACGACGACCAATACCGTGACGATGGAACACTGATCTACGAGGGGGAAGGTGAGGAGGAAAAGGGAGATCAATCGTCAGATTACGCGAATGGGACGCTCATCGAAGCGGAATCCAAGTTGCGGCCCATCTATTTGTTTACAAGCGAGGAAGGCGTTGACGAGTACGAATACGAGGGCCTCGTCGACGTTCAAGATTATAGGTACGTGAGCGATGGTTCACGAATGGTCTACAAGTTCGAACTGCAGAAGCTCGGGGTGGCAAGTTGGGAGGAATACCAGGAGATCGCTGAGGAGGTGAGCGGCCCAAAGGAGGACTCACCGTCACTAACGGACGACAATCCCGAGTATACCGAAAGCAAACGTCGTGTAAGATCGGCCACCTTTGCTCGCGAAGTGAAGCAGCAGTATGACCACACTTGTGCCGTTTGTGGTCAGTCTCGACGAACTCCGGAGGGGAAACCGGAAGTCGAAGCCGCTCACATCTATCCGAAGTCAGAGGGAGGCGACGACCATGTCCGGAACGGAATCGCACTCTGTAAACTCCACCATTGGGCGTTCGACTCGGGCTGGTTCAGTCTTACTGACGATCGAACTGTAACCGTGAACGAATGGTCGGAGCGGGAACCTCCTGAGGAGGTTGCGTCTCTTGCAGGGAATCAACTGCTAGAACCCGAAAACTCCGCGAAGGTTCCGTATAAGGGGGCGATCGAGGCTCACCGAGAACTCCACGGATTCGAGTCTCAATTGATGTAAGTGCTAATTAGATTCTATTCGCCGTTTTAACATAACCGAGTATTCGGTGTGATACCCTGCAAGTTGAACCGTGCTACAAACCACAGCAGCGGAACTACTAGCCCAAATTCGTGGGCGAATATGGGAAAGATTTAGGTTAGAATGGGTTGATTATCATTGTATGGACGCAAGCGAGGTTAGCGAACACGGAGAAGAAGTGAACGGTGCACCCGCTGGATGGGTTGGCGGTGAACTGGCACACACCGGCGGGAACCTATTCGTCCGCGAGTGGGTTCACCCTGACAAGGGGCTCCGTGTCGGATATTCTGTCGACGACCCCTCTGTCGTAGGCGTCGAGGAGGTGTCCTTCGAAGGAAGCAGTGCCGAGGAGAACCCACAAATGTGGCGACGGGTCGACGACGTAGAGAGTGAGCCCTGTGACGGGGAAGACAACTGTCTTGAGACTGCTCTCGGACTGATGGAGAAGTTCGGTGACGAACGATGAAAGAAGCCGAAGACACGCGGGTAGTAATCCCCCGAGACATCGTGACCAAGAAAACCGACTCCCGGGGACGGATCACTCTCGGCTCCGAGTACGCCGATCAAGAAGTGACTGTAGCCGTAATAGATGTATCCGAGTAATTTGTCTGCGTTCTACCTCGATCTCCTAACTGAGAACTCACAACTAAACGTAGCCTGATGGTTTATTCTTCGAGAAGCCAAGTGATTACGGCGCCACGTTGGTGGTGAGGATGACGAAGACCATCGAACTTAGCCACCTCGACGACATGGGCCTTGAGATCGTACCAGAAGTCGAGATCTTGGACGAACTTTTTCGCGACGTTGTCCGCAGTCATCTCGTCGTACGTCTCTTTTTCCTCCTCGTAATATAGCGCTATTATCCCGCCAGGGTGCTCGAATCCGGATTGTCGTAGCTTCCGGGCGTCGGTGAGCATCGAAGATGAAGTCTCCTCAGGGAATGGTGTGAACAGGCGAGCGTAGCTCTGTGGGTCAATGCTCCCGTTATCGTAGCGGAAACGGGCTAGCTTCGCCTCGACGGGGATAGCGACGTTACCATCGTCGACGACGAGGTCACAGCGCTGACTATTGGCGGGATAGAGTACCTCAGAGTCCACTGAGTAGGTGTTCGTATTCTCAGTTCCTTCACGCAGAGCTTCGAGCTGGTTCTCTTCCTCAAAGGGGCCGATGCCAGCGTCCCAACGGTCGTGGTCGAGCTGTCCATCGACAATAGGGACGGCAGCCGCGAAATCCTGAGCAAGCTGAGTCAAGAGTCCCACTTCGGCCTTATCCATGGTCAAACGCCGCGTTCCCTGAAGTAGAGTATGGCCATTTGTTGCGTCGGTTCGGACTGGGCATCGTTCGCAACCGAGAACCCAGGCTGTTCAAACTGTTATTGCATTCTATCATGTACACAATGTGTTTTAACTACACGAAGAATCAGGCGATGCGTCATCTTCCATTCGTACTACATATATCATGTCGAAAGAGATTGGGAATGACGAGGCTGAAGAACTTTTGCGGGAGACATGGCGTGAGGTCTCCGATAGTGACGAAACAGAGTACGTAGATGATTACATACTCCGGCAAGGCATTAAACAGGTAATTCAAGCGGAGAAGTATGGAACTCGGACTTTCCGATATATTTTGCTAACCAACGTCCTAGCGAAGGCTGTTAACTCCGCTATCCATGCACTTGCACTCCAAGATCAGAGCGATCTTGAGGGCTCGTTCAACTCCGGTGGACTAGCTACAGAGGTTGTCACAGAGTGGGAGAAAGACAATGGTGAGCGGTTGGGGGGATCCAACGAACCCAGAACGAACAGCGTCTACTACCGTCAATCCGAGCTTAACGAGGACTACGAGGTTCGGAACAAAGAGCTGTATCAGACGCTAATACGGGTTCTATCGGAACTTCAAGAGCAGTCGGAGAATGGGGATCTGGAACCGTTGAACGTCCTGCGGCAAACTCTCTACGAAGTCTCGCTATTGGAACCCACGACAGTTAGTTACTCAAACCCCCCAGAAGTCTCGTACATCAAACTCGAAGAGGTAGTTCAAGAATATCTGGAAAAATCGGGAACTGGTGAGAGACTGGCTGCTGTCGCTGCAGGAGTACTTGATGCGCAATACTTCCAAGCAGATCGGAGTGAAGTGTACATCAAGGTTGATCACGTCAACGTGGCCGACGAAAACTCTAGCGCTGCAGGGGATATCGAGGTGTTCGAATCTGATGAGGAAGACCACCTTATTCGGGCAGCGGAGGTAAAAGACAAGGCCGCAACTAAATCAGACATCCAGCACTCGATTTCGACCGGTAGAGAACACGAACTCGACGAATACTTCTTCATTACTGGTCAAGGTTTCAGATCGGAGAGTGAGAAGAGCAAGGCGATGCAAGTTGTCAAAGAAGCAGAGATTGAGTTGATGATCATCTCTAAAGGCGATCTGCTCAGTAGCCTTAGGTTCCAAGGACGAGGTGGTCGCCGGAAGTTCCGAGAATCTGTAGGTGAGTTCCTGAACGATATGCGAGCACAGGAGAGCAGCAAATCGGATTGGAAGGAAGCTATTGAATCACTCGGTGAGTAATCCCTAGAACCAATTTTTCGCGCAGAAAACGTTACTTAGTCAAGAATTGAGGTTCGCTCGAAGCACCGAGAGATGGTCGCTCTTGCTCCCTTCTGGGTTTTCAGATATCGACTCCTCCAGCTCAATATCCAGTTTATCGTCGAAACGCCGCCTTACGAGTTCAACTACGTCGATCACTTGGGCGATGCGCTTGCCGCGGCCGCGGAGTGTCATTGTCTTACCCTGCTCTAGATGTGTCATTACTTCTTCCGCGTATTTCCAAGGGGAGCGGCTTCCACCAATCTGAATCTCTTCCCCATTTTCGTAGGGTGAAGTACCGCCATCTGCGCGTTTTTTCACCTCTTTGGGCATCTCTTTCGTAGCACCATCTAAGCTCAGTTGATCGAGCAAACCACGGACGATCGACTCAGAGAGCCCGGGTGGAACCGCGTTCCCAATTTGTCGTTGAATCTCTCGAGGCGACCCACAAATCTCGTAATCCACAGGGATGTCCATGAGCCGCATCTCCTCCAGGAAGGAATACCTACGAGAGCGCCAATGGAAAGGACCGACGTACGTGCCGGGAGCCGCTTGTAGAGTCCACGTTGGTCGATCGGGATCCTGCTTCAGGAGATAGTTGTAGTGACGGGATCGCCAGTCGAATACCTTCTCGTCCAGTTCGTCTTCGCTTCGTTCGACGTACTCTCCATTATCTGGGTCGTATTTTCGCTCGGTGAAGTGCTGGTAGTTCCCACCGGGCGGGATATCCTTCAGGAGATAGCCGTATTGCCCGCCTACCGCGTTCTCGTAGCCCTCATCCGCAGTTACCTGGGCGTCCAGATCGAAGTCCTCGAGGGCCTCCTCAGCAGTAACCCAACTCGGCTTTCCAGTTAGCGCATTTTTCGCTTCAACGTGTGTTGGGTCGGGGAAATATGGCTTGTCGTCACCGCGGAATCCGACGATGAACAGCCGTTGTCGCGTCTGTGGGACTCCGAAGTCCGCAGCGTTCAGAACATCGTCATTGATTGTATACCCCGACTTCGAAAACTCCTCTTTAACTATCTCGAAGTCCTTTCCATCGTTCGCCGAGGCGAGTCCACGGACGTTTTCGAAGATGAACGCCTTCGGTTCAATCTCTCGAAGCAGTCGGGCATACTCTTGGAATAGTAGGCCTCGCTCCGCGTCTGTACCCTCTCGGTTCCCCTCGTTAGAACGCGAGAATGTCTGGCAGGGCGGCCCACCGACGAAGAAGTCGATATCGTCAGTTCCAGCAGCTTCGATTAGATGGTCTGCAGAGATCTCGTGAATGTCATCTTCAATGACTGTCCAGTCGTAGGGCGCATTATTGCCCGCAATTCCGGACTCATACTTCGAACTGTTCGCCCGAAGAGATTCAGCTGCTTCTTCATTCGAGTCAAGCGTCACCAGTGTCTCCACACCAACCCGATGTAGGCCTATATCAATCCCGCCAAGACCCGAGAAGAGGCTTATAGCAGTGGGTCCACTCATTATGTCTACTCCTTCTTAGCGGATGAAGTACAAAGATGTTCTCACCAGCGCTTTCTCAAACCGGCGAGTGTCGGTAAGTCGATGTACATAATGTGCACAAACTACGTTATACAAACCAATTCACTTTCCACTGTGCCTGCCCCATTCACTGTCAAAGCTCGAGGTCGGCAGGGTACCGAATCCCTCGACTTAACCATTCCTGTAGAGTTGAAGCGCGAATATGGAATCTCACAAGGGGACGTTTTCGTGGTAGATGTCAATGAAGGAGATGACGGCGATCTTTCAATCAATTATGAACGTATACACAATGTAGATTAGTAATCTCCCAGTCAGATTGAGTAGGTAATCCAGCTTTGAGACAAGTCAAACGTAGAATAGTATTCCTTCTGCAAATATCAAAGCAGCAGAAAGTCACCGGGGTAGTCAGTGATGGGTTGCAATAGTCTTGTCTCCGATAATTATAATATCTCCTCACCGTGTCTATCATTATGATTTGGCCACACCATTCGAAAGATGGCAGAGGTGGCCCTGATCTTCGGTGGTTATGGCGATATTCATCTGAGTGACTTCGTACTATGGATTCATCCGTCACTGAAAAGCTGGTTTATAGCTCTGATTCTCAGGACGACAGGACACAGTATTGGATACTATTAGCCGGGCTTATTGTCGGACTAGTTTCTGCATACTCCCTTGCTCCAACATCTGACACGCGGTTATATACCGTATTGGCGACCGTACAAGGGTCTTTCTTAGCGATATCGATATCGGTTGTCCTGCTCAGCTTTCAGATAACAGCAAACGAGTACACCAGTCTCTCCCTTGGAGATATACAGTCTCAACTGAAGTTGGAACGCGTCATCCTACTGTTCGTGTTCTCGATACTCCTTGATCTGCATTATGCGACGAACACCCGTTACGACCTTGCTAGCTTTCGAGAATCCCTAAGTGATTTACCAGGCGTTGTGGGTCAGGCACTACCTACACTCTTCACAGCCAGTGCAGCTGCGGGTGTTGCAACCGGCTTAGCTACAATTTGCCTATTACAGATTGTCCCCGTCCGAAATCGTATGGTTTCGGCAGTCGGGCCAGAAAATCTGTTGAAGTCTCGGGTGGAGTCACTCGATAGTGCTGACCTTCCCCTGCTCGAAAAACGGACACTTGATGAACCACCTCAGCGGAACCCGCTCTTGGCGATCGACCAGATACTCAATGCGGCTAAGGACAGAAATGACGAGTTCACTATTCGTCGCTCTATTTATGAGATGGAACGTGCTACCTCAAAGTTGGTCCAACTAGGGCAGGTAAGGAATGATTCGATTGATTTGGACACCCTGTTTGAATACTGGGATGGGTGTGTTGAGTCCGCTTGCGATGGCAGTATGAGGCGGTTGGCAATAGCAGCTCATGCGCAACAGCTTCTAGTTCAATCTCTACTTGAGGCGAACCAGCATGAGGTAGTGAGAGGACGGATCGATCATCTTTCAGACCTAACAGAGGAGGCACTTCGTCGTCGAGAGTACCAACAGCTGTTCTTGAAGGATTACGCGGCTATCGGCGGAGAATTAGCTAGACACGACGATAGTGAAAATCTCAATTATTTGCCTAAGAAGCTTCAGCAGATTTCTGAATACTTGCTAGGCTTGAATGCTGATAGCTCCGACCTTCCGCCATCGAATGACGTAATTCATGTGCTCGATTCAACCTACGATGTCGGATATAACACATTAATGCTGAGCGTCCTCTTCAGAACGGGTCGGCAAGAGAAACGGGAGGAGTTCCTCGAGTTCTTACTCAATCACACGGAGGAGATCTCCCGGTCAGAAGGCCTTGACGACGGAGACTGCAACGGTCGATATCGTCACCAATCGAAACGATTAGCTGGAGTGACGGCTGCAGCCCTCAGCCGTGATGATATGCGACTCGGCCGGACCTCGATGAAAGCGGTCGTTGAGCTGGGGGTATTGATGGGCGAATCTCCTGGAGAAACTGCCTCCCGCGTCGAGAGCCCAATTCAGCGTACAGAGAGTATAAGATATCTACTAATGGAAATCGATAGCTCGTTAAGCAGAAACAGGTACGAGTATGCGCTTCCACCGGAATTGGACCGTCCTGACCAAGAACGTATTCAAGAGCAATTCAAATCAATTCTAAATGAGATTTAGAGCGATTCCTGATTTTCTACCTTCAACGGCGTTCCTCGTCGGGGACAGTTAGAACATCAAGGTTATGTCCATCGATAGTCTCCGAACCCATCGGTTCCCTACAATACTGACGAAGGGACTTCCAAAGCATCGATGATTCATACTGCTCGATTTCCGGGGCCACGTGATTGAGGAGGTCCCTCGAGCAAATTACAAACAGCCGCTTTTCGGCTCGTGAGAACGCAACGTTCGCTCTGTTGAGATCCAATAGGAATTCTTCATTTTGAACGATCGCTTGTGGATCACTGGCTGTTGCCGAGACGATAATGTTCTCACACTCACCACCTTGTAATCGCTCGACAGTATCGATGGTGTGGATACTATCTGCGCCATCGTGATTCTCTAGACGATTCTTCAGGAGAGTACGTTGCGCCCTGTGCGGGGTTAGAATGGCAACAGAATCATCCGCGAGCTCTTCGGCCGCAGACAGCAGCCGGTCGACGATGGCGGCCTCCACGTTGTTACTCTGTCGAGATTCGTCCTCATCGTGAGCTAGCAGATACAGCCCCGACTCCTCACGCCAAGCGCGTTGGAGCGGGCTGAACTCCGTCTGGACCACTTCACCTTCCAAGGGCGAGCTTTTGCCTTCCAGTTGGAATCCATCTCTCTCTTCGTAGAGACGTGAAATTAAACGTCGAACATCAGGAGGGAGTCTGAAGGTGTGACGAAGTGCGCTTTGAGTAATGCTGTTCCCCGGAAGATTACCCTCTTCTTCCAATGACCGAATTGCCTCGAAGGCGCTCACGGAAGGCTGGTATTTCTCAACCGGGGGCCGATCTTCCTCATCCCAGTCGTGTGCTAGGATGGGTGAGAGTTGGCGATGGTCACCAGATACGAGAAATTGTCCCTCGTTATTGTCTGTGAGTTCGGCCAAAGCGAGGAAATACGGGAAGACCATCATACTAGCCTCGTCGATAATGAGGAGGGGGGAGAAGAACTCCCTGTTATCTCCCCCGAACGTGGCACTCCCGCTTAGTGTATCATCCAGTTTCAGTAGACTACTAACGGTCCCCCCGACGAACGTTATACTTCCATCACGTATGTTGTCGAGTTCTCTGATTACACCTTTCGTCTCAATAGTTTCGACTCCCTCATTTGCTTGATTCCGATTATAATCATCAACTCTCACAAGGTTGATCTCAGGAAGCTCGATTCCGAGCTGGTCACAGAGTTGAGTGAACGATTCACGATAATCGTCCATCCGGTTGAGAAGGTTATCAACGGCTGTGTGTGTACTCGCAGAAACGTAGGCGATGTCCCCCTTTTCAAGCTCCGAAATCGCTCGAAGAAGCGAAGCGAGTGCAATAGCAGTAGTTTTACCGGTTCCTGGTGGGCCATGTATGAGTTGCGCACGGGAATCAATTCCCTCCAGTATCACCTCAATTTGAGATTCCAAGAGAGTGTCGCCACCACCAATATCGAACTGTTGCAATACGTCGCGAAGGCCCTCTATCGTCTCCTCGTCAACGGACTCAAGTTCAGGAAGTCGAGGCTCTTCGGGGTCGAACCATCTGTGGACGTGGTTCCCTCTTCCATCCTCGATCTTCTCATGGACCCGTGCAGCCACGTAGTTGCTAACGCTCTCATCGATAGTCGCATACTCGAACAGATACTCATCAGAAGCGTAGTAACTCGCTAGACGGTACTGTTTGGATTCACCAGAGGGAATCAGTTCCATCTCTACCTCCTTTTTATCCCAGTCGAGGTTCTCGATGACGCAGGTTCGACCTCCCTCAAGGAGTTGTCCAGGTGTTTGCCCCTGTTGCGGATCGTCAAAGCACGGACTCACTCTCACGTGAGAGTCTTCCGAAAACGAGACGCGGTCTCTGAGTATGTCTGCTGTGATATCGTGCCCTGAGAGATCGATATCAGCTCGTATGATTTTATCAGCGTCAATACGTACGTTGGACACTGGAATTGTGGATCCGTTGCTGCTTCGATGTGTCGTCGGCTTAAACCCTGTCGCGAGCCATTCTGTGACTGCAGAATGGTGGTCAATAGAGAGGAAGTCGAGGGCTGCGGCAGCTGCACCCTCAACGTCTAGAGTGAAGTCCCGAATCCCGTAGAGGTCCAGTGGCGGCTTTTCGAGATCGTCATTGCGGAATCTAATCCGATCCTCAATCCACCGGAGGGCGTGAGTCCGCTCTTCGAGGTACGTTTCTATTTTCTTCCGTGTGTCGACCCGGTTATACTCCCTTATCGCCTCGGCTACATCGGTATCTTCGACCGAGTCCGGATCTGGAAGCTCGTTCCAATATGCATACCAATACGGAGCGGGAAGACCGTCGAAGAACCGACTGTGGACCTCAAACTCTTCCCACCTCTTATCTGGATTGGAAGGGTGCACCCAGTCGTTATTGGGGCCGATTGCGAGGCCACGCTTGAAATCGAAGAGATTCTCTTCGAATAAATCGTCCAGATTGACTTCATCGCCACGTACGTTTCGCTTCCAATGGAACGAACTCCCAAACCACGACATTGAACTAGCAACGACCAAACCTCTACCAGTCCAGCCGAGTCCGAACCTCGTATCCACCTCGTCCCGCAAGCAAGAGTATATTAGCTGTTCAGTCGGCTCTCGGCACCCCAACAATTGTCGCAGCTGTCGGAGTAAGCCCGAGCCCCCGCGGGCGCAGGCCTCAATGAGATTACTGATTTCTGATTCAGACCAGACATAGAAGTGGACTGGCGCTGTCTCACCTTCTACGACCTCTGGGATTTCATCGTATAGTTTATCCAAAAACTGGGTGACAAGTTCACGTTCCATCCCGGTGTCTGTATCAAAGTTCCCGGACCACGACCGGCTCCGGAACTGCGATATGGTCTTACCGTGGACATCTCTCGTACCTCGGTAATCTTCCTGAATCCCCGCTTCTGGACCGTCCTTTCCCCAAGGTGTCTCGATCTTCCCCTGGCTTGCCGTAACGTGTGCTGAAAGTCCAACAATACGGTTCTCTGTATAGTCATAGTCGACGTTCAAATAAACCCGAACCAATGGGCTACCAGCGATAGTGTGTTCTGGTAGCTGACTTCCACCACCGTGTGTGTACGGTGCAACCGGATACTCATCGTCCGGTGTGTCCCCCGGAAGGTTCTGACGACGTGCCGCTGCACGTTCGGTCAACGTTTGGAGACTCGAGGTAAATGACCGTTCTTGGCGTACCGATTCCGCGGCGTTGGAGTCTAAATCGAGTTCAGCGAGAGCATCAACATCAGATATCCCATTTTCTTCTAATATACGGGTCTCTGAGGGATTTAGCCCGAGAATTTCTAGTGAGTTCTGACGGGCACTTTCCGGGAAGCAATGAACATCGAACACACACGAGTCACACTTGGAGTCTAGCTGATAAGATAAATTCTCCAAATCGGTGTCGACAATATCGGCCAGCCTACCACCCTCAGAGGTCAGTTCACGTAGATCTGAACGTTCCGTTTCTAGGTTAAAATCCTCCATCGAGAGGATATCCTGAACAGTGTTCGTCTCTTCGTTTATCCGACCTACAATGGCTTCTAGATTATCCGCTGTAAGCTGGGCCCCTCCGACGACTTGGGGGGAGTTCTCGAGTTCCTGCTCAACGAGAATCTGGTACGTTGCCACCTGTGTTCGGTGGTATGTCTTGTCTTTTCGACTGGCCTTAGTCTCAACCACCCGGAGTATCGGCTGTTCATCTTCCCAGTGTAAGATCAGGAAATCGATAACACCCTTGATATGGAATACACCGATTTGGCCCTCCGTGGACACTTCCCGGGCGTAGATTTTTTCACCAACATCGAGAGCAGCCGCTGACTCGAAGAATGTACTCAACTCGATCGAATCTTCACCCTCAAGACTCCCGCTATCGGAGTTTTGTTCGCTCGCACCCTCACCCGTTTTTGGTTCGACTCGTCTATACCCTCCGTCACTGATGATACGTTCCCACTCGTCTTCGCGGTCACGCCCTTTCTGTTGCAAAACCGGGTCTAGAGGGCTGAAGAGTTCTTCAGAGAACGGTAGTTCTTTTGCCAACTCACGATCGTTGTATTCTAACTTGAACCGACGAGGGCACGATCGATAATGGATATACTCACTAATCTGATTGACGTGAGCTTCGTAGTCATATTCGGACATGGGTGACAGCAGACCGATTACTCTTACCTATTCCGCTTGAAATATATATCTGTGCTATTCTCACTCAACATCCTAAATCCGCTGCCACGACATTTTTGGTCGATGGTGTAAGGATGTCAAAGTGAATCGGAGGGCCGAATCAACAGATAGCGGCGGCGAGAAGCGACTCCGTCTCAATCACCGCAATAAACTTCATATTCGTCCCAATCATTCACTGAGACTCCTCAACGTCTACCACGGGAGGCAAGAACCGCGCTCCAAAAAGCAGGAAGAACCCTTCCCCAGACAGCCGCGGAATATCGTGCTCAATGGCGAAGTTGTGTTTCGTCTCTTCAGGATTCTCCCGACAATAACGAGGTCGGTCTGCCGGGAGATCGCTTCCTGCCGGTGGCCCCGAGTCCGTTCACGAAACCACGGGACTCCCCCTCCTTGTGGTGCTCCAGCCGGCCGGTAATAACGACCCTCAGCCCGGCGAAATCGTTCGGGTCGCTCAGTTCGTCCGGGTCCACGTCGTCGGTCATGGTCACACCGATTCGTTGGCGTCGAGCTTGCCCGCGAGGTAGGCGCTAGCGTGGTCAGAGTGTTCGAATTTAAGAATGTGACAAACCAAACGCCGTCTTTCGATTTTGTATTGGCCGGAACCAGTCGGAACCACCTACACGACGGCTAAGTCCTCAACGGGCAGAGGCGACAGTATGGACTCGACATTACCCCCGACCGATGGGTCCTCAGTCGACATCCCCGATCTCCCAACACTCGAGGAGGGTCTCACACTGGTCCAGTGTGAGGGCGACCCACGGCTCGTGCTTCAGACGCTCGCGGTCGATAAGCTCCTGCTCGAAGGCGGCGACGCCATCTGGCTGGGCACGGGGCACTACGCGACAACTGAAACACTCGTCGAGGTCGCACCGGACCGCCGCATCCTCGACCGGGTTCAGGTCGCCCGCGCGTTCCAGGCCTACGAGCACACCACGTTGATCCGCCGCCTGGAGGAGATCGTCGACGATTCCACGGCGGTCATCGTCGTATCCGATATCGACGCCTGCTACCGCAACAGCGACGTTCAGGGGGCCGACGGCCAGGAGATGCTCGTTCGGTCCCTCGCTCCGCTGGCCCGCCTCGCGCGGGAGTACGAAATCCCCGTCCTCTGCACCCGCAGAAGTGATGACGATTTCTCGGAACCAGTTGAAGCCGCGGCGTCGTCGACGCTCGTCTCCGAGGAGACGCCGATGGGGCCGCGATTCGTCGGCGAGGAGTTCGAGACGCTAGTCTACCCGCTCAGAGACGGTTGGGTCCAGACTACGCTGGCGTTCTGGCGTCGCATCCTCGAGGCGCGCAAGCCCATTCACTCTGCGGCGACGTGGAACACGGAGGTGTACGCCAGTGGGGCGAACTAACCC
>SDGW01000759.1_pt1 | contig 13407 bp, 14 predicted proteins | sample 2873831 | NCBI WGS metagenome assembly SDGW01 (sample SAMN08132700, study PRJNA421101) | hypersaline lake metagenome | isolation source: celular fraction 0.22 microns magnesium sulfate-rich crust from ephemeral... | place: Spain: Penahueca Lagoon, Toledo | collected 2011-07
GGAATACAACCGTGGGCCACGAGCCCACGGTTGTATTCCGGACCCGCCCCTCCGGACGCACCGAGGGCTACGCGAAGGGCCGGCTCCCACTGGACGTGACCGGCGTGCTCGAGCAGCCCGTCTGAGAACGGCGTTAAGTCCGCGTGATAGCGGCGATCGAGCGAACATCGACGCAGATCCTCGCTGACGCCGCTCCCGCGACGGAACGAAGAGCAGCGAGATGACGGCCAGCTACCGGCGTAATCCGGGGTTATTCCGCACGTGAAGGATTCACTCGGATCCGAGAGTGTTCGTCGTCGCCGGGGCCGGATTCCGCCCTCCCCGGTAACGACGGCTTTGCGCTGGCGGGGCTCGCTGCCGACCGACGCGGTGCAGATAGCGCCCGGCTACTGATAGCGATAGCCCTCCAAGCGCCGCTGTGTCCACCGACCGAGTGCTCGTCTGCAACGCTCACGCGGTCCACGGCCTGGTCGCCGTGCGCTCACTTGGCCGGCGCGGGCTCGACGTCACCGCCGGGAGCAGGTTCCGGGTCGCCCCGGGGACGCTCTCGCGGTACGCCGACCGGCGGCTGACGTATCCCGACCCGGGGAGCAGGCCCGAGGCGTTCGTCCGCGCAGTCGAGCGCGAGCTGGAGGAGCGCGACTACGACGTCCTCCTCCCGATCAACGAGGTCACCGTCGCGACGGTCGCGCGCCACATCGACCGGTTCGATCCCCTCGTGAGCGTCCCGTTCGACTGCTACGAGCGCCTGCTCGTCGGACTCGACAAGCGCCGGACGACGAGGGCGCTCCGCGAGCACGGGATCCCCCGACCCGAGACGCTGCTGCCGGACGAGGTCGGCCCCGACGCGGTGGCCGACCTCGGGTTCCCCGTGGTGCTGAAGCCCGCGCGCGGGAGCGGCCGCGACGGCGTCGAGGTCTGCGAGTCGCTGGACGAGTTCGAGGCGGCGTACCCCCGCGTCCGGGACGAGCACGGCCCGACGCTCGTCCAGGAGTACGTCCCCAACGGCGGCGAGGCCGGCGCGTACTCGCTCTACCACCCGGCCGGCGAGCGGGCGACCCGGGTCGTCCAGCAGCGCATCCGGACCCGCCCGCCAGAGGGCGGGGTCAGCACCTACCGCGAGACGATCGCCGACCCCGAGGTCGACGCGGCGGCCGACGATCTGCTGAGCGGGCTGGACTGGCACGGCGTCGCCATGGTGGAGTTCCGCCGCGACCCGCGCGACGGCGAGCCGAAGGTGCTCGAACTCAACCCCCGGCTGTGGGGGAGCCTGGCGCTGTCGACCTACGCCGGGGCCGACTTCCCGTACCTGCTGTACCGGCTGGCCGTCGGCGAGGAGATCGATCCCGATCCGGGCTACGCGGTCGGCGTCCGCGCCCGCTCGGCGTTCGCGGACCTCCTGCACGCCCTGGATCGGCCGGACCGGCTCCGCGCGTTCCGCGAGGTGCTGACGCCCGGCGACGCGCCCGAGCGGTTCGACGTCCTCGCGAGGGAGGACCCGCTCCCCGCCGCCGGCCAGCTCGGGTACTGGCTGACCGTCTACCTGCAGGAGGCGGTCCCCGACAGTCCCGACCTCGACTCGTCGCTCGTCCCGAGGGCGGCAGTGCACCGGCTGCTACAGCGGTGAAACGGCCCATCGAGTCCGCGACCGAGTGCGCACGTGCAGGGCGAATCACTACCCGGGCGAGGGACCACTGTCGACTATGAGCAGGGACCAGTCCGGGCGGGAGCACCGACGCGAGGAGTCGGACACGGATCGCGAGGCGGTTGGAGCGTCGCGGCGCGGCGCGACGTCCCGGCCCCGCAACGACGCGGGCGTCGTCGCCGAGGGACTCGCCGCCGCCGCGCTCGTCGTCGGCGTCTTCCTGTTCTTCGTGCCGGAGCCGGTCACGTCGCTGCTGGGCGCGGTGCTCGTCGTCGTCGGCGCGGCCGGCCTCCTCGGAGACGCGATCGGCGGGCGAAAATAGAGAGCGGACCCGACCGGGTCGTCAGTGACCGTCCGGGTCGACGAGGACCGGCCGGCCGATCCGGTCCAGCCGTCCGTGGATGATGCGGTCGACGATCTCCTGCGGGTTCGGCGCCCGGTCGTCGTCCTCGTCCCGTGGGAAGGTCGGGTACTCTGGCATGGGTGCCCTCCCGTGATAACGTATGCCACGGGGACGGAAAACCGTTGGCCGGTACCGGCGTCCTCGGGAGCGTCAGCGACCGAGGGCTCAGGAGACGAGCGAAGCGAGTCTTTCGGCGCGGCGGTCGATGCGAGACCGCCCCACCGAGATCAGGCGTCGACTCGCTCCAGCCGCGTCGCCTCGTAGACGCCTACCAGCTCCGTCTCGACGACCGTCACGGTGATCTCCTCGCCCTCGCTGGCCGCCGTCTCGGCGACGACGGTCACCGCCTCGATCGGCTCGCGCAGGAAGAACATGCGTAGCTTCTCGAGCAGTGACGGCGCGCCGCCCTTCCGGCAGACGAGGACGTACCGGTCGGTCGCGAGGTCCGCGAGCTCCGGTTCGAGGTCGTAGTCGCCGAGGTCGTCCGGCGGGACGACGTGGACGACCTCGCAGTCGATCCGTTCGGCCATGGGCGCACCAGGCAGCGCGGGCGGATGTGTCTTTCCCGGCGCGAGGGCCCCGCCGCTCAGGAGCGGTCGCTCGCCGCCGCCACGTGGGCTCGCGCCTCCTCGGGCGTCATCCCCCGGACGCCGCAGGCGCAGGACAGCAGCTCCGGGTCGGTCAACTCGTCGACCTGCTCGGTGCGAGTCCGCTCCAGCTCGTCCGCGTCGGCGTCGTACTCGTAGTAACAGCGGTAGTTGACCTGCGCCACGCCCTCGATCCGGTGGTCCTCGTCGGGGTCGGGGTTCCGGATGGCGTCATCGTGCTCGGCCTGCATCTTCTCCTTCCAGTGCTCCAGGGTCGCCTCCGGGTCGGTCTCGTCGGTCACGGGAGCGAGTGGCCGCTGACGAGTGAAAAATCGCCGGGTCGGCCGTCGAGTGGGCACCTCACGGGTGGATCTCCCCGACGCGGAGCCAGCAGTAGCCGTACTCGCGGAGGTCGACGGCCGCGGCGTCGGCAGCGTCGGAATCGGCGCCGGCGGCGTCGGCGTCACCTGAACTGGCGTCCTCGTCGTCGGTCCCCATGATCAGTCGAGCTCCGGGAGCACCCGCTCGCCGAACGCCTCGACGAACGCCTCCTGCTCCCGGGTGACGTCGTGGAGGAATATCTTCTCGACGCCGACGTCTTCGAGGTCGCGTAGCCACTCGACGTGCTCGTCGGGGTCGCCGGAGACGAAGACGGTCTGACGGACCTGCTCCTCAGTCACCGTCTCGCCGACCTCGTCGAACTGCTCGGTCGTCCGGAGGTTCTCCGTCACCGGGCCCGCGACGGCGTTGGTCCGCCACTGGTCGTAGGCCCCCTGCATGGCCGCCTGATCGTCCTCGCCGTAGGCGAGCTGGGCCTTGACGTAGACGGGCTTGCCGGGCGCCTGGTTCCGGAAGGCGCTGGCGACCCGCTCCAGCTGCTCGACGTCGGGCGTTCCGACGGTGATCATGCCGCCCGCCCACTCGCCGAGCCACTTCGCCGTCTCGGTCGACAGGGCAGCGCCGACGACCCGCGGCGGCTCCTCGGGCCGGGTGTACAGCGTCGCGTCCTCGACGGTGACGTGCCCGTGGTGGGTGACCGTCTCGCCGTCCCACAGGCGTCGCATGACCTCGACGCACTCCCGCAGTCGGGCGTTGCGGGCGTCCTTGTCGGGCCACTTCTCGCCGGTGACGTGCTCATTGAGCAACTCGCCGCTGCCGACCGAGAGCCAGAATCGCCCGGGGTACATCCGGGCCAGCGTCGCCGCCGCCTGCGCGACGACTGCCGGGTGGTAGCGGTACCCGGGCGCGTTCACCGTGCCGAACGTCAGGTCGGTCGCCTCCATCGCGGCTCCGAGCCACGACCACACGTGACCGGCGTTGCCCTGGCGCTCGCTCCAGGGATGGAAACGGTCCGACGCGAGGACGTCCGTGAACCCGGCCCGCTCGGCCGCGCGGGCGTAGCCCACCAGGTCGTCGGGCGGGAACTGTTCGTGCGAAGCGTGATAGCCGAAGTCAGTCATCGGTGGCTCCGTCGCCGGCGTCGCTGACCCGACCGGTCGTCGTCGCCGACGCGCCGCTCGTCGGTTCGCCGTCGACAGTACGTGACGGTTGGCCGTCGGACGGGATAAGGGACCGCCCAGCAGTGGCCGGGGCGTCGCCGACGTTCGAGGTTGACGACCTCCACGACCTCGCGTCCCTCGTGAACGCTGACGGCGCATCAGCCCCGAACCCACGGACGTAGACCGGCCGTCGCTACTCCTTCTCGTCCGACTGCTCGTCGTCCGCCTCGCCGTCCCGTTCGGCGCTGCTCTCGTCCTCATCCTCGGCCTCGGCTATCCTCTCGTCGGAGTCGCGATTGTCGACGGCGCCCTCGTCGTACCGCTCGGGGGCCTCCGGCGACGTCGGCTCGGGGTCGGTTCCCTCGCTGGCCGGGTACCCCTGCTCGTCCTCCGGCTGGGACACCTTGCCGAGCTCGTCCGTCATGTCCGTCTCGGAGAGGCTGACCTCCTCGCCGTCCGTCCCCGGCGTCTCGTCGTCGGGAATCCGGGGGTCCTCGTCGTCGCCTCCGAGCGTCGGCCGCGCCTCGACCTCGTCTTCGCTCTGGTCCTCGTCGAACGCGACGTCCTCGACCTCCCTGTCAACTACGCCCTCCGCATCGGGCTCGCCGGTCGTCCCGCGGGGGTTCGTATCGGTGTTCGTCATGTCCGTCGCCACGCGGTGGGAGTGAGCCTCGGCGGAGACCTCGTGCTCGTCTCCGCGTTCGCCCTCGCCGGCAGTGGTCCCGCGCCGGGAGCCGCCGGACGGCGACCCGCCAGACCGCCGCTGGCGGACGCCCAGGCCGACGAGCGTCCCGCCCAGCAGGGCCAGCAGCCCCGCCCGGAGTCGCCGCTGCGGGGCCGTCCTGACGGCGTCGGCGATCAGGAGACCGCCGGCCGCCGTGACGGCCGTGCCGTCCTTCGTCCACCGCGCCGCCTTCGAGAGGAGCTGTCGCGGTCGCGTCTGCCGGTGCTGTCCGCTGCTATCGCGCGTCTCGTTGGAGTCGGCCGCGTCGGGGATCTGTGTAGACATGGTGTTGTGGAGACCGCGTCGAAACTGTCCGCGAGACTGTACGTTCCCCAGCCGATTGAAACCTCGGGCGTTCGGGGGCGGTTACTGCGGCCGCACGGCGGTAAGCCGGACCTTAGGCGGTGATTCCCTCCTATCGGAGACGGCGATCGCCGTGATCCAGAGTCAGAGTTGAGTTTGGATCAGCCGCACACGTAACGAAGGGGCACAGCGCGATGAAACGCGCTGCTCGCAGTTGAAATCTGAGAAGAGCCTGGGCCGGGATTTGAACCACGCCGAGACGGTCCTGCTCGCCTCGCTTCGCCCGGCTGCGCGGGCTGCGACTTGTCTACTTCAAATCCCGCTGTCGGCGTCATTCGCCGATAGCAACCGCTCGGCGATGAAACGCCTCGCAGGAGTGGAATCGGCGAAGAAGCCTAGGCCGGGATTTGAACCCGGGCTCTCGTCCTTACCAAGGACGCGCTTTACCTCTAAGCTACCCAGGCGCGCACTCTTTCGTAGCCGTGAATCCTCTTTAGGGCTTTCGATTCGGGAGCAGTCAGTGATCCGCTGACGTGGTGACGCCGTCGCTGGTCGAGGCGTCCTCGGCGATCAGCGCGGCGACGGTCTCGCGGGTCTCGTCGTCGGTCAGTCGCTCGACCGCGGGGAGCGGATCGCCGTCGGCCGCGAGGTCGGCGGTGTACTCACGCAGCCGCGTGGTCGGGCGGGCGCCGCCGGCGGTCGAACCGGCGACGGCGGCCAGCTCCAGCACGTCGGCCTCGAGGTTGCGGTCCAGCGAGGGGTCGTCGGTCTCGCGGCGGACCGTCTGGTCGGTGCCGAAGGCACGGACGACGGCCACGGCGGCGTCTGCCGCCTCGGTGCGGGCCAGCAGGTAGAAGCCCCGGGAGACGAGGATGTCGGCGATCAGGATGTCGAGGTCGGCCTCGTCCCTGGCGTCGGGGTCGTCGCCGACGGCGCTCCACGGGTCCGCCTGTGCCAGCGAGCGCGTCAGCCGGAGCCCCTCGTAGATCAGCTGGACGCCCGCGGCGCGGTCTGCGAGGCCGTCGGGGGCGTCGGGGCCGTCCCCGCGGACGGCGCGGGCGCTGACCAGCGCGTACACCCCGGGCGCCATCGACGCGGCGTCGATGCGGGCCTCGATGCGGTCGCGGAGACGGACTGGCTCAACGTCGTCGACCGCAGCCAGCGCGGCGCGCCGGACCGCCACGGCTTCCTCCATTATCCGAGCGTTACGACCCGGAAGGCAAAGACCTTTGGAAACGGCCGGCAGCGGCCCGGTCGGCCTCGGGCCGGGCGACCGCTGGTCGCCCGGCCATCGCGGCTCGCGCGTCGTTCGCTTCGCTCACTCCCGCTCGCTCATTCCGAGGCCTCCCTGTGGTCGGCCTCGCTACTCGCGTGTCGTTCCTGCCGTCACTCCCGCTCGCATTAACGAGGGTCCTCCTTACAGTCGGACCCTCGCTCGAAGCACAACGTTCGTCTCACTGGAGCGCACAGCGGGGAACGATGGTCGACTGCGACTACTGCGACGCCGCTTTCGAGGACGAGGACGCCTACCTCGCGCACCTCGCGGACGCCCACGAGGGCGAACTGAGCGCTATCGACCGGCGCCGGGTCGAGGAGCTCGACCGCGAGGAGTCCGGCGGGATCCCGACGGGACCGGCGATCCTCGCCGGCGTGGTCCTGGCCTCGCTGGCGTTGATGGTCTACGTGACGCTGATCATGGGGGGCGGTGGCGGCGGGAACGCCGACGCGTCTATCCCGTCACAGGGCGACGCCGCGGTGATCTCCCAGGTCGAGAACGAGTCCATCGCGAGCAACGAGCACGTCTCCCAGGGGACGGACATCGACTACGAGCGGATGCCGCCGACCGGCGGGCCCCACTACGGGGGCCAGACGGTGAGCGCGGGCTTCTACGAGGAGGAACAGTCGCTCGGTGCGCTCGTCCGCTCGCTGGAGCACGGTGCGGTCGTCGTCTACTACGACCCCGGAGCGCTGAACCGGTCCGCCGAGCAGAGCCTGCGGGCGTTCGCGAACCGCCACACGGGCGGCTGGCAGAGCTTCATCGCCGTACCGAACCCCGCCGAGAGCCCGAACGCGCCGTACGTCCTGGCCGCCTGGGGCCACCGACTGGAGATGGGCGAGTACGACCACGAGACGGTCCGCCAGTTCACCGGCGAGTACCTCGGCCGCGGGCCTGAGAATCCGGTGCGGTAGCGGCCGTCGCTGGCGGACCGGAGCCACCGACGTCGCCCGCTCAATACAGCGGCTCGGGACCGGGCGGGACCTGTCGCTTGTGCTCGCTGCGCTCGTACATCCCGCGGACGCGCTCGACGGCCTCCTCGTCGACGCCGATCTCGCGGGCCGTCGCGGTCGTCGAGACGCCGCCCTTGACGTGGAGCGCGAGGATGGAGTCCAGCGTCGGGTAGTCCAGCCCCATCTCCTCGGCGTCGGTCTGGCCGACCCACATCCCCGCGCTGGCTGTCTTCTCGGCCAGGTCCTCGGGGACGCCGACGTGCCTGGCCAGCTGGCGGACCTGTCCCTTGTAGAGGTTAGCAATGGGATGGCAGTCGACGGCGCCGTCGCCGTACTTCGTGAAGTAGCCCACCAGCGCCTCGCTCCTGTTGCCCGTGCCCAGAACCAGGGCGTCGCGGTGGTTGGCGACCAGGTAGTTCAGCACGCCCCGCGAGCGCACCCGGAGGTTCCCCACGGCGAGCTGGTCGTCCTCGGCGTCGGGGTAGCCCTCGAGGAAGGCGTCGACGATCGGCTCGACCTCGATCACCTCGTAGTCGATGTCCAGCAGCTCGCTGGCGACGCGCTCGGCGTCGCTCATGTTCGCCTCGCTGTTGGACTCGCTGGGCATCACCAGCCCGAAGACGTTCTCGGCCCCCAGCGCCTCCACGGCGAGGTGGGAGGTGAGCGTGCTGTCGATGCCGCCGGAGAGCCCGATGACGGTCTCGTCGACCCCGGCAGCGTCGGTCACCTCCGTGATGAACGAGGTGATGTGGTCCCGGTGCGCCGCCAGCTCGTCGTCGGAGAGCGTCAGATCCAGCGGGTCGTCCGCCCGGCGGACCGTCGCGGATTCTGCCATCGTGTGCGCCCGTTCGGTCCACCGACACTAATATCCAATCGATGCCGCGAATACTCGTGGACGAACGTCCACTTCGGCCCGAAGCGCTACGTTCAAGTGCCGCCGGACGGTTCTGCTAAGTGAGCGCGCCGTTGGTCCAGTGGTAGGACAGTGGCTTCCCAAGCCACTAGCCCGGGTTCAATTCCCGGACGGCGCATCCTTAAAAAGGGTTCAACACTCTCTGTTCTCATCATCTGTCTTCTCAGACGCCACTCGGGAGTCTGCGGAGATCCCCATCGGATGACACGCACCGGCTCGTGGCCGGTCAGTACAGCGTACGAACTGACCGCTGAGTTCGTGACAGTTCTTGTGGACGTCCCGATACCGCGCAAGACACGTACGTAGACACCAATATTCGAATGGGGAACCGTTACTCGTGAACGCCGACCGCGCGAGAGTCGATGTTCAAGGGTCCGATCCCACAAACAAGGATTGGACGAGGCAATCTACCCGAACAGTCGTTCACGGAGAGACCGCTCGCGTTTCCGTTCGGCAAGCAGTACGGAGCAATCGATCTCCTCGACGACGGTGAGGTGGAGGGAGCCGCGGACGAGTCGCGAGAGCAACCCCCGTTCGGTCGCGCCGACGAGCACGAGCGTGGCGTCCTCTGCGGCGCGCCCGATGGCCTGCTCGACGTCGCCGGTCTCGACGCGCAGGGTTGCGTCTTCGAGGTCGTGCTCTTCGGCCCACTCCGACAGGAACGTCTCACCTTCGCTCTCATCGTCGGCGACGTGGAGCAGCGTTATCTCGCTGTCGTACTGCCGGTGAAGGACACGGGCGACCGACGCGCTTAGGTCCGAATCGGGGCCGCCCGCCGTCGGCACGAGCACCCGTGAGGGATCGAACCCACGGTCCCGGAATACGAGGAAGTCACAGGGCAGGTCCCTCGCGAGGTCGTCGAAGGCGCTCTCGGCGCGGCCAGGTGAGCCGTGCGTGCCCGATCCCCAGCCCATGACCACCATGTCGGCTTGGTGGGTGCGGGCGGCGTCAAAGATCTCCCCGAAACCGCGATGCGAGACGATGGTGTGGGTCTCGACCGTGACGCCGAGCTCCTCGGCGTCCCGCTTTGCCTCTTCCAAGATCGCGTCGTAGTCCTCCTCGTGTTCCTCGAGGTGGTCGGTGGCGTATTCGAGGGCGGTCTGGTCGGGGACGGTCACGACGTGGATGGCGTCGACGACGCCGCCGTGGTGTCTGGCGATAGCACCCGCGAGCGTGATGAGGGCTTCCTCGTGTTCGGGATTGGCCAGGGGGACCAGCACACGGTACTGCCCCCCGTCAGGCTGAACGCGGGTCGCCGCCGAGACGGCGGGGTCGGGCATCTCCTCGGCCCGCGAGAGGACGTACTCGCTGAGGACTCCCTCCTCAGTGGTCCGCGAGCGCGCGTAGACGAAGTACCAGACTACCGCACCGACGACGAACGCAGCCGACAGGGCGATCTCGAATCCGTCCATGAACCCGATCAGGCCCAGCGAGAAGACGATCCCCAGAATCGGCGTGACGGGGTACAAGGGGACGGAGAAGTCGGGGTCGTACTCGGGGACGTCGGCCTCGCGGAACACGATGAGGGCGGCGTTCATCAGCGCGTAGACCACCAGGTGCAACACGCTCGCGGCCTTGGCGAGGACGGCGATGTCGCGTCCGAGCATGGCGATGAAGACGATGATGAGGCCGCCGGTCACGAGGATCGACCGGTAGGGCGTCGAGTAGCGGGGGTGGATCTCGTTGAGCCAGTTAGTGACGATCTTCTCTCGGCCCATCGCGAAGTTGATCCGCGCTGAGGCGAGGATCGAGGCGTTCGCCGAGGACGCAGTCGCCAGCAGGGCGCCGAGTGTCATGGCAGCGGCGGCGAAGACCGCGACCCCTGCGGGGAAGGCGATCTCGGCGGCCTGGGCGACCGGAGCGTCCGTGCTCAGTTCGTTCCAGGGGGTGATCCCGAGCATGATCGTCACGAGGATCGCGTAGATGATCGTCACGAGCGCGACGCTCCCGATGATCGCCAGCGGGAGGTTCCGGCCGGGGTTTTTCAGCTCCTCGGCGACGGTCGCGATCTTCGCGTAGCCCAGGAAGGAGACGAACACGAGTGCGGTCCCCGGGAGGATGGCGCTGTAGCCCGCTTCGGTGGGTGCTAACCCGCCCTCGCCGAGCAGTGTCGCGTAGTCGAACGAGAGGAACCCCGCAACCGCGAAGATTCCGAGTAGCGACAGCAGGACGACGACGATCACCGTCTGGATGCCGCCGGTCTCCTTAGCCCCGATGTAGTTGACCCCGACGAATACGAGGCCAGCGAGCAGTGCGCCGACCTGGATGGGGTTCAGGAACGCCACCGCCGGGAGGCCGACGAACTCGGCGAGGTACTGGCCGAACCCGATGCAGTAGAAGGCAGACGCGAACGCGAGCCCCATCCAGTCGCCGAGGCCGGCGATGGAGCCGAAGAGTGGGCCCAGCGAGCGGTTGATGTAGTAGTAGGCGCCGCCGGCCTTTGGCATCGCCGTCCCGAGTTCCGAGACGGCGAGGCCGTTGATCATCGCGATGAGCCCGCCGATGACGAACGAGAGGACGACGATGGGGCCAGCCGCCCTGGCCGCGACACCCGGGAGGACGAAGATGCCGGCACCGATCATGGTACCGATACCGATGGCGAGCGCTGACACCAGTCCGAGGTCCTTCGCGAGTTCCTCGTCGCCGCTCATTTGGCCTCGCTGGTCTGTGGCAGCGCGATTACGGGCCGATCCGCCTGTGTGACGAGTTTGAGCGAGAGGTCGCCGGAGAGGAACTGCATGAGCCGGCTGCCGCCGCGGGAGCGGTATGCGATTGCGGTCGCGTCGACCTCGTCGGCGGCGTCAAAGATGGCGCCGACGACGTCCCGCGAGTAAGCGGTGTGTTCGCCGGCCTCGGGGAACACCTCCCGCACCGCGTCGTAACACGCCTCTGCGAGTTCCTCGGACTGTTCGACGGGCGTCTTGTCCGGGACGCCGTCACCCTTCTCGACGACGTGGAGGGCGGTCACCCGCTCGGGCTCGTACGGTTCGAGCGCCCGGGCGGTGACTCGGGCATCGTCCTCGTTGGCGACCGGGAGGAGGACGTGTTCGAGGATGTTCATCGTCGGATCCCTCCGAAGGGCCGTTCGCTCCGGTTCATAGTGGCGCCTCACCGCGCACAAATATAAGAATTTGGAAGTAAATACGCGTTCCATAATTATCCAGTGTATAGATTACTGTTCAAGCAATTCATATGGTTAGATATACGCGGACCGTGAGGGCGACCGGCGGATATAAGATTGCACCCCGACCTACGAGAGGTATGGACCACCGGCTTGACGACATCGACCGGCGGATCATCTACGAGTTGATGCGCGACGCCAGGAACACGTCGGCGCCGACTATCGCGGACGCGGTGAACGTCTCGCCGGGGACGATCCGCAACCGGATCGACCAACTGGAGGAACACGGTATCATCCGCAAGTACACGGCAGCGGTCGATTTCGAGCGGGCGGGCGACCGACTGACGAACCTCTATATCTGTACGGTGCCGGTTTCTGAGCGGAAGTCGCTGGCCCAGGACGCCGGGAGCGTCTCCGGCGTCGTGAACGTTCGGGAGTTGATGACCGGGCGGCGGAACCTGCACGTGCTGGCCGTCGGTGAGCACACCGAAGACCTTCGACGGGTCGCGCGGACGCTCTCCGGGCTGGGGATCGAGATCGAGGACGAGACGTTGCTCGAAGCAGAGACACACTACCCCTACGATCCGTTCGGACCCGACGAGGGGGTGGCCGCGAGCGAACCAACGAACGTCATCAGCCTTGCCGGCGACGCGGCAGTTGTCGACGTCACCGTCGTAGCCGAGGCACCAATCGTCGACCACACCCTGGAGGAGGCGGTCCGGAAGGGGTTGCTGGACGAGGACTCGCTCGTCATCGCCATCGAGCGCGACGACCGCGTGCTGACGCCACACGGGACGACCGCCATCCGTCCCGACGACATCGTGACGGTACTGTGTCCCGACGGCGACGCCGACGGCGTCCTCAACGCGTTCGTCGGCGAAGAACTGGCACAGTAAGCGCGTCGCTCGAACAAGGGAGCCGAGGCCGATATCGGATCGTCCCGACGCCGATGGTCAGCGCGGCGAGGGGGCCGAGGTCCTTGGCGAGGTCCTCTTCGCTGCTCAGACAGGATCACCTCTCGTGGTGATCGCGTGAGCGGCGGAGAGTGTCGAGTCGCTCATACACAATCACCTCCGGCGCTGCCCGTCCCCGGCCGATCCGAGCCGATCCGTTCGGTCCGTTCCGGTGACTTCTTACCTCGGCGTGACGGTCCCCGTCGATAATGCGCGGACTCGCGGCGCGGTGGCGGATCGACTGGCGGGCCAGTGTCAGCCTGGTCGGGACCATCGTGAAGTACCTCTCGCTGAGTATGCTCGTCCCCCTCGTCGTGGCCGTCGTCTACGGCGACGACGTGTGGGTGTTCGTCGTCTCGATTCTGCTGACCGCTGGGATCGGACTCGCCCTCGAACACCTGGACCCCGATCCCGACCTCGGGCCGCGCGAAGCACTCCTGCTGGTCTCGCTCGCGTGGCTGGCCGTGGCCGTCGTCGGGACCATCCCGTACCTGCTGGCAGGAAACGGGATTCCGTTCTTGATCGAACCGTCCGCGCCGCAGTCGACACTGGCCCATCCGGTCAACGCCCTGTTCGAGTCGATGAGCGGATTCACCACCACCGGGGCGACGGTGCTGGGCGCGATCAGCCTCGATCGTCACTCCCACGCGATACTCATGTGGCGCCAGCTCACCCAGTGGCTCGGCGGCATGGGGATCATCGTGCTGATGATCGCCATCCTCCCGGAGCTGGCGGTCAACGGCGCCGAGCTGATGCAGTCGGAGGCGCCCGGTCCCGAGCTCCAGAAGCTGACGCCCCGGATCGTCGAGACGGCGCGGGCGCTGTGGCTCATCTACGTCGGCTTCACGCTGCTGTACATCCTGATCCTGTACGCTCTCCACCTGTACGGGCTGGCACCGGAGATGGGGCTGTACAACGCCGTCGCCCACGGGTTCACCACGCTGCCGACGGGTGGGTTCTCGCCGGAGGCCGACAGCATCGCGGCCTTCTCGGCGGTCGTCCAGTGGGTCGTCATCCCGTTCATGTTCGT
>SDGW01000760.1_pt1 | contig 13401 bp, 10 predicted proteins | sample 2873831 | NCBI WGS metagenome assembly SDGW01 (sample SAMN08132700, study PRJNA421101) | hypersaline lake metagenome | isolation source: celular fraction 0.22 microns magnesium sulfate-rich crust from ephemeral... | place: Spain: Penahueca Lagoon, Toledo | collected 2011-07
GCGGCCAGCAGAGCCAGCAGCGCGGCGGTCAGCAGGGCGGCGGCCAGCAGAGCCAGCAGCAGCCCCAGCAGATGAGCCAGCAGGGCGGTCAGCAGCAGCAGTACCGGTAGACCCCGCAGCGCCGGCCGCGACGCGACCGACGTCGGAACCGGCCCTGCGCAGTGAGCCAGTCCCACTGAAAGCGGGCCGGTGCCCCGCGTCCCGACGGGCCGTCGGCCGGACGGAGCACCGGCGGACCGTCCGCGCGGGTCCCGCCCGCCGCAGTCGGTTTTCTTCGGCGCGGATCGAGCGCGCTTTCGGGAGCGACGGCGTCGAGCGCCCCGAGTGAGCCAGACCGTCCCACTTTTGCCCGCCGGCGCGCAGGAGAGAGGTAATGGCAGACCTACAGCTCCGTGACGAGGTGCCCGCCGCCGCCGACGACGGCGTCTGGCTGGCCTGCGTCGAGTGCGGGGAGACGTTCGCGCCCTTCGAGGCGATCCGGTACACCTGCGACGACTGCGACGGCCTGCTCGAGGTCCGCTACGCCGACCTCCCGACGTGGGACGACTTCGAGGGCGAGCGTAGCGTCTGGCGCTACAGCGACGCCTTGCCCTTCGAGGCGAGCGAGGCGCGTAGCGCCTCGAATGGAGGCGGCGAAGCCGCCGGAAGCGTCACCCTCCCCGAGGGCGGTACGCCGCTGCACCGCGTCCCGCGCCTAGAGGACGACGTGGGCGTCGACGCCCTGCGGATCAAACACGAGGGGATGAACCCGACCGGCTCGTTCAAGGACCGCGGCATGACCGTGGGCGTGCGCGTGGCCCAGGAGGTGGGGGTCGATCGGCTGGCCTGCGCGTCGACGGGCAACACCTCCGCGGCGCTGGCGGCCTACGGCGCCCGCGCGGGCCTGGAGACGCTCGTCCTGCTCCCGGCCGGCAAAGTCGCCGCCGGCAAGGTCGCCCAGGCGGCGCTGCACGGCGCCCGCATCCTCGAGGTCGACGGGAACTTCGACCGCTGTCTCGACATCGTGCAGGAACTCGCGGGCCGCGGCGAGGCGTACCTGCTGAACTCGCTGAACCCCTTCCGCCTGGAGGGCCAGAAGACCATCGGCCTGGAGATGTTAGAGCAGTTCCGCGAGGACTACGGCGAGGTCCCCGACCGCATCGTCCTGCCGGTCGGCAACGCCGGCAACACCGCGGCGCTGTACAAGTGCTTCCGCGAGCTCGTGAAATCGGGCGCGCTCGAGGACGAGGAGGTGCCGAAGCTCACCGGCGTGCAGGCCGAGGGCGCGGCGCCGATGGTCGAGGCCGTCGAGGAGGGCACCGACGAGGTCCGCCGCTGGGAGAACGTCGAGACCATCGCGACGGCCATCCGCATCGGCAACCCCGTCAACGCGCCGAAGGCGCTGCCCGGCATCCGCGAGACCGGCGGCACGGCCGTCGCGGTCAGCGACGAGGAGATCACCGAGGCCCAGCGCGACCTGGCCGGCGAGGGCGTCGGCGTCGAGCCCGCCTCCGCCGCGAGCGTCGCGGGCCTCCGGAAGCTCCGCGAGCGCGGCGACGTCGGCGACGACGAGCAGGTCGTCTGCCTGACCACGGGCCACCTGCTGAAGGACCCCGACGCGGCCGCGGAGGCGGGGTCCGACCCCGAGTCCGTCCCCGACGACACGGACGACGTCCTGACGCACCTGGCCGAGGACTGAGCCGCGCGCTGGGTTCCGTTTTCGACCCGCCGCGTACCGGTCTCTTCGCGTCCGAATCGAGCGCCTACGCCGCTGATCTCGGGCGCCTGAGAGGGTCCTCGCCTGCCCGACGCGGATTTTCGTGAGTTCGTATCAGACAGTCGTCCACGTCCCCGGACGCCGGGGCGTCGCGACCGGATGGTCGAGGCGCCCGTAGCCGCCAGCTGAGTTGTCATCTTGGTCGATAAGTATCGCTATAATTACTAGATAACACCACGTTCGATAATGACTGGACCTAATCATTTTGCCACACGGCATATCTCCCAGTGCGAGACAGTTCCGGGTGCGATGACCAGAACACTGGCGAGTATCGCGATTACTGTGGCGCTCGTGCTGGCAGGCGCGCTGCCGGCCACGGGCGCGGCGATGGGGGCACAGCAGTCCGAGGGGTACGCGGGTGCGCACGTCTCCTTCGAGACGGCGAGCGACGCCGTCGTCGACTACGGCGTCGGCGGCGAGACGGTGCTGGAGTCCGTGGCGGTGGACTCCCGGAGCTCCGTCGAGAGCGACGGTAGCATCGGGGTCGACGCCGGCCTCTCCGCGGCGAGCGACATCGCGGGGGCGGCCCTGTCGCTCAGCGCCCGGACGGAGACCAGTGCGACCGTGACCGCCGACAGCGGCGCCGAGCTGACGGCCCACGACAACCCGCGCGGGATCCTCGTGGTCTCGGCCGGCAACGAGTCCCAGTACGTCACGGCGAACCTCTCCAGCGGCGCCGAGGCCAGCGCCGAGGGCGACGAGCGCGTCGTCGTGAACCGCGACGACGGCCGCGACGGCGCCTTCCTCGTCGTCGGGAACGGCTCAGTCGAGGTCGACGACGGCGGCAACGTCAGCGCGAGCCTCTCGGAGGACGCGCAGCTAGTCTTCCGGTCCTACGAGGGCGAGCGCGACGAGGGTGACGAGCAGCAGGAGTGGATGATCGTCGACGGCACCGCGACCGCCGAGGCCTACGTGACCCAGTCCGGCGAGGACGGGTCCGAGCTCGCGGCCGACGCCGTCGAGTACGGCAACGACACCCGGGTCGACGTGACCAGCTACGGCGAGGGCGCGGTGAACGTGACCGCCGAGCGCACCCGGCACGAGGGGCGCGTGATCGTCACGACGGTCTCCGAGCAGGCGCTGGACGCCACGGAGAACCTCTCGGTCCGCGTCGACGGCGAGGCCGCCGCCGAGGCCTCCAGCTACGGCGAACTGCGGGGCGGGCTCGACGAGGCCAACCAGTCGCGGTTCCTCGTCCGCCAGGGCGCGAGCGCGGACGCCAGCGCCGACGTGCTCGTGGCCGTGAACCACTTCTCCGAGCGGCAGATCGCGGTGACGAACGGCTCGACGACCGAGTCGGACGGCTCCGAGTCGACGGAGAACGGGACGGAGACGACCACGGCCGACAGCACCGAGGAGTCTACTGAGGACGGCGACGCCGAGACGACCACAGGCGACGAGGAGACGACCGCGGGCGACGACGAGTCCACTCCCGAACCGACGCCGACCGCCGGCGACGGCCCCGGCTTCGGCCTCGTCGCCGCGCTGGTCGCCGCCGGCCTGCTCGGGCTGGCTGGCTCGCGTCGAGCGTAATCACTGACGCCGCGTCCCGTTTTTTCGCGCCGCTCCGGTCGGTTCCTTTCGCGCCGTGGTGGATCAGACGCGACAGCTCCGTCGGACCGGAGAACACGCACCGAGCTACCGCGGAAAAGCGTCCGTCGAGGCGTCAGTCGCCGTTGTCCAGCGAGATGTACTTCGTCTCGATGATGCGCCCGTCCTCGTGGAGCTCCCCGAGGACGTCGTCGGTGACGGGGTCGTCGAGGTTGTAGACGGTCAGGGCCTCGCCGCCGTGGGCCTCGCGGGCGTTGAACATCCCGGCGATGTTGACGTCGTGGTCGCCGAGGACGGAGCCGATGAAGCCGATGACGCCGGGGACGTCCTCATTGCGGGCCACGAGCATGTGGCCGTGGGGGATCGCGTCGACGCGGTAGCCGTCGATGCGGACGATGCGGGGGTCCTCGCCGGCGAACTGGGTGCCGGAGACGCTGACGGAGCCCTCGCCGTCGGAGACAGTCACCGTGATGAGGCTCTGGAAGTCCTCGGAGGTGCTGGTCTTGGACTCGGTGACGTCGATGCCGCGCTCTTCGGCGATGCGCTCGGCGTTGACGGCGTTGATCGAGCTGTCCAGCGGCTCGAAGACGCCCTTCAGCGCCGTGGCGGTGACGATGGCGACGTCCTCGTCGGCGATGTCGCCGGCGTAGGTGACCTCGACGGACTCGACGCGGCCGTCGAACAGCTGGACGGCGATCTCGCCGGCGGTGTCGGCCAGTTCCAGGTACGGCTGGATGACGGGGAACGAGGCCTCGTCCATCGACGGGGCGTTCAGCGCGTTGGCGACGGGCTCGTCGGCGAACGCCGCGACGACCTGGTCGGCGGTGGAGGTGGCGACGTTCTCCTGGGCGGCCTCGGTCGAGGCGCCGAGGTGGGGCGTGACGACGACGTCGTCGACGTCCAGTAGCGGGTTGTCCGGGTCGATCGGCTCGTCGGCGAAGACGTCGACGGCGGCGCCCTTGAGGATGCCGTCCTCGACGGCCTCGGCGAGGGCGGGCTCGTCGACGATGCCGCCGCGGGCGCAGTTGATCACATAGCCGCCCTCGAGCTGGGCCAGCTCCTCCTCGCCGATCATGTTCTCCGTCTCGTCGGTCAGCGGCGTGTGGATGGTGATGAAATCGGAGCGCTTCAGGAGCTCGTCGAGGTCGTCGACGAGTTCGGCGCCGAGGCGCTCGGCGCGCTCCTCGCTGATGTAGGGGTCGAACGTGACCAGGTCCATCCCGAGCGGGTCCAGCCGCTTGGCGACCTCCTGGCCGACGCGGCCGAAGCCGACGACGCCCAGGGTCTTGTTGTTGACCTCGGTGCCGAGGAACTCGCCCTTGGCCCACTCGCCGTCCCGGAGGCGCTGGTGGGCCTGCGGGATGGAGCGGGCCGTGGCGAACGCCATCGCGACGGAGTGCTCCGCCGCGGCGCGGACGTTGCCCTCCGGCGCGTTGGCGACGATGACGCCGTGCTCGGTCGCGGCCTCGATGTCGATGTTGTCCACCCCGATGCCGGCCCGGCCGACGATGATCAGCTCGGGCGCGGCCTCGAAGACCTCCTCGGTGACCTCCGTCCCCGAGCGGACGATCATGGCGTTGGCGTCGGCCACGGCGTCCAGCAGTTCCTCGCCCTCCACGTCGTAGGCGGTCTCGACCTCGTGGCCCGCCTCGCGCAGCCGTTCCAGACCCGCGTCCGCGATCGGGTCCGTCACGAGTACCTTCATGTGGGTGGGATTTCGGCCGGCCGGCATAACGCTTGTTTTTTCGGTGCCGTGACAGGGGCGAATCACCCGTGGAGCGGGGACGACGGCGCGAATTCGACTGTGGTCACCGAGCCGCCCCGGCTCCGGTCGAACGGTCGGCTCTGCCGGTGATTACTTCCGATTGTGAACGACGTTCAGCCAGTATCCGATATCGTGAAAGCTGCAACGAGCGGGGCAGTCGTGACTGGCGAGACGGCACGCAGCTCGCTGAGGGACGATCCTCAGCCTACCGGGACTGATGCCGCTCGCGATCAGTCTCGGTCGAACTGCGAACGGAACCGGGAGAAGGGCCCGAGGTTATCGCCACGCCGGGAGGGAGGCGGCGTCCTCGAGCGGCAGCGTGATATAGGCGTCGTCGGTGGTTACGTCGGCGAGTACGTAGGTCTCCGTCTCGCCGTCCTCGACGGATGCCATGACTTCTGCGTCCGCTGCCACCTCCGCGTGCGCGACAGTATCGGGCGCCATGTGTGATAACATGTAGCAACCACATATAAATATGCCGGAATCGAGGGACAACACGGGAATACGTATCGGTCATCTAACGTATCTCCGACGGAAGTCGTCAGTATAGGTAACATTCGACCATTATATATACGTCGCGCAACGGGACAGCGACCGGACAGCGACCGGTGATATAGACAGTGATGCGTACGTACGGGCTCGACCGGCCGCAAGCGCGCGTACGATGGCGGGCTTCGGGGACAGTAAGGGCGAGACAGTCGCGGCCGGAATCGCGCAGTGTGGGAAGGTTAGGCCTTAGTACGTGGGGGGCGGAACGCGGTGTATGAACGTCGCAGACGCTATGACGCCGCGCTCGGAGGTCGTCACCGTCGAGGTTCCGGGCACGCGCGACGACGTGCTGGAGTACCTCCAGGAGCGGCGGTTCTCCTCCGTCCCCGTCATCAAGAACGGCGAGGACGGCGAGGAGTTCCGCGGGCTCGTCACGCGGGAGTCGCTCATCGACCGGCCGGACGAGGACCAGCTGGCCATGCTGGCTGAGGAGGTCCCGACGACGACGGGCGACACCGACATCGGGGAGCTGGCCGCCATGATGGTCGAGCAAGGAGAGCGCCGGGTCCCGGTCGTCGACGGCCAGCTCGAGGGCATCGTCACCGTGACCGACGTCGTCCGGGCCATCGCGACCGGCGCGATCGACGGGGACGAGACGGTGGACGACCTGGCGCGCCGGGACGTCAACTGCGTCTACGCCGATACGCCCCTGCCGGTCGCCGAGCAGGAACTCCACCACGCGAAGGTCCCTTACGCCGTCGTCCTCGGCGAGGACGGCGACGTGTCGGGGATGATCACCGAGGTCGACGTCCTCGACGTGGCCCGCGTCGTCGAGGGCGAGGCCGAGACAGGCGACTCGATGGCCGGCGACGACGACGACTGGAAGTGGGAGTCGATCAAGGGCGTCGGCAGCCGGTACATGCCCACGCGCAACGTTGAGCTCCCCGGCGGCCCCGTCCGGGAGTTCATGACGGCGGACCTGGTCACCGCCAGCGCGCACCAGACCGCCCGGGAGGTGGCCCAGATCATGATCGAGGAGGACATCGAACAGGTGCCGCTGATGTCGGGCGACCAGCTCGTCGGCATCGTACGCGACATCGACCTGCTGGAGGGCCTATGAGCGCCGAGGACGTCGTCGAACTGGCCAAGCGGCGCGGCTTCTTCCTCCAGTCGGCGGGCGCCTACGGCGGCGTGTCGGGCTTCTACACCTTCGGCCCGCAGGGCGCCGCCCTCAAGCGGAACGTCGAGGACTCCTGGCGGGACCGCTTCACCATCCGCGAGGGCAACATGGAGGTCGACGCCCCGACGGTGATGCCCGAGCCCGTCTTCGAGGCCTCCGGCCACCTCGACGGCTTCGACGACATGCTCGTCGAGTGCCCCGAGTGCGGCGAGAGCCACCGGGCCGACCACATCGTCGAGGACAACACCGACATCGAGGAGGCCGAGTCGATGCCCATCCCGGAGGTCGAGGAGGTCATCGCCGAGTACGGGCTGGTCTGTCCGACCTGCGGCGCCGGCCTCGCCGGCCAGGCGATCGAGGACTTCAACCTCATGTTCGAGACGAACATCGGCCCCGGCTCCTCCGACCCCGGCTACCTCCGGCCGGAGACCGCACAGGGCATCTTCGTCGAGTTCCCCCAGCTGGCCGAGTACGCACGCAACCAGCTCCCCTTCGGCGTCACCCAGATCGGTCGGGCCTACCGCAACGAGATCAGCCCGCGCAAGAGCCTCCTGCGCGTCCGGGAGTTCACCCAGGCCGAGCTGGAGCTGTTCATCGACCCCGAGGAGGACGAGCCTGACCTCGAGTCCGTGGCCGACGTGACGGCGCCGTTCTACCCCGCCACCGAGCAGGAGGCCGACGACGGCGAGCCCTTCGAGGCCACGATCGGCGAGGTGGTCGACGAGGGCATCGTCGGCAAGCCCTGGGTCGCCTACTACCTCGGCGTCGCCAAGCAGTGGTACGAGTCCATCGGCGTCGACATGGACCGGTTCCGCTTCCGCCAGCACCTCTCCGGCGAACTGGCCCACTACGCCGCGGACTGCTGGGACGCCGAGGCCGAGGTCGACGGCGACTGGATCGAGCTGGGCGGGTTCGCCTACCGCTCGGACTACGACCTCTCGAAGCACCACGACCACTCCGACGAGGAGTTCACGATCTTCAAGCAGTACGACGAGCCCGTCACCGTCGAGCGGCCCACCGTCGACCCAGACATGTCGGTGCTGGGGCCCGAGTTCGGCGGCGCCGCGAGCGACGTCGGTGACGCGCTCGAGGAGCTCGCCGAGCGCAATCCCGATGCGTTCAGGGAGGCCGACGAGGACGGCACCGTGACCGTCGAGGTCGACGCCGAGTCCTACGACGTGCCCGTCGACGCGGCGAACTTCGCCGTCGAGGAGGTCACCGAGTCCGGCGAGCACATCCTCCCCCACGTCGTCGAGCCCTCGCTAGGCATCGACCGGGCGCTGTACACCGTCCTCGACCACACCTACCGGAGCGACGAGGTCGACGGCGAGGAGCGGACCTACCTCGACCTGCCCGCCGAGGTGGCGCCGACCACCGTCGGCGTCTTCCCCCTGATGGACCGCGACGGCCTGGGCGAGCGCGCCCGCGAGGTCGCCGCGGAGCTCCGCGAGGCCGGCCTGTCGGTCACCTACGACGACTCCGGCGCCATCGGCCGGCGCTACCGCCGTCAGGACGAGGTCGGCACGCCCTTTTGCGTCACCGTCGACTACACGACCATCGGCGAGGCGCGGGACGACGACGAGGGCGAGCCCGGCACCGTGACCGTCCGCGAGCGGGACACCACCGCCCAGACCCGAGTCCCCGCCGAGGACCTGGCCGAGACGCTCGTCGCGCTCCGGGACGGCGAGCTGTCCCTCGAGGACGTCTGAGGCGAGGCGTCCACATGCGAGACGAAGTCGCCCGGCGGCTGGTCCACGCGAGCACGACGGCGGTGCCCCTGTCGTACGTGCTCCTCGAACCGGTCACCTGGGACGTCCTGCGGGCGCTGCTGGCCGTCGCCCTCGTCGCCGGGCTGGCGCTGGAGGTCGTCCGGCTGTTCGTCGGCCTCGACTGGTGCATCTTCGACCGGCTCACCCGCGAGTACGAGGAGGACAACCTCGCGGGCTACTTCCTGGGCGCCGTCGGGATGGCCGTCGTCGTCTTCGCCTTCCCGCCGCCGCCGCAGGTCGCCGTGCCCGCCATGCTGATGCTGACCATCGCCGACCCCGTGTCCGGCCTGCTCAGCTCCGGCCAGCTCAAGACCGCCAAGGAGGGGTACGTGCTGCTGGCGACGTTCGGCGTCGCGACGCTGCTGGCGGCACCGTTCGTCCCGCCGGTGGTCGCCGTGCTCGGCGGGGTCACTGCCACCGTCGCCGACGGCGTCAAGCCCGTGATCCGCGGCTACGTCATCGACGACAACCTCACCATCCCCATCAGCGCCGCCGTGGTCATGTACGCCGCCCTGACGTACCTGCCCGCCAGCGTGGTGTGACGGGCACGGCGGAGCGCATCCGCCGGGCGCGACCCCTCGCCGCCCCGCGACTTGCCGTGGCAAGCCCGCCGTTCAATCGCCCGGCCGGAGTACGACGAGTATGGTCGAGGAGTCAGATCTGGACCAGTACGTGGACGAGACCGTCCGCTCCGGCGGCAAGCCGCTGGGGACGGTCGTCGACGTCGACCGGGAGGAGGGCGAGCTCGTGCTGGAGCCCTCGCCGGAGGTCGACGAGAACACGTGGGAGGGGCTGGGCTGGAACGCCGGCCTCGACTACGAGGACGACTGGGAGCGCGTCGACTACGAGCGCTGGCAGTCCGGCGACGAGGAGGTCGACTTCGAGCTCGACTGGTGGCCGTACACGCTGGACGCCGCCCGAGTGGAGGAGGCCGACGACGGCGAACTGCAGTTCGTGGACTGACGGGCGACTGCGGTCGCAGGATCGGACTCCGCCTCAGGACCGCTCGAACAGCGGCACGAGCGCGTCGGTGACGACGTCGGCCTCCTGGATGAGCACCGTTCCGACGACGCTCATCGCGAGGACGTAGCCGACGGCGAAGGCCGGCACGATCTCGGCGAGCGTGCCGCCGGCGCCGGTCGCCAGCGCGGCGATGACCAGCGAGAACTCCCCGCGGGGCACCAGTCCGATCCCGGTGCGGAGCGACCGCGTCGGGCTCAGGCCGTAGATCCGGCCACCGATCGTCCCGCTGACCAGCTTCGAGGCGGTCGTGAGGAGCACGGCGACGCCCAGCAGCAGCGCCACGTCCGCCAGCAGCGTCACGTCGGTCGCCAGCCCGATCGAGAGGAAGAAGACGGCGGCGAAGAAGTCACGGACCGGCGCGACGAGGTCCTCGATCTTCTCGACGTGGTCGGTCTGACTGAACGCCGTCCCGACGAAGAAGGCGGCGACGGCCTCGCTGACGCCGGTCGCCAGCGCCCCGCCCGCGATCAGCGTCGTCGTCCCGACCACCCCCAGCAGGAACAGCTCGTCGGTCGGCAGGTCGAAGGCCCGCTCGACGTACTCGGTGGCGTACCAGGCGACCGCGGCGATGGCGCCCAGCACCGCGAACGCGCGGGCCACGTCGACGGCGACCGCGGAGGCCTCGCCCGCGCCGCCGACGACGGCGGTCAGGACGGCGAGGTACACCGCGATGAGAATGTCCTCGTAGACAAGCGTCCCGAGGATGGAGTCGGCCTCCGGGTTGGCGACCCACCCCTGCTCGATCAGCGACTTCGTGACGATGGCGCTGGAGGAGATGTAGACGATTCCCGCGATGAACGCCGTCTCCAGCGCCGTCCGGCCGAAGGCGATCCCCAGCGCCACGCCGAGCCCGAAGTTGATCAGGAAGTCGAGGGTCCCGGCGGCGGTGATCCGGCGCCAGTCGGAGAGCAACTGGCCGACGCTGAACTCCAGGCCGAGGAAGAACAGGAGGAGGACGATCCCGATCTCGGCCGCGATCGCGACGAACTCGCCCGTCGGCACGATCTGCAGGGAGACGCCGGCCACCGAGGTCGGCGGGTTCGGCCCGACGAGGATCCCGGCGACGATGTAGGCGGGGATCACCGACAGCCTGACGCGGAGGGCGACCAGCCCCGCGAGCGCGAGCACGGCTATCGCGACGCCGACCTCCAGCAGGCCCGCGGCCATTACTCGCCCAGAAGGTCGGAGAGTGACTGCTGCTCGTCGCGCGTTCCGATGGTCACGACCGTGTCCTCCGCCTCGATTCGCGTGTCGGCCTGCGGATTCGGAATGGTCTCCTCGCCGCGCTGGATGGCGATCACGGAGACGCCGACGCGATCCCGGAGGTCCGCGTCCTCGAGGGTCTGGCCGGCGAGTTCCGAGTCGCCGACGTCGTACCACTCGATGATGGCGTCGCCCAGCGGCACCTCCACCTCGTCGAGCTCGACGGGCTGGAAGTACGCGCCCTCAAGGATCGACCCGAGCTGGCGGGCCTGCTTGCCCGACAGCGAGAACAGCTGCTCGCTGTCGGCGTCGGGGTCCGGCCGGCGGTAGACGTCCCGCTTCCCGTCGTGGTGGATGATGACGACGAGGCGCTCGTCCCCGTCGAGGTCCATCTCGAACTTGTGGCCCACGCCCGGGACCTCCGTCTCGTAGATGGTCATGACGCGTCCCTACGGTCGCTGGCCCTTAAGCCCCGGCGGCCGTCGCTCTCGCGGCGGGGGCGAGGCGACGGCCGCGTTTCACTTCCACCGCGCTACGCGAACCCTTAACCTCGCCGAGGGCGAACCGCTCGGCAGATGGCCCAGTCCGACGCCGAGGGAGAGAGCGACGCCGGCTACGTCGATCAGCCGCTTGTGACGCCGGGGCTGCTGGAGGAGCGCAGTTACCAGCGGCAACTGGCGGACACGGCCCTGCGCGACCACACGCTCGTCTGCCTGCCGACCGGACTGGGGAAGACCACCGTCTCGCTGCTGGTGACCGCCGAGCGGATCCAGGACGCCGCCTGGAAGTCGCTGCTGCTGGCGCCGACCAAGCCGCTGGTCAACCAGCACGCCGAGTTCTACCGCGAGGCCCTGCAGGTGCCCGACGACGAGATCGTCGTGTTCACCGGCGAGGTCCGACCGGACGACCGGGCGGAGCTGTGGGAGGACGCCCGCGTCGTCATCGCCACGCCGCAGGTCGTCGAGAACGACCTCGTCGGCAACCGGATCGACCTCTCGAACGTGACTCACTGCACCTTCGACGAGTGTCACCGGGCCACCGGCGACTACGCCTACAACTACATCGCCGAGCGCTACCACGCCGAGGCCGACGACCCGCTCGTGACGGGGATGTCCGCCTCGCCGGGCGGCGACGAGGAGCAGATACTGGAGGTCTGTGCCAACCTCGGGCTGCGCGAGGTCGCTGTGATGACCGAGGACGACGCCGACGTCGCGGAGTTCACCCACGACACCGACGTCCAGTGGGAGCGCGTCGAACTCCCCGAGACCGTCAAGGAGATCCGCGACGCCCTCAACGACGTCGTGAAGGAGCGGCTCACGAAGCTCAAGCAGCTCGGCGTGACGTCCTCGACCACGCCCGACGTCTCGGAGAAGGAGATCCAGCGCATCCAGGGCCGGCTGCGGGAGCTAATGGACAACGACCAGTCGGAGGGGTACAAGGGGATGAGCCTGCTGGCCGAGGTCCGGAAGCTCCGGACCGCCGTCACCTACGCCGAGACCCAGAGCGTCGAGGCGCTGCGGCGCTACTTCGAGCGCCAGCAGGAGGCCGCCCGGTCGTCCGGGGCCTCGAAGGCCGACCAGCGGCTCGTGTCGGATCCGTCGGTCAAGGAGGCGATGCGCCGGGCCGAGGAGTACGACGATCTCCACCCGAAGTTCCGCCGGACGCGCATGCTGCTGGCCGAGACGCTGGGCATCGAGAACGGCGAGCGCGTCATCGTGTTCACCGAGTCCCGGGACACAGCTGAGACGCTGACGGACTTCCTCGACGATCACTTCGAGACCCGTAAGTTCGTCGGCCAGAGCGACACCGAGGGTAGCGAGGGGATGACCCAGACCGAACAGCAGGAGACGCTGGACCGGTTCCGGGCCGGCGAGTTCGAGGTGCTCGTCTCGACCTCCGTCGCCGAGGAGGGGCTTGACGTCCCCGAGGTCGACCTCGTCCTCTTCTACGAGCCCGTTCCCACGGCCATCCGCTCGATCCAGCGCAAGGGTCGGACCGGCCGCCAGACCGAGGGTCGCGTGGTCGTCCTGCTGGCCAAGGACACCCGCGACGAGGCCTACTTCTGGAAGTCTCGCCAGGACGAGAAGCGCATGGAGGACGAGCTCCGTTCGCTGAAGTCCATGGCCGGCGACGTCGAGGCCCGCCTGCAACAGGCCGACCTCGAGGACTACGCCGGCGAGCCGGTCCAGCCCGCCGACCCACCGGGTGGAACCGACCGCGGTGAGGCCGGGGACGACGGCAGCGGGAACGACGGCAGCGGCGGTGACGAGAGCACGAGCGACGCCGAGGCGGCGACGACGGCGAGCGCTCAGACCGCGAGCGCCAGCGCCGACGGTGGAGCCAGCGGCGGAGAGTCCGGCAACGGGGGATCCAGTGACGGCCAGGCCGGCCTGGACGCCTTCGCCGGCGACGGCCCAGAGGGAGACGACGCGGGGGAAGACGACGCCAGCGACGACGCGGACGACTCGCCGGCCGGTTCGACCGGAAACGAAGGGGTCGAAGCGGGGCGCGGCGAGGGAGAGGACGACGCCAGCGACACCGACGCCGACGACGCGGACGCAGACGAGGACGGCGTCACGCCCGAGCCCCACGCCGAGGGCGAGGCCGTCGAGATCGTCGCCGACCAGCGGGAGCTGGACTCGACCATCGCCCGGGACCTCTCGAC
>SDGW01000803.1_pt1 | contig 13400 bp, 11 predicted proteins | sample 2873831 | NCBI WGS metagenome assembly SDGW01 (sample SAMN08132700, study PRJNA421101) | hypersaline lake metagenome | isolation source: celular fraction 0.22 microns magnesium sulfate-rich crust from ephemeral... | place: Spain: Penahueca Lagoon, Toledo | collected 2011-07
GCATAATAGAATCACCTCTAATTATCTGAATATTTTGTATTATCTTATGCGCTTGCCGCTTATTTAGTTAAGGTTTTGGGTGATAATCTAATGAAATATTTTAGTCATAAGGATGGGGGAGAGGGAATGGCTTTGAATTCGAGATAAAGTGCGGTGCTGGTCCGTTGCTTTTGTAAGAGTTAGGGGGTCAGTGAAACGTCGATACTCCTGTTGCCCCACACGACGTGGGGTAGGTCGATGTTGCCACACGATGTGGCGGTCTTAGTCGATCTTCCTTGTTTACTTCAAGCCTCCTCACTCGCTACGCTCCCTGCGGGGTCTCGCCCGATCTTTATACCACTGGAGTTCGACGTTTCCTTCCCCCCTTGTGATTGTGGAGTTTAACGGACCCATGGCGAAATCATTTAACCTCATTCATGAGAGAAATGCGATTTTAGATCCTAAAACCCTCTACATATAAGGCTTTATAGCGCTTTGAAGCATATATAATTTAACCACATATTCTAAACCGGAAAACCTTATGATAGTTGCGGTTCCGTTAATCTACATTCGGCTAAGGTGGGCTGTGGAACGGGTTGACTCCTCCGGTAGAAAGGCCGAGCGAGATCCCGCAGGAACGAAGTGACGAGGAAGCTCGATCGGTCTTCCGGGGAAAGCAACCCGTTCCACAGCCCGCCGCACTCCACAAAAGCAACGGAACCGCCCCTCTCTCCAAGACCATTGGGCTGTTTGCTCATGTTCTCCAAACAGATCATCCAGAGAGCTAAGGGAACCATCCTCTTCAACTTGGTGTACATGTACCTTCCCCTCTGATACAGAGAGTTCAATGAAACATGTCCAGCAATAATATTGGTTATTTCCAATCTTTCCAATATCTTTTCTTTTACAATTTGGGCAATGCATACATATGACACTCCTTATCGGTTTACTTCCGATCGCTTTTGAATGTCATTATTGCCAAATTTTTGCTAGTTCATACACCTTAAGTGAAAGGATGGCACCCAATGGTAGGTTCACATGTACGATGTGAACACCTTTAGTATGTGTCCATTACATAAAGTCATAAGGGGAAAGTTCTTCCTCATCATCCTGCTCATCACTTTCAGGACGATCCAGTAGTTCCTGCAATCTTTCTTGGAGAGTTGTATAGCGCTGGTTTGTATCAACCGTATTTACTCCACGTATAAATGCCTCTTCCTCACCACAAATGATTAACGATTGCTTACTTCTTGTAACAGCAGTGTACAATAAGTTTCGACGAAGCATACGAGAAAAGCCGCGCACTACAGGTAGAATAACAATCGGAAATTCACTACCTTGAGATTTGTGGATCGACGTGCAGTAAGCATGGGTGATTTGGGTTAAATCTTTCCGAAGGTATTCAACTTCTTTCCCTTCAAATGAAACGGTCAGCTTTTCCTTCTGCTCCTGTGTTTCATCTTCTTTGTAAATGGCTACAATTTCACCAATATCTCCGTTATAAACACCAGATTCAGGCTGATTGATAAGCTGAATCACTTTATCCCCAGTTCGATAGGTAAAATCCTTTAACTGAATTTCTCTTTTCTGTTTCGAAGGTGGATTCGCCAATTGCTGAATATCATGATTTAACGAATGGATTCCAATTTTGGAACGATACATGGGAGCTAAAATTTGAATATCTTTAAGATTATGGCCTTTCTCCATCGCTTTTGCGTACACTTTTTCAATTACGGGCAAAACTTGCGGTTCAGGGCATGAAATGAAATTAAAGTCATTCGCCTTCGTTAAGGACTGACGATCACAAGACCCTCGTTTCATATCATGGGCTAATTGAATAATCTTCGATCCTTCCTTTTGGCGATACACTTCCTGTAACTGAACGGCAGGGATCTTCTCTGAAGAGATTAAATCCGATAACACTTGCCCGGGTCCTACAGAAGGAAGCTGATCATCATCTCCTACTAAGAGTACTTGCATGCCTTCAGGAATCGCTCGGAACAACTGATTAGCAAGCCATATGTCCACCATGGAAAACTCATCTATAATAAGTATTTTTCCCGTCAAAGGGTTATTGTGGTCTCGTTCAAAGGCTTCTCCTCCAGTCCAACCTAACAGACGGTGTATGGTTACCGCAGGAATACCAGTAGATTCATTCATGCGTTTTGCAGCACGGCCTGTTGGAGCTGTAAGTAAGAAAGGATATGGCTCATCTTGATCATAATCTGCAGGCTTTAATGACTTTCGATTCATTTTGGCGTAGGCGGTAATAATACCTTTAATAACGGTGGTTTTTCCAGTTCCAGGACCACCTGTCAGAATCATAATATTTGAATTAAGGGCCTTTTCTATAGCTTCAAATTGCTCTTTCCCATAACTAAGATCTTCTTCGTCCTCGATCTCTCCTACAACTTTCATCAGTTCCGCTTGTGTATATTCTTCCTCTACTTCATTTAACATCACTCGATGAAGCTGCTGAACAAAGCCTGATTCTGCATAGTATAAAGATGGTAAGTAAATATTGCCCTCTTCTAATATGATTTTCTCTTCATCAGCTAACTGTTTCATTTCTCGGGAAATAATATCATTGGATATCATCCCCTCTTCATCATTTAAAACAGCTAATACTTCTTCTGCAAACCGATCAGAAGGAGCATAAACATGACCTTGTTGGACCCACTGATTCATGGCATAGAGACAAGCAGCCTGAATACGTGTGGGATGGTCCATACTTATTTGATGTTTGGAGGCAATTTCATCTGCTCTTTTAAACCCAAATCCATCAATATCAAAAACAAACTGGTAAGGGTTGTCCTGAAGAACCTCTAATGCTTGATCTTGATAGGCCTCATAGATCTTTTGTGCCATTTGTAAGCCAAATCCATACTCAGACAGCGCAATGACAACATGCTCAAATCCTTGGTGTTTGCGTAGGTCCGCTACAAGTTGATCTGCTTTATCGCGCTTTAAGTATGGTACATCATCAAGAACAGAAGGATCTTGTAACATACGTTGGATCGCACGGTCACCTAACGTTGCCACAATACGTTCAGCTGTGGTTTTTCCAATTCCGTAAAATAAGTCGCTAGATAAGTATAAGACAATACCTTCTTTTGATGTGGGGATATCTTTTTGATAATGATTTACCTGGTATTGCTCACCAAATTTTGGGTGATCCTTAACATCCCCATAAAAAATGTACATTTCCCCCTTATCTAAAGGAGAAAAATGACCTTTTACGACGACTTCACTATCTTCAATCGACTCATTCGTTTCCTCGATACGAATGAGTGCAATGGAAAAGTGTTCTTCATCATTGTGGTAAATCATACGAACGGATTCACCTTTGATAAAGCCACGCTCAGTATCTAATTGTCCTTCTAATTGCTCTTCCATTGCCATGGTTCGTAACTCCCTTTATATCTTTGTTCAAAAACAACTAAACGAGAACAAATTACTCTTTCTCTATATTAGAATTCAACATTTCTTCTACTTGTCCTTTAGCATGCATGGCTAACATGTGATCAGACTGAATTTCAATTGCTTTATCAAAATGCTCCAACGCCTTATAAGGCTCTTCTTTAAAGAGGTGAGAAACCCCTAAATTGTAATGAGCATCACTATGCTGGTCATTTAATTCTAGCACATTATGGAAGGTTTGCGTCGCCTCATCTAGTAAACCAACTTGTGCTAAACAAAGACCGTATTGGAAGTGAACATCTGCATCTTCTGGAGATAATTCAGCTGCACGTTGTAAGTATGGCATAGCTAATTTAAATTGTTCTTGATATAAAAAGCTCAACCCAAGCATATAGTAAGCATCACTTTCTTCTAATCCTTTCTTTATTGCTTGTTGAAAAGGTTCTTGAGCTTTTTCATATTTTTGCTGTTCATAATACACATTACCTAGACCGTAATGAGCTGTTGCTGTTTCTGGGTCCTTTTCAATTGCCTTTTGAAAGAAGCGTTCTGCACGTTCTAAGTCATTCATGTGAAGAAGTAGATTACCAAAATTCACATAACCTAATGGGTCCTCTGGATTTTCTTCAATGGCTTGTGTAAATGATTGTGCCGCTTCTTCATATTTTTGTTCTTGCATGTGTTGTATTCCTTGATTTAATGCGTCCATCTTAGGTTCCTCCTCATAACTATACCTCTGCAATCTAAAACAAATTGAAAGAATCCCCAACTCAATGGAGTCAGGGATCTTAACCTACATAAGTTAAATACTCATTATTTTTAACGATACCATTAATCGTACCGCCACCTAAACAAACTTCTCCGTCATAAAATACAACAGCTTGTCCAGGGGTGATGGCACGCTCAGGTTCATGAAAGTCTACTTTAACACGACCATCCTCTAGTGGCGTCACTGTTACACCACTATCCTCTTGGCGATAACGGAATTTCGCTGTACATGTGAATGGTTCTGTCGGTGCTTCACCAGATGTCCAATTAAGGTCAGAAGCTTCAAGACCATCTGAATAAAGGTAATCATTATGATACCCCTGATCGACATATAAGATATTGTCTTTCACATTCTTTCCTACAACAAACCAAGGCTCACCTGGTCCACCTATACCAAGACCTTGACGTTGTCCTAAAGTATAATACATTAGACCATCATGTTTCCCTTTCACTTCACCTTCAAGTGTTTCCATATTACCTGGTTGGGCAGGAAGATACTCACTTAGGAATTCTTTAAAGTTACGCTCTCCAATAAAGCAAATACCTGTGGAGTCTTTTTTCGTAGCTGTTGCTAAGTCATTTTCTTTAGCAATTTCGCGAACACGACTCTTATCTAAATGCCCAAGCGGGAACATCACTTTAGATAACACATCTTGTGAAAGCTGATTTAGGAAGTACGTTTGGTCCTTATTATTGTCTTTCCCACGTAGCATTTCGTATTTGTCTCCATTTTGACGAACTTGCGCGTAGTGCCCCGTTGCCAGGTAATCCGCACCTAGAGACATCGCATGATCAAGAAATGCTTTAAATTTAATTTCTTTATTACACATGACGTCAGGATTTGGTGTACGTCCTGCTTTATATTCATCTAAGAAGTACGTAAACACTTTATCCCAATATTGCTTCTCGAAATTTACCGCATAATAGGGGATGTCTAGTTGGTTACATACTCGTACCACATCATCATAATCTTCTGTTGCAGTACACACGCCGTTTTCATCCGTGTCGTCCCAGTTCTTCATGAAAATGCCAACGACATCATAACCTTGCTCTTTCAATAGCAGGGCTGCGACAGATGAATCAACTCCACCTGACATGCCAATGACCACGCGTGTATCTTTTGGATCTTTCATGTTTGTCACCGCCTTAGGTTGTCTTCGTTAAGCGTTCAACGATTTGAGCGACTTTTTGCGCTCCCTCTTGAACATTCTCTCCAGTATTCGCTAACCCGAAACTAAATCGAACAGAGTTTACTGTACGTTCATCACCTTCACCATACATCGCACTTAAAACGTGAGATGGCTCAACAGATCCTGCCGTACAAGCAGAACCACTAGAAGCTGCAACGCCTGATAAATCAAAGTTTGTTAAGAGTTGTTCAACATTTGTTCCTGGAAAACTTATATTAATGATGGAAGGAACATTGATACGACCACCATTTTGACTAAATTCGATACCACTCTCTTTAAGAGTTCGTACAAATAATTGTTTAAATTGTCTATATGACGTTAATCGTTCTTTCTGATCTTCTTGCATCAGTTCAACCGCTTTGGCAAAGCCATGAACAGCAGCTGTATTTTCTGTACCAGGTCGTCTCTTACGTTCTTGTTCTCCTCCATGCTGCAGAGCGTCTAAAGAGATTTTCTCTTTTGCATACAAAGCTCCAACTCCCTTTGGTCCGCTAATCTTATGGGAGGACACTGTTAACATATCAACATTTAATGCATGGACATCAATAGGAATGGTTCCATAAGCCTGTACAGCATCCGTATGCAGTAAAGCTTGGTGTTCTTCTAATAATGCTCCTATTTCTGCAACGGGTTGAATGGTGCCTGTTTCGTTATTGACATACATCACGGATACAAGAATCGTATCTTCTCGTAACTCAGCTTTCAAGTCTTCTACAGAAACGGATCCTGATTCATTTACAGACAGATACGTTACCTCGAAACCCTCTTTTTCAAGTTGCTCAGCTGCATGTAATACTGCGTGATGTTCGATTTTGGTTGTGATAATATGCTTGCCTAGGTGCTGGTTTGCTCGAGCAGCGCCTATAAGAGCTAGGTTGTCTGCTTCCGTACCACCACTTGTAAACGTGATATCCTTTTCGTTTGCCTGGATACTTTGGGCAACTGTTTTTCTTGCATCATCTAGCAGTTTTCTAGCTTTTCTTCCATAAGAATGCACACTAGATGGGTTCCCAAAAACGTCCTGGAAAACCGGGATCATTGCGTCAATGACTTCTTGCCTCATAGGTGTAGTTGCCGCATGATCAAAATAAATGGACTTCATGAGATCTCCCTCACTTTTTCATAATGAATTAAACTTCGCTCTCTAAATATAGAACATGTAAGCATCATGCTCATCATCTTCATGATGTTGAGCTAAATCATAAAGCGTTGTTGTATCTAAAACATCTTTCACTGCATCTCGAATTCTTATCCATAATGCTTGTTTAGCAGGTTCTTCATCTTCTATTCCTTCAACAGGGCTTATCGGTCCCTCTAACACTCGAATAACATCCCCTGAAGTAATTTCTGAAGGATCACGCGTCAACATATAGCCACCATAAGCTCCTCGTACGCTTTTTACAAGTCCAGCATTTCGAAGTGGTGCAATTAGTTGTTCTAAATAGTGCTCAGATAATTGATTATCTCGGGCAATGGATTTTAATGAGATCGGTCCATCACCGTGCTTTTTCGCTAGAGCAATCATGATAGTCAGTCCGTACCGTCCCTTGGTTGATATTTTCATTCAATTCACCTCGTTTAATCATATATTGTAGCAATTGTTGCATTTGCGGTAATGAATAGCCAACAACCGTTCCTAAAAAGAAAGCAATGAAGACTGTCCCAATACCAACTGGACCACCCAACATCCAACCTAATAGAAAAACAATGACCTCTATGCCGTTTCGTACCCAGCTTACTTTCCAACCTGTAACATCTCGAATCACAAGCATTAAACTGTCACGTGGACCAGCGCCTAAGTTAGGTGCTACATAAATTCCAATCCCATAGGCCAGGACTATAACACCTACAACAAATATAATGATATTCATTAAGATCCCTTCAGGTTCAGGGAGAATATATAAAAACACATCTATAAAGATACCAATTAATAGCATATTTAAAATTGTGCCAATTTGGGGCAATGATCGTTGATAAATGGAGGTTATCGTTACAATCATTATGCCAGCTATAATGGACCAAGTCCCAACTGTTAATCCAAATTGCTCGTATAAGCCTACATGAAATACATCCCATGGGCCTATACCTAACATATCTGCCTCAATCGTTAGTGAAATGCCTAGAGCTAAAATAATAAGACCAATAACAAAAAACGACCAACGAAGGAATAACTCCCTATCCTTTTGACGTTTGGCATCCTGTCCTACCATTTTTGATTGTTTGACCATAAACATTGTCCTTTCCTACTCTAGGTGTTATTTGTGCTTTCAATTTCGTTCTTAAGCAAACATTACTATTATAGCACGAATGGCAAGTCTCTTGCATTTTAACAACTTGAACTTTATTGTAAAAAGAAAAGTGGAAGCGCCCGTTTAACAACGAAGGGACTGGAACTAGACAACTGTAGCAAAATCCCGCTACACATAAAGGAGCGATCGACGTGAGCCAACAACCACTTGCATTCCGAATGCGCCCAAAACATATAGATGACATTATAGGTCAAGACCATCTTGTAGGTGAAGGAAAAATGATCCGAAGAATGGTTGAAGCAAACCGATTAGCTTCTATGATTCTTTTTGGACCACCTGGAACTGGGAAAACATCCATGGCCATGGCATTAGCCAAAAGCTTGCAATTACGTTTTAAAACATTAAACGCTGTTGTAGATAAAAAGAAAGATATGGAGATTGTAGTTGAGGAAGCCAAAATGTCTGGTCAACTCGTCCTCATTCTAGACGAGGTTCACCGCCTTGATAAAGCGAAACAAGACTTTTTGCTTCCTCATGTAGAATCTAACCTAATTACTCTGATTGGTTGTACCACAAGCAACCCATATCATTCTATTAACCCAGCTATACGAAGTCGTTGTCATTTGTTTGAAGTAGAACGTCTAGAACAAAACGATGTAAAACATGCGATCCATCGAGCAATTGATGATCAGGAAAACGGACTTGGTCAGTACAATATTGAAGTAACAGATGATGCGATGGAGCATTTTGCATTATCTTCAAACGGTGATTTACGCGCTGCTCTAAATGGATTGGAGCTAGCAGCTTTTTCTACCCCTGAAAACCATGACGGTGTTATTCTTATTGATTTAGATGTAGCTGAACAGTGTATGCAAAAGAAAAGTTTCTCACATGATAAAGATGGAGATGCCCATTATGATGTTCTTTCTGCTTTTCAAAAATCCATTCGTGGTAGCGATGTAAATGCCGCTCTTCATTATTTGGGAAGACTTATAGAAGCAGGAGATTTAGATAGCATCGCCAGAAGAATGATTGTCACTGCCTATGAAGATATTGGTCTTGCAAACCCTCAAGCTGGTCCAAGAGCTCTTCATGCTGTAGAAGCTGCTGAACGTTTAGGGTTTCCAGAAGCAAGAATCCCACTTGCCAATGCGATTGTTGAACTTTGTCTTTCCCCTAAATCAAATTCTGCTTATAAGGCGTTAGATGAGGCACTTCATGACATTCGTCAGGGAAGAAGCGGAGATGTCCCTGCTCATTTAAAAGACTCTCATTATAAGGGTGCAGAAAAACTTGGGCGTGGGATTGACTATAAATATCCTCACAATTATGAGAGTGCTTGGGTGGATCAGCAATATCTTCCAGATTCTATCAAAGATGCGATCTACTATTCACCTAAAAAGACCGGTAAATTTGAGAAAGGGTTAAGTCAAGTCTTTGAATCCATACAAAACAGAAAAAAATAATATGTTTTAGGTATAAAACCCTCCAATTCGTCAACAATACAAATAAAATTACCAAACTAGTTCTAGTAGATGGGTGTTCAAAACGTTAAGGAAACAATGTTTTTGGGCACTTTCTATTAAATGACATTTGGTTGACGAAAAAAAGGAGTGGAGTTATTTATGGTAAAGGTAAGACAAGATGCATGGTCACACGAGGATGATCTATTATTAGCGGAAACGGTGCTTCGTCATATTCGCGAAGGAAGCACTCAACTAAAAGCTTTTGATGAGGTTGGGGATCAGTTAAATAGAACTTCAGCTGCTTGTGGGTTCAGATGGAATGCAGAAGTGCGTAATCGTTACATTCAAGCAATAGATATTGCTAAGCGTCAGAGAAAAGAAAAGAAACGTGCTATGGCTGGTCAACAAAAAACCAAAGAAGTACCAGCAGCTTTAACTGCGAATGCTTCAAATGAACAAGAATCTACTGAACTTCCGGTTTTCCAGCAACAACCTCAGTTACAGTGGGAACCTCAAGATGAACAAGAGGTGATCCAGGAACAACCTATGGAAGAGAAGCAAGAGCAAGTTACTTATCAAGAAGAAGAGCCTGTTTCTTTTGAGCAAGTGATCAAATATATGCGTCAACTAAAGCAACAATATAATGCTTCAAATCAATCAAAATCAAAACTTAGTCAACTAGAACAAGAAAATCATGTTCTACGACAAGAAAATGAAAAGTTACAAAAGCAAGTTCAACAAATGAACCAAAAATACAATATGGTACAAGAAGATTACCAAGTTCTAATGCAAATCATGGACCGAGCTCGCAAAATGATTGTATTTGATGATGATGATCAATCAAATGCAGCGAAAGCGTTTCGTATGGAGAAAAACGGCAACTTAGAACAAGTAGCACGTCAGGCGTAAATCTAATAAGAAAAATCCTATCACGACTCGTGATAGGATTTTTCTTTATGATCTTGAACGTCAGCTCCTAATCCTTCAGCTAACACAACGATCGATTGATTAATTTTCCAAATGTAATATAAATGATGAATGAGGTCTCGTTTCGCTATCCACCTGTTCGGTGCAACACGCTCTACCTTTTCTCGTTCATCAAATAACGTATAAACAATACCACTACGTTCTTCACCTTGCATAAGTTTACTTAGTGTATCCGTATTGTGCTGTAACTTTTCTTCCATACTTATAAATACGTCTTCCAATTCATCAACAGCTTCAAAATTTTTCTGATAAGATGATGCCACTAAATGCTGAGCATAATAATGAATGGCAGTGAAAACCGTTATATAGCGTGACAAATTTGCATAACGAAGAAAAGAAGGTCTCTCAACTAGAGATTGTGCATCTACCCTTATCGTTTGAAGCTGTTGATCCATAGAAAAGGCTAGAGAGGAAAGGCCCTTTACATCTGTATCTTCTCGAAACCTCTTCACGTATTTCAACAAATAACTTTGTAACTCTTCTAAGTATAATGAAAAACCTTCTGACACTTTATCTTTCGTCTTGGTTGGTAAGATAAATGCTGCTGCCCCAAGCGCTAATGCTGATCCTACAATGGTATCAATTACACGAGCACCTAATAATTCGATAGAGATACCACCAAGTAAGATATCATACAAGAAAGCGATCAACATTGTAATAAATAGACTAGTTGAGGTGTATGAAACCGTTAAAAGGTAAAAAGCAAAAAATACAACAATAAACAATAACACAATCTCTAAAGCGGCTCTACCAGATACAAGGTTCGCTAACATAAAACCGAAAACTGCGCCAATTACCGTTCCTATAGACCGTTCCATCCCTTTTATATACGTTCGTCCAACAGATTCTGTTCCTAGTAAAACAATAAACGAAGTAAGCACGATCCAATAAGGTTGAATAGGTGAAATGATGTAACCTAATACAATAGACAACGAACATGCCACAAGCGCTTGAATAGCTTTTTTCGTCGCAGGATTCATCCCGTCTTCTTCAGCTTCTTCCTCATCTTCGGTTTCTTCTATTGTGTCAGGCTCCTCTGTTTCTCCTTCCCATTTATGAAGTGAGTCTTGAATTCGTGTAGCCCCTTCAATTACATGATTTGCAATGGATTCGATTCTGCGAATTAAGTACAGCCATTTCTGTGGTTCTTCTCTATTATCAAGAATTTCATGAAGTGCTAATCGCAGAGCTTGTACAGCTTTTTCAGCTTCCTCTAAGTTTTGTGGGTCATAATCATTAGCTAAAACCTCTGCATCTCTAAGAGAACGAACAATCCATAACAGTAATCTTCTTAATTCTTGGGTTTCTAGTGCATCTTGATTTTTTAGCTTATTGATTGAATCTGCTAACGTCTCAACTAGCATTGCTGTATCAAACACGTACAAACGTAACTGAGAAGCTTTAAGACCCGGCCAAATCTCTTTGACATCCTGTTGGTCTAAGTCTTCTGAAACATTACGAGCATAAGCGCGCAGAATTTTAATATTCTTCTCCAACCGATTCTTTCTTTTTTCGTTAATATTGGGTTGTTGAATAATAGTCATCATCATATTAAACGTTAAGTTCGCCTGTATATGAAAGGAACGCATACCACGCTTTAATATTGTTGCTGAGTCTTTAAAAACCAGAAAGTTAAAGAGATAAGCATACATAATTCCTAAAGCTATACCTAAGTAAAACCATGGCAATTCAGCAATATTAAGCTTTAAAAAAGAAGATATATAGACTGTAAAGAAACCAATCATGCCAAACGAAAAATATCTTACCCGAAATTGAGAAAAGAAAAAAGCACTAAAGATTACGATTACCATAAGTAGCCCTACATAATATGGATTCACAGAGGCTAATGAACCAAGTGTGATCCCCAATGTTGCAGAGATTGACATAAGAAGTGTGGTTGCTTTTTTCTCTTGAGTTGTCTCGTCCATGACAACCATAATACTGACTAAACCAACCATGCCAGCAACAATTGCTGGTGTTATTTTTCCGAAGCCAACAATATGCAAAATGAAGAGCATCGTAAAAACTGAAAATATCAGGCTAAGCGTTGCTTTACCAGCTTTTTGTAACCTTTTCCTCCCTGGATCGGATGCTCTTACTCGTTCTAACCAAAAATGTTTTTCATGGTAAATGTTCTTCACTTCTTATCCCCCTCTCTTCTTGTAGAATGATAAAAATCGCAAAGCAAAAATGCTTTGCGATCCCATTAGTAGCGTTCAATCGAAATCGGTTTTAAAATTTCTTGAACTACATGACTTGCCATTATTAAGCCTGCCACAGATGGCACAAATGCATTCGAAGATGGCGGCATTTCTGCTTTACGAATTTCAGCGTTATCCGGAGCTACTTCTTGTCTTACGTCCTCACGAATACGGATAGGCTTTTCTTTGGAATACACAACGGGTATCCCTTTTTTATACCCTTCTTTACGAAGACGTGTGCGAATAACACGTGCTATCGGGTCATAACTTGTATCAAAAATATCAGCGATTTCGAATTGGGTTGGATCCATCTTATTAGCAGCACCCATGCTAGAAATAATCGGAATATCACGATGTAAGCATTCTTTTATTAAATGAATCTTGTAGGAGATTGTGTCACTTGCATCAAGTATATAATCGGGTTGGTATTGAAACAGCTCTTCATAAGTTTCCTCCGTATAGAACATCTTTAATCGAACGACTTCACATTCCGGATTAATATCAAGTACACGGTCCGCCATTAGATCAACCTTAGATTGTCCTACTGTAGAGAGAAGCGAGTGAATTTGTCGGTTGATATTGGTAATATCCACGTCATCTTTATCGATTAAAATGATTTTTCCAACCCCACTACGAGCAAGAGCCTCGACACTAAATGAACCAACACCACCAATACCTAAAACAGCGACTGTAGTGCCTTTCATTAAATCTAACCCTTGCTTTCCAATAGCTAATTCATTTCTTGAAAACTGATGAAGCATCTATGTACACCCCTTGTATCATGTTTGGTTGATCTTTATTTAGTATTCCTTTGCTTTTCTAAAGATAAACAATTACATTTCTAATTTAAAGTATAAAAAAGACCTTAAGGCTCTCCTTAAGGTCTGCTCAGTTATGTACATGAATCAATCCCAATCGTGCCGTCATTAACCCAATGTTTTGAACCCGCTCTCGGCAGGTGGGTGCCCTGCTCTATATTTTGCAAGTCCTCTGAAGCAAATGAGGCTTTTGCGCCATATAGAAACTCAAGCTCCCGTATTCAAAAATGTTCGGTCAAAACGATTTGTCGGCTGACGAACACATCAGGATTGATTTCTTTAATGTTGTACTTGTATAGTAGCATACCTACTTTTTCTTATC
>SDGW01000761.1_pt1 | contig 13397 bp, 13 predicted proteins | sample 2873831 | NCBI WGS metagenome assembly SDGW01 (sample SAMN08132700, study PRJNA421101) | hypersaline lake metagenome | isolation source: celular fraction 0.22 microns magnesium sulfate-rich crust from ephemeral... | place: Spain: Penahueca Lagoon, Toledo | collected 2011-07
TAGCGCGCGTTCATCTCGGCCGGGTCGACGAGCACGTGGTCGGTGACGGCGGTCGTCGGGACAGCCTCGTCGACGGCCTGCTGGCGCCCCCGGCGGACCGGTCGGTAGTGCTCGTTGTAGAAAACCCGGTCGGCGTCGTACTCGTCGACGACGGTCGGGAGGACCTCGGCCGGGTCGCCCCGTCGCACGAGCAGGTCGCTACCGCGCTCGCGGTAGATACCGCGCAGTGTCCGGAGGCCGTCCATCCAGAACGCCCACTGTCGGTCGCCAACGACGTCGCGGACCGCGGGGTCGACGACGAACACCGGGACGACGGTGTCCTCGGCCGCGGCGGCCGCGAGCCCGCGGTTGTCCCGGATTCGGAGGTCCCGCTGGTGCCAGAGGACGTGCATGGTTGGAGTAGTCGGCCGACGGGTATGTGTTCGCCCCCAACTCTGTTGTGTATGCGAGCGTGTGACGGCGCCCGTTACACGATACGCTGAACCGACCTTCCGTTGCCGGGCGTAGCTTTAGATGACGCTGCACCGACAGGACGGATATGACGGACGACGAAGCCTCGCGACGGCGCTTTCTGCTCGGCACCGGCGTCGCAATCGGGACGGTCGGCCTCGCCGGCTGTGGGATTCCCGGTGGCGGCGGTGAAGAAGAGGACGACGGTGGCGGCGAAGAAGACGGCGGCGGTGGCGAAGAGGAGGACGAAGAGGAAGAAGAGGAGCAACTCCAGGGGCCGGAATCAGGGTAACGAGCGGGGCGGTGGCCGGGCGCGGCCTCCGTGCCGCGCCGACGGGGAAGGGCAGGCCTGCCGACAGAACGAAGCAAGCCGAGCCGAGCGGAAGCATCCGGCGCACGCAGTGCGCCGGTTCACCGGAATCGAGGCCCGTGGCCTCGATTCCGGCCTTTTTCGCGAACGTTTTTCAAGGAGCTCTCCCGCAGCGCGCTCGGCGAGCGCGCGAGGAAGAGCGACGCAGAAAAAGGTTCTCTAGTAGAACTCTCTGACCAGGTCCATCGCGCCCTCCGGCGCGCCGTCGGGAATCTCGGCCATCGAGCCCTCGACGCCTTCGCGCTCCTCGAAGGGCACCGAGTTCTCGTCCTGATAGAGGACGCCCATGTACTCCTTGTCGCCTTCCAGAATCTTGTCCTTGGCCTGGTCGCGGTCGGTGCGGTCGTGGTCGGTCTCCGCCAGGTCCTCGATGGTGTCCCGGAAGTAGTCGTAGGTGTCGACGTCGTTGAACGTCACGCACGGACTGTAGACGTTGACGAAGCCGAAGCCGTCGTGTTCGATGGCCTCCTGGACGATCTCGGCGTGGCGCTGGGAGTTCGAGGAGAACGTCTGGGCGATGAACGTCGCGCCCGAGGCCAGCGCGAGGGCCTTGGGGTTGACCGGCGGCTGGTTCGGCCCGTCGGGGGTCGTCGCGGTCTCGAAGTCCTCACGCGAGGTCGGGGAGGCCTGGCCCTTTGTCAGCCCGTAGATGCGGTTGTCCATGACGACGTAGCTCATGTCGACGTTGCGCCGGCAGGCGTGGATGAAGTGGCCGGCACCGATGGAGTAGCCGTCGCCGTCGCCACCGGAGACCATCACTTCGAGGTCGGGGTTGGCCATCTTGACGCCGATGCCCACCGGCAGGGCGCGGCCGTGGACGCCGTGCAAGGCGTAACTGTGCATGTACGTCCCGATCTTCCCCGAGCAGCCGATACCCGCGACGATGAACGTGTTGTCGGGGTCGTTGCCGGTCTCGGCGAGCGCTTTCATCATGCCGTTCATCGTCCCGAAGTCGCCACAGCCGGGACACCACGTCGGTTGCTTGTCGGACTTGAAGTCCGTGAATCGAATGTCTGAGCTCATTCTGCTTGCACCTCCTGTGTGCCGGTCGCGCCGGCGATCGTCGCTTTCACTTCCTCGGCCAGTTCGTCGGCGTCGAAGCGGACGCCGGTGTACTTGTTGATGCGTTCGACCCGTTCGAGGACGTCGTGTTCGATGACGTCGGCGAACTGGCCGGTTGCGTTACACTCGACGACGATGGTCGTCTCGGCGGCCTGCACTTCCTCGGTCAGGTCCGGCCGCGGGAAGATGTACGGCACCGAGATGAAGCGGACGTCGATGCCCTCCTCCGAGAGGAACTCCATCCCTTCCCGCATCGCGCCCTCGTTCGAGCCCCACGAGATGACGAGCGTGTCCGCCTCGGGGTCGCCGAACTCGCGGTAGTCGAACTCCTCTTGCTCTTTTGCGGTCTCGACCTTCCGATTGCGCTTGTCGACCTGCTCGACGCGGACCTCCGTGTCCTCGGTCCGGCGGCCGAGTTCGTCGTGTTCGAGGCCGGTCGTCATGTGGGCGCCGTCGGTCGTCCCGGGGAACGCCCGCGGGGAGACGCCGTCGGCGGCGGGGAAGTGGGCCTGGAAACGGCCCTTCTCGTCGAGCCACGCGTCGATGTCGTCTTCGTCGACGACCTTCCCGCGGTCGATTTCGACCTCGTCCATATCGAAGGTGTCGGGCGAGAACGTCTGTTCGGTGACGGCCATCGCCAGGTCCGAGACGAGGAAGACCGGCGTCTGGTACTTCTCGGCGAGGTTGAACGCCTCGATAGTCTTCCAGAAACACTCCGAGATGGTGGTCGGCGCGACGACGAAGCGGGGAATCTCGCCGTGACCGCCGTACAGCGTCATGTTGAGGTCGCCCTGTTCCTGTTTGGTGGGCATCCCGGTCGAGGGACCGGAGCGCATCACGTCACAGATGACAAGCGGCGTCTCGCTGGTGGCCACGAGCCCGAACGTCTCGGTCATCAGGTCGATACCCGGCCCGGAGGTGGCGGTCATCGAGCGCGCGCCGGCCCGTGCCGCGCCCAGCGCCATGTTGATGGCCGACAGCTCGTCTTCGGCCTGGACGACCTTGCCGCCGAACTGGTCGATACGCCCGGTCAGGTACTCCATCACGTCCGTCGCCGGTGTGATGGGGTAGCCGGCGTAGAACCGACAGCCGGCGGCGATAGCGCCCATCCCGATGGCCTCGTCGCCGTTGAGCAGGACGTAGTCCTCGTCGGTGGTCTCGACGTCGTAGGGGAAGTCGTGGTCGTACTCCTCGCGGACGTACTCCTGGCCCTTGCGGGCGGCCTTTTTGTTGTTCTCGACGATGGCTTCGCCCTTGTCGCCGAAGCGCTTCTGGAGACTCTCGTCTAGGTTCTCGATGGGGAAGTTCGTCACCTCACACGCCGCGCCCAGCGCGACGACGTTGAGCATGATGGCGCCGCCGGCGTCCTCGGCGAGCCGCTTCAGGGGAACTTCCAGGGCAGTCGCGCCGTGGGGGACCTCGACGTCCTGCATCGTCGAGCGCTCGCCGTCGTAGATGACGACGCTGTCCTCGTGCAGTTCGTCCTCGTTCTCGTGGACGGTGCGCTCGGTCAGCGCGATGAGGATGTCCAGCCGGTCGACCACGCTCTCGACGCGGTCGACCGACGTCCGAATCTTGGAGGCCGTGTAGCCGCCACGTATCCTGGAGGCGAAGTCCTTGGAGGTGAAGACGTGTCGACCCGCCCGGGAGAGAGCCTGCGCGAAGATTTTCCCGGTCGAGTCGATTCCATCGCCGGCTTCGCCGCCGATGGCCCAGTTGAGGTCGTCTGGCATACTACCACACGAGTAGCCTGTGGTCGGTGAAAAGGCTTCTGTGTGCGGGCGCGCGCGTGCTATCGTCTACGACCCGACGACGACCGAAATTCCCTTGTCTCCGTGCTCCAACCGCCCTGATATGGACGAACGTTCACTCACCGTGGCCGCTGTTCGAACAGTCGGCCCCGACGCCGTCGCTATCGACGTCGAGACGCCCGACGATTTCACCGCCCAGCCCGGCCAGTTCGTCAAGCTCACCCTCGAGGTCGACGGCGAGGACGAATCTCGCTTCTACACCATCTCCTCGCCCGACGTCGATGGCGAGTTCGAGATGACGGTGGGCATCGACCCCGACGGCGAGGTCGCGCCCCAGCTGGCCGACCTCGAGGCCGGTGATGCAGTCCGCATCGAGGGTCCTTTCGGCTCGGACTACTACGAGGGGGAGTCACGCGCGGTACTGCTGGCCGGCGGCCCGGGCATCGGCCCGGCCATCGGCATCGCCGAGCGCGCCGTCGCCGACGGCAACGAGGCCGCCGTCGTCTACCAGGACGACGCGCCAATCCACGAGGACCGTCTCGACGCGCTCCGGGAGCAGGGCGTGCTCGTCCACGTGCTGGACGGCGAGGCCGACCTGACCGAGTCGGTGGCCGAGGCCACGAGCGCGGGCGGCCAGGTGTTCATCTACGGCTTCGCCGACTTCCTCGACGACGCGACCGCGGCACTGGAGGCTGCCGGCGTCGACACCGAGGACGCCAAGGTCGAGAACTTCGGCTAGGAACAGTCGCTCCGAATATTGGTTCTGACAGCGTTCGAGACAGCCAGAAAGCCCCCGCGCTATCGGCTCGCGCGGCTCGCTGTGCTCCTCGCCTCCCTGCGGTCGGCTACGGTGCTTACTTCGCCGTGCGTCGGCGATAGCGCGGCCCCTTTCAGTCCCACCCAGCGCTGTTTGACCAACCGGCTATGGGCGGGACTGAAAGGGGCGTTCACGGGCGGCACAGCCGCCCGTGAGCTCGGGAGACCTTCGGTCTCCCGGTGGCTGGCTGAACGAAGGCGGACGACGCAAGGCGCGAGGCGCGTAGCGCCTCGGCACATGCGAACGGGCCTGCGGCCCGTGAGCAGACACCACAGCGAGTGCAACGAGCGAGGAGCGTCGTTCGAAAGACGCTTCGCGTCTTTCGTGATCACGAGAGGGCTCTGCCCTCTCGGACGACAGCGAGTCCCCCGAGTTCAGCCCGCCGGGGCTTTCCGGCTGTTCGCAATCGCTGCTAGACAAAACCTCTCCACAGCAACGGTAGTTTTCACTTATTCCGTCGCCCGGCGCCGAACAGCCGCTCTCGGAACGACCGGTCGGTCTCGCGTTCGGCGAGCAAGACGGTGCTGTCGACGTCGTCGACGACGTTCAGGTGGAGCGAATCGGTGACCAGCCGCGCGAGGATGCCCTGCTCGGTGGCGCCCAGCATCACCATCGTCTGGTCGGCCGCCTCGCGTTCAATCGCCCCCTCGATGTCGCCCGAGTCGTCGACGACGCGAGTCGCGTCGGCGAGGTCGTGGCCCTCCGCCCACTCGGTGAGGAACGCCTCGCCCGCCTCGCGTTCCTGGGGACCGTCGACGGCGTGCAGGAGGGTTATCTCCCCGCCGGTGGCCTCGCGAAGCCCGCGCGCTATCTCGGCGCTCAGGTCCGACGCCGGCCCGCCGGCCGTGGGGACGAGCATCCGGGAACAGTCGCCGCCGCGGTCCTTGACCACCAGGAAGTCCGCGGGGAGCTGGTTGGTGAGTTCGGCGAGCGGGCGCTCGGCGCGGGCACTGGCCCACAGGCCGTGTTTCTCCCAGTTCATCACCACGAGGTCGGGACGTGTGCGGTTCGCTCGGTCGAACACCTCCTCGAACGAACGGTGCGAGACGATGGTGGATGTCTCGAAGGCGACGTCGTGGCGCTCGCCGATGCGCTCGATATCTTCCAGCTGGCTCGCGGACTCATCGACGATGCGCTCTCGCTGCCGGCGGTCGTCGGCCGCTTTGGCCTGTTCCGGTGCCTGGACGACGTGGGCGACGTGGACCGTCCCTTTCTTTCTGGTGCTTGCGAGCGCACAGGCCAGTTCGACAAGCCCGGACTCGGTGCGGGGGTTCGCGATGGGGACGAGCACGCGGTAGGACTCGGGGTCCCTGACGAAGTCCTCGACGGTGTCGACGAGCGGGACGTACGACCGGCCCGCGAGGCTCCCCAGCACCCACTCGCGGACGGTGAGCCGCCGGACGTGTTCGAACCGGGCCGTCGCGAGCCGGTCCTCCGTCGTCTGGTAGTAGTTGACGATGGTGACCAGCACGACACCGCCGACGGTGTTGCCCAGCATGACGGGTATCACGAAGTCGGTCATCGCCAGCAGGAGCCCCAGGTCACCGACGAGCATCAGATACACCGCTTCGGTAAAGGAGACGACCACGTGGAAGAGGTTCGCCAGCGGGATACAGAGGAAGGCCAGATAGACGACCGCCAGCCGCGTGATGGTGTCGCGGGCCGCGAAGTTCATCCAGACGACGCCGGCGACGATGAGCCCCGCGAACGCGCCTTTGAAGAACAGTTCCGTGTTAGACGTCTCGTAGACCCCCTTGGTGGCCAGGTCTGCCGCGACAGTCGCGGCCTCGGGGCTGAACACGCCCCCGTAGGCGAGCACGACGGCCCCGATAGCCCCACCGGCAAAGTTGCCCGCGGCAACGATGCCCCAGTGGCGCAACAGGGCCGGAATCGACGCCAACCGCTCCAGGGTGAGCGCGACCGGCGGGAGCGTGTTCTCGGTGTAGAGCTGGTAGCCGCCGATGATGATGTAGATGAACCCGATGGGGTAGAGCAACGCCGCGAGGATGCTGCTGTCGGTCTTCGGATACATCGAGGCGTAGACGAGCAGCGTGATGGTAATCGCGAACCCGCCGGCAAGCGCGCTGAAGAACAGCTCGCGGGCGCCCGACGTTATCTCGTGGTCGGCGTCGGCGACGATACGCTGGAAGACCTCGTCGGAGGAGAACTTGTCCGGAACGACCTCGCCCGTGACGGGAACCTCCTCGTCCCCAGCATCGTCGCCCGCCGATCCCGACGGGCCGTGTGAGTCAGCCATTACCGGCTCATTACCCAGCGGGGGCAAGAAGCTTGGTTTTTCCACCGATACCGCCGGAAGCGCCGACAATCACTCCGGAGTCGTCTCGAGGGGCTCGACAACCACGGTCGAGATGCGGGCGCCGTCGACGGTCGCGACCTCGATGCGGTAGCCGCCGGCCTCGACGCCGTCGCCCGGCGACGGTATCTCGCCCAGCCGCGCGAGCACCAGCCCGCCGATGGTCTCGACGCCGTCGCTCTCGAAGGTCGCGCCCAGCTCCTCGTTGACGAGCGAGAGCGGGACACTCCCGTCGATGTCGTACCGCCCGCTGCCCAGTTCTCGGACCGAGTGTTCGCGTTCGTCGACGTCGAACCCGTCTCGCAGGTCGCCGACGACGGCCTCGACGACGTCCTCGATAGTGACGATACCCTCGAAGGCGCCCCACTCGTCGATGACCGCAGCCATCTGCTGCTCGTCCTCCCGGAACTGCAAGAGGATGTCGTCGGCGGACGCCGTCTCCGGAACCATGAGGAGGCTTCGGGACAGCTCCGCTGCCGTGCTCTCCCCGTCGGTCTCGATGGCGCGCAACACGTCCTTGACGTCGATGAAGCCGACGACCTTGTCCTGGTCGTCGCTGTCGACGACCGGGTAGCGGGTATGGCCAGCGGCGAGTGTCGTCTCGCGAATCTCGGAAAGCGAGGCGTCGGCCGGGATTGAGACGACGTCCGGTCGCGGGACCATCACGGTCCGGACAGTGGTGTCGTCGAGGTCGAAGACGCGCTCTATCATCTCGACCTCTGCGGTGTCGACGTTGCCCTGCTCGCTGGAGCGGGCCAGCACGCGTCGAATCTCGCGCTCTTCGAGGGTCTCCTCGGTCTCGGAGGCCGGCGGGATACCGATGAGTCGGGTGAAGGCGTTGGCGGTCCCGTTGAACACGACCAGGCCGGGGTAGAACATGTAGTAGAACAGCTTCATCGGCGGCGCGACGAACAGCGAGAGCCGTTCCGCCTCGGCGATGGCGATGGTCTTGGGCGCGAGTTCGCCAAAGACCACGTGGAGGAACGTGATGAAGCTGAAGCCGATAGCAAAGGAGACCAGATGGAGCAGGTCACCCGGAAGCAGCGGGCCAAGCACCGGCTCGATGAGCGACGCGACGGCGGGCTCGCCGGCCCACCCCAGCCCCAGCGAGGCCAGCGTGATACCGAGCTGGGTGACCGCCAGATAGTCGTCGAGGTTGGCCATCACGTCCTGCAGCGTCTCCGCGCCGGCTTTCCCCTCCTCGGCCAGCTGTTCGACGGAGGTCGAGCGCACCCGGACGAACGCGAACTCCGTCGCGACGAAGAAGCCGTTCAACACGACCAGTACGAGCGCGATGAGGAGCCGTCCGAGCGCGAACGCGATATCTACCATCGGTGCCTCCGGGACCACCCGTGCCAACGGCGGCGTCGAGTCATACTCGGACGTGTCGACGTGTAGACTTAAACGGTGGCGGAAGGAATCGAACCGATTGTGTGTCGTCGCCGGGCAGATGTCGGCCGTTTTTATCGGTCGAGCGCCTACACACGGTCAATGTACACCGACGAGCAGTTCGACTACGACGTCGCGGTCGTCGGCGGTGGCCCCGCCGGATTGACGAGCGCACTGTACACCACCCGTCTGGGCATGGACACCGTCGTCGTCAACCGCGGCGGCGGCCGGGCAGCGATGATGACCGACACGCACAACGTCATCGGCGTCACGGAGGACGTGAGCGGCAACGAGTTCCTGCAGACGGCCCGCGAACAGGTCGAGGACTACGGCGGGACCTACCGGCGCGGGTTCGTCGAGTCGGTCGAACCGCTCGAGGACGCGGACGGGTTCGACGTGACGACGGACGACGGTGACCTCACGGTCAAGCGCGTCGTCCTCGCGATGGGCTTTGCCGACGAGCGGCCCGACCCGCCGCTGCCCCGTACCGGCAAGGGACTGCACTGGTGTCTCCACTGTGACGCGTTCATGTTCGTCGGCGAGCCCGTCTTCGTGATGGGGACCGGCGAGGCCGCCGCCCACGTCGCGATGATCATGCTGAACTACACCGACGACGTGGACATCCTGACCCGCGGCGAGGAGCCCGAGTGGAGCGAGGAGACCCAGACGATGCTGGAGAACCACCCGGTCGAGATTATCGACACCGAGCTGTCGGGCAAGCGTACCGACGACGACGGCTGGCTGGAAGCCTACGAGTTCGAGGACGGCAGCGTGCGCGAGTACAAAGGCGGGTTCCCGATGCTGGGCTCGGACTACCACGCCGAAATCGCCGACGGACTCGGCGTCGAGCGCAACGAGGACGGCACCGTCGCCGTCGACGACCACGGCGAGACGAGCGTCCCCGGCGTGTACGCGGTCGGCGACCTGACGCCGGGCCACAACCAGATCCCCGTCGCGATGGGCGAGGGCGCCGACGCCGGCATCGCCATCCACAAAGACCTCCGGAAGTATCCGCGGTCGGTCGAGGATATCGAGGCCGAGGGCGCTGTCGAGGACGTCGAGGTGCCCGCTATCTCGCCCGAACTCTTCGCGACGGCGCTCCAGCACGAGGGCCACGCTGCCGGGCCCCGCCCGGTCGACGAGGACGAGGCGGAGGCCGCCGCGGACGACGACTGATACGGTCGGTTGTAACGATTTCCCAGTGAGTTTCCAGGGCGAGTCCGGCAACTTCCGGAAATGGCTTACAACTGACCGTCTGAACGAGGGCGACAAAACCTATTATCGACCCCGCCGAACAGCCGGTATGCGCGAGGCAAGTCGCACGACGCGCCAGCGCATCGCCGACCGCTTGCGCGATGAGCCCATGGCCGCGGGCAGTATAGCCAACGACTTCGAAATTCCGACGAGCACCGCGCTCACACACGTCGAACACATCGCGAAGTCACTCGACGCCACCGACGAGGAGTTACTCGTCGCGCCGCCCGAGTGCAACCAGTGTGGCTTCACCGACTTCGACGACCTGACGAACCGCCCCAGCCGGTGTCCCGAGTGCAAGGCCGAGAGCGTCGCCGAGCCGGCCTATCGCATCGGCTAGAACGCGTCCCCCGCTCAGAACGACTCGACGTGGGGTCGCAGGTCCAGTTCCAGCGTCCACGCCGAGCGGTCCTGCTCGACGAGCGTCCAGTAGGCGTCGGCTATGGCGTCGGGGTCGAGGAGGTCGTGGTCGCCCCGACCCTGGGTGTCTATCTGCCCGTCGATGACGACGTGGGCGACGTGGATACCCTCGGGACCGAGTTCCCGCGCCATGGACTCGGCCAGCCCGCGTGCGGCGAACTTCCCGGCGGAAAAGCCCGGCGCGCCGCCCCGACCCCGGACCGCCGAGGTCGCGCCGGTGAAGATGATGGTCCCGTCGCCCGGCCCGGCCAGCATATCCTCGATAGCTTCCTTCGAGCAACGGAAGGCCCCGACGGCGGAGACGTCCAGCGCGTGCTCGAACTGTTCGGCCGAGAGCGTCTGCATCCCCGCCCACGAGCCGCCGCTGGCGTGATTGACGAGGATATCGACGGGCCCGAACGCATCACGGACCGTCTCGAAACCGGTCTCGACTGCCGCCTGGTCGGTGATGTCCGTCGGGACGGCGACGGCGTCCTCGCCCAGTTCCGCGGCGAGCGCGTCGATGAACTCACTCGAGCGGGCGAACAGGCCGACCTGACACCCCTCGTCGACGAATCTGCGGGCAATCGATGCGCCCAGCCCCGGACCGACACCGGCGATGACTGCTGTGCGTGCCATGGTGGAGTGACGGCCGCCGTGCCCTAATTCGTGTGGTCGAGCCCGTCAGCGGGACAACACCTATAGGAGTGCTCGACGCCCCCCGAAACATGGAGAAAGTCCGAATCGAGGACGTCGAGGGGCGGCCCGGACCGGCCGCCGTGTCGCGTCCGCTGACAAGTGCCCTGGACGCCAGCGACGTGGCACTGAACTACTACGAGCTCGCGCCGGGGGAGAGCTTCGCTTACGGCTACCACAGACACGAGACCCAGGAGGAGCTATTCATCGTCCAGGAGGGTACCGTGACATTCGAGACCGAATCGGGGGACCTGGTGGTCGAAGCGGGCGAGGTCGTTCGCTTCGCCCCCGGCGAGTTCCAGCGCGGCGTCAACGAGGGTAAAGAGCGCGTCGTCGCGTTCGCACTCGGCGCCCCACAGGACCGGGGCAAGACAGAGATTCGGCGGCAGTGCGACGACTGTGGCGGTCGGACGCGTCATACAATCGAACGAACCGACGGCGGGACCCTGGCACGCTGTCTGGACTGTGACAGCGTCACCGGTCGGTTCGAGTAGCCCGGGACTCAGTTGAGTTGGACGAGGTCCGCGCGCGTGAACTCCTCGTTACAGCAGTCACAGAAGTAGCCGCCGTGTTCCATGATGACGGGATTGTTGTCGCACTCGGGGCAGACCGCTGACCGTGTTCGGTTTTCACGCGTCATGTTACCAGTTAGCACGCATACGGTCATAACTGTGTCTGTTACTTACTCGTACCCCGGTCACCAGCAGTCAACTTACCGCGACCGCACGTGCTCAAGGACGCCGCTACTGGCCGGAAAAGCCGATACGGCTTCCCGAGGAGAGGTCATGGTCGCCCGAGGAGCCCTGGTTCTCGAACTCGTAGCGGTCGTCGGTCAGGTAGACCGCGCCGTCCTCGACGGTGGTCTCGACCTCTTCCAGTACCGCGCCTTCGCAGGGGCCGAACGTACACGACCCCGAGTCGCGCTCGAACGTCGCACCGTGTTTCTCACACACCAGCTCGTCTTCGCGTACCGTCGCACCGCTGCCCTTGTCGAGACGCACGTCCGTCCAGTGGGGACAGTAGTTCTCGAAGGCGACGACGCCGTCCGCCAGGGCCACGAGAATCGCTTCCGAGGTGTCGAACCCATTCCTGACGGTGAAGAGAAAGCTCCCGTCCTCGGGGACGTCCTCGACCGCCGCGATGCGACTGTCCTCGTCCATCTGTGGCGGCGATACGGGCCTGGCCGGTTTCAACGTCCCGATTGGTGGCAGCTTTTGCGGCCAACCGTTTTCCAGCCGGCACACGAACACCGTGTATGAGCGGCCTCCTCATCTACGGCTCCTACGGCTATACGGGCACCCTCATCGCCGACGCCGCCGCCGGGCGCGGACTGGAACCGGTGCTCGCCGGACGCGAGCGGCGGACGCTCGAGTCACAGGCCGCCCGACTGAACTGCGAGTTCGAGGTGGCCTCGCTGGACGAGCCCGAAGTACTGGATATGGTCCTCGAGGATACGACCGCCGTCCTCAACTGTGCCGGCCCGTTCTCGCGGACCTGGGAGCCGATGGTCGAGGCGTGCCTGCGCACCGAGACCCACTACCTCGACATCACCGGGGAACTCACCGTCTTCGAGGCCATCCACGAGCAGGACGAGCGGGCCGCCGACGCGGGCGTCATGCTGTTGCCCGGCGTCGGCTTCGACGTGGTGCCGACGGACTGTCTGGCCGCCCACCTCGCCCAGCGCCTGCCCGACGCGGACCGGCTCGAACTGGCCTTCAGCGCCGAGAACGGCGTCTCGCGCGGGACGGCCAAGACGATGGTCGAACACCTCGACGGCGGCGGCGCGGTCCGCCGTGACGGTCACATCGAGGACGTGCCGGTCGCCCACGAGAGCCGAACCGTCGATTTCGGCTGGGACGCGGACGGGCAGCACGTCGCCGCGATTCCCTGGGGCGACGTGGCGACGGCCTACCACACCACCGGCATCCCGAACGTCACGACCTACATGGCGATGCCAGAGCGTGCCGTCCGGATGCAGCGGGCAGCCGGCCTCGTTACACCGTTGCTGTCGCTGCCCCCGGTCCGGACCGGCCTCCAGTGGCTCATCGAGCAGACCACCGACGGCCCCGACGCCGACGAGCGGGCGAGCGGCCAGAGCTACGTCTGGGGCGAAGTCCGGAACGACGACGGCGACCGGGCGGTGTCCCGGCTCCGCGGGCCCCACACCTACGCGCTGACCGTCGAGACGGCGCTTGCGACGGCCCGGCGAGCGCTCGACGGCGACGCGCCCGCGGGGTTCCAGACACCCGCCGGGGCCTACGGCCCGGACCTGATTCTGGACGTCGAGGGCGTCGAGCGGGAAGACGTGGTGTGAGATTCGATATAAGTTGGTACGTTATCTAATTCCGCAGGATATATGTGTTCGTTTGTTTTATTGCTGCCTCTATTGGACAGGTTTTCGGGTGGTTATTTACCGTTCGCTTTCGAATTGTAGCATGTGAGTGCTGAGGTTCCCCAGGCCAAGTGCAGGAACTGTGGCTATACGGAAGACTGTGACGACGTAACGAGTAGTGTCGAGTACGAGTGTGAGTACTGTGGGGAGGACAACTGGAATACGACGGACTGTCCCTGAGGTCGGCCACTCGACAGCGGTTCCCGAACGGCCACAGCTCGTCCCGGTCAGTAACACGTCGCCTCGACGCGCTCGTCGTAGAGCCGCTGGAGGAGCTTCGTCATCGGCCCCGCACCCACGTCGATGCCATCCACCGTCTCGATGGGGCGAATCTCCCACGTCGAATTGGTCAGGAAGGCCTCGTCGGCGTTGCGCAACGCGTCGAGCGAGTAGGCGCCGGTCTCGACGGGAAAGTCCTCCTCGCGAGCCAGTTCGATGACGATATCCCGGGTCACACCGGGGAGCAAGTCCAGCTCCGCGCTGGGCGTCCGGAGGCCGTTCTC
>SDGW01000762.1_pt1 | contig 13394 bp, 13 predicted proteins | sample 2873831 | NCBI WGS metagenome assembly SDGW01 (sample SAMN08132700, study PRJNA421101) | hypersaline lake metagenome | isolation source: celular fraction 0.22 microns magnesium sulfate-rich crust from ephemeral... | place: Spain: Penahueca Lagoon, Toledo | collected 2011-07
GCGAACACGATGGCCTCCATCTCCGAGACCATCGGTCTGGCACCGCTCGGTTCCTCGGGTGCGCCGGCCGAACACGAGGACCGATACGAAATCGCCGAGGAAGCCGGTGAGGTCGCCATCGACGCCATCGAGAACGACCGGCGGCCCTCGGACATCCTCACGCGTGAATCCTTCGAGAACGCCATCGCGCTCCAGGTCGCTACCGGCGGCTCGACCAACGCCGTGCTCCACCTGCTGGCGATGGCCGCCGAGGCCGACATCGACCTCGATATCGAGACGTTCAACGAGATAAGCAAGCGCACGCCCAAGATTGCCGACCTCCAGCCCGGCGGCACCCGCGTGATGAACGACCTCTTCGAGGTCGGTGGTGTCCCGGTCGTTCTCAAGGCTCTGCTCGATGCGGACCTGCTCCACGGGGAGGCGATGACGGTCACCGGCGAGACCCTCGCGGAGGGGCTCGAACGCATCGACCCGCCGGCCATCGAGGACCTCGACGCCGACTTCCTCTACACCGTCGACGAACCGAAGAACGAACAGGGCGCCATCCGCATTCTCACCGGGAACCTCGCTCCCGACGGCGCGGTCATCAAGATAACCGGCGAAGACCACCTCCACCACGAGGGCCCCGTCCGCATCTTCGACAACGAAGAGGACGCCATGCAGTACGTCCAGGAAGGAAAGGTCGAGTCGGGCGACGTCATCGGCATCCGTAACGAGGGCCCGCAGGGCGGGCCGGGGATGCGGGAGATGCTCGGCGTCACCTCCGCGGTCGCCGGTCAGGGCCACGCCGAGGACGTCGCGCTGTTTACCGACGGACGGTTCTCCGGGGCCACGCGTGGGTTCTCAATCGGCCACGTCGCCCCCGAGGCCTTCGCCGGCGGCCCCATCGCCGCGCTGGAGGACGGCGACACCATCACCATCGACATCGACGAACTGGAACTCTCCGTCGACCTCACCGACGAGGAGCTCGAGGAGCGCCTGGCGGACCACGACCCCGAACCGCAGTACGACAACGGCATCCTCGCGAAGTACCACCGCGACTTCGGCTCCGCGGCCAACGGCGCGGTCACCAACCCCGGCGCGAAGTGGGAGTAGCAGACGGCGAACGCAGTGAGCAGGCGGCCGTTTTCGCCCACGTTCGGTAGCGCGCCGCTCTTACCGCAGTCGTCCGAGAGGCGAGGCCTCTGGCGAGAGACGCGACTGCCGGCTCTCGAACCCCCGGGAGAAAAGGGTGGATGTCGCAAAATAGGAGTACGCTGAGACGGTAATATGGCGTAGTGACCGAGACGTACGTCTGTTCGCACTGCGAGGCCACCGTCACCCGCCCGTTCGAAATCCGCTCGATAATCCGGACCTGTGACGACTGTGACGAGAACGGCCGCTTTCTACACGAGTCTCTCGTCGAGTCGCTGAACTCGCTGCCCCCCGAGGAACTGCCCGACGACTGGGAGGCGATGCCGCTCGACGAGCGGTTCAAACTGGCCCTGAAAGAGGGGTTCATCCAGCTGACGCGGACATAGCGGCGTCAGTTTGCACGCATCGACTGTGGCTCCCGCACGTCCCGTTCGAGCCGCTCGGCGTACCGCAGTCGCCGTTCCCGTGCCTGGGACACCGACAGCATCCCACGGTCGTCCTGCTGGTGGGAGATGGGGTCGTAGGCCTCGACGTCGAACCCCATCCGTTCGAGATAGCCACACAGCGATTCGGACGCGAGCCCGTCACGGATGGCGGCGTTGACGTATTCGAGCACGTGATTGAACTCCGGGAGGACGAGCTGACTGTCGGTGACGCGGCCGGTCTCGCCCTCGATGCGGACCTCGGCGTCTCTGAGGTGTTCGACCGTCCTGGCCACGGTGTCGGCCAGCTCGACAACGCTGCTGGGCAGGGCGGTGTCCGGCGAGCGCCACTCGACGGTCCCGAACTCGGCGCGGAGCTGGACGGGCGTCCAGACTGCGCTCTCGGGGTCGAACGAGGACGTGAACGTCTGCCGGTTGATACCCGCCTCCAGTGCCGCCTGCTCGAACTCCTCGTAGCGGCGCTGGAGCCGCTGGTCCCAGTCGTCCCGGGACTCGATGTAGCGCCAGAGACGCCCCTGATGTGCGAGTCCGTCGTACGCCATCCACCGGTAGAGCTTCGACCGGGCGCCGTCGGCCAGTGGCCGGCCGCGGAACCGGCGCGCGGAGTTGACCAGCGCCAGCGCGGGGTCTAACGCGACCAGCGTGTTCAGCTGGTCGATAGCGCGGCCCGGTATCTGTTCGACGTGGATGTGGGTACCTGCGCAGTGACGCACGTACTCGAAGTCCTCGCCGATAATCTCCTGCTGTATCCGCGTCCGCTCGCTTGGCAGGTCCGGTATCTCGTCGTGGTTCAGCGGCGTCGCCAGCGGCACCAGCCCCATGTCGTGGTCGTCGGCGACCGCGAGGACCTTGCCGATGCGCTCGAACAGTTCCGCCCGAAGCTGTGAGGTCGTCTCACACGGTGTCGTCTTTATCTCCAGGACCGGTTCGACGAACTCGCGTTCGACGCCCGGGGCGGCAGCGACGAGCGGACCCGGTTCTGTGAGCTGTCCGTCGCTATCGATGACCCAGTATTCGACCTCGATGCTCCGTCGTATCGGTTCGGATTGGGATTCGGACACGGTGCGTGCGGTATCGGTGGCGTCAGGCCACCACGTACGGTATCGTTCGGTGTCGGTGCGCCCTGGGACTGACCGGCGGCTGCGAGTGTCCCGGCGGCCGTCTTCGCGCTCGGCTCACGGGGTCCGGGCGGCCAGCGGTCAGTCTCGGCCGTCAGGTGTGTGACGAGTAAGCATGTCTTGGCACATGACGTCGGATATGTAAACTATTTCGTACATATGGCCCAAAATTCCTATAATACATTAATATCTGTGTGGAGAGGTCGTTTCGGGGTTGACAATCTCCCAAACGATTCGCTGTCCGTCCTGTCAGTCCACGCTGAGGAAGCCTGTATTTTTATATCCGATACTGCAAATTCCGTGAGTATGGGTCACATACCGACGAGAGGCGCTACTGGTGCCGGTGGGCCACGGTCTCGGGCGGCAGGGGGACCGCGGAACGGGGCCTCAACGGGCGCTACTCGGCGGGTGAGATAGCGTGGGCGGGTTGTTCGGGTCCAAACCCTCCGACGCACCCGTCGTCTGGCGGAGCGGTCGGGACAACGACGGCACGAAGCGCTTCGACTTCGAGTATCTGGAACTGTGGGCCGCCCACTTCGGCGCGGAGTACGAGGAGTGGGAGCGCGTCGACCACGCCCGCGGCGACGAGCCACGGCGCCAGCACGTCTGTGTCTTCGCACGGACGCGCGGCGGCCAGACGGAAGTTTCGCTGGGCGGGGAGTCCTGGGACATGGGCGCCGTCGAGAAACCCCGGACGTTCGTCGAAATCGACGACGCGGGACTGCTCCGCCTCCAGGGGTGGACGACCGAGGCGACGCTGGACGTGGACGAACTGGTCGTCGACGGCGCGACGCTGAAGCTCCGGACGGCCGACGGGGAGACGAAGTCGGTCGACACCCGGAAACTGGCGACCCGTCCCGACCGGGAGACGCCGTAGGCGAGCGGAACCGAAACCCGTTTTCCGGTCACTCTCCTGGGCCCACTGTATGCACGTCGTCGTCAACGCCGCGATGAGCGCGGACGGGAAGCTCGCCTCTCGCCGGCGCGAACAGCTGGCCATCTCCGGGCGCGAGGACTTCGACCGCGTGGACCAGCTCCGGGCCGACAGCGACGCCGTCATGGTGGGGGTCGGGACTGTGCTGGCCGACGACCCGTCGCTGACAGTCAAGGACGCCGACCGCCACTCGGCGCGGCTCGACCGAGGGGAATCGCGGAACCCGGCCCGCGTCGTCGCCGACTCGCGCATCCGAACGCCGCCGGACGCGACCGTGCTGGACGAGGAGGCCGAGACGTACCTGCTCACCAGCGAGGCCGCCCCGACCGATTTCATCGAGGAGATGGAGGAGGCCGGCGCGTACGTCCTGGCGGCCGGCGAGGACCGCGTCGACCTCACGACCGCGCTCGCGAAGCTGGAGGGCGAGGGAATCGACCGACTGATGGTCGAGGGCGGCGGCGAGCTCATCTTCAGCCTCTTCGAGGCGGGGCTGGTCGACGAACTCCGCGTCTACATCGGCGCGAAGGTCCTCGGCGGCCGGGACGCGCCGACGCTGGCCGACGGCGACGGCTTCGTCGAGTCGTTCCCTGAACTCTCCCTGGAGGCCGTCGAACGGGTCGACGACGGTGTGTTGCTGACCTGGACCGTAGAAGAAAGCGACAGTTAGTGGTCGTGGCCGGTCAGCTCGGCGAAGGACGCGCCGAAGCGCTCCTCGAAGAGGTCGAGGGTGAGCTCTTCTAAGTCCTGAATCCCCTGGTCGGCCTCGCCCTGGCCGTGGTGGACGGCGCCGTGGATACGCTGTGCGAGCCCGAACATCGCGATGTCGCCGACGACGGCCGGGTCCGTCTCGTCGTTCTCCCGCAGGAGGTCGAGCAGTTCGGCCGGCACGGTCAGTTCGTCGGTGTCGTCCTCGCCCTCGATGGTGAGTGTGACAGTGTCGTTTGCCATGCACACCGATTCGCCGACCGGACAGAAGGGTCTGTCGGGTCTGGGCTCCGGCGACACACCACTGTGACACAGTTCACGACGAGGAGCTACCGCGGCAGGTCGATACCGGTGATTTCGACCCGGAACCCACCGGTGGCGCTGTCGGTCGCCCGGACGTCCCACCCGTGGCTCTCGACGACCTCGGCGACGATAGAGAGGCCAAGGCCCGTCCCCTCCTCGCGGGTGGTGTAGCCGTGTTCGAAGAAGTCGGCGTCCTCGTCCGCCGGCACGCCGGTGCCGTCGTCCTCGACGAACAGTCCGATGGTGTCCCGGTCGTCGGTGTCGAACGTCCCGACCCGGACGGTCACGGGCCGGTCGTTGTGGTCGGCCGCGTTCCGATAGAGGTTCTCGAAGACGTGCAACAACTGGTCGCCGTCGGCCAGAACGGCGGTATCTTCCAGCTCGTCGAGTTCCAGCGTGCTCTCTCCCATCGCCGTGTGGCTCCAGGCCGTCCGGGCGAGTTCGTCGAGGGCCACCGGGTCGGTCGGTTCGACGGTGCCACCGGCGCGGGCTATCGTCAGTATGTCCTCGACCATGTCCCCCATCCGGTCGAGACTCCGGGCCATCGGTTCGAAGTGTTCGGAGGAGTGATTCTGACGCACCAGCGACAGTCGGCTCTGGGCGACCATCAGCGGATTGCGGAGGTCGTGTGAGACGACGCTGGCGAACCGTTCGAGACGCTCGTTTTGCTGTTCTAGCTGTCGGCTGTACTCGACCTGTCCGGTCACGTCACGGAAGATGAGGAGCTGTCCCTCGCGGTCGTTCGTCGGGGACCGTATCGGGGACACCTGCACCTCGAAGTGCTGTGGCCCGCTGGCCGGTACCGCCTCGGGCACGATGTCTCCGTCGCCGGCGTCGTCGTCGGCCGTCGCCGATATCGTCACCGTCTCCCCATCGAGGCCGTCACCGAGGCGCTCCTGGACCGCAGGGACGGCAGCGAAGAACTCCGCGACGGGCATGAGCCGCCATCCACGACTGATGCCGACCAGCTCCCGCGCTGCCTCGTTAGTGTCGGCGACGCGTCGGTTCTCGTCGAGCATGACGACGGGGTCGTCGAGTGTCGCCATGAGCCGCTGTCGGCCGACGGGGACGACCCTGAACAGTCGATACCGGAAGATGGCGACCGCGAAGGCGACACTCGTGACGAGGAACCCGAAGTCAGAGAGGGTCCACGACGGGGGGACGAGACCGAGAAACAGCAGGGTGTTGACGGCTGATGGGGTCACCATCCCGACGATGAGTGCCGCGGTCTGGCCCACCTGGAGGTCAGTTCGGTGTCGGACCAGATACCGGAAGAGGATGGCTGCCCCCAGCAACGCTGACACGTAGATAGACAGCTGGTGTACCAGGAACGGCAGCTTCAGGTCCCGTTCGAGGACCACCCACTGTTCGAAGGTGATACCGAGCACGGACACCGGTCCCCGCGTCGCGAGACCGACGAAGTCGTACATAAACTCCGGGGCGAGGGTGAGTACGGCGGTGAGTCCGCCCACGTGGACCGCGGCGAGCGCCACGAACCACCGGTTCACCCAGCGCTCGTTCTCCGTGTACACGAGGATGAACCAGAGGCCGGCGTAGATGCCCAGCGGGATGCTGACGGCGTTCGAGACGTTGTACCCCAGGCGGAGTAGCTCCGGGACCGTCACGACCTTGATGAAGATGACGCTCAGTTCCATCAGCGACAGGGTGGACAGATACCCGACGAACGCGAACAGCACGGGCGACCTGTCGTGTCGCAGGTATCGGTAGCCGGCGTAGGAAAGCAGCGAGACCAGCAGACAGAAGATTAGTATATTGACACCAAGCAGCGGCGTAACCTGGAACACCACGATACCGGTTGTTACTCACGTTGGATAATAAACGTGCTCACACGGCAGCGGGACCGATTACGGCCACTGTCCGCCGCTCACCCGTCGGTGGCAGTCACCGCGATACCCCCGAGAACGGCGATACCGCCACCGACGGTAAACAGCGTCGGCGCCTCCGACAGGAGGAGGAAGGCAAGCAGGGTCGACCCGACGGGTTCACCGAGCAGTGAGACGGAGACGACGCTCGACCGGAGGTGCGCCAGCGCCCAGTTGATGAGCGTGTGTCCGAAGATGCCGGGGCCGAGCGCGAGGCCGGCGAAGAGAACCCACTCCCGGGTCGGATAGCCGGTCAGGGGCGCCCCCTGGACCAGGACGATGGCGAGCAGGACGGCGGTACAGACGCTGTAGACGACCACGACGTAGGGGACGAGCGAGACACGCTGGCGCAGTGACCGACCGGCGAGGACGTAGCCGGCGGCCATCACCGCACCCAGCAGCGCGAGGGCGTTGCCGTACAGCGGCGCCGGCCCGACGAGTACGCCGGTGAGCAGGTCGCCAAGGGCCATCGTCACTATGCCGGCGACGGCGACGAGGATGCCGCCGACGATGCGGAGACTCAGACGCTCGTCGAGCAGGAGCCACGCCCCCAGCGCGACAAAGAGCGGCTGGGACTGGACGAGGGTGACGCTCGCGGCCACGCTGGTCCAGGTCAGACTCTCGAACCAGGCGGCGAAGTGGACCGCGAGCGCGACGCCCGACAGCGTCGCGAACAGCAGGTCCCGGCGACCGATGCGGCCGAATTCGCTCCGGTAGCGCCAGAGTGCGATTACTGCGAGGGGGAGCGTCGTAAACAGGACCCGATAGAAGGCGGCGACGGTCGAGGGAGCGTCGCTGAGTCGGACGAGGATGGCGCCGGTGCTGACGGCGACGACGGCGACGGCGAGTCCGACGCCGGGTGGGAGCGACTCGTCGAGTATGGCGAACGGTCCGCTCATTGCGCTCCCGTCGCGGTCACTCATGCAGTTCACTCCCGTCGTCGTGTCGGTTCCGCGTCGTCTCGTCGGTCCGCTCACGACTGACGACCCAGACGCCGGCACCGATAGTGAGACTTCCGGCGACGAACCACGCGCCGACCTGCTCGTCGAGCAGCGCCGCCGCGAGCCCCGTCCCGACGACCGGCTGGAGGAAGTAGAAGACGGCGACGGTCCCGGCCGGGACGTACTCCAGGCCCTTGTACCAGAGGTACCACGCCGCGGCCGTCGACCCGAACCCGAGAAACGCGACCGAGAGAAGGGACGGCACGCTGAGCGGGAGTGTGCCGATGCCGCGACCCAGATACCACAGTTCTCCGACGGCGAGCACCCCGAGCATCGGGGTCGCTGCGATGGTCGAGTAGGTCGCAGCGGTTAGCGCCGAGTACTTGCGGACGACTGCCACGCCCCAGACGGTGTAGCCGGCCCACGCGAAACTCGCCACGACGAGCAGCGCCACCCCGGCGGCGTTCCCGACGGCGATACGTCGGAGGTCGTACTGGCCGGCGACGACGACGGCGGTCCCGACGGCGGCGAGCGCGATACCGAGCGCTTTCGTCGTCGTGACGCGCTCGCCCAGCAGCGCCGCACCGAGCAGGACCACGAAGATCGGCGTCAAAACCGTCAGTAGCGAGCCCTGGCTCGCGTTCGTGAGCTCGGTGCCGAGGAACTGCGCCACGATGGTGACGGTCACCCAGCCGCCGAGGCCGACCAGCGCCGGCCAGTCCTCGCGACCGGGTGCCGCCGGGTCGCCGACGAGCCGGAGGCCGACCCACAGCGCCGCTGCGCCGAGCGCGACCCGGAAGAACCCGAGGGTCACCGGCGGGACCAAGGCGAAGCTCCACTTGCTGACGACGAACATCACGCCCCAGAGGACGGCCGCGGCCAGCGGGCCGAGGGCGAAGGCGTAGCGTCGGAGCCCGTTCACGGCTGGTGGTGTCCGACGCCGTTCATCCGCCCAAATAAAGCTTCGACACCTCGTCGTTGTCCAGCAGCGAGTCCGCCTCGCCGCCGAAGCGGACGGTCCCCTGGTCGAGGACGTAGCCGCGGTCGGAGATACCGAGCCCCTCCGTGGCGTTCTGTTCGACCATCAGGATGGCCGTGTCCAGGTCGTTGACGGCCTCGACGTGGCCGAAGACGTCTTTGGCGGTGTTGGGAGCCAGCCCCGCCGACGGCTCGTCGATGAGCAACACGTCGGGTTCCATCACCAAGGCCCGAGCGAAGGCGAGCACCTGTCGCTGGCCGCCAGAGAGGGTCCTGGCTTTCGCCGTGCGCTTCTGGTCGAGCAGCGGGAAGCGGTCGTAGAGCTTGTCCATGACCGGTTCGAGGCCGCTATCGCGGGCGACCCCGCCCATCCGGAGGTTCTCGTCGATGCTGAGCGAGCCGAAGACGTTGTCGGTCTGTGGGACGTAGCCGATGCCCTCGCGGACGATTTCTTCGGGCGCCATCCCGCCGATGTCTTCGCCGTGGTAGGTGACCGACCCCTCCCAGGGGGTCAACATTCCGAACACCGTCTTGAGGACGGTCGATTTCCCGGCGCCGTTGGGGCCGATGAGACAGACGATCTCCTCGGCGTCGAGATGCAGCGAGCAGTCGTCCAGTACCTGTACCTCGCCGTAGCCGCTGTCGACGCCCGACAGTTCGACGACGTGGTCGGCCGTTTCCGCACTTGCGCTCTCCTGGGTCGTGGTAGTGTCTCCGGTCATGGTTATCCGAGGTACGCGTCGATGACGCGGTCGTCGCTCTGGACTTCGTCGGGCCGGCCCTCCATCAGCACCGACCCCTGGTCGAGGACGATGACCGGGTCGGCCAGGCTCATCACGAACTCCATGTCGTGTTCGATGAGCAACATCGTCGTCCCCTGCTCGTTGAGCCGGCGAATCTGCTCTGCCAGTTTGTTCCGGAGAGTGGGGTTCACCCCGGCTGCGGGCTCGTCGAGCAGCAGGATTTCGGGCTCCGAGAGCATCGCACGGGCCAGTTCGACCAGCTTCATCTGCCCGCCAGATATCTTGGTCGCGGGCTGGGTGGCCAGATGGTCGATTTCGAACTCCTCCAGGATGCGGTCGACGTCGTCCATGTTCTTCGATTCGGCCTCGCCGACCTCGCCGGGAGCGGTAAACAGTTTCAGGAACGACTCGCCGGGCTGGTTGCGCGGCCCGACGAGCATCGCTTCCCGGACCGTCATCCCCTCCACTTTGCGCGGCGTCTGGAAGGTCCGAATCAGCCCGTGGTCGGCAATCTCGTAGGGCTCCTGGCCCGTGACGTCGGTCCCGTTGACCGAGACGCTCCCCTCGTCGGCCTCGTAGAAGCCGGAGATGAGGTTAAACAGCGTCGACTTCCCGGCCCCGTTCGGACCGATAAGTCCCGTGATGGTGCCCCGTTCGACCTCGAAGGTGGCGTGGTCGGTCGCGACCAGCGCGCCGAAGGTCTTGACGAGGCCGTCGACGCTGAGGACCACGTCGTCTTTCGACATCGTCGCTTCCGTCTCCGTGTCAGTGGTTTGCTCGCTCATTTTTCACCTGCCTTGGTCTCTCGCACGCCCGAATCCGGTTGCTGGGGCGTCTTGTCGACGGTCCCTGGCCAGATGAGCTCCCGCTGTGGGGGCAAGACGCCCTGCGGACGGAACCGCATCAGCAAGACGATGATGACCCCGATAGCCAGGAGTCGAATCGGTGCGGCATCGAGCGGCAGGGCCCGTGTCCCCTCCTGGATTGCGACGATGACGACCCCGCCGAAAAGCGCGCCGCGATTGGAGCCGCTGCCGCCCAGGATGACCGCGACCCAGACGTAGAACGTCGTGATGGGGTCTAGGTCGCCCGGGCTGACATAGAGGTTCAGGTGCGCGTAGAAGACGCCCGCCAGTGCCATGATGAGGCTCCCGAGGACGAACGACTGCATCTTGAAGCTGTACGTGTTCTTGCCCAGCGCGCGGGCGAGGTCCTCGTCGGAGCGAATCGTCCGGAGCACGCGGCCCCACGGCGAGCGGTGGGCCCGGCGAAGGACGAGGTAGCTCACGGCGACGAACGTCACCACGAGGCCGACGTTCAGCAGTGCCTGCCAGAACGGCGCGCTGAGCACCATGGCACCGGGGCCGGAGCCGAAGACGAGCGTCGGCATCGTCTCCGGGAACGTCTCCAGGACCGGCCATCCGTCGAAGAAACTCGGGATACCTCGGACCCCGGCGCTGCCGTTGGTCCAGTCGTCCTGGTTGAGGACGATGAGGCGGACAACCTCGGCCAGGCCGATAGAGGCGATAGCGAGGTAGTCGGCCCGGAGCCGGAGCGTCGGGATACCGATGAAAAGCGCCAGTATCGCCGCGAGCGCCAGTGCGGCGAGCAGTCCCACGACCGGGGGGAGGCCGCCCGCTATCGGCGAACCGCTCGCGCTGGCCAGCGCGGTGCCGTAGGCGCCGATACCGAAGAAAGCGGCGACGCTAAAGTTGATGAGGCCGGAAAAGCCCCACTGGGAGTTGAGTCCGAGCGAGAGCAGCGCGTACATCCCCGCGATACCGACGAGATAGAGGAAGTACGTCGGCGTGAGCCCGCCGGTGAGCAGGCTCACGAGCAGCGCGCCCGCAAACAGGATGACGCCGACGGTAACTCCCTTCTCGACGACGGTGAGGTCGGCCCAGTACCCTTTCGGGTCCTCTAGGAGCGACATCTCAGCTCGCCTCCCCGGCGATACCGCTCGGCCGGAACAGCAACACGACCACCATGATGACGAAGGCTATCGCGTTGGCGTACTCGATGCCGATGGGGATGCCGATTTCGGACAGCAGCGGGGTCATCTGGTTTATCATCCCGATGAGGAACCCACCGAGCATCGCGCCGTACACTGACCCGATACCGCCGAGGATGACGGCGGCGAAGATGAGCAAGAGGAGATTGAAACCCATCCGCGGCGTGAGCTGGCTGTACAGCCCGAGGAACGCGCCGCCGGCACCGGCGAGTCCGGCGCCGATGACCCAGGTCCACAGTTTGATGCGGTCGGTCCGGATGCCGCTGACGCGGGCCAGGTCCGGGTTGTCGGCCATCGCGCGCATCTTCCGACCGAGGTCGCTGTACTGCAAGAGGACGTGCAGGCCGGTGACCAGCACGGCGGCGGAGACGACGATGGCCACGTCGTGCTGGGTGACCCGGACGCCGTAGGGAACGAGCCACTCTATCGGCCGCAGCGACTGTATCCCGTACCGCGTGGACTGGGCCCCAAAGCCCAGCTGGACGACCGCGCGGTAGATAAAGGCGAGCCCGATGGAGGCGATGAGCAGCCCGATGGAATCCAGGTCCATCCCGTCGTAGACGACCTTCTCGGTGACGACCGCGACGAGTGCGGCCATCGCGATTCCGGCCACTAAGGCGACGAAGAACCCGAACGGCAAGCCGAGGACTGTCCCGCCGAGACCGCCGACGGCGCCGAAGGTGACCAGCGACGTGTAGGCGCCGATGGTCATCGTGTCGCCGTGGGCGAAGTTCGCGAAGTTCGCGATGCTGTACACCAGCGACAGACCGATACTGCCGAGGACGATGATGCTGCTGTAGACCAGCCCGCTAGCGAGTAGGTCGAGTACCATCGCTTGTATCAGGAACTGATGAAGTCGACGCCCTCGTAGCTGTGGTCCTGGACCTCGAGAACCTGCAGGAAGCCGACCGGGTCACCGTTCTCGTCGAAGTCGATAGGCCCGCTGACGCCCTGGTAGTCCACGTCGCTCGGGCCGCCGCCGTCCGAGAGAATCTCGCTTGCGGCCTCGAAGGTCGTTACCGCTTCGCCCTCTGGTCGGGTCACGTCGCGGACCACCTCGCCCAGGGCCGCCCCGGTAAAGGAGTCCGCGGCCTGGATGGCCAGCGCCGCGTTGACCACACAGTCGTATGCGTAGGCCGCCCAGGAGCTCGGAGACTGGTCGTACTCGTCCTCGAAGGCGGAGGCGAAGTCCTTGTAGTTCTGTTGCTCGACTGGCGCAGAGGGGACGACTATCTTCATGCCTTCCATGCTGCCCTCTGGCGTGTTCTCGAGCACGTTGTCGCCCGACACCGAGTCCGCACCGTAGAGCATCGCCTCGTAGCCACTGGAGTAAATCTCGTCTACCATCGAAGCGAACTCCGCCTGATAGGTGATAAACAGCCAGGCCTCGGCGTCGGAGCCGTTCATCTCGGAGATGACCGAGGAGTACGACGACTGCTCCTGGTCGTGGGAGTTGTCGTAGGCGACGGAGCCGTCCCAGGCGTCGAGGAACGCGTCTGCCAGGCTCTCCCCGTAGTCGTTGTTCACGTACGTGACTGCCACCTCGTCGTAGCCGTCCTCGGCGATGATGTCCGCGAGTGCGGTCGCCTGCGTGCTCCCGGGCGGTGACATCCGCAAGAGCCCGGGGAACTCCGTCAGCCCGAGGCCCGTTGAGTTCTGGCTCAGCTGGACCACGTCCGTCCCTTCGATGACGCTCTCGTAGATGGCCAGCGAGACGCCGGAGCCGACCGCGCCGATGAGGAAGGGGACCTCGTTCTGGTTGACCAGTTTCTGGGCGGCCGATATGCCGCCCTGATTCTCGCTCCCGGAGTCCTCGACGGTGACCTGTAACTCGCTGCCGCCGATGCCGACGTCGTTGACCGCCGACAGCGCGAGGTCTTTCCCGCGCTGGTTCCGTTCGCCGAAGGCCGAAAGCGACCCCGTCTGGGCGTCGACCATCCCGATCTCGTACGCCTCGTCGCCACCGGAAGAGCCACTACAGCCTGCCAGGCCGGCGATACCGACACCGCCGGTCAATTTCAGCATCGTTCGTCGGTCTATCCCGTTCGTGGTATATTCTCGCATGGGTAGTTCAATGGTCATCATAGATGTGCCTCAATGGTGCCCCTACCATGGTCGGTCGGGCATGATTTCACGAGGATTTCCGGCCTTTGTCTGTTGGTTTCGCCACCATAATGTCAGAATTTTTTGGTAGGGTCCGG
>SDGW01000763.1_pt1 | contig 13391 bp, 9 predicted proteins | sample 2873831 | NCBI WGS metagenome assembly SDGW01 (sample SAMN08132700, study PRJNA421101) | hypersaline lake metagenome | isolation source: celular fraction 0.22 microns magnesium sulfate-rich crust from ephemeral... | place: Spain: Penahueca Lagoon, Toledo | collected 2011-07
GTAGCTGTCGCCCTCGCGGACCATCAGGTCGCGCCCGACCGTGTAGTCGTTGAAGGGGCCGATTATCGGCACGTCTTCGACCTCCTCGGCCGGGACCGGGAGGTCGCCGACCGGTGCCTCGAACCGGACCTCCCGGCGCGGGTCGGGGAACGCCCGGACCCTCTGGCGGTGTGTCCCGTCCGGGGCGTCGAGTTCGACCTCGTAGACGCCGGGCGCGTCCGGGTCGAGGTGGACGACAGCGCCGTCGCCGACGCCCACGTCGCTCTCGTCGGGGCGCTTTTCGATTCGCCACGAGAAGTCGGCTTCGGGGTCGGGGCGGCGCGGCGCGAGCTCCACCGACGCGCCGACGTGTGTGAATCGGGGTGGACCGGGTTCGTGCATGTTCTCACCCCTCGGGAGGAGACACTTCACTATTGCGCAAACTGTGTATCCGTGAACTACAATTACACCAAAGATTATTATTCGGGGTCCGCCTTCGTTCAGGCAATGCAACTTCGCGACGCGCTGGACGACTTCGTACGCTACGAGGACCACGATACCCGCTTTCCGGGCGAACGCCGGACGACGACGGGCCGCTTTTCTGGCTACACGCCGACCGACGGTGAGGGGCGACTCGTTCACGTCGCTCTCGACGGTCGGACTCGGGACTTCGGCTATCCGCTCACCGGTCGCAACGGACTCGACACATCCCGACTCGGCGTCCGAACCGACGGCGACGTCGTGTGGTTCGACGACTGCGAGACGGTCGGCCAGTCGTACGCGGACGGGACGACGCTCGTCGTCACCGAACACCGCCTCCCCTCGGGCGAGACGCTCAGGCAGTACGACCTCACGCTCGGACGGGCGCACGTCACGCACTTCGAACGCGAGGAGCTCCCCGATTCCGAACCCGGCGAGGAGACCCCCGACTCAGACCCCGGCGAGGAGAACGCCGAACGCGACGAGGCCCGCGGACTGCAACTGGTCGCCGCCCTCGAGTTCGGTCCGGAGGGCCGGGACACCGGCATCAGCCAACTCCACCACGCCGAGGCAGTCGAGGTGTACCACGACGCCGAACACGATTACGTCGCCAGCGCGACCGGGTTCACGACCGCCAGCGGCCGCGTGCCGCCGGAACTCGGGCAGTTGCTCGACGCCGACCGCGCGGACGAGTCCGAGTCAGACGGCGAGGGCCGCCGCGAGGAGGCCAGCCTGAGCGGCGACGTGATATGCGAACTCCCCTTCGAGGCGGGCGCGGCGACCCTCGCCACGCTGTTGACCGACGCCTCCCGGACCGACCGCGCCGCGGCGCTCGACCGCCTCGACGCGGTTCTCGACGCCTCTAGCGACACCGGTGCGCTCCGCGAGGCCGCGAGAGACCACGCCCCCGACGTTTCCGACGACCTGCCCGAGAGCGACGCGGTGGCCGCCGACCTCCGCGCGCTCGGCTTGCTGTCCGCTCCGACGGGCCTCCGCATCGCCGGGCCGGAGTTCGACCCCTACTTCACTCACTCCGGTGGCTACGGCTACACGTGGTTCCGCGACGACGCCGAAATCTCCCGGTTTCTCCTCCAGTCGGACCGACGGTTCGACCTCGGTCTGGACGACTGGCACGCCCGAAGTGCCGAGAGCTACTGTGCGACCCAACTGGACGACGGGACGTGGCCCCACCGCGTCTGGCCGCGCAACCGAACGCTCGCGCCGGGGTGGGCCAACAGCCACCTCGCGGTCGGCGAGGAGATAGATTACAGCGACTATCAGGCCGACCAGACCGCCAGCGTCGTCGCGTACCTCGCGGACGTTCTCCCGACGCTCGACGGCGACCTCGCCGACCGCGCGACCGAGACGCTCGCGGACGCCCTCTCCGGCCTCGACCGGACGCTCACGTCCGACGGCCTCCCCGTGGTCTGCCAGAACGCGTGGGAGGACGCGACCGGACAGTTCGCCCACACCGCCGCGACGTTCCTCGAAGCGTACGCGACGGCCGCCGCGACCGGCGCGGACCTCGCCGACGAAGACCTCGCTAACGCCGACCTCGCCGACGCCGCGGGCGAGCGCGCCGACCGCGTGTACGCCGGATTGGACGACCTCTGGGTGCCCGAGCGTGGAATCTACGGCTATCGTATCGTGCCCGACGACGAGGGCGACGGAGCGACCGACGTGGACGACGAGGAGGCAAGCGACGACAGCACCATCGCCGCGGGCGACGTCGACCCACGCTGTGACTCGGGGTCGCTCGCGCTGGCCAGCGCCCACCTCGCCTACGACCGCGTGGCCGAAGTGGACGACGAGCGACTCGACAGACTCGTCTCGCACGTCCGGACCGTCGTGGACGAACTCCACCGCGACCCCGACGCCAGCGAGGTCCGCGGACTCGCGCGCTACGAGGGCGACGACTGGCGGACCCGCTCTCAGGACGACGAGAAGATATGGACCGTCTCGACCGCGTGGGGCGCGTTCGCCGCCGCCAACCTCGCGGCGCTCCTCGAAGACCACGACGACTCGCGCGCCCGAGAGTTCGCCGCGACCGCCCGCGACCTGCTGGGGCTGGTCCTCCCGGACGGCCCGCTCTGTCCGAACGGCGACCTCCTGCCCGAGCAGGTGTTCGACGACGGGACGCCCGACAGCGCGACGCCGCTGGGGTGGCCACACGCGCTCCGGACGACGACCCTCGCGCTGCTGGCCGAGCGCGACATGCTCGCCGACGAGGAGGTCGCGGTTCCCAACGAGTAACGCTCGCGACCGGAGGAGACGACGTTTCCAGAAGAGACGACGAAATGCGTCGGCGCGGTCAGGGCGTGGGGGCCGCCGACTCCTCGGCCTCGTAGAGGAGGGAGTCGCCCTCCTCGGCGTCGAAGAGGTGGAGGTCGGTGCTGTCGAACGAGACGTGAATCCTCTCGCCGGGGTCGGGTTCCACGTCGGAGGCGACCCGCGCGATGAACTCGTCGCCGAGCGCGAGGTGCAGATAGTTGTCCGACCCGACCGGTTCGAGGACTTCGACCTCGGTCTCGACGGAATCGCCGCCCGGTCCCGATACCGACACGTCCTCGGGCCGGATGCCGAGTCGAACCCGGTCGTGGCTCCGAACCGCGTTCCGGAGCCGTTCGTCGGCGAGCGCGTACTCGAAGCCGTCGGGACCGACGAGGGCGGTCGTCCCGCCGCCGGACTCGACTTCGACGGTCAGGAAGTTCATGCTCGGCGAGCCGATGAACCCGGCGACGAACTCGTTCGCCGGGTCGTCGTACACTTCCTTGGGGACGCCGGTCTGCTGGAGTCGCCCGCCGTTCAGGATGACGATGCGGTCGCCCATCGTCATGGCCTCCTCTTGGTCGTGGGTGACGTAGATGGAGGTCGTCTCCAACTCGTTCTGGAGGCGCTGTATCTCGGTGCGCATCGTCGTCCGAAGCTTCGCGTCGAGGTTCGAGAGCGGTTCGTCGAACAGGAACGCGTCGGGGTCCCGGACGATGGCCCGGCCCAACGCGACGCGCTGTTTCTGGCCGCCCGAGAGTTCGTCGGGCTTCTGGTCCAGCAACTCCTCGATGCCCATCATCTCGGCCGTCTCGCGGACCGTCTCGTGGCGCTCGTCCTTCGAGAGGTCGGTACTCATCCGTAGCCCGAAGGCCATGTTCTGTCTGACGGTCTTGTGGGGGTAGAGCGCGTAGTTCTGAAACACCATCGCCACGTCGCGCTTGCGCGCGTGGACGTCGGTCACGTCTTCCCCGTCGACGTAGATCTGACCGTCCGTCGGGCGTTCGAGTCCGGCAATCATTCGCAGGGTAGTGGATTTCCCGCACCCGGAGGGGCCGACGACGGTGACGAACTCGCCGTCCTCGACGGTGAGGTCGACGCCGTCGACGGCGAGAATCTGGCCGTTCGAATACTCCTTCGTGAGGTCGTCCAGCGTAACTGTCGCCATCTTTCTCCATGTGTACGACCCTCACGGTTTAACTCTTGCCTTCTGAGTTGAATTTGTGAGAGATTATTTCGTCGTATCTTCTAGACGGCCGGTCGGGTTCGCCGATTCGTCCGCATCGAACCGACGCATTCATACTTCGTGCTAACAGGTATCTCTCGTATCGAACCCTCTACCGTACGAATTCTACGATAGCGCGGTTTCGAGGAGTCCGAGCGCGTGACCCGAATCCCAAACTTTAAGTCGTGAACGAATAATTCATCACGTATTCACCCCATGACAATGAATCGCAGAAAAGCGCTCCGGAGTCTCGGCAGTGCGGGACTCCTCGCCGCGCTCGCGGGCTGTGCCAGCGTCCAGCAACAGAACGAGACGACGACCGCCGGTGGAGACGACGGCGAGAGCGAAAGCGACACCAGCGAAGATAGCACCGAGACGACCACGACCGGTCCCGCCGGAACCGCGAAAGCGTGGTACCGCCTTCAGGACACCGAGTTGGAGGCGCGCGAGGCCGCCCTGAAGCAGTTCAACGACAAGTCTCGACACACCATCGAAGGGGCGGACGTCTCCGACCTGAAGAAGAAGACCACGAGCGCGATTCCGGCCGGACAGGGGCCGAAGCTGTTCGACTGGGCGCACGACTGGGTGGGCGACTACTACCAGCGCGGGTTCGTGACCGACCGGAGCGACCAGTTGAACGTCGATCTGGACACCTTCACCGACGCCGCCGCCGGGGCGGTCCAGTTCGACGGAAACGTCGTCGGACTCCCCTACGCCGCCGAGACGGTGACGCTCGTCTACAACACCGACATGGTGGACGAGGCACCCTCGACGGTCGCCGAGATGAAGTCCGCGATGGAGGAACACCACGACCCGGAAAACGGTACGTACGGCCTCAGCTACCCCTTCGACCCGTACTTCGTCAGCGCGTGGGCCCAAGCGTTCGGCGGCTACTACTTCGACCCCGAGAAGGACCCGATGCTCGGTCTCACCCAGCCCGAGACCATCGAGGGCTTCCAGTTCGCGCTCGACAACTTCAAACCCTACATGCCGAACGACCCCGGCTACGAGACGCAGGCTGCGCCGTTCCCGTCCGGCAACGCCGCGTTCGCGATCAACGGCCCGTGGTACCTCTCGACGCTCAACGACAAGGGCGTCAACTACGACGTGACGAAGCTCCCGACCCCCGAAGGCGGCGAGGCCCGACCGTACACTGGTATCCAGATGTGGTACTTCGCCAAGGCGATGGAGGAGGACAACGCGGGCACCGCGGCCGCCCAGTCGTTCGCCGAGTGGTACACTACGAACGAGGAGCTTCTCGAACAGGCCGCGAAGAACCAAGGCAGTATCCCCGTTCTCGACAGTCTCGCCGGGAGCGACACGCTCCCCGCGGACGTGAAAGCGTTCTCCGAGACGGTCCAACAGGGCGTCCCGATGCCGACCGACCCCAAGATGGGGAAGGTCTGGCAACCGCTCACCGACGCGGTGACCAAGATATTCAACGGTGACGCGGGCGTCGAACAAGCGATGCAACAGGCCGAGAAGACCGTTCGACAGAACTGGGAGTAGCCCGAACCTATGAGCACCGCCTCTCGCGTCGCGCGACGGGTCGAAGAGGTCCCCTTCCTCGAACGGGAAGACGCCTCGCTACTGTTGGTACTGCCGGGACTGTTCGTGTTCTCGGCGTTCATGCTGTTCCCCATCCTGTATCTCCTCGGCATCTCCTTTACGAACGCCGAGCCCTCGAACCTGTTCGCGGGCGAGGGCGCGGTGTCGATTCTCACCTTCGGGGAGGCGTCGTTCGTCGGGTTGGAGAACTACGTTACGGTCCTGACCGACCCGCAGTTCTGGAACTCCTTCGGCATCACGTGGCTGTTCGTCGCCACGAGCGTCGTCCTGAAGCTGACACTCTCCATCGGCGTCGCGCTGGTCGTCACCGGCGACAGGGTTCGAGGCAAGCGCGTGATGCGCTCGCTCATCATCATCCCGATGGGACTCCCGGCCATCTTCACCATCACGGTGTGGCGAGGCATCTTCAGTTCGGCGCAGTTCGGACTGGCGAACCAGCTACTTCAGTCGCTGGGATTCTCGTCGATATCGTGGCTGAGCAACCGCTGGATGGCGTTTCTCGCGTACAACGTCACCGAGGCGTGGCTGGCGTACCCGTTCATGGTCATCATCACCGTGAGCGCGCTGCAGGACGTCCCCGAAGAACTGCACGAGGCCGCGAAGGTAGACGGCGCGGGCTACGTGGCGCGGTTCCTCCACGTCACCCTCCCGTCGATCAAGCGGCCGGTCCTGTTCGCGTCCATCCTCACGGCCGCCGCGTCGTTCCAGCAGTTCCTCATCCCGTACGTGTTCAACGAGGGCGGCCCCGCGCGGGCCAACGAACTCGTCGTCGTTTACGGCTATCGAGAGGCGTTCACTTACTTCGAGTACGGACAAGGCGCGGCTATCAGCCTCATCGCTGTCGCGTTCATCGGCGCGTTCATGTGGTTGAACGTCAAGCGCGGCCGACTCGCCGACGGGGTGAGCGAACAATGAGTCTCCTCGGCTCCATCGCACGCAGTCTCAAAGACGACGCGGTCGGACTCGCGACGGCACCCGCCGACGCGGCCCGCGAGATGCGGTACACCGCCGAGGGCGTCGTGAACGGCGACATCCCGCCGTCGCGACCCCTGAAGACGCTCGGACTGACGATGGGCGCGCTGGTCGTCGTCCTCGCGCTGCTGTTCCCCATCTACTGGATACTCATCTCGGCGCTGTCGGGGACCGGCGGGTCGATACACTCCGTCGACGGCCTGCGACTCCTCCCCGAACAACCGTCGATACAGCCGTTCGTCTGGGTGGTGGGCGACCTCATCGTCCCGAGCTACCAGATCGGGTTGGGGATTCCGCTCACCGACACGGCGCTGGTGTTCGACACGCCCCGACTCGAACTCCTCGACGCGTCGGCCTACGGCGTCGACGACCCCTCGGAGTTCAAGAAGTTCTTCTGGAACAGCCTCACGGTCGCCATCCCGACGGTCATCCTGTCGATGTGTCTCGTCGTGCCCGCGGCCTACGCGCTCTCGCGCCGCGAGTTCGTCGGTCGGCGCAAGATACTGTTCGGCTACGTACTCCTGACGCAGGTCGGGGGCGGACTCGGAATCGCGTTGCTCATCGGTCTCTACACCGTGTTCGTGCAGGTCGGGCTCAACGACAACAAACTCGCGCTGTCGGTCTACTACGCGGCGACGGCGGTTCCGTTCAACACGTGGCTGCTGAAGACCTACATGGACGGCATCCCCGTCTCCTACGAGGAGGCCGCCGTCGTGGACGGCGCGCCCGCGTGGCGCGTGGTCGTGGAGGTCATCCTGCCGCTGTCGAAGGCGGGGCTGGCGACGGTGTTCATCTTCACCTTCCTCACGGGGTGGACCGAGTTCGTCGTCGCCCAGACGATACTGGGGACCGACAACTACACGCTCCCGGTGGGCCTGTTCTCACTGATATCGGAGTACTCGGTCCCGTGGGCGCGGTTCTCGGCGTTCGCGCTGACGTTCGCCTCGCCCATCATGCTCATCTACCTGTTCGCCCAGCGGTACATCGAGGGCGGCCTCTCGTTCGGCGGGATGGAAGGGTAGCGCTCGCCGGACCGGATTCGGCAGTCTTCCGGACCGGTTCTCGGTTTCCCCGGTCGAGGGGTGGACGAAATCGGCCGAGACCCGTGCAAACGACGAATGTGGACGCAAAAAGCACGAAATCGCGCCACGGAGAGACGTCGAACCGACGACGTTCGTCGCTCGGCCAGAACCATACTTATTAGACCATCAAACGATTAGATGTGAGTCGAATTAATGGCCCGGCCAAACCGACAGCGCGAGCGCGAGCGCGACCGTGCAGAAGAGGCAGAAACCGACGAGAAGCAGGGTCAGCAGTGTCCCGAGTGCGAGTCGGACAATCTCGTCACGAGCGGCGACAGCAACGAGGTCGTCTGCGAGGACTGCGGGCTCGTCGTCGAAGAACAACAGATAGACCGCGGGCCGGAGTGGCGCGCGTTCAATCACAGCGAGCGCGAGAGCAAGAGTCGGGTCGGCGCGCCGACGACCCAGACGATGCACGACAAGGGGTTGACCACCCAAATCGACTGGAAGGACAAGGACGCCTACGGTCGGTCTATCTCCTCGAAGAAGCGCAGTCAGATGCACCGACTGCGCAAGTGGCAAGAGCGCATCCGCACCAAGGACGCGGGCGAGCGCAACCTCCAGTTCGCACTCTCGGAAATCGACCGCATGGCCTCCGCGCTGGGCGTCCCGCGGTCGGTCCGGGAGGTCTCGTCGGTCATCTACCGACGCGCGCTCAACGAGGACCTGATTCGGGGCCGCTCCATCGAGGGCGTCGCCACCAGTTGTCTCTACGCCGGGTGTCGCCAAGAGGGCATCCCGCGGAGCTTAGAGGAGGTCTCGGAGGTCTCGCGCGTCGAGAAGAAGGAGATCGGCCGCACGTACCGCTACGTCGCGAAGGAACTGAGCCTCGAAATGGAACCGGTAGACCCCAAGGAGTACGTCCCGCGGTTCAGTTCCGACCTCGGGGTGAGCGAGGAGGTCAAGATGCAGGCCAAGGAGATAATCGACGAGTCGGCCGAGCAGGGCCTGCTCTCGGGCAAGTCGCCGACCGGATTCGCGGCGGCGGCCATCTACGCCGCCTCGCTGCTCTGCAACGAGAAGAAGACCCAGCGCGAGGTCGCCGAGGTCGCGCAGGTGACGGAAGTCACCATCCGCAACCGGTATCAGGAACAGATCGAAGCGATGGGCATCCACTGAGACGCCCGTCCGCGAGCCTCCCGTTCGACGCTCGATAGTGTTCAGCGATTTCTACGTCGTTTCCTAGTTTTTATCAGTATTGTGTTACAAAAGGCGAACAGTAGTATGATCTCACGTCGCTCTGCGCTCCGCTGTCTCGCCGCCGGTTCCCTCGTCGGAGTTCCCAGTCGAATCGGGACGAGCGCCGACGAGAGCGCGACCGACGCGACCGGTCGGCTTCGAGTATCGCCCACCTCCCTCCACTACGACGACCAGTTCGACATCCGCGTCACCGGACTGGCTCCCGAGGAGTCCGTGACGCTCACCGCGCGAACGTCCGACCGGGAGGGTCGCCGGTGGGCCTCGTTCGCCCGTTTCACGGCTTCGGACGAGGGCGTGGTCGACCTCGCCGAACACGCTCCGGACGCTGGCACCTACGAGGGCGTCGCCCCGATGGGGCTGGTCTGGTCGATGCGCCCGACCGACGGCGACGCCTCGATATACGTCCCGCCGAGGGGGACCAGCGACCTGACGCTCGCTGCGAGTGCCGGGGGCCGACGAATCGGCGACCAGACCGTGACCCGACGGTTCGGTCCCGAGAACCTCCGGACGCGGGAGCCACCGGAGGGACTCGTCGGGCTGCTGTTCCGGCCGAGCGGAGACGGGCCGTTCCCCGGCGTCGTCGTCCTCCACGGCTCGGGCGGCGAACCGGACTTCGGCACCGCGCTCATGCTGGCGGCGCACGGCTACGCGGCCTTCGCGACCCAGTACTTCGGCGAACCGGACCCGCTCCCCGACCAACTCGCCGAGGTTCCGCTCGAATACCTCCGGCGAAGCGTCGACTGGATGCGAAGCCTACCGGCGGTCCGGGAGGGACCCGTCGGTCTCCTCGGCACGTCCAAAGGAGCCGAACTGGCCCTCCTCGCTGGAGCGACCTTCGACTGGGTCGGGGCGGTCGCGGCCTACGCGCCCTCGGGCGTCGTCTGGTCCGGGCTGACCTACGGCGGCGAGACCACCTCGTCGTGGACCCTCGACGGCGAGGAGGTCCCCTACGTCCCGACCGGGTTCCCGCCCTCGGTCGCTGGCGACTACGCCGCGTCGTGGCCGCTGGGCGAGTCGGTGTCGCTCCGACCGACCTACGAGGTCGGACTGGAACAGGCCAGCGACGAGCGAATCCAGCAGGCGACGATTCCCGTCGAGAACATCGACGGTCCGGTGACGCTCGTCTCGGGCGAAGACGACCGCCTGTGGCCGTCGGCCGAACTCGGCGAGATAGCCGAGACGCGGCTCCGCGAGAACGACCACCCCCACTCGGTCCGACACGTCACGGTCGAGTCGGCGGGACACGCCATCTCGTTCCCCTACCAGCCGACCACCGGATTGACCGCCATCGACAGTCCCCTACCGGGGACCACGACCGCGCTGGGTGGGTCCCCCGAAGGACTCGCGCGCGCCGCCGAGAAGTCGTGGCCGGTCGTCCGCTCGACGTTCGAGGAGGGACTGCGATGAGCGTCCGCGACGCGCTCGGTGACTCCCCGCGGACCGCACGCCCCGCGATAGCCGCCGCGGCCGTCCCCCTCGTCGTCGGTCTCGCCGCGTTCGCGGAGGGGTACCCGCTCCCGGCGGACGCCGCCGAACTCGCCGTCGTCGGCGGGAAGGGCGTCGTCCTCGGCCTCCTCGGACTCGTCGGCTGGTGGTGTCACGACCGCGGTCGTCGAGCGGCGGTCGCTGTCGCCGTCGCGGGCGTCGCCGGGGCCGTCGTCTGGAGCCTCTCGGGGCCGGGCGTGACGACGGCGCGCGTCGCTGGCGACACGGTCGCGGTCGGCGACCCACTGCTCGGTCGATTCGTCGCTGTCGCGCCGTGGTTGGTCGTCGCCGTCGGCGTCGTCGCCGCCGTCGAACCCGCGACTCCCGGTCTGCGAGCGATTACCGGACCGGGACGCGAACGGACCCCCGTCGGCCGTCGGACGCGCCGCGGTGCCCTCCGACTGGCCGCGGCGAGCGGCGTCGCGCTGGCGGTCCTCTCCGTGCTTCCGGTGTACCTCCTCGGCAGTGGCTTCGGCGACCCGGCGCTCCTCGGATTCGCCGTCGGCGGGTGGTTCGTCGGCGGCCTCGTGGTCGCGTACCTGTTCGCGCGCCACCGCGTCGTGACGCCGCTCGTCTGTCTCGTATTCGTCGTCACTGCCGCGGTGGTTGCGGTGGCGACCGGCGGGTCGCCGCTCGGGCTCCCGACCGCTTGGGTCGTCTGGCTGGTGCCCGGATTGGTCGGCGGAACTATCGAGGCGCTCGGGCGACGAGTCTCCGCCGTCTTCCGGTAACTACCGCTCTCGTCTCGGTGCCGGAACCGGTCGCGTGTCTCGAAGACGCACCCCGCGACCTCGACGCTCGCCCGGTCGGCGAGGTCGGTCCGGCGAGACCGCCCGCTCGACCGGCGACGCGTCTTCGCCTCGCTCGGGGCCGCCGTACGCCGGGAAGTGTTTCGCCATCGCGGCGACGTCGGCACTCGCCGCCCCGACCCCGCGGGCCTTCGCGGCGGCGAGTTCCCCGCAGAGATACGGCGACTCGCCGAACGTCTCGAACGTCCGCCCCCAGCGCGGGTCGCGGGCCACGTCGCAGGTCGGCCCGTAGGTGAGACCCGCACCGGTCGCGGCGGCCTCGGTCGCGGTGACGGTCCCTATCTCCTCGGCGAGCGAGCGGTCGCGCGCCGCCGCGACGCCGATGTTGTGCGGGAACACGGTCGTCTCCTCGACGTAGGCGTGGCCGTGAATCGCGTCCACCGGAATCCCGAGTCGGGTCTCCTCGCGGGCGATTCGCTGGAGTTCGTTGGCTATCTCGACGACCTCCGTCGAGTCTCGATGCGGCGACGCGCCGTAGCCGAACGGCGTGACGAACCCGATACCGTGGTCGCGCACCGACGCTTTGGCGTCTTCGACGGTTCGGGTCTCACCCATCGTCCCGACGTACGTCCGGCCAACTGCGCGGCCTTCTCCCGGAGCGTCATCTCCTCGAGGAGCGCCGCTGTCTGGGTGTCTTTCGCGTCCGACTGTGCAAGCTGTGTGTCTTGTCTCGTCATGTCTCTGTAAGTGTCGTAACCGTTCGATTGTCGCCGTCCGTTCGCGTCTTTCGCGTGTCGCTCGACGGGAGGTTCGTCGTAGCTCTCAGTGAGCCGAGTGAAACCGCTACCGACGAACGACTCGTCACGTCGGGCCTCCTCCGAGCCATCTCACAACTCGGCCCCGTCGAGCGGCGAGCTATCCCAGTACTCGTCGTCGTCGGTCGCCCGGTAGCACGCGACCCGGTGGCGATTCTCGTCGCCGACGAGCGTCTCGGACGGTGCCGCGTCGCGACACCCCTCGGTTCCTCCGGCGTCGGCAGGACCTGTCTCACCAAGTACGCCGCCGAGCAACTTCGACAGGAAGTCCTCGACGTGGCGTACCAGTACGTCAACTCGAACGCTCCTGACAGAATTCAGAGGGCTCGGACACTGACATTCACCTTCGTCCCGAGATTCTGGGCCGTATCTACAGGCGGGGCAGGCCGAGTGCCTCGGGGCTTGACCCCGAGGGTGAAGGCCGTAAGCCCCGTTAAACGTGTTCCGTGCGCTCGATATACTGCTCAATCGTGTCGGTCGAAACATCGCCTGCCGTCACAACGTAGTACGATTCCTCCCAGAACCCCTCACCCCACAGGAACTCCTCCAAGAACGGTTCGTGTTGTTCCCACATCTCCCGCGCCGTGATGCTCTTGACCGTCCGTACAATCTCGCTCGGCGCGTGCTTCGGGTGAGCGGATACGAACAGGTGTACGTGGTCGGGCGAGATGTGGAGTGACAGTATCTCGTAGCCGTACTTATCGCACACGTCGCTGAAACTCGCTTCCAGAGAGTCCTCGATTGGTTCGAAGATGGCGTGGCGGTACTTCGGACACCACAATCACGTCCAACCTAACGACCAAGAATGACCGACGCACAGGCTCTCGTCAAGACGCTGGACTTCCAACTCGACATCCAGAGTGACAACGAGAGCCTGCTGTACGACGCCACCCTCGAAGCGCGGTCGGTGTACAACGAAACTATTCGCCTCGCCAAGCAAGGCGTGGACTGGGACGCGATTCCCGACCGTGTGGCCGAGGACGTCGACCTCGTGAAGAACACGACTCAGCGCGTCGTCGCCAAGGCCCTCGGCGCGATGGAGACCTACTACGAGTACGACGACTTCGGCCAGCCGAGCCACACCAAGGACGGCGCGTACCCGCTCCGAGCGAACTATACCGAGGGGTACAACCTGTCGCTCACTAACGACGGCAACGTGGCGTTCCGTATCAGCGCGAAGCCCTACAAGCACGTCAAGGGCGTCCTCGACGGCGGCGACGCCCACCTCGACATTCTCAAGACCGCGCTCACGAGCGACGAGTGGAAGATTGGAACAGCAGAAGCCCTGTTCCATAACAACAACACCGAATTGCACGTCAACGTCACCAACACCGAGCAATCCGTTCGAGACAAGCAGGACTCACGGACGGTTGTCGGCGTGGACGTGAACGAGGACAACGTGGCCCTCACCGCACTCTCTGAGGATGGCGTTGAGGACTCGTTGGTCATCGACTTCCCCGAAATCAAGTTCGAGCGCCATTGCTACTTCACGATGCGAAAGCGCGTGCAGAACGCGGGGAAGCAGAGTATGCACGACACGTTGGAAGGGCGTGAGGGACGGTTTGTC
>SDGW01000894.1_pt1 | contig 13389 bp, 11 predicted proteins | sample 2873831 | NCBI WGS metagenome assembly SDGW01 (sample SAMN08132700, study PRJNA421101) | hypersaline lake metagenome | isolation source: celular fraction 0.22 microns magnesium sulfate-rich crust from ephemeral... | place: Spain: Penahueca Lagoon, Toledo | collected 2011-07
GTCGGCGTCGCGCCCGGCGACTGCATCGCGGTCGAGGACTCGGAGAACGGAGTTCGGTCCGCGAAGCGCGCCGGGATGCAGGTCGTGGGGTACCGGAATCAGTCCGACGAAGAGTTGGACTTGTCCGAGGCCGACGCGGTGGCGGGGTCGGCCGACGAGTTGCGCGAGATACTAGAAAACCATTGAAAGAGCTACGCTGAAGTGGGGAATGAGCGTCTGCGTTCTATCATGTTAAAGCTTAAGTCGATTGGGATACAATTGGGATACACCGATAACGCCGTGAGAGGTCGATGACCTCGCAGAGGTGTGAAAAACACCTCGTCCATATCCGCTCAAACTGCACATTGAGGCGCGAGCGGTGTGGGCCAGCGGGTGGGAGGCCAATCACGGGCCGGGTTTTTCGTCGTAGAGTCGTCGCTCGACACATGCTAGCGCGAAGCCCGTTGCGCAGGTAACGTCTTGGAATTTCTCCAGCCACGGTTGTCCTTTCAACAGATGTTCTCGCACAGCACCAGCAAAACAATCTGCTGTCTGGATTCCGACAGTCTTTCGTGAGCTTCGGTGTTGTACACTTAGACCTCTCGTCGTCTCCTGAATTACCTCCGTAACTCTGTTCGACATCTTCTTCGAAAAGATTCGGTCAAATGTAAATGTGAAATTATTGTCGCCCGACGTGAGTTGCCCGACAAGCTCGGCGTAGCAATCACCGATTACACACAAGTCCCAAGCGTACTGAAGGTCATCCTCGTAGAGTCGATAGTGTCTGTCCAAATCAAGCAGGTCCTCTCGCTGGATTGCAACGTAGCCGAATGACAAGGAGGGCTCACAATCGGTAAGACAATCGATTAGCCTTCGTCGTTGTAGATCGGTTAAGTCATTCCATCTCGCTTCCTCAATATCCTGAACGCGACGCACTGCCCGTTTTGGACACCGCATACAACATTCTTCGTTTCCGGCGACGACCCCAAGTACAAAAATGTCTTCCTCCCCCTTAAGTAGAGAGCGGAGATGGCCCGATTCATCGCCAAAGAGTTCCATTAAGTGTCAGACCGTAAAGCGACTCAAGAATAAAAGCGCTTCAATCTCGGTCAGGATAGGAGGAAAATGAACCGAGGCGATTTTACCTGCTCCGAGAGAGAAACGTCTTTGGGACCCGGCCCCTGTGAGTCGTACGATGGAAGTCGCCGAGGCCGTCCCCGACCCCGAGTTCGCCGAGGTGTTCCCGTTCGAGGAGTTCAACGACATGCAGCGCGAAGTCGTGGACGCGCTCCTCGAAACCGACGAGAACGTGGTGGCGAGCGCGCCGACCGCCAGCGGGAAAACCCCCGGCGGGCCGAGCGCGCCGACATCCTCGTGATGACGCCCGAGAAGACCGACTCGGCGACCAGAAAGCACGATTCGCGGCGCTACGCGTTCATCCGGGACGTCGATTGCGTGGTCATCGACGAAGTTCACCTGCTGGATTCGGAGAAGCGCGGGAGCGTCCTCGAAGTCACGGTCTCGCGGCTCCGGCGACTCACCGACCCGCGCGTCGTCGCGCTCTCGGCGACGATGCCCAACGTCGGCGACGTGGCCGATTGGCTCGACGCGCCGCCCGAGACCACCTTCGAGTTCGGCGACGAGTACCGGCCGGTGGACCTCAACTCCGGCGTGAAGACGTACACCCACGGCGACAACTCTTTCGCCGACAAGTACCGGCGGCTCTACCGCGCGCTCGACCTCGCGGAACCGCACATCCGCGACGACGGGCAGGCCTTGGTCTTCGTCTCCTCGCGCCAAGACACCGTGCAGGCCGCCAAGAAGGCCCGCGACGAAATCGGCGAGCGCGACATCCCGATGGGTGCCCGCGGCGACTACGACTTTCACAACGACGCCCAAGACCTCCAGAACGACACGCTCCGGCAGTCCGTCCTCGACGGCGTGGCCTTCCACCACGCCGGACTCTCGAAGGGCGACAAGGACAAGGTAGAAGAGTGGTTCAAGCAGGGCAAGATTCAACTGCTGTTCTCGACCTCCACGCTCGCGTGGGGCGTCAACCTCCCCGCCAGATGCGTCGTCCTGCGGGACACGAAGCTCCACGACCCCCTCGAAGGCGAGGTGGACATGAGTCCCCTCGACATCCTCCAGATGCTCGGGCGCGCGGGCCGTCCGGAGTACGACGACGTGGGCTACGGCTGGGTCGTCTGCGACCACTCGGAGGCCGACAAATATCGTAGGCTCCTCCGCGAGGGGAAGGAGATCGAGTCCCAACTGGCGGAAGACGTAGACGCCCACCTCAACGCCGAGATAGCGATGGGCACCATCCGGGACCTCGGCGACGTGATGGGCTGGCTCGAAACGACCTTCTACTACGTCCGCGCGAAGTCGAACCCCGACGCCTACGGACTGGACGACCTGCAAGCCGACCTCCGGACGCGGGTCCGCGAGGCGCTCGAACGACTCGACAGTCGGGGCTTCGTGGACATCGGCGACGACTTGGGCGTCTCGGCGACGCCGCTGGGCCGACTCGCCTCGAAGTTCTACCTCCGACTCGACACTGCGGGCGAGTTTCACGACCTCGCTCGGCAGGAGACCATCGACACCGGCGACGTCCTCCGGACGGTCGCCGACGCCGCGGAGTTCGACAGCGTGAGCGCCCGACAGTCCGAGCGCGAGGCGGTCGATTCGGTCTTGGTCGGGCAGGACGCGGGGGACCTCGAACCGGGCGCACGCAAGGTGTTGGCCATCCTTCGCTCCACGATGACGGGCACGACGCCCGCCGAACTCCGGAGCGACGCGTGGGTCATCACCCAGAACGCCCTCCGCTTGCTGGCCGCCCTCAGAGCCTTCCTCGAACGCTTCGACCGCCCGCGCGCCGCCAACCTCGCCCGCCGCGTCGAGGCCCGCATCGAACACGGCGTCAGTTCCGACGCGGTCGGCCTGACCGCCATCGACGGCGTGGGGTCGGGCCGCGCGAGCAAACTGGCGAAGGAAGGCATCGCCACGCCGGCGGACGTGCGCGACGCGGGCGAGGAGGGCCTCGTGGACGCGGGGCTCTCGGCGGGCGTCGCCGAGGCGGTCCGCGAGAGCGCCGCCGACCTCCCTCGAATCTCGGTCGCGTGGGGGTCGTTCCCCGACTCGATTCCGACCGGCGAGAACGACATGCGCGAGGTGACGGTCCGGAACGCGGGCGAGGGTACCCAAGTCGGGATTCGCGTGACGGTCAACGGCGTCGAGATGACCGAGACGGCGACGTACCTCGACGGGGAGACGACCATCCCGGTCGGGGTGTTCGGTCCGATGGACGACACCGAGACGATGGAGTACGTCGTGGAAGTTTCGTTCCCCGAGGTACCACTACTTCCCGTAACCGATTCGCGGACGGTAGACGTGGTGTAGCCCACCGAGAGCGGATTCTCAGTCTGCGGCCGCGGTCGCTTGCTCCGCGGCCCGTAGCAACATCCCGTCGTTGGTCGTGTAGTAGTAGTACAGGCCGATGCCGACGGTGCTGACGACGTTCGAGAGCGTCACCGCCCAGAACACCGCGTAGATGTCGTAGCCGAGCCAGAAGATCCCGACGACCGCGATGGGGAGTCGAATCGCCCAGTACTTCAGCAGTCCCGCGACCATGCTGATCTTGGTCCGGCGTGCGCCGTTGAACCCGGCGTTGAACAGGTACCACGCGCCGATAGCCCAGTAGCCGAGAACGAGAATTTGGAGGTAATCGACAGTCATCCGCAGGGCCTCCGGACTCACGTCGGCGACGAAGAGCGTGACGAGAAACTCGGGCACGACCCACTGGACGACGCCCGCGAGCGTGAGTCCGACCGCCGCGACGGCCGCGCCGACCCACGTCGTCCGCCGGGCGCGGCCGGGGTTGTCCGCGCCGAGGTTCTGGCCGACGATGCTCTGGGCCGCGCCCGCGAGTCCTTGCGCCGGGATGAACGCCACGCTGGCGACTCGCGCGCCGATGGTGTAGGCCGCCAGCGCCGCCGCGCCGCCGACCGCCGAGACCAGCGCGATGATGAGGATTCGGACGAGTTGGCTCACCCCGTGCTGTGCGCCCGAGGGGACGCCGACCTCGAGGATTTCGCGGTACTCCGCCACCTCGAAGCCGACGGCGCGCTCGGTGAAGGTGAGTCCGTCGCGGCCGCGGAGAATCATCCCGAGTCCGAGGAGAAGTCCGGCGGCGTAGCCGATTGCCGTCGCCAGCGCCGCGCCCCGGACGCCCATCTCGGCGAACGGTCCCCACCCGAGGATGAGGAAGGGGTCGAGACCGATGTTGACCAGAACCGCGGTGACGTTGATGTAGAGGGCGGCCCGCGAGTCGCCCCACCCGACGAACGCGCTCTCTATCGCGTCGCTGGTCATCGCGAACGGGAAGCCGAACATGTACGTCGCGAGGTAGGTGGTCGCCAGCGTCGTCACGCCCTCGCCGCTCAACACGAGTTCCACGATCGTCTCCGCGCCGACGGCCACGAGGAGGGCACACGTGATGCCGAAGAAGAGCGCGAGCGTCGCGCCGTGAAACGCCATCTTTCGACCGCCCGCGTCGTCGTCGCTGCCCGCGCGCTGGGAGACGACGACCTGCGTCCCGGTGTTGACGACCATCGTCACGCTGTAGATGAGCGCGATGACGGGGAAGTTGACGCCGACCGCTGCGACCGCGTTCTCGCCGAGTCGCCCGACCCAGAACGTGTCGACGACCTGTTGGGCGACCTGCACGAGGTTCTGCATCACCAGCGGTGCCGCCAGAAGCAACAGAGAGCGAACGAGCGACCCGCCAGTGATTTCTTCCCGCGATACGTTCATCATCGTTTTCCTTCAGTTGACAGTAATAAACTACTGCTTCCACTGATAAATTTTCCGGTGTGTTTACAGATTGCGAGTCGGGCGACCATCGCAACTCCTCGCAGGTTTCTCGCAATTTCATCCCATGAGAATATATAGCTACCTCTCCTCGTTGCGAACGAAACATGCTCGGAGCCGAACGCCGCGCGGTCGCGACCCGCGCGCCCGACCTCGCAGGTCTCACGCCCGGCCGGACCGGTAACCTGAGCGTCCGCCGGGACGACCGATTCGCGGTCACGCCGACCGGCGTCGCCTACGACCGCATCGGTGCCGCCGACGTCCCGGTGGTCTCGCTCGCCGGCGAACAGGTCGCCGGCGACACCGCCCCGTCGAGCGAGACGCCGATGCACAGCGCCGTCTATCGGGAGTTCGACGCGGGCGCTATCGTCCACACTCACTCACCGTGGGCCTCGACGCTGGCGATTCTCCACGAACCGATTCCGCCGGTCCACTACATGCTCGCGCTCGCCGGAACCACGGTGCCGGTCGCCGACTACGCCACCTACGGCACGGCCGAACTCGCCGCGAACGCGGTCGAGGCGATGGAGGAGGCCGACGCCGAGGCGTGTCTGCTGGCCAACCACGGTCTCCTCGTCACCGGCGACGACGCCGATTCCGCGCTCGAAACCGCGGTCAACGTCGAGTACACCGCTCGCATCTACTGTCAGGCGAAAGCGTTCGGCGACCCGGTGGAACTGAGCCGCGACGAGATGGCCGCCGTCGCCGAGAAGTTCGAGGGGTACGGACAGGACGACGAGTAGGACTTCGAACCGCCGATTCGATGGTCGGACCGCTTCGTTTCGCTCGCAACTCAATCAGGATTCGGTGTTCGTATTTTCGGTGTCGGTCTCGCCGTAGTCGGTCGTCGTCTCGGTCCGGGTGGTCGCGTCGCGCTTGCGGCGCTCGCGGGTTGCCCGCCGACTCGCGCGGCCCATCTTGTACGCGGTGTACAGCAAGTAGACGCCCGCCACGCCGACGAGGGTGTAGATGAGGTTCTCGACGGTCTGGGCAGGACCGGGCCGGAAGATAGGCTCCAACAGGAGGTCGACCACGTTGAGCGGTTCGCCGGTCAGCCCCGTGACCCCGAGGATGCCCCACGCTATCGCACCGACGGCGACGAGGAGGATGGCGAGCCAGTCGAAGGCGTTGGTGTTCATAAAATACGGTAGGCGTTTGAGACGTTTTGTTATTGCGGCCTTATTCGTCTCGGTGGCTCGTCGTACTTCGACTCCGGTGCGTTCCGTTCGGTTTTGGCTCCTTCCGATGGTCTCGCTTTCGTCCGAGAGTGCGTCGAGGAGGCTTCTCGTCACGAAAGCACTGGCGGCTCTATTCTTATGGGTGACCTACACCGGATTGGCGTTATCGCTCTAACTTCTCAGACCGACCGAGAGCAGGCGTCGAAACCCCACGTTCGTCCACCTCGCCTACGAATACCCTATCCTTTTCACTACCCCAACCCAAGACAGAGCCAATGAGTCGCCGCCGGAAACCCGACTGGCTGAAGATGCAACCGCCGTCCGGCCGAGAGTTCACGGGCATCAAGCAGACCCTGCGGGACCACGACCTCAACACCGTCTGCGAGGAGGCCAACTGTCCGAACCTCGGCGAGTGTTGGAGTGGGAAAAACTCCGACTCGGGCGGCACCGCGACGTTCATGCTGATGGGCGACCAGTGTACCCGCAACTGCGGGTTCTGCGACGTGGACACCGGCGGCGGCCAGCCGTTAGACCCCGACGAACCCGCGAACGTGGCGAGTGCCGTCGCCGAGATCGGCCTCGACTACGTGGTCCTCACGTCGGTGGACCGCGACGACTTGGAGGGGCAGGGCGCGGCCCACTTCGCCCAGACGATTCGGGAGATAAAGAAGCGGGACTCCTCGATTCTGGTGGAAGTCCTCATCCCCGACTTCCGGGGCGAAGAAGACCTCGTACAGAAGATAATCGACGCCGAACCGGACGTTATCGCCCACAACGTCGAGACCGTCGAACGGCTTCAGCAACCGGTCCGCGACCCGCGAGCGGGGTACGAGCAGAGTCTCTCGGTCCTCGAACAGGTCGAACGCGAGTCGGACATCTACACCAAGACCTCCATCATGCTCGGCGTCGGCGAGTACGACCACGAGGTCTATCAGACCCTCTCGGACTTGCGGGAGGCCGACGTGGACGTGGTGACGCTCGGCCAGTACCTCCAGCCGTCGCGGACTCACCTCGACGTGGAGACGTACGTCCATCCGGCGAAGTTCGAGACGTGGCGACGCGTCGCCGAGGAGGAACTGGACTTCCTCTACTGCGCTAGCGGTCCGATGGTCCGGTCGTCGTACAAGGCGGGCGAACTGTTCGTGGACGCCGTGTTGCGCGACGGCAAGACCGTCGAACAGGCCAGACGCGAGGCCCGACGGGCCTCGGTCTGACCGAACACTCCGAGAGTCCGGTCGGTCAGCGCCTCGAACTCGCCGGTCGGTGCGATTCTACCGAATTTTCCCGCAATAATTGCCGTTCGTTCACCAGAGCCCCATATGAGCAACCCTACGACGGACGAACGTCTATTTTTCCGGATAAAAATTTGGAAAAAGCCGATTTCTACGGGAGAAAATGTCGATTCGCGCGAGGAAGCCGGGGAAGAATCGTACCTCCGGAAAGTTAGTTACGAAAACCCTATTACGCCAGCGGGAGACCGTTTCGATATGTCAGGATGGGTTCGACCGTGAGCATCGTACACCAAGACCCGCAGGACCGCGTACAGGTCCTCGACGAGGACGGTAACGTGGTAGAAGGCGCGGACGTGCCCGACATCTCCGACGACGAGATGGTGGCCATGTACCGCGAGATGAAACTCACCCGTCACTTCGACGAGCGAGCGGTCTCGCTCAACCGACAGGGCCGGATGGGGACGTATCCGCCCCTCTCCGGGCAGGAGGGTGCCCAAATCGGGAGCGCCCACGCGCTGGCCGACGACGACTGGCTGTTTCCGAGCTATCGGGAACACGGCGCCGGGATGGTCCGTGGCCTCTCGCTGAAACAGACGTTGCTGTACTGGATGGGCCACGAGCAGGGCAACGCTATCCCCGACGACACCAACATCTTCACCGTCGCGGTCCCCATCGCCACCCAGATTCCCCACGCGACCGGCGCGTCGTGGGCCTCGAAGCTCAAGGGCGAGGAGAAGGCGTTCGTCTGTTACTTCGGCGACGGCGCGACCTCGGAGGGCGACTTCCACGAGGGACTCAACTTCGCGGGCGTGTTCGACACCCCGACGGTGTTCTTCTGTAACAACAACCAGTGGGCCATCTCGGTGCCCCGCGAGCGCCAGACCGCCTCAGCGACAATCGCACAGAAGGCCCAAGCCTACGGCTTCGAGGGCGTGCAGGTGGACGGCATGGACCCCCTCGCGGTGTACAAGGTGACGAAAGACGCCATCGAGAAGGCCAAAGACCCCGGCGAGGACGACCTCCGGCCGACGCTCATCGAGGCGGTCCAGTACCGCTACGGTGCCCACACGACGGCCGACGACCCCTCCGTCTACCGCGAGGACGAGGAGGTCGAGCGCTGGAAGCAGAAGGACCCGATTCCGCGGCTGGAGGCGTTCCTCCGGGACCGCGGGGTCTTAGACGACGAGAAGGTCGAAACCATCGAACAGGAAGTCAAAGACGAGGTCGCGGATGCCATCGACGCCGCCGAGTCCGTCGAGCGTCCCGACCCCGAGGAGATATTCGCACACGTCTACGCCGACATGCCCAAGCACCTCCGCGAGCAGTACACCGAGTTCGAGGAGATTCGCGAGCAGTACGGCGACGACGCGCTACTGGAGGACTAACCAATGAGTCAACAAACACAACAGCAAGAGACCGAGAACCTCACGCTGGTTCAGGCGGTTCGAGACGGACTGTACACCGAGATGCAGCGGGACGACGACGTGCTGGTCATGGGCGAGGACGTCGGCAAGAACGGCGGCGTCTTCCGCGCCACCGAGGGCCTCTACGACGAGTTCGGCGAGGACCGCGTCATCGACACGCCGCTGGCCGAATCGGGCATCATCGGCACCGCCATCGGCATGGCGGCCTACGGCCTGAAGCCCGTCCCCGAAATCCAGTTCATGGGGTTCATCTACCCCGGTTTCGACCAAATCGTGAGCCACGCCGCGCGACTGCGCACCCGCAGCCGCGGTCGGTTCACCTGTCCGATGGTCATCCGCGCGCCCTACGGCGGCGGCATCCGCGCGCCCGAACACCACTCCGAGTCCACGGAGGCGTTCTTCGCCCACCAGCCCGGACTCAAGGTGGTCATTCCGAGCACGCCCTACGACACTAAGGGCCTGCTCACGTCGGCCATCCGCGACCCCGACCCCGTGATGTTCCTCGAACCGAAGCTCATCTACCGGGCGTTCCGCGGCGACGTGCCGACCGAGTCCTACGAGGTGCCCATCGGCGAGGCCGCCGTCCGCAAGGAAGGCTCGGACATCTCGGTGTTCACGTGGGGTGCGATGACCCGACCGACCGTCGAGGCCGCCGAGCAGTTGGAGGGCGAAATCGACGTGGAGGTCGTCGACCTCCGGACCGTCTCGCCGCTCGACGAGGAGACCATCGTCGAGTCGTTCAAGAAGACCGGCCGCGCGGCGGTCGTCCACGAGGCCCCGAAGACCGGCGGTCTCGGCGCGGAGATCTCCTCGATAATTCAGGAGGAGGCTCTGCTGTATCAGGAGGCACCGGTCGAGCGCATCACCGGCTTCGACACGCCGTTCCCGCTGTACGCGCTCGAAGACTACTACCTGCCGGAACCGGCCCGCATCAAGGAGGGCATCCGGGACGCCGTGGGCTTCTAACATGGTACGAGAATTCAAACTGCCCGACGTCGGCGAGGGCGTCGCCGAGGGCGAAATCGTCAGTTGGCTGGTCGAGGAGGGCGACGAGGTCACGGAGGACCAAGCGGTCGCCGAGGTCGAGACCGACAAGGCAATCGTGGAGGTCCCGTCGCCGGTCAACGGCACGGTCCGCGAGATAATTCCCGAAGAGGGCGAAGTCGTGGAAGTCGGGTCGGTCATCATCACCTTCGACGTCGAGGGTGAACCGGTCGAAGAGGGCCAGACCGAGGGCGAGGCGCGGAGGGCCGCCGAATCCGACGCCGGGAGCGCCGCGGAAGCCGAGGCGTCCGGTGAGGCCGAGCAGGCGACGACGCAGGGCGAGGCGACCGAGGAGACGGTCGCCGAGGAGGTCTCGACCGGCGAGGGCCGCGTGTTCGCCGCGCCGAGCGCGCGCCGACTCGCCCGCGAACTCGGCGTGGATATCGCGTCCGTCGGAGGGTCCGGCCCGAGCGGTCGCGTGACCGAACGGGACGTGCGCCAAGCCGCCGAGTCGTCGGGCACCGACGAACCCTCCGGCGGGGAAGGTAGTCCTTCGGTCCAATCGGGTGGCGCGACGAGCGGTCCCGGCTCGGAGGAGGACGACGACGCGTCCGACAGCTCTGGCGGCGCGACGAGCGGCCCGGCTCCCACCTCCGTCGAGTCGGCCGACCGCGAGCGGACGCTCGCCGCGCCCGCGACCCGCCGGGTCGCCGACGAGCAGGGCGTGGACCTGAACGCGGTCCCGGCGACCGAACAGCGCGACGGCGAGGCGTTCGTCACCAGCGAGGCCGTAATGGAGTACGCCGAGGCCCAGCGACAGGCCCAGCAGTCCCAAGCCGAGACCGCCGCGCAGACGCCCGAGGGCGAGCGAGTCGAGCGCATCCAGTACAAGGGCGTGCGCAAGACCATCGGCGACGCGATGTCCCGGTCGAAGTACACCTCGCCCCACGTCACCCACCACGACACCGCGGTCGTGGACCAACTCGTGGAGACCCGCGAGCGACTCAAGCCGAAGGCCGAAGAACGAGGCATCCGGCTGACCTACATGCCCTTCGTGATGAAGGCCGTCGTCGCGGCGCTCAAACAGCACCCCAAGCTGAACGCCGAGTTGGACGAGGAGGCCGGTGAAATCCTCCGGAAGAACTACTACAACGTCGGCGTGGCGACCGCGACCGACGCCGGACTGATGGTCCCGGTCGTGGACGACATCGACCAGAAGGGCCTCCTGCAGATCTCCAGCGAGGTCAACGAGGTCGTCCAGAAGGCCCGCGACCGCTCCATCTCGCGCGACGAGTTGCAGGGCTCGACGTTCAGCGTCACGAACTTCGGTGCCATCGGCGGCGAGTACGCGACGCCCATCCTCAACTACCCCGAGGCCGCCATCCTCGGCATCGGCGAGTTGAAACAGCGTCCGGTCGTCGAAGACGGCGAGGTCGTGGCGAAACACACCCTGCCAATCTCGCTATCCATCGACCACCGCATCGTGGACGGTGCCGACGCCGCGGCGTTCGCCAACACGTTCATCGAGTACGTCGAGAACCCCGAACTCCTCCTGTTGGAGTAAGCGTCTCGACGCTCTTTCGGCGTTTCCCCCTTTCTGCTTCGGTTTCGGGTTCGCGCGGTCGCTCGCACTGAAAACTGATATATATCGTCTCCCGTACTGGCAAATATGACCGAAGTGAGCCTGCGCGACGTGGAAGCCGCGCGCGAGCGATTCGACGAGTCGGTCGTCCAGCGGACCGAAATCGAGCGCAGTCGGTCGCTGAGCGAACTGACCGGCGCGGAAGTCCACCTCAAGATGGAACATCTCCAGCGCACGGGGTCGTTCAAGACCCGAGGAGCGTACAACAAACTCCAGCAGGTCGCCGAGCGGGGCGGCGTCGCGCGCGTCGTGGCCGCGAGCGCGGGCAACCACGCCCAAGGCGTCGCGCTGGCCGCGACCAAGACCGGCATCGACTCGACCATCGTCATGCCCGAGAACGCGCCGCAGGCGAAAGTCGAGGCCACACGCGGCTACGGCGCGGACGTGGAGTTGCGCGGCGAGGACTTCCGGGCCGCGATGGACTACGCTCAGTCGCTGACCGAAGCCGAGGACACCGAGTTCGTCCACGCCTACGACGACCCGGCCATCGTCGCGGGGCAGGGCACCATCGGCCTCGAAATCCACGAGCAGTTGCCGGAGGTGGACACGGTGGTCGTCCCCATCGGCGGGGGCGGATTAATCGGCGGCACCAGTGCGGCGCTGGCGGAACTCGACCCCGACGTTCGCGTCGTCGGCGTGCAGGCCGAGGAGGCCGCGACGGTCCCCGAGAGCCTCGACAAGGGGATTCCGGCGTCCATCGACTCGCCCAAGACCATCGCCGATGGCATCGCCACCGGGAGCATCTCGGAGTTGACCCTCGGTCTCATCGACGAGTACGTAGACGAGGTGGTCACGGTGACGGACGACGAGATCGCCCGCGCGGAACTGTTGCTCCTCGAACGCGCCAAGCAACTGGTCGAGGCGGCCGGTGCGTCGTCGGTCGCCGCGCTCCTCGCCGACGAATTGGACGTGTCCGGCGAGACGGTCGTGCCGGTCCTCTCGGGCGGCAACATCGACATCTCGATGCTCCAGACGGTCCTCACGCAGGCGCTGACCGAGCGCAGTCAACTCCTGCGGCTCCGGGTCCGCATCGAGGACGAACCCGGCGAGATGACGACCCTCTCGGGCATCATCGCCGAGACGGGCGCGAACATCCGGACGGTCCGCCACGACCGCGCGGTGGACGACCTGCGGGTCGGCGAGGCGTACCTCGTCTTTCAGGTCGTCACGAGCGGGACCGGCCACGCCGAGAACATCATCGAGAAGGTCCGGGACGCGGGGTACGAGGTCGAGCGGGTGGCGTGAGTCGCGGGTTTCGGCTGTCGAACGCACGTCGCGGTCTCGTTCTCGCTCGTCGCCCACCGATTGCCAAGCGCTAGCATTCCGACCTCGCCGCAAAATCCACCTCATTTTTCACCTACAAGCGCGACGGTTTGGACATATGGTCGTCGGAGACATCTCGACGGGAACGGACGTACTGGTTATCGGCGCGGGACCGGGCGGCTACGTCGCCGCGATTCGCGCGGGGCAGTTGGATTTGGACGTGACGCTCGTGGAGAAAGACGCCTACGGCGGAACGTGTCTGAACTACGGCTGTATCCCCTCGAAGGCGATGATTACCGCCTCGGACCTCGCCCACGAGGCGGGCCACGCCGAGGAGATGGGCATCTACGCCGACCCCGAGGTCGAGATGGACGAGATGGTCGGCTGGAAGGACGGCGTGGTCGACCAGTTGACCGGCGGCGTCGAGAAGCTCGCCAAGGCCAACGGCGTCGAGCTGATGGAGGGCCGCGCGGAGTTCGCCGACGATAGCAAGGCCCGCATCGTTCACAGCGGCGGCGGGCAGGGCTCCGAGACCGTCGAGTTCGAACACGCCATCGTTTCGACTGGAAGTCGCCCCATCGAGGTGCCGGGCTTCGACTTCGGCGACGACCCCGTGCTGGACTCCCGGCAGGCGCTCGCGCTGGACGAAGTTCCGGAGAGCCTCGTCATCGTCGGCGCGGGCTACATCGGCATGGAGTTGGCTGGCGTCTTCGCCAAGTTGGGGACCGACGTGACCGTCGTGGAGATGCTCGACTCGGTGCTACCGGGGTACGAAGACGACCTCGCGCGCCCCGTCAAGAAGAACGCCGAGGAGTTGG
>SDGW01001509.1_pt1 | contig 13373 bp, 13 predicted proteins | sample 2873831 | NCBI WGS metagenome assembly SDGW01 (sample SAMN08132700, study PRJNA421101) | hypersaline lake metagenome | isolation source: celular fraction 0.22 microns magnesium sulfate-rich crust from ephemeral... | place: Spain: Penahueca Lagoon, Toledo | collected 2011-07
CTGGGACGTCAACGAAGCGCAGTTCTCCTCGCAGGACGAGTCGAACCAGTTGGTCGAGGACCTCGAAATCGTCTCGGAGGTCACCCGCGAGGACTTCCACATGCGCCCCGAGGAGTCCGGCGCGACCATCATGGGACCGCTCCACCTCCGCGAGCAGACCCGCCGCGGGGAACGCGAGATTCACTGTCAGGAGGACGTGGGCGAGGGCGGCTACCAGATTCCGAACAACCCCGACACCATCGAGTTTCTGGACCACGACGCCGACTTCGTCCTCTGTGTGGAGACCGGTGGTATGCGCGACCGACTGGTCGAGAACGGTTTCGACGAGGAGTACAACACCATCGTCGTTCACCTCAAGGGCCAGCCGGCCCGCGCGACTCGCCGCATCACCAAGCGCCTCCACGACGAACTCGACCTGCCCGTGACCGTCTTCACCGACGGCGACCCGTGGTCGTACCGCATCTTCGGCTCGGTGGCCTACGGTTCCATCAAGTCCGCGCACCTCAGCGAGTATCTGGCCACGCCGGAAGCGCAGTTCATCGGCATCCAGCCGGAGGACATCGTGGAGTACGACCTGCCGACCGACCCCTTGAGCGATTCGGACGTCAACGCCCTCGAATCCGAACTGGAGGACCCGCGCTTCCAGACCGACTACTGGGAAGAGCAGATAGAGATTCAACTCGACATCGAGAAAAAGTCCGAACAGCAGTCGCTCGCGTCTCACGGACTGGATTTCGTTACTGAGCGGTATCTGCCCGAGCGCTTGGACGAAATGGGCGTTCTGTAAGCGACGCTCCCCTCGAAAACTCACTTGAGTTCTGCTGAAACTACGTCAAGTCGCTCGGGAAGATAGGTTTCCGTCACGCTTCAACCCCGTTCGGGTTCGACTGAGCCTGCACGACTATTTCGACGACAGGCTGTCAAAGCAATTTCGGAACAGTTCAGGAACCGGTCCAAAGTCAGGCGAACTCTCGTTCCCGTTCATCTCCTCGTTCGTTCGTACGCTCCCCGACGCGCTCCCCGACGAAGGGGTCGCCGTTCGCGCACGCTCGGCAGTAGGTGTTCTCGCCTTCTTCGAGCGTCTCGACCGGGATTCCGGCGACGTATCGCTTCTCGGCGTAGGTTCGACGGACGCCGGTTCCGACCGGACGGGCGCAGGCCGAGCAGGGACGGGTCGGCTCCTCGACGACGCGCTCGTCGGTCGTGCGACGGCGGCCGAACGTCGTCGGCGACTCGAACCCCGGCGCGAGTTGCGTGCTGAGCGGAATCGAGGCGAGCGCCGCGAGGAGACACGCGCCAGCGATGAGCGTCGGGACGAGCGACGACGTGACCCACAGCAGGAGCATCGCGACCAACGCGAGCGAGAACCCGAGCGTCAGCCCCGCGGCCACGCCGACCGCCGACTTCAGCGTCCACCCCGGCGGTTTCTCGCCCGAACGGTGCTCGGTCCCGTCGGCGTGCAACTCGACGCGCTCGGCACCGGGCGAGTAGCTGTACCACGCGTACAGCAGGTTCCCGGCCGGAGTGGTCGCCAGCAACAGGAGCGCGTGAATCCACGGCGACCCGAGCGTGCGGTCGACCATCACCACGCGGTCGCCGTGGTCGCGTTTCACGTCCCAGCCGTCGAGGGCGTAGCGTTCGACGCGCTGGCGGAGGTCGGGGTTCGAGACGGTCGGGCCGCCCGACGGGGACCGGTTTCCGGAGGAGAACCGTTCGGCCGTCTCGGACGCGACCCGCGTGGCGGCGTCCGCGGCGAATCCGCTGGCGCTCCTCTCGGCGTCTCGCCGTCCGGCGTTCGACTCGTCGCCCACGGCGGTCCCGCACTGCGAGCAGAAGGCGTCGCCGGGCGATAGCGACGCTCCGCACTGCGAGCAGAAGTTGGGTGTGGTGCGAGGACTCACAGGTAGAGTTGTTGGAGACGAAGTAAGTAGATTACGTTGGGTTTCCGAGACGACAGATGGGAAGCGAACTGCGGCCACCGTCACGGCCCGGCCGAACCCTCCAGAGAGACAGGAGTAGACGGAGCCCAATTATAAAATAACTTAGTTATAAAGATATAAAATATATTTCCGTACCAGTTATAATTGCATATGGCGAGAAACGAATCAAAAATGGACCGTCGTAGCGTTCTCAAGAGCATCGGGGCTGGCGCGGCGCTACTGAGCGGAACCGGCATCGGTTCCGCCGCCGGGCGGCCTACCATCGACCTCGATACGAAAGCGGAGTTGGTCGGTCGGTACGAGGCCGACTCGCTGACCGACGAGACCGTCGAGGCTCACTACCAGTCGGAACTCGAGTTCCTCGCCGCCGAGGGCGTCGTGGACGAGGCGACCCTCGACCGCCTCCCCACCGACACCCACATCGAGGAGCGCGAGGGCCTCCGAGCGGACGAGGACCGAGAAGGGTTCGCCATCACTGCCGTCGAGGGAGAGGGAGAGCCCACGGCTCACGTCGCGGTCAAGTTCACCGACGGCGAGGACGACATCGCCCTCTACTCCCAGCCCGAGCGCGACGAGAGCTACGCCATCGTGCAGGACGGCTCCGGCGAGAAGACGATGTACGAGGCGTCTTCGGGTCGCGTGTTCGACAGTGGATGCGACGAGGGTTGCAAGTGCGGCGAGGAGTGCAACATGTACCACCAGCACTACGAAATCCACACCATCTGCTGTTACGACGACTCCGGATACGGGTGTGGCGTCGAGGACAAGGAGTGCATCTGTCAGTGCTTCTAGTCGCAGCGACGCCCCAACCGGGGTCGTCGGACGCCCTCGGCTGACCACTGGGTTCCGAGACCGTCGGCGACCGAACTGAGACGGAAACGCGACCGACGGGCGGACCTCGCGGCCCGTCTGTCCGCCGGTAGACGTAACCCGGAGAACGTCGTAGCGCGTCCGATGACACTCAGCGCGCGCAACCGACTCGCGGGAACCGTGAAATCGCTCGACACAGAGGGCCTGATGGCGGAAGTCGTCGTGGAGACCGACGACGGAACCGAGGTCACGTCGACAATCACCAGCAACTCCGCGGACCGACTCGGCTTGGAGGAGGGCGCGGAGGTGAACGCGGTCGTCAAAGCGACCGACGTGATGATAGAGCGCGAATAGGGGGGCCGCGGAGACGCGTGGCGAGAGCGCGACCCGCCGGTCACTCCCGGCCGAACCACGCGTCCAGCACCGCTTCGACGGCCTCGTCCTGCGACCGGACGTGTTCGCGCTCGGGGTCGCTCCGGTAGTCGAGCGGACGCAAATCGCCGACCGCCACGCGCTCGGCGTCGAGTCGCGCGGCCGCGGCGACCTGCTCGTCGTCCAGCGCGAACGGGCGGCCGCCTTCCGCGCGGGCCTCGCGGTCCACCAGCGTCCGGGTGTCTTCGAGGACGGCGACGCCCTCGCCGGTCCAGCAGTCGTGACAGCACCGGAACCGGAGGGTGCCGCTGTAGTCGCCGACCGCGGTGGGCGCGAGGCCGCCGTCCATCGCCGCGCCCCAGACGAGACCGAGCGATTCGACCGTGACGTAGCGGTCGTCGTCGCTCCCGCAGGCGGCGCAGACCGTCGGTTCGTCGGCGTAGGGCCAGTCGTCGGGGACCTCCATGTCCGGAACGTGGAAGCACAGCGACAAATACGTACTCCTTCCGACCCGTAGACTGTCCTCGGCCCGTCACCGGAGGAGGACGGCCAGTCCGGCGAGCGTCCAGCCCACCAGTCCGAGTCCGTAGAACAGCAGTTTGCCCCGGAGCGCCACGTCGGAACTCGACCCCGGTAGCAGTTCCATCCCCTCGGTCACGCCACCCACGTCGGCCTCCTCGGCCGCGCCGACTCCGGAGGCTGGCGCGGCCCCGGCCTCGCCAGCGCCCAACACGACGAGGAGGACGCCCGCTCCGGCGAGCAACAGCAGGGTGAGTCCCGAACTGAACGCGACGTAGGCGACGCCGACGGTCGCCGCCGCGGCGACGAGGGTGTAGCGAACCACGGGCGCGAGCAGAGCGTTCCAGTCCATACGTAGAAATTGTCAGCCAGAATCAAAAATGTGGAGGGCCGAACCGGAACCGCGTCCGAACCTACGCGAGGGACAGTGCAGGACCGGTCCGCCCGCGGAGCCACCGCTCGACTGCCGTCAGCAGGAGGTAGCTCGCGACGTACAGCGGTGCGAACAGGAGGACGAACGTGAATCCGGGGGTGTCGCCCTGCCCGCTCCCGATTGGCGGGTACTCGATGAGGACGTGCCAGAACGACAGGACTCCGGCCATCAGTGCGACCGGACTCCAAACGTGGTAGCGGATTCGGAGCACAATCGGCACGCCGACGGCACCGACCGCACCGGCGAGCGCACCGCCAATCGTCAGCCAGAGCGGCGTCGAGAGAGCGATTTCCGAGGACGGGCGGAGGCTCCACGCGAGGAGGACGGCGGCGTAGAGCGCGCTCGCGAGTCCACCGACGAGGACGGCGCGTCGCCAGCGTCGGAACGAAATCATTCGAATCGACTGACGCGGGCGGCAAAAATAGTTCTTCGGGGGACTACTCGTCCAGCACCACGGGCACGCCGCGCTTGGCGACGTCGGCGGCGAACGCGCCCGAGTCGGTCTCCAGCGCCTCGAAGGTGTTGTAGTGAATCGGCAACACGAGGTCGGGGTCCATCCTCTCGGCGAGGTCGGCGGCCTCCTCGCGGTCCATCGTGAACGACCCGCCGATGGGCGGACAGAACAGCGACACGTCGAGTTCCGCGTGGCCGGGCAGGGCGTCGGAGTCGCCGGGCCAGAAGACGGTCACGTCCTCGGCGTTCCGGCCGGGGAGCGTGAGGTGGTAGCCGACGCCGAAGCCCTCGGGATGGAAGGGGTCGCCGCTCGCGTCGGTGTGGGGACCGTCGGGTTCGTTGTAGCCCGCGACCGACCGGACGATGACGTCGCCGAACAGGCGGTCGTCCTCCTCGTCTACCTTCACCACGTCGTAGGGCAGTTCGTCGAAGGCCTCCACGTCGCGGTCGATTTTGGGCGGGTAGACCGCTTCGTAGACGACCAGCGTGGCCTCGTCGCCAGCGACGCGTCGAATCCCGTCGGAGTCGTAGTGGTGGTCGTGGGTCACGAGGACCAAATCGCCGTCCTCGGGCCGGTAGTCGCGCGCCTCGGGGTGGCCGACGCTCGGGGAGTCCGGTCGCCACTCGCCGGTCAGGGTGCCGTACCGGCCGGGATCCACGTAGACGACCGTTCCGTCGGGCGATTCGAGCCGCAGGCCCGCGTAGCCGAGCCACTCCGCGGTGAGTCCGTCGTGTCGAATCGTCATGCGTCCGGGTTGGAGCGCGCGAGTCAAAACGGTTCGGCCTCGACGCGACCTCGGAGTCGTTCGTTTAGCGAAGCGTATCGGTGACAGGAGAGCGACCGCAGAAGTCGCGACCGAGACCGTTTCGAGAACCCCCGCACGCTCGCGGTCGGCTGGACGTCGCGGGTCGGAGCGTCGCCAGCGCCGGGCGGTCAGTTCGCCCGCCGGAACGCCCGGAGGGTGTCCCGCTTGGTCGCGCGGGACTCGACTTCCCCGAAGCCCAGTTCGGTGAAGATTCGGTTCCAGTCGCGGTAGTACAGCGGCACCTCCTCGTTCACGTAGTTGACGCCGCGGCGGGCTTGCTGCCTGATGTTCTCGGGGACCTCGCCGTCGGCGCGAGACTCGTCGGCGCCACGGTCAGATTCGTTGTCGTCGGGTTTCGCCGGGTCGCCGTCGCGGTCCTCGTTTTCGACCGTGACGAGCGCGTCGTCGGTGATGCGGGCCAGTTCGCCGAAGACCGCCTCGTCGTCGGGATGGATGTGCTGGAGCGTCTCGACCGAGAAGACGGCGTCGAACCGGCGGTCGGGGAACTCCGGGGCGACGGATTCGATGGCGTCGTGGTAGAACGTTCCCGTCTCGGCGAGGTCCGGGTAGGCGTCGGCCATCACGTCGAAGGCCTCGTCGTTGATTTCGACGCCGTGGAGGTCCTCGAACCCGTGTTCGTGGAGATGCGCGAGGTGGCGACCCGAACTGCACCCCAGTTCGAGGACCGCCGCGTCCGACCCGACGAACGAGTCCAGCAGGTCCAAAATCATCTCGCTCGTCTCGTCGGGACCGTAGTAGGCGTAGTAGCCCGGCGAGTACTCCCCCGACCGCTCCGCCCACTGCTCTCGGACTTCGTCGGAATTCACTTCTATCGGAAGGCACTGCTGTCGTAAAGTCCCACCGGCTTCCGGACGCCGGTCCCGGTGAATCACGGCGGCTCGTCGGCGTCAGTCTCCCCCGACTCGGCCGTCTCGACCGGGAGGCCGTGCTCGCGGAACGCCCGCTCGGCGCGCTCGAACTCCTCGTCGGCGTACGACAGCAGGCCGGAGGGCATCATCACGTAGCGCTCTTTCACTCCGCCACCGCGCCAGTAGCGCACGACGAACCGCGGCCGAGTCAGCCAGTCGTCGCCCTCGACGGCGGCGACCGACTTTACGTCGTGGAGCGGGATACGGTCGGCCGACCCGACGCCGCGGCGGCGATTGGCCGCGCGCCCGGCGACCAGCAGGGTAGCCACCGCGAGCGCCCCGACCGCCACCGCTCGCCAGTCGCCAGCGCGGAGGGTTCGGACGGCGGCGACCGCGAGCGCGCCGTAGAGTCCGAGGTACCCCGCGAGGAGGACCTTGTTGCCCTCCCAGTAGCGTCTGGCCTGCAAGTAGAGGCCCGACTCCACGCGGAGTTCGTCGTCGGTCAGCACGCACCGGCCGCGCTTGGTTCGGAACGTCGCCACGGGACTCCTCGGGTGAATTTGGGCGCGTCGGCGGAAGAATTTACTGCCGATTCGCGGGTCGGGGGTCGGTCCGCTCGGCCTCGACTGCCGGACCTTCGACCGGAATCCCGCGTTCGCGGAGGAGTCGAATCGCGCGCTCGAACGCTTCGCCACCGTAGGCGAACCGCCGGGACGCCAACGTGATACGTCGGCGCTCGGGGTCGGAGTCGCCGTCGTCGGGGTCCCGGTCGGCGGTCCGGTACTCGACGACGAGGAGGGGGTTGCCCCACTCCTCGTCCACGGTGACGCGCGTTATCGCGTCGAGCGGAACGGAGTCGTCGGACGAGAATCCGCGATAGACGCGGTAGTAGGCGAGATACGCGACGAGTCCACCGAGCGCGACTGCGACGGGGGCGAGGAGCGCGGCCCAGTCGCCCTCACGGACGAACTCGACGCCGTAGAGTAGGACGAGCGCGGGACCGACGAGATAGACGAGGACGAAGCGTTCCTTGCTCCCTTCCCAGTAGCGTTTGGCCCGCGTCAGCGGAGTCTCCTCGACCCGGAGTTCGTCGTCGGTGAGGACGACGCGGCCGGTCTCGGTCCGGAAACTCGCCACGGCCTCGTGTGCCCTACTGCTGGTCGGCCAGTCGCTCGACGCGCGCCAGCGAGTCGGCGTTCTCGGGGTCCTTGTCGTCGCGCACGCCGAGGAACCGCGGGAACCGCAGGGCGTAGCCCGACGAGTAGGTCGGCGACTCCTGAATCTCCTCGTAGCCCACCTCGAAGACGACTTCCGGGGAAATATCGACCGCTTGGCCCTCCTGCGTCCGAATGTGTGGTTCCAGCAGCTCGGTCAACTCGTCGAGTTCCGCATCGGTGATGCCGGTGGCGACTTTGCCGAGCGTCTCGAAGTCGCCGGGGTCGCGGTCGGTCCCGCCGTCGGTCTCCTCGCTCTCCGCGCGCGCCGAGAGGAGAAAGGTTCCGAGGAAACTCGCCCGGCGACCCTCGCCCCACTCTGCGCCCGTGACCACGAGGTCCAGCGTCTCCACGTCGGGCTTGCGCTTGAGCCAGTTCTTCCCCCGACGGCCGGGCGAGTACGTCGAGTCGGGGTTCTTGAGCATGATTCCCTCGTGGCCCGAATCGAGGGCCTCGGCCTCTATCGCGGCGATTTCGTCGGCGTCGTCCGTGACGCGGAGCGACGAGACCGCCGACTCGCCGGTACCCTCGACGTCCGACTCGCATCCGGCGTCGAACACCGATTGCAGTCGGTCGTGGCGCTCGGGCAGGGGCGTCCCGAGTAGGTCCTCGCCAGCGGCGTGCAGGCAGTCGAACGCGAACAGGTCGAGTTCGACCTCCTCGCGGGCGCGGGCCACGTCGTGTTTCCGGCGGAAGCGCCGCAGGACCTCCTGAAACGGCAGGGGGTCGCCCTCCTCGGTGGCGACGACCTCGCCGTCGAGGATGGCCGGTTCGTCAAGGTGCCCTCGGACGTACTCGGCGATCTCGGGCAACGGGTCGGTCACGTCTTCCATGTTCCGCGAGAAGATGGCGACCTCGCGGGCGTCGTCTCGCGCGGAGTCGGCGTCTCGGTCGGAGGCGTCGGTCGTGGGGTCCTCGCGGTCGTCACGGGCGTCCCACGCCAGTCCGTCGGGGTCGTAATGAATCTGGACGCGTGCGCCGTCGTACTTCCACTCGACGGCCGCTTGCTCCCAGTCGTCCAGCGCGTCGGCCACGGTCCCGGCCTGCGCGAGCATCGCCTGCACGGGGCGACCGAGTTCGAGGTCCATCGAATCGAGCCCCGACTCGCCCTCGTCGCGGGCGACGCGGGCGACCTCGCCGTAGTCGTTCGACACTTGGAGGGCGCGCGCTACCTCCTCGACGGGCACCTCGAACGCGTCGGCGGTCGCGTCCCGGACGGTGCCCTCGCCGACGCCGATGCGCATCTCCGAGAGGACGAGCCGGGCGAGATAGCGGGCTTCGTTCGAACTCGCGCGGTTGAACAGCCCGAACAGCACGTCTATCTTCTTGTCCCGACTGCCCGACCCCTCGGCGGCCGCGAGCGCGTCGAGTTCCGCGGCGACTTCCGCGACGGTGAGGTCGTTCGCGGCACTGCTCGCGCCGCCGGACCCGCCGCCCGCTCCGTCACCCGACTCGCCGCCCGCTCCGCCGGTGAACGCACCCAGCCCCCGCTGGCCGCCGAAGTCGTAGCTCGCGGCGACCTCGCCGATGTCGCCGAGGTCCGCGAGGAGCGCCTCCACGTCGTCGGCCGAGACGTTGGTCCCGGCGGCCCGCGCGATGGCCTCGTAGCAGTAGTTCGGGCCGATGTCGAGCGTTCGAGACGACCACGCCGGGAAGACCCGGCCCTGCACGAACCGCGCCAGCACGGGGAGGTCGTCGCCAGCGTCGGCGAACAGTCGCGTGACCTGCTCGGTGACGTCGGTGTCGGCACTTAACTCCTCGATTTCGGCGGCGGTGTCGGCGAACTCCCCGAATTGCATCGTCCGTGCGTAGTTTGTGGGCCGGATTAAGCGATTCGACTCCAGACTCGGCGCGCCGTCTTTCGTGAGAGTCCCGTTGCTGGTTCTAACGAGTCGCGAACGGAGTCAAGTCGAAACGACCGAGGACGAGAGTAAAGAGAGCTAACTTCAGGCCTGAACGGGGAGTCTGCCGCAACCGCACCGTCTCGCCCTGCACCGCGCCAGCCTCACACCTCCCACCCTCGGCGGCCGCGGACGCGGCCGCCGTCCCTCGCGCGGTTGGCGAGTCGCCGTCCGGCGACTCGCCAGCGCGCGCCGACCGCAGACGAGGAGACAATCCTCAGTCATAGTTTTGAAAATAGAAATACGCCTCTAACGTGGGAGTATATCGCCTAAAACTGGGGCTATCTCTCACTCCTCGACGGCCAACTCCTCGTCGTCCAGCGCGTCGTCCATCGCGCGGACGAGCGCCCGACCCTTGGCCAGCGTCTCCTCGTACTCGGCCTCGGGGTCCGAGTCGTGAACGATGCCCGCGCCGACGCGCAGGTAGTACTCGTCTCCGGCTCGGACCAGCGTCCGGATGGTCATGTTCAGCGTCGCGCGTTCGTCGAACCCCACGACGCCGATGGCTCCGGTGTAGGGGCCGCGACGGGTCGATTCGAGTTCGTCGATAATCTCCATCGTCCGGGGCTTTGGGGCACCCGTGATGGTCCCGCCGGGGAACACCGCGGCGATGGCGTCCGCGACGGATGCGTCCGCCCGGCGGGTCCCCACCACCTTCGAGACGGTGTGCATCACCTCGGAGTAGCGGTCGATGCGTCGGTACTCCGAGACTTCGACCGACCCGTACTCGCAAACCTTCCCGAGGTCGTTGCGCTCCAAATCGACCAGCATCGCGTGTTCGGCGTGTTCCTTCTCGCTGTCGAGGAGTTCCCGCTCAAGCCTGCGGTCCTCGTCTGGCGTCTCGCCGCGGGGTCGCGTCCCGGCGATGGGTTCGGTCACGAGGCGGTCGCCCGCGCAGTCTATCAGCAGTTCCGGACTGGCGCTGACCAAATCGACGCCGGGGAACTCCACCAGCGCGGAGTAGGGCGCGGGGTTGACCCGCCGGAGCGCCGCGAACGCCGCGACGGGGTGGACCGCGGCGGGCGCGACGAGTCGCTGGGAGATATTCGCTTGAAACGTGTCGCCATCCCGGACGTACGCTTTGGTCCGGCGCACGCGCTCGGCATACTCGTCGCGGCCGACCTCGTTGCGGAACGTCGCCGTCTCGGCGTCCGCGGGCGGAGCCTCGATTTCCGGGTCACCCTCGCGTGCCGAGCGCGCGAGGGAGCGAGCGCGCTCGACGGCGCGGTCGTAGATTCGTGAGAGGCCGTCGTCCGCGTCCCGCTCACGCTCCGCGTCTTGCTCGCTCGGGGGCAGAATCCGCGGACAGCAGGTCACGCGCAACTCGGTCCGCTCCTCGTCGGAGTCGGTCTCACGCGGTTCGCGCCACGCCGCCACGCGGTCGTAGACGCCCAACTGGAGCCGCGGGAGGTTTCGGTCGTCGGTCGTCGTGTCCGGCAGGTCCTCCAACTCGCGGGCGAGGTCGTAGGAGAACCACCCGAACGCGCCGCAGGGATAGGGTACGTCGCAGTCTCCTCGGACGAGTGTCTCCGCACCGAGGAGGTCGCCCAACGCGGCGAACCCCTCGGGCGTCCCGTCGGTGGCGTCGGTCCGGACCCACCGCTCGGGGTCGGTGGCGAAGTAGCCCCACCCGTCCTGCCCGCCGGTCGTTTCGAGGTAGACGCCGTCGGCTCCGGCCGACGAGCCTCCGGTCGCTTCGCTTCCGGAGACGCCGCCCCCGTCGTCGCGCGCCCGCCGGTAGGCGTCGTAGGGGTCGCCCACCGTCGTCCGGACCTCGACCGGGATTCGAGCCGGAGCGTCGAGCGAGGCGGCGATGCGGTGGAACTCCTCGGGTGGCGTGACCGTTCGAATCGTCACGGGAGAGAGTATCGGGGCGGCGGTTATTTCACTTCGCTTTCGTTGCGACCCAGAACCGAAGTTCGAGAGAGGTTCGAGGCGCTACCGCCGCACTACTCGGTTAGATGCAGGTTGTTTACCTGCGCGCCGAAGTTGGCGAACGCCGGGTCGACGATGTCGGGAATCTGCCCGCCGAACTTCGCGGTGTTGAGCGGCCAGCGGAACTTCGCGTAGTCGCGCAGGATGTAGGGCATGTCGAGGTAGATCTTCTCGACGGCCCGCGCGGTCGTCCTGTTGCGCTCCTCGGCGTCCATCGTCGTCCGGGCCTGCGAGAGGAGGTCGTCGGAACTCCCTCCGTAGAGTCCGTACGCGGTCGAATTGTACATGAACGAGTCGGAGTTGCCGTCTTTCGAGTGGTCGTCGGCGTTGTCGCTGTGGAAAAAGGAGTAGGCCGAACTGCCGAACGGCCCGGTGCCGCCCCAGCCCATCGGGTAGATGTCGAAGTCCTCCTCGTAGTAGACTCTGGAGGTCATCGTGTTGAACGACAGCGCTTGGGTCTTCACCGGGATGCCGACCGACTTCAGGTTGTTCACCCACCGTTCGATGGCCTTGGCCTCTTTCGGTCCCTGCTTGGGCGGGTCGATGAACATCGTGATGGCGTCGCCGTCCATCGTCTGCGGGATGGTCTTCCCGTCCACCCGAAGCTCTCGGTCCGCGCCGTCGTGTTCGCGCAGGACCTGCGACTGGACCGGGCCGAACGAGTAGTCGTACTTCGACTCGGACCGGCTCGCGCTCACCCCCGAGAGGCTACCGGGGTAGTCCTTGCCGACGTAGGTACCCTCCGACCCGTCCACGACGTTGCCCTCGGTCAGGAACGTCCGGACGCCCTCGACGTCCGGCGTCGGGCCTTGGTCGGCCGACCGGAAGTCGAAGGCGTTGGTCGCGGGGTGGGTCAGCATCTGGTCCTCGCCGGCGAACTGGAAGTCCGGCCGGGGCTTGGGATAGCCGTTCGACTGCACGAAGTCGCCCTTCCAGACGTAGCCGTTCATCAGCCGCTGGACCCAGAAGTAGTCGTCGTACATGAACGCGACCGCCTGCCGGAACGTCACGTCGTCCAGCGGCTTGCGCCGCAGGTTGAACGCGTAGTACGAGAAGCCGCTGTCGGTCCCGTTGACGAGGCTCATCCCGTCGTTCTGTTTCACCTTCGGAATCTGGGCGGTCTTCATGCTCCCGTAGTGGGTGTCGATACCTCCTTGCAGGAACGCGTTGGTCATCGCCGTCTCGCTCCCGAACACCTTGTAGTTCACTCGGTCGATGAAGGGACCGCCGGCCCGGAGTTCGTCGTGGTTCTGCTTCCACTCCAGCGTGCTGAGGGTGTCGTAGTAGTACTCGTTGTCGAAGACGACCTGCATCGACGTCGCGGGGTCGAACTGGGTCAGTCGCCCCGGCCCGAGTCCGACCGGCCCGTTGTCGGGGTTGGCCTCCATCGGGTCGTACTGTTGGTAATCTTTGCCCTCCCACTTGTGCTGTGGCAGCAGGGGAATCTGTAGCTGTTCGGAGGCCCAGACCCCGACCGGCTGGCTCAGCTTCAGGTGGAAGTCCCAGTCGTCCCGCGAGGACTCCTCGATTTCCTCCATCGGCGACGCGGCCGCGGCGTAGTTGCCCGGCTGGTTCTCCATGTAGTAGCGATACGTGAACAGCACGTCCTCGGCGGTGAACTCCTCGCCGTCGTTCCACGTCAGCCCCTCCCGCATATCGAAGTACACGTCGGGTTGGGCGTTCTGGCCCGAGGTGTTCTCGACGGTCCAGTCGGTGAAGACGTTCGGCCGGACCTCGCTGGTCACGGGGTCGAGCGTGGTCCCGGTCTCGTACACCCTATCGACCGCGACCGCGGCGTAAACCGACCCGAGCGTGAGGATGTTCGACGTGTCCGGCTTGGCGCTCATGCCGTAAACGAGGGTCCCGCCGGTCGGTACGTCGCCGTCCGACTGGCCCCCATCAGATTGGCCCTCCTCGGTGGTCGTCTCCTGCGATTGCTGTTCACCGCCCAGTTCTCTCGCCGCGCTCGGTCCCGCCAGCGACACCGCGACCGCTCCCGCCCCACTCGCCTTCAGAAAGCTGCGTCGAGTCTCCGTGTGTTTCTCTGCGTCGGTATGCCTTCCCGGCATAAAACGTACGGACAATAATGATAGTTGTAAGGTTACTGGTTAGAACGGCTCT
>SDGW01001482.1_pt1 | contig 13358 bp, 11 predicted proteins | sample 2873831 | NCBI WGS metagenome assembly SDGW01 (sample SAMN08132700, study PRJNA421101) | hypersaline lake metagenome | isolation source: celular fraction 0.22 microns magnesium sulfate-rich crust from ephemeral... | place: Spain: Penahueca Lagoon, Toledo | collected 2011-07
CCAAAGCCCCAGCCGCTCGCTTATAAATCGTTGCCTGCGGATCGACGGAGAACACCGCCAAAGCCCCAGTCGCGAGGACGGCGCACGCTCGCTGCGCTCCTCAGTCGTTCGCTCCGCTCACTCCTTGCGGTCCTTGCGTCACCTGCGCCGTCCTCGCGACTGCCCCTTTGAGTCCCACCCACTGCAACCGCACCGCAGCCTCACGCCTCCCCAGCCTCGTCGGTCGCCCTCGCTTCGCTCGGCGACCGACTCCCTCGCACGGGCTCCTCGCGCCCGGAGGGCGCTCGGAGGCGCGCGCCACCGCAATCTTACTTAAAAAACCTCCGCGGGATGTCGTGATTACTTATAAATACCTCCTACCGAAGGCTCTCAGTCGCCTCACTCGCCCCGCTCGCGGAGGGCCGCCAGCACCGTCTCCGTCCCGTCCATGTACGCCTCGTCGAGGACGACGTCGGCCGCCTCGCGCGCGGTCGCGTCGGCGTTGGCGACCGCGTACGACTCGCCGGCGACGGAGAACGTGGACGCGTCGTTCTCGCTGTCGCCGATCGCGACGAACGCCTCGGGGGCGAGTCCGAGCGCGTCGGCGACGCGTTCGAGCGCCTTCCCCTTGCTCACGGCGGGCGATTTGACGTGGTACGCGTAGCCGGTGTCGACGACCGCCACGTCGCCGTCGGCGGCCGCGGCGACCTCGCGGAGCAGGTCCTCGTCGGCGTCGAGCGACAGCGCCACCTCCGTCTCGCGCCACCGGTTCACCGTGTCGCCGTCGCCCCAGCCGACCTCCCCGCCCCGCTCGCGGAACGCCTCGACGACGGCCCGCGGCGCGGTCGGGTCGCCGAGGACCGCCGTCTCGCCGTCGGCGTACGCGATCCCGCCGTTCTCGGCGATCACGAGCTCGGGGCGGCCGAGGAAGTGCGCCAGCGCGACCGGGTAGGGGAACGCCTTCCCCGTCGCGAAGACGACCGGCGCGTCCCAGTCGGGCAACAGCTCGAAGACGCGGGGGTCGATCCGGCCGCTCGGCGTCGTCAGCGTCCCGTCGATGTCCAGCGCGAGGGGCGGGGCCATATCGGCGGTGAGGCGGCCGGGCGCAACTGTCTTGCGTTCGCGCTCGGCGTCACGTCCGTGCGGCGATTTAAAAAGGGAGGTCCGCGGTCGTCGACCGCGGCGGCTTGGTCAGGCGGGGCGGTTCAGGCCGGCCACGACGGCCGGTCGAACAGCTCCCGGAACACGAGCGTGGGGAAGCGCGGGACGAGCCGGCTCGGGGGGCGGCCCTTCCCGCCGCTCTGGCGGACCGTCACCCGGTCGAGCAGCCCCGCGTCCGCGAGCTCGTACAGCACCCGGCGCACGGTGGACGCCGAGAGGTCGACCGCGGGCCGCGAGGCGATCGTCTCCGTCGCCGCGCTCACCGATGCACGGTCGTCCTCCGGCAGGCTGACCAGCTCGTACAGGAGCCGGCGGCGGCTCTCGGAGAGCGCGAGCACGCGGCCCAGCGCCACTCCGGGCTTCGGCACTCCCTCGATCCCCGCGTCGAGGTCCGCCGACCGGATCGTCGAGGCGCCCTCCCGCTCCGCGCTGATCGCGGCGCCGGCTATCGCGGCGAGCGCGTCGTGGGCGTCACCCTCGGCCCACTCGCCGACCTCGCGGATCTGGTCGTGGCTGATCGCGTCGCGGCCGAGGCCGGTCGAACACCGGCTCGTCAGCAGCTCGACGAGGACGTGGCGCCGGTACGGTTCGAACGCCACGGCCGCGTCGGGCTCCCACTCGATCGCGTCGGGCGGGTCCCGACCGAGGCAGACGGGCGCGATGTGTCCGCTGACGTCGGTGAGCCAGTCGACGACGGTCGTCGCGTCCGGCGTCTCCGGCTCGTTGGTGTGGTCGACCGCGACGACCACGTCCGGACCGGTGCGGACGCTCTCCCGGAGCTCGTCGGCGAGCTCGTCGGTGCCGATCCCGTGTTCGGGGATCGGGTCGTCGCCGATCGCCGAGAGGATGGTGTGGTAGAGCCGGAACCGGGTCGAGCCGCGCCGCGCGTCGACGTAGACGAACCCCGGCAGCGTCGGTTCGACCGCGCGCGTCGAGGTCTGGATCGCCCGCCGCGGCCCGCTGTGCGCCGCGAGCCGGTCGAACAGCGCCGAGACGGCGGCCGACTTCCCGCTCCCCTTCGGGCCGTGCACGTAGGTGCTCGGCGGGAGCGACCCGGAGAACGCCGGGCTGAAGGCGTCGAGCAACCGCTCGAACGCCGGTCCCCGACCGATCGGGGACTCCACGTGGGCGACGGGGGAGACGGCGTCGAGGTCGACCAGAACGCCGGCCCCGGCGTCGTACCCCAACCGGCGCTCGATCCGGTCGTCGATGTTCACGGTCGCCCCTCCCGCGTGTCCGGATAAAACTGGCACGAACTACGCCGCCGCGACCGCCGCTTTCGGCGACCGGGCGGCCGCCCCTGTCGCCGACCGGGCGACCGCCGCGGTCCTACCAGTGATCGGGTTTGTACCGGTTTATCAGCAGCGTCGAGACGACGAACACGACGGCCGCGACGGCGCCGACGACCGCGCCGGCGACGACGCGCGCGCCGACCGGGCCCTCCGCCGTCACCGTCACGACGAGCGTGACGATCGCCGCGACGACGAGCATGTTGCGACCGTCCCGTCTCTCGAGCCCCAGCGTACCCACGTTCATACCGTCGCCTCACGTCGAACGACGTTAAATCCATCCCGACCGGCTCGGTCCGGGGTCGGTCGGACTCGCAGACGGAGGTGGCGGCGCTGTCGGCGACGACGCGGTTGACGCGTCCGCGGTCGGTGGCGGCGCGGTCGGCGACGGCGGAAATCGCCGCGCCGTCCACAATCTTAACCCGTCCGCCCGCCTCCCGCGGAGTATGTCCGAACCAGAGTTCGACGACTCGGTCGTCAAGGCCGACAAGCGGAGCAAGGCGGTCGCGCTGATCGTCGCGATCGCCGCGTTCCTCCTCGTCCGCGAGCTCGTCGTCGACGTCCAGTTCGCCTCGATCGTCGCGGCGAGCGCCGGCATCGGCGTCCGGCTGTACATCCCGTATCACGCGAGCGTCCGGGTTCCGGCGTCCGATCGGACGTCGCTCAGCGAACACCCGACGGCCGGCGCGTACCATCACGGCGCCGCCGGAATCGGGCTGGCCGTGCTGTCGGTCGTCGCCGCCGCCGCGTTCGTGTTCACTCAAGGCTTCGTTACCTCGGTTGGTGTCGGGATCATCGCTGGTGTCGTTTCGTACGTGGTTCTTTCCTCGGTGCTTCCGTCTGGATAAATTCGGAAGGCCGGGCTTAGGTGCCCGGAACCCAGATCGAACCGAGGACGCCGAGAATCGCCAGCACGGCGAGGATCGAGGACGTGATGAAGATCGCCGCGGCCGGCGGGTCCACGTGCGTGTCCCCGTGCGCGTAGAAGACGCGCTGGAACGCCTCGCCGATCACGGCGCCGAGCAGGCCGAACCCGGCCCCGGCGATCAGTCCGACCGTGCCGCTGAAGCCCGCGCCGGTGAACGCGGCCCAGGCGGTCGCGCCCGGAAGCGTCATGTGGTGGGTGACCGGGATCCGGTCCACGCCGAGGTTCAGGAACAGCAGCGTCGCCGCGCTGATACCGAACCCGAGGAACACGTTTCCGGTCTGGATCGCGGCGTAGGAGGCCGCCAGCCCGGAGGCCGCGCCGATCGCCGCGACGTGCGACCACTTGTACATGTTCGGCAGCCACGGCTCGACCGCGAGGCGGTCCTCGCTGGACTTGTCGCCGTCGCCGGGCACCTCACCGGGGTCGCGCATCTCCTCGCGCTCGAACGGCCCCATGTCGAAGTAGCCGCTCGCCTTGCTGCTGACGTTGCCGATCACGGAGTAGCCGAACACCGCTCGGTGGACCAGCGCGCTGGCGACGACGGTGAACGCGATCGGGTCCGTGGGGATCGCCAGGTTCCGGAGCGTCTGTTCGAGCACGATGCCGAAGATACCGAACGCCGCACCGACCGCGAGGATGTCCGGGCGACTCCCTAGCGCGAAGCCGATGTCTTTCGCGTTGTGGTAGTCGAAGCCGGACTCCATCGCGCCGTCCTTCGCCGCGTACGCCGCCGCCGCCGCACCGCCGGCGAAGGAGATGTGCGGCCCGAAGACGGGACCGAACCCGACGCCGACGCCGGCTCCCGAGGCCGCGTCGCCGCCGAACACGCCGGCGATGACGAGGAAGCCGGTGAAGATGAACGCCGGGAGCGCACCGAGCGCGGCGCCGAACGCCCCGCCGGCCGCCGCGCCGAGCCAGATGGTCGGGTCGAGCAGGATGTCGAGCACCGCGCCGATCGAACCGGCGTTCCACTGCGCGAGCACTCCGCCCGACTGCGCGAGCAGGTCGCCCGACGCCAGCAGCGCCGAAGCCTCGGCGCTCATTTACTCGTCCTCCTCGTCGTCCTGTGCCCAGTTGCGGGAGCGCTCGACCGCGTCGTCCCACCGGCTGTACAGCTTGTCGACCTCAGACTGGTCCTTCTCGGGGGAGAACTCGCGGTCCACCTGCCAGTTGTCGCGGAGCTCGTCGACGTTGTCCCAGTAGCCGACGGCGAGGCCGGCGGCGTACGCCGAGCCGAGGGCCGTGGTCTCGTCGACCTCCGGACGGGCGATGTCCGTCTGGATGATGTCCGACTGGAGCTGACAGAGGAAGTTGTTCTTGACCGCGCCGCCGTCGACGCGGAGGCTGGTCGTCTCGACGCCGGAGTCGGCCTCCATGGCCTCGGCGACGTCGCGGGTCTGGTAGGCGATCGATTCGAGCGTCGCCCGAACGATGTGCTCCTTGCTCGTGCCGCGGGTCATCCCGACGATGGTCCCGCGGGCGCGGCCGTCCCAGTGCGGGGCGCCGAGCCCCGTGAACGCCGGGACCATGTAGACGCCGTCGGTCGAGTCGACCGACCGGGCCAGCTCCGCGGTCTGGGCCGCGTTGTTGATCAGGTCGACGTCCTCGAGCCACTCGATGGCGGCGCCCGTGATGAAGATCGAGCCCTCCAGCGCGTACTGGACGGGTTCGCCGGACATCTGGAAGCCGATGGTCGTTAAGAGTCCGTGGTCGGACTTGACGGCCTCGTTGCCCGTGTTCATCAGGTAGAACGAGCCGGTGCCGTAGGTGTTCTTCGCGTCGCCCTCGTCGAAGCAGGTCTGGCCGAACAGCGCGGCCTGCTGGTCGCCGAGCGCGCCGGCGACCGGAATCTCCTCGCCGAGGAAGCCGTCGGCGTCCGTGTGGCCGTAGTACTCCTCGTCGGAGGAGGGTCGTACCTCGGGGACCATCTCCTCCGGGACGCCGAACTCGTCGAGTAGCTCGTCGTCCCACTCCATCTCCCGGATGTTGTACAGCATCGTCCGGGAGGCGTTGGTGACGTCCGTGATGTGGTTACCCGTCAGGTTGTAGATGAGCCACGAGTCGATCGTGCCCATGACGAGCTCGCCCTCGCGGGCGCGGTCGCGGAGGTCGCCCCCGCGGGAGCTCTGCATCTTGAGCGGCTCCGCGTTGTCGAGGATCCACTCGGTCTTGGTCGCGGAGAAGTAGGCGTCCCCAGATCTCGATCGGGTCGTGCTCGACCCAACCCGGGTTCGGGTAAATCTGTTCGTGCTGTTCGTAAGCGTTCGCGACGACCTGGCCCTCGTGGTCGAACACCATGAATCGGGTGCCGGTCGTCCCTTGGTCAATCGCACCGACGTACTGTGTCATGTTTTGGATCCCTCCTGTGGCGCTGGTCCGCACGCGGCGACGTCGACGACCCCACCCCAGGCGGTTCCCGAGGCGGACGCGTCCCGGCCGGACCGGGAGTCGACGCCGTGAGCGTCCCGGCCGGACCGGGAGTCGGCGCCGTGAGGTGCCCCGGCCCGAGAGACCGCGGCCGGCCCGCGCGCCGGCCGCGCGGCCTCGGTTCGGGGGGCGTCACCGTCGTCGCCGCGGTATATCTTCACGGAAGCTACCACGCCGTTCGTGAACATAATGTACTACCATAATAATCTAACTGTTAAAATCCGCTTTTGAGCGCGATTCAAAAAGGTAATATATAAACAAATCGCTGCTACCAACGCTTGCACCACTTGAACGTTCCTGATAGTTATGCGAGCCCGTGAGGAGGAGGTAAAGTAAAGTGGACGGCGTCCAAGCGGTTGGCTATGGACCAACAGGTGGACGTCGTGGTCGTCGGCGGCGGGTCGACCGGCTGCGGCGTCGTCAGGGACCTGGCGCGACGGGGGCTCGACGCGGTGCTCGTCGAGAAGGGGAACCTGACGCACGGCACGACGGGACGGATGCACGGGCTCCTCCACAGCGGGGGTCGGTACGCGGTCTCCGACCAGAAGAGCGCGAAGGAGTGTATCGAGGAGAACCGGGTGCTCCGCGACATCGCCGCCCACTGCGTCGAGGAGACCGGCGGGATGTTCGTCAAGCGCCCGGAGGACTCCGAGGAGTACTTCCAGGAGAAGCTGGAGGGGTGTCGGGCGTGCGACATCCCGGTCGAGGTGCTCGACGGCGAGGAGGCCCGCCGCCGCGAGCCGTACCTCGCGCGCGACGTCGAGAAAGCGATCGCGCTCCCGGACGGCGCGATCGATCCCTTCCGGCTCTGCGTCTCCAACGCCGCCGACGCCCGCGAGCACGGCGCCCGGATCGAGACGCACGCCCCGGTGACCGACGTGCTCGTCGAGGACGGCGAGGTCGTCGGCGTCGAGGTCGAACACGAGAGCGGCCCCGGAAAGCGGGTCCACCGCGAGCCCGGGACGACCGAGGAGATCCGCGCGCGCCACGTCGTCAACGCGACCGGCGCGTGGGCCGGCAACGTGGGCGAGATGGCCGGCGTCGACGTCGAGGTGCGCCCGTCGAAGGGCGTGATGACGGTGATGAACACCCGGCAGGTCGACACCGTCATCAACCGGTGCCGGCCGAAGGGCGACGCCGACATCGTCGTCCCGCACGAGACGGCCTGCATCCTCGGGACGACCGACGAGGAGGTCGACGACCCCGAGGACTACCCCGAGGAGGACTGGGAGGTCGACCTGATGATCGAGACGCTCTCGGAGCTCGTGCCCGCGCTGAAGGACGCCCGGACGCTGCGGTCGTTCTGGGGCGTCCGCCCCCTCTACGAGCCCCCGGGGACCGGCACCGAGGACCCGACGGACATCACGCGCGACTACTTCCTGCTCGACCACGGCGAGCGCGACGACCTGCCCGGGATGACGACCATCGTCGGCGGGAAGCTCACCACCTACCGGATGATGGCCGAGTCCATTAGCGACCACGTCTGCGACACCCTCGGCCACGAGGCGACCTGCGACACCGCCGAGGCCCCGCTGCCCGGCTCGGAGAGCGACGCCCGCATGGAGGAGCTCATGGACGAGTTCGGGCTCCGCTCCCCGGTGGCCCGCCGCTCCGGTCAACGGCTCGGGTCGCGCGCGGACGACGTGCTCGGGGAGTACGACCCGAACCCGGTCGTCTGCGAGTGCGAGGGCGTCACGCGCGCCGAGGTGCAGGACGCGATCGACGACGCCGGCAGCGACCTCAACGCGGTCCGGCTCCGCACCCGCGCCTCGATGGGCAACTGTCAGGGCGGCTTCTGCACCCACCGCATCGCCGCTGAGCTGGCGCAGGAGTACCCGGAGTCCGTCGTCCGCGACGCCGAGGACGAGCTGTACCAGGAGCGCTGGAAGGGCCAGCGCCACGCGCTGTGGGGGCGACAGCTCTCGCAGGCGATGCTGAACCACCTGCTGCACGCCACGACGATGAACCGCGACGGCGACCCGGCGAACCTCGATAGCGAGGTCGACTTCGGCGCCTTCGACGCCGGCTCGCCGGGCGGCCCGGCCGGCGCGAGCGAGGGCGGCGAATCGGGAACGGCGGCGGCCGACGGGGGTCGCGCAACGGACGACGCGACGACCGACGGGGGTCGCGCAGCGGACGACGCGACGACCGACGGGGGTCGCTGATGGCGATCGACAGCGACGTCCTCGTCGTCGGCGGCGGGCTCGCGGCGATCACGGCGGCGATATCGGCCTCGCGCGAGGGCGCCGACGTGCGCCTCGTCTCCCACAAGTCGAGCACGCTCCGGCAGGCCTCCGGACTGATCGACGCGCTCGGTTACGTCCCGGCGACCGAGCCCGCGCAGCCGCTCCGCGAGGGGCCGCCGACCGCGGGCCGCGAGCTCGACCGCGACGAGTGGCCCGACCCGGAGGGCCCGCTCGCCGACCCCTTCGAGGGGATCGACCGGCTCCCCGAGAGCCACCCCTACCGGGTCGTCGGCGCCGACGCGCTCCGAGAGGGACTCGACCTGTTCGACGAGCTCGCCGGCGACGCGTACCGCGGGGGCCACACCGACCGCAACGCCTTGGTGCCCACGTTCGGCGGGAGCGTGAAGCCGACCGCGCGGTACCCGGCCGCCGCGGAGGCGGGAATCGCCAGCGACGACCGACCGGCGCTTATCGTCGGCTTCCGGTCGCTGACCGAGTACGACGCGCGGACGTTCGCGGGCCGGCTGGAGGCCGCCGGCGTCCCCTTCGACGTCGCCGGCGCGGAGGTCGAGTTCGCGGAGGCGTTCCGGGCCGACACGAAGGTCACCCGGCTCGCGAAGGCGCTCGACCACGACGAGGAGATCGACGGGGTCCCCGCGCGCGAGGCGCTGGCGAAGGCCGTCGCCCCGCACCTCCACGACGTCGTCGACGCGGACGGCGGCGTGGACCGCGTCGAGCGCGTCGGCTTCCCGGCGTTCCTCGGCGACGACCGGGGCGACGAGGTCCGCGCGGAGCTGGCCGACCGGCTCGGCGCCGACGTGTTCGAGATCCCGATGGGGCCGCCGAGCCTCCCCGGACTCCGGTTAGAGGACCGGCTCTACGACGCGCTCGACGCCGAGGGCGTCCGGTTCGAGACCGGCAACCCCGTCGTCGGGATCGAGACCGAGGCGGACGGGCGGGTCGAGACGGTCGCGGTCGACCGGAAGGGTCGTGAGACGCCGTACGGCGCCGACGCCTTCGTGCTCGCGACCGGCGGGCTCGTCGGCAAGGGGCTCGACTCGGACCGAGAGGGCGTCCGCGAGCCCGTCTTCGACTTACACGTCGAGCAGCCGGACGACCGCTACGAGTGGTTCGTCGACGACGCGTTCGGCGACCAGCCGTACGCGCGGTTCGGCGTGCGCCCCGACGAGCGCGGGCGACCCCTCGACGGGGACGGGGAGGCGCAGTACGCGAACGTCTTCGCGGCCGGCGGCGTCGTCGGCGGCGCGGACGTGGCGCGAGAGAAGTCCGCGAGCGGGGTGTCGCTCGCGACCGGTCTGGTGGCCGGGCGGCAGGCGGCGACGGAGGCGACCCAATGACACGAGACACAGACGACCACGGCGACTCGGGGACGGCGAACGGGACGGACGGAGAGCGCGACGGGGGCGAACCGCGGGCCAGCCCGGGCGTCCCGGCGGCCGGCCGCGACGAGCGGCCCTCCGTCTTCGTCCCTCAGGACGACGAGCCGGAGCGGGCGGTCGCCACCGACGGCGGCGCCGAGCGCGACGCGGCCACCGATGGTGGGCGCGCAGCGGACGACGCGGCCACCGACGGTGGGCGCGCAGCGGACGACGCGGCCACCGACGGCGGCGTCGAGAGCGCGACCGGCGGCTCCGAGTCGGCGGAGCTCGATCCGGACGCGTACGACCCGGTCGACGTGTTCCCCGGCGGCGACCTCGACCTCCGCGAGGGGGCCGACTCCTGTTATAAATGCACCAGCTGTGACACCTCCTGTCCGGTCGCCGAGGTCGACGAGGAGTTCCCGGGACCGAAGTTCCAGGGCCCGGAGCAGTGGCGGCTCAAGCGGAAGGAGGACCACGACATCGACGAGTCGATCACCTCCTGTTCGAACTGCATGCGCTGTGACGACGCCTGCCCCTCCTCGGTGCCGCTCTCGCAGATGCACAACGAGGCGCGCGGCCAGTTCGTCGAAGAGCAGATGGAGAAGCTGTCGGTGGAGTACGTTCGGAACCGGATCTTAGCGAACTACCGCACCTCCGCGCGGCTGGCGAGCGTCTTCCCGCGGACCTCCTCGTTCGTGATGAACTTCGGGCCGGTCCGCTGGGCGATGGAGAAGACGCTCGGTATCCCGAAGGAGCGCGACTTCCCCGAGTTCGCCACGGAGACGTTCCGCGAGTGGTGGGAGGCCCGCGGCGGCGCGCAGGTGGAGAACCCGGACAAGCGCGTGGCGTACTTCCACGGCTGTTACTCCAACTACAACACGCCGGAGGTCGGCAAGGCGATGGTCCGGGTGTACGAGCACTTCGGCTACGAGGTGATGGTGCCGCCGCAGAAGTGCTCCGGCACCCCGATGTTCGCGAACGGGATGCTGAAGGACGCGCGCCGGCACGCGGAGACGAACGTCGAGAGCCTGATCGAGGCCATCGGCGAGGGCGCCGACGTGATCGCCTCCTGTACCTCCTGTTCGCTGTCGCTCCGGCAGGAGTACCCCGAGCTGTTCGACATCCACGGGATCGAGGACGTCTCCGAGCACACCTACGAGGCGTTAGAGTACCTCCGGATCAACGAGGACTTAGAGAACGAGCTCGCGGGGACGAAGCTCGCGGGCGAACAGTCGTTCGCGTACCACGCGCCGTGTCACGCCCGCAATCAGGGGCTCTCCCGCCAGGCCGTCGAGACGTTCCGCGACGTCGACGGCGTGACGATGGAGGACGTCGGCGACTCCTGTTCCGGCATCTCGGGTACCTACGGCTGGAAGGAGGAGAAGTACGAGAAGTCGATGAAGATCGGCGAGGAGATGTTCGAGCACATGGAGGACGCCGAGGGCGACGTGGGGATGACGGAGTGTCCCACCTGCGCCATGCAGATGGAACACGGCACCGGCTACGAGATCAAACACCCGCTCCAGCTGCTCGAAGAGACCGTCAGCGCCTGAGCGGTCGCCCCCGGTCTTCCACTTTTCCGACCGCCCGGCGACCCGTCGGCGCGGCCTCGACGCGCAGCTGGTTCGTCGTGTACCGACCGCCAGAGGGGCCTCGCTCGGTCGCCGACGAGGCCGGCACCGACCTCAGGCGCGGTATCGAGGGGGGGCGTCGGGCTCCTCGCCGTGGAGGCGGAGCCGCGGGTGTGGCGCGGCACGTGGACGTTCGACGAGACGCGCGTTCGCGAGCTGAACCGGTACATCGAACGCAACCTGTAGCGACGCGTTGACATCCGCCCCGCGCTGAAGCGCGAGGCGTTCTCCTCGATTCTCCGTAACCGAAATCCGTCGCGGTCGTCCGTCGGCGGAATCGTATTTACTCCTCTCGAGTCGAATCCAACCCGTGAGTTCATATTCTCCGAGCGGTGACGGGGGACCATGTTTACGGAGCGGTCCGACCTCGTCGGCGACGACGACCCGATGCGCGGGTACGGCGTCGCGGTGACGCCGGGACTGGACGGGCCGCTCGTCTTCGTCGCCGGCTACGGCGAACCGAACCGGCTGTACGCCCGCGACGGCGACAGCTTCGTCGACACGGCCTGCGGCATCGTCGCCGACGGGACCCGCCACGGGATGGGCGTCTGCGCGGCCGACCTCGACGCCGACGGCTGCGAGGAGGTGTACGTCCACAACTGCACCAAGGGCGTCGACGGCGGCGGCGACCCCGATCTCCTCTTGAGCCGGCTCGAGTCGGACGCGTACCGCTGGACCGACGTGTTCGCGCTCGACGTGAACGCCGACCGCCTCGACGTGCGCGCCGGCCGGTCCGTCGCCGCGCTCGACCGGCTGGGGACCGGCCGGTACGGGGTCGCCGTTTCCGGCTACGCCGCGCCCCTCGCGTTCTACGAGCTCGGCGACGACGGCGAGATCACCGACATGGCCGACGCCGTCGGGCTGGAGGTCGACGGGGGCTGTCGGTCCCTGCTCGCGGTCCCGCACTGCTCCGGGGAGGGGGACCTGTTCGCGGGCGTCGAGCGCGGCCCGAACCGGTTGTTCCGGAACGAGCGCGGCCACTACGACCCGACCGGCGGCGGCGCGCTGGCGGACCCCGCCGGCGACACCCGCGGCGCCGCCCTCGTCGACGAGGGCGGGACGTTCGCGTTCGCGGTCGGCAACGAGAACGGCCCGAACCGCCTCCTCCGCCACGACTCGGCCGGCGGGTTCAGGGACGTCGCGCCGCCGCCTCTCCGGGAGCCCGACCGCGTCCGGACCGTCGTCGCGGCCGACTTCGACAACGACGGCCGCGAGGAGCTGTTTTACAACGTCTCGGGCGAACCGAACCGGCTCTACGAGCGAGTCGGCGGGGACGGGTCGGACGCCGGCGACGACGGTTCCCGCTGGCGGCCCGTCGACCCGGGAGCCGCCGCCGAGCCGGACGGCTTCGGCACGGGCGCGGTGGCGGCCGACATCGACGGAGACGGCGCCTTGGAGCTCCTCGTCGTCCACGGCGAGGTCGCAGCGCAGCCGATCGCGACCTACGACGTCCCGGGCGCCGCCGCCGCCGGCTGGCTCCGGATCCGCCCGACGACGCGGCACGGCGCGCCCGCTCGCGGCGCCGTCGTCAGGCTGGAGACGGAGACCGGGATCCAGCGTCGCACCGTCGACGCCGGCGGCGGCTGCCTCTGTCAGACGGAGCCGGTCGCGCACTTCGGGCTCGGGGGCGCGACGCCGCGCCGGGTCGTCGTCCGGTGGCCCGACGGCCGCGAGCGGATCCTCCCCGACCCCACGCCGGACGCGGAGCTCGCGGTCGAACACCCGTCGCAGCACGGGTCGGCACCGAGCGGGGGTCGCCGGCTCCGCGGCGACGGGTCGGTCGGGCGGTAGCGCGGCCGATCCCCCGGTCGGAGCCGATCGCCCGGCCAGAACTGCCGCCCTTCGCGGGTTCAAGTGTCCGGGGACGCACGGACGGGTATGGTAGACCCGACTTCCGACCTCGAGGAGGACGTCGACGAGGAGTCCGCGCCGCGCTGCGCGACCTGTGGGGGGCCGGCGCTGGGCGTCAGTCGTCGAACCGTCACGTGGGTCGACGGCGACGACGTCGAGCATCGGCACTTCTGCTCGCAGGCCTGTCGCGACGACTGGGAGGACGAGCGACCCCGGGCGAACGCCTGACTCGGGAGGCGGCGGCCCGCGGCGCTCGCCGGACCGGTGACGCGCGCCCCCGCGGGAGGCTTTTTCAGTACGGGGGTGGTATTTCCGTGTATGATATCGCTCGACGAGGCCGTGACGGCCCGACTTGAGTCGCACGGCGAACGGTTCGAGGTACTGATCGACCCGGACGCGGCGCTCGCGATGAAACGCGGGGAGTTCGACGGGGAGTTGGAGGACGTGATCGCCGCCGAGGACGTGTTCGAGAACGCCTCGCGGGGCGACCGCCCGACCGAGGAGGACTTAGAGACCGTCTTCGG
>SDGW01000766.1_pt1 | contig 13356 bp, 18 predicted proteins | sample 2873831 | NCBI WGS metagenome assembly SDGW01 (sample SAMN08132700, study PRJNA421101) | hypersaline lake metagenome | isolation source: celular fraction 0.22 microns magnesium sulfate-rich crust from ephemeral... | place: Spain: Penahueca Lagoon, Toledo | collected 2011-07
ATAGACCAGTTGTCCGGGCTGACACGGTCTTCTCTCTGTTCCACGAACAGTGCATCTGCATCATCGTCTAAATGCGAGTCGAGAAGCTCTCGATCCGCAGTTGAAATATGGAACTCTCCCTGGAATACAGCCTTCATCAAGTGCTCCGAACGGTTGTCCCGGTTTACTGTTCGTCGGCGTAGGGACGATCCCACGGCTCTACACTTTGCACATTTGAGCCGTTCAGGGTTCTCCTTCCGTCAACGAAGTCTTTGCTGAAATCCCCGCTTATCACATCATCGGGGTCGGGGCCGCCGTCACCGGTCAGAGTTAACGCGAACTCGCCATCGTAGGACTCGAGTTCTCCTGCGATTTCGTCGCCATTCACTATAGTCACCAGTACTCTTTCTCCAACCAGATCTTCCAGTTCGCTGCTATTCACCATACAAAGGAAGTGAAGTCGATAACTGGAAAGTTTTCTGGATGAACAACTGGAGTAATCGTAAATACGGGACGATGCACCATTCATCCAGTTATGGATTCTGAGGAGCGTTTTGAACGGGCTTGCCGGTTGATGAACAAGGTGCTGGAGCAGCAGGGAGACGACCCGGTTGAACTCAGTTTAGACGAGAGTGAAGCGGAGGAACTGGTGTCGGCTTTGGAGTATTACCGGGAAACCGTGGATCCGAGTTCCGGTGATGTCCTGATCCGGACGGAGTACATTTGTCCGGGATGCGGCAGCACGGAGAGGTTTCGAGCTCAGGACGGCCAGGTCTCCAAGGAGGCAGAGCACAGGGAGGTGGGCGTTGAAGTAGCCAAGGTAGACGGGGTTGCTCAGTGCAGCAGCTGCAAGATGCAGATCGATTTGACCCAGTTCAAAGCAGTCAAATTTGATGGTTTCGACGAGGATGCCTGGGAGCAGTTGTACAGGGAGGAGTACCGGGGAAGAGAAGAAGTGGAGAAGCTGCAGTAGTCGTATATACCGGTAGACAGTTCTGCCAGGTATGGAATTGGAGGAGCAACTGGAGTTGGTTAAGGACTTGGAGTCCCGGGTGCTTCGTAAGCGTCGTCACGAACCGTTTGAACTGGAGGTTCGAAATGAAGACGAGGCAGTTCTGCTTAAAGGTATTCTGAATAAGACGAAGGTGGAGCTGTTCCAGGAGATGAGTGATGAGTTGGAGAGACACATCATCGAATGCCCGGAGTGCTTTAGGAGTGAAACCGCACCCGTCCATGAGAAAATGTACGAACTGTATGATACCGGGGACGGAGTCGAGGAGAATGTGTTCAAGGGGGAGATCGAGTTCAAGTGCAGGACCTGTATGAAGACGGTGAGAGGTAAGTCAGTGGTTGCTCTTCGTGACCGACTCGACGAGTACGAATCCGGTGTCAGGGACTATGTTTTGGAGGTCAGAGAAGCGTTACCTGAGCCAGGTTTTGTCGAGGATTTAACCGAGGAACAGGTTCAAGAATACATACAATTAGATGACCAGTATGAGAAGCTGTTTCCCTCCGGTGTTGACAGCTTGGAAGCGTGGTACAGCCAGTTCGAACAAGTGGAAGAAGGGGGAAAGGTATGACTGAGGACTTGGAATCACATACGGTGCAGTGCCCGGGATGCGGGACGGAGCACACGGTCAGTGTTGACGATACGATGTACGAAGCTTTCAGCAACATTCAGGGCATCGAGGATAACATCCTGGAGGGTACGGCCAAGTTTCACTGCTGGGACTGTATGCAGCTGGTTGAAGCGGATACCCGGATTGCTCTTGTCGACTTTATCGATGCATCCAAGCAAGAGATCAGAGAAGTCATCGAGCAGCAGAGGGAAGAGTTGGAGCCGCCTCGCTTTGTCCGGGAGTTGACTGAGGAGGACCGGGAAATGGCGGAGAACGAAGACGGATCGCTCTTCTCGTCAATGGACCGGAGTTACTCCGAATAGGCGTGCCGAAAATATATAAACAAAAATACACTATTCTTGGATGAGGAAGCGCCTCTGTAGCTCAAAAGCGTAGAGCGCACAGTCCAGCTTATTGTCGGGTGCCGGAAGCGGAGCCGGACTCCTGGATTAAAAGCCAGATGAAACGGCCAACAAGCGAGAAGGCTGGTAGACCTCTAAGCGTATGCTGTGGAGCGGTTTGTAGCCGCACTGTTCTGGGTTCAAGTCCCAGCAGGGGCTTGAGACCGGATATGGCCAACTTTGGCACCAGTAACGCCGAATCCGAAAAGGGGAGGCATATCCCGAGTGCGAACAAGCTTGGTAAGCCGCTGTGGGCCTAAGTCCGGTCTCTTGCCTCAGTAGCTCAATTGGTTGAGAGCGGTGAGTAGGCAGTCATACCGTTTGAAAGCTAAGTTGCAGGTTCGAGCCCTGTCTGAGGCGTTCGGCCGTGGTAGCTCAGTTTGGTAGGAAGCGGCCTCTTGCATGGGGTGTACATTTGTATGTAGCCCAACGCAGAGGTGAAACCCGGGAAAACGCAGGTTCGAATCCTGTCCACGGTCCTTCCAGAAGGTGAATACCCGATTTCACACCACGAACACAGACTTCGACCAAAATTTGACGATGAGGTGCAGCTGCAGTGACGGACGACCTCTACGAGTTGAACAAGAAATTCATCGAGGACCAACAGACCCGAGATACCTGTGGCATGAAAGGTTGCCACGCTCCGAAGAACAAGGAAATCTCTACTGAGGCTGGGATACCTATCGCTGTTTGTGTCTACCACGAACTGGTTGGACTACCTAAGGATCTACGGGAGGAGAGAGCTCAGAAGTTCTACAATCGAAGCTTTGAGGAAATTAAGGAGGACTGGGAAGAGTACAACCAAGCCATCGAAGGTGAGAACTTGGAGTGAAGGATTTGCTGTTTCAGATGTCGGAGGACTGGGTGAAGCAGCATCTCCAGGGGAAGTACGAAGGCCGTTTTGTCCGGCTACCCGTCAACAATCATCCCGAATTAACCGGGGAAGGCCAGAAGGTCCTGTTCAGCGACGGCAGCCGTGTAATCGGAGAAGCCGAATTGAAAGAGGTCAGCGACGACGAGATCCGTTTCAAACCCTTGACCGGGGTGAACCGTCCGCATCCAAAGCAGCCGCAGGAGAACGGTTTCAAGTATGTAGACGCAGATGACTGCGGTCAATACGAGATCCAGTTCATGGGCATGGTCCACGAGTACGAGACATTCAAAGACCTGGTACGCGGCATCCTGAAGAAGAGACCGCAGACCCGGAACAACATCGAGCAGCTGCAGCACGCGGTATGGGCTGAAGCTCAAGACTTGGATTTGAACAAGTGGAGTGACTACAGCGACAGGATTGATCCGTCAACGGTCAGGACTCAGGTCGAGGAGTTGCAGGTGGGGAAGTGTTTCTGTCCACCGACCGATCCGGAGGAATTGGTGAACCGGTTCAAGTCATATTCTAAATCCGGTCGGATGTACCACGGTCTCCAGGAATATGTAGAAGACGCCGCTGATTTCTACCGGGAACAGGGCAGCCCAAGCACAGCAGAAACCTTGTCGAACGAGGTGGAGTTACCGGAACATCAGAAACCTGTAGAGCAGAGGCACGAACTAATCAAAGAGAAGGTGCAAGAGGCGGAGACCTGACGATGTTATCCGAGGATGAGGAAGAGTTCATAGATCTTGTCTTGGAGGCGGGCGACAAAGCCCTGGAACAGGATACTTTCGAGTTCATGATCGAGGAAGGGATTGCTGCAGATACCTTCGTGGACGGTTATTACGACTTTACTATGGGCGAGGTCTTGGAAAGCCTGGAGGAGAAGGATTTGGCGTACACCGAGTACCAGGAGGAGACAATCCACTACAACGGTAGAGCGATTCGAGGCGGGGAAGTCCAGCCAATCAGGTGGGAGGATACTGGGTTCAAAAAAGTGGATCGCCAGTATATCTACTTCACAGAAGAACTGGAAGACCTGTACCAGGGATAGACCGCATTTTCCTTGGTCGATGACTACAGCATAGGTTCGTAGTCGGGGAACACCTGCTCGGCTTTCTGATTGACGGCGTGCGGAGGTTTCACAGGTTTGTTATCGTGGGATACATAGTACCGTTCTTCATCCAGCTTCTGGATGTGATAGCTGTCTCCGTCCGATGTTTCGACCATAACACGAACCTCTTGTTCTTCGACGGTGTCTGTGGTTCCTGGGTTGAGGTGGTGGTCGAAGTCTGCCCGGTCAAAGTACGGTTTCATCGTTGCCTGAACATCGTCCGGGAAGACATGTGCGCCGCTTACGAGCGTGTATCGCCTACCGACGGCATTCCGGTCGCCGGTTTCTTGGATAATAATCGGGCTTTTGTAGTCGTCCTTAGTTTTCTGCAGCTCGTATCCCAGATTGTCGTCGTCCTCGATTTCTGAAGGAGCGGTCTTGACGAATACTGATTTGATGGTGGCACCGGTCATCTCTGAGTCACTTTGGCGAGAGTTTCAGAATCTTCGGATATCAAGCTTTGCACCGGATTTGCTTGCCACCAGTGTGCAGGTTAGACTTATTTGTTGTGTGGAACGAGAGAGTTCTATGGTGGATTTGAGTTCCGCTCCGGTTCTTGGTTTTCTGGGCGGGATCTTCGGCGGTACAGTTGCTCAGGGATGGGCGTTTCTTCGTCGACGGAAGCGTGACTTGGATCGGCTTCGGTCAGTGTTGAAGGAGACAAGGGAACTTTCGGAGACGGATTTGAAATCAGCGGATAGCGGTCATTCAGAGATAACTGATGATGATATCTTGTTGCTGCAGGACGAGTTGAAACAGGCCCGTCTTCAAGCATCGTATCTACTTGGTGAAGATCAGAGAGAGCGGATTGATAAGGTGCAGAAGCAGTTCTCACTTATTTCTCATTCGGGAGGTGAAATCAGTACCAGTCAGAACAACAGCCAGTTAGCAGACAAGTTCACGGAGAAGTCAGATGAGGCGTTAGATTCTCTGAAGTGGGGAGCGGTCAAAATCTGGCAGTAATCATAAAAACGCTGCTACGCAAGATTTCTCCGTGATGATTCTACAAGATAGCGCTCCGATTGGAGGTGGCCGATAAAATGCCGAGGCACGACGATCCCGTGGTTGACACGGTGCAGAACATCGACGGGTTTCTAACAGCTTACCAAATCGACGAGGAAGACGCCGATATCGAGTTCGACGCAGTCTACGAGGAAACAACTGGTTCACTGAGCCAGATGTCGGAGCATCAGTGGAGGGTCAGCTACGAGCTGGACAGCGATTCTCTGGAGGAACCGGTTGGTGATGAGTGGGAGGCTTTCACCGATGCAGGCGAGGATTTCGCCCGTAACACCTATCGGTCAATCATTGATGCGGTCGAGGATGAGTTCCCGGATATGGATGTGGAGTACACTTCGGTTGAGGAAGCCGTTGAGTCGTACCGGGAACTGGAAGAGTAGAATGCCGGTGTACACCGAGTCAGATCAGGGAAAGCAGCGGGATAGGAACGAGGACTTTGTCCGGAGCTTCGAGGTCGACGGGGTTCAGGTCTTGGTGGTTGCTGACGGTCTCGGCGGTCACAGTGCAGGTCATATCGCCAGCGAAGTTGCAGTTACACAGTTCTCTGAGTGTTTCCAGGAAAAGTACTCCGGCGAGATAAGTGGGGAAGCTGTAGAGCAGTGTTTTGAAAGTGCTGAAAGCGCTGTTCACCGGCGAATCGAGGAGAACTCCGAGTTTGAGGGGATGGGATGTACCCTGGTTACAGCTGTCGTCAAGGATGGGAAGGCAGTGTTGGGGAATGCTGGTGACAGCCGGGCATACTTGATCCGTGACAGTGAGATACAGCAGATTTCTGAAGACCATACCGAGGTTCAGTTTCACGGGATGGCTGGCCGCCGGAGGAAGTCAACCTACCTGTACAATGTGATCGGCGGCGGTGATGAAGGCGTTCAGGTCGATATCTTTGAACAGGATCTGTCCCAGGGCGATGTATTGTTGCTGTGTACTGACGGCTTGACGGATGAGCTGGGGGATAGCAGGATTCAGAGAGTGGTGTCCAAGTCGGATTCGGTCAGTGATGCAGGCAGAACCCTTGTCGAGTATGCGAACAAGAGCGGTGGCAGCGACAACATCACAGTCGCACTGTATTCTCCGGTTTGACCGTGGATTAGATATAAAAGTAGTTGCTGTACCTTATTATGTATGCGGATTGATACACAGCTTTCTGAAGAAACATCTGAAGATATCCAAGATCTAGCCGACGAGAAAGGTTGGCAGAAACCAAAAGCCTACACAGAACTCATCAACACCGGACTCAGGACTCAGAACCGAAGAGAGACGATCAAGCAGTACATTGTTGACTTCTTCGAGGAGGAAAAGCCTCGGCACGAGGAACGGTTCGAGGCGCTCAAAGACGAGTACGGCATCGAGGAAGTAGAATGGGAAGACCACCAGATGAATGTGATCTACAAGGGAGACGAGTACAGTTTCCCCGGAGATCCCAGCGATCTCGCTTTGATCAACGGTGACAGCTACCAGAAGACCGTTTGCCCAGAATGCGGATCAGAGGAACTCGATTTAGACTTTGAAACTGACGATGGAATACCGGTTCATTACAACTGTCGAGAGTGCAGTACCGAGTTCGAGAAACCCGAGAGAGAGTTCCGGGTGCCAAAGGAAGATATTGATCATGTCAAGGAGTTCGCCTGGAAACGGCACCAGCTGTTCGGCTATGTTGAAGGCAAACTGAAGGAGATCCTTGACTCCACGATGACCAGTCACGGTAGAGGTCGTGGAGAATGGCTTCACACTAACACCTACAGGTACGACAACGGGTTCCAGTCAGTCACAGTACCGTTTTGGTGTACGGACAAGGAGCGTATCCGTTTCAACATCGACAGCGGAGTCTCCAGTCTTGAGAGTATCCTGAATCCGATGTCTCGAAAGGCAAAGATGAATCTGGCAGATGACTATCTGCAGCTGGTAAGTGAGGTAGAGGCGGTCAACGCTGATGCAGACAAGGTGGAACCAATTTACATCGATATGCGAGGTTCCAAACCCGAGATCATAGAGGTTCAAGGTCTAAGCTACGAAGACACCCATCTACCTTACCGAACTGTAGGTTACGAACTGGAGAAGGTACAGCCAGAGGAAGATGATCTGACGACTGAATTTGAAGGACTTGAGGGAGACAATGCTGTCCAGATCACAGCGAAGCCCAATGTCGACGAGATTACCTGGATCAGAGTGGTGAACGACAAGCGGATTGAGTTGCCGCAAGAGTACGAGATCGAGACAGACGACTACTACTTAGCAATCTCCACAGAATCCCTGAATCCTATCCATCTGATTAACCGAGAGACACAGGAGCCGTACTGCGGTGAGGAACTGGAAGAAGTTACAACCGATAATGACCGGTTGAACGGTGATGAGCCAGTTGTCAGGAACGGGATCTGCAACGGTTGTCTTGACGAGTACGAAAATTTCTCAGATCAAGAATCTGGAGGTGAGAATCACGGATAGAGGAGCTGGATACAGATCTCTACGAACAGCTTGAGGAAATGCAGAGAGAGGACAAGCAGCGGTACGGAGCCCTGGACAAGTACTTTTCAGAGACCAAGGAAGCACTGAAGCGGTGCGACCGGTCGTACCCGTCCAGCAGCCAGATATACAGCTACCTGGATGAAGATACCCGAGAAGAAGTCCCGGCCACGACCTTCGGCTGGGCAGTATCCGCACTAAACGATTTAGGCGCATTCGAACTCTGGAACGACGATGTCCACGACACCAACAGGTACGATCTCACCACCTTGGACGAAGACTACTTAGACTCAATTGAGGAAATCCTCGACCAGGAGTTATCGTAAAAACACGGAGGCACACGCCTCTCAGAAGATGATACTATGACGGAAGGTATAGAAGACGAAATACAGCAGACGGAGCAGAGTATAGAAGCATTTCAAAATCAGCTGGAATCCCTCAAGAAAAGCTTGGCAGCCCTTGATGAAACAGAGGAGGAGCAAGAGTCGTCGGACTCAGGTCAACCTGGTCAACGGGTGATGTTCTTCCCAAGTCGCCGGGAAATCGTCGTTGACGAACCGGAAGGAGAGACACGAGGTATATTATCGAAATCGGGTCACCTCGTCGATTCTACCGGCAACTCTTATATGTACAAGGTATCACCGGAAGACATCTGGAATGCTCCTTACAACCGCTTCTCTGATCTACGAGATGACCTCAGAGATGTTGTCGGAGATGAGTGGGACGGCGGTTTCGAGAGCAGGATAGAAGACGACTGGAACCGGGCACACCAGTTCAGATTACAGACCAGATCCAACGACTCCGGTAAACCGTTCTCTGTACTGGTCGCTGAAGACAAAGATATCTTCGAGAATGTAGCTAAACGGAAACTTGAGTACGGCGATCACTACACCGAGTTCCTTTCTGATACCGTGATGCGGATCAAGCGAGGTGCCGAAGCCGATGTTAAAGAAGTACTCTACGACGAAGGGTACCCAGTCATCGATGAACGCGATATCGAATCCGGGGAGAAACTGGATATACAGCTTGTCGAGGATATCGAACTGAGAGATTATCAAGAGAACTGGATTGAGCATTTCGCAGAGAGAAGGGCGGGTGTCTTCGTTGGACCATCCGGATCTGGGAAGACCGTTGCTGCCATCGGTGCGATGGAGGAAATCGGTGGGGAAACATTGATTTTGGTTCCTTCCAGGGAACTGGTTCAGCAGTGGGAAGACGAACTCTTGGAAAAAACCAGTCTATCAGAGTGGCAGGTCGGCCAGTATCATGGAGATCGTAAAGAGGTGAAGCCGGTGACGATTGCGACATACACGATTGCAGCGATGAGCCGTCACAGAGAACTTTTCAACGAAAGAGAGTGGGGATTGATCATAGCCGATGAATGCCATCATGCTGTTTCCAATACTTGGAGACGATTCCGACAAATTCAGTCCACAGCACGACTCGGATTGTCAGCTACACCGGTACGAGAATCTGGGGACGCCAAAGAGATCTACACCTTGATCGGGCCGCCGGTCGGCACGGACTGGGGTGAACTCTTCAGCGAGGGCTGGGTTGCCAAGCCAGATGTCGATGTAGTGATGCTGCCTTGGGATTCAGACAATGCTCGCAAGCGCTACCAGCGTGCTGAAGGCTCTTCGAAGATGATTGAGGCCGCCAGGAACCCGAAGAAGCAGGAAGCGATTCAGGAGCTTCTGAACCAGCATACAGACGAGAAGGCGTTGATCTTCGTGGACTGGATAAAACAGGGCAAAGAACTCGCTCAAGAACTAGATCTGCCGTTTGTCTACGGTGAGACCAGCCACAAGAAGAGGGAAGAGATCTACGAAAAGTTCCGAAACGGAGAGATTCAGTCACTTATTATTTCGCGTGTCGGAGATGAAGGAATTGATCTTCCTGATGCAGAGGTAGCGATCTTGGCGTCGACGATGGGTTCCAGTCGTTCCCAGACCGGTCAGCGTGCCGGGCGTACGATGCGACCGCTTGGAGATTCCCAGGTGTATATTCTCCTGACCAAGGGCTCGGGAGAAGAAGAATGGGGTCGTGAAAGTACTCAGTACCTCGCTGAGAAAGGGATTGATATCACCCGGAACAGCTTGGAAGAACTACGAGGGGAAGATTCAGATACTGTAGGACGACTCGCATCATACAGCACGCAGTAGCTATGATTTAGACGACGGTCAATGCAGGCTTCGCACTAATCGTAAATACGCGGCTTGAGATTGTCGGGGTAGAGTCATGGCTGATAGTTTCGAGGATTTGGATCCGGAGGTTCAGGAGTATATCGACCAGCTGCACGACCGGGTGCAGTTCCTGGAAGAGGAATTGAAGGAGTCAGAGAAAACCGTCTTGGAACTGAGCCAGGAACAAGGTCGGACGCCGTCGAACTCCGGTGACTACAGCCGTGAAGAAATCCGGCAGTTCTACCGAGAAAATACTGTAGCTGAGGTGTTAGAGATCTTCAGGCGGCACGGAAAAGATCTTGAAGAACTGAAAGAGAAAGTAGACCGCCTGGATATCGACGGCGATGAGCCGGGTACCAAGCTTCTGGGAGGTGGTAGCAGCGAAGAAAGGGATGTGGATCCTGAACAGTTGAAAGAGGACTCAGAAGATCTACGGGATAAGGTGGATGAGGAGTACGATTTCGAGTTTTAAATACTTCCGCTGACATTTCTACTGTACGGTGATTGCTGCTGGAAGAGGTCGAGGCACCTGCTACAATAGAATACGACGACAGAGAGTTCCAGTACCTCGGGCAAGACTCTGACCCTGGGTTCCACCAGTTCTACCGATTCACACCTGAGCAAGCAGAGGTACTGCTGACCAGCTACAACGATGGTGAAGACGAACTGCAGGTGGATGATGAGCTCCGAATCTTCGAAGGCCACCCATACGAGAGACTGAACGAGTACGCATACCAGCAGGGCTGGGGGGAACTGCAGGAGTTCGACCGCCCCGGCTACCACTCTATCCCGGAACCGGAGTTTGACTCCGATTTGAACGAGGGACTGGGAGGGACGCTCTTCATCGGAGAGTACATTTTACCGTTCCGCAGCGAGTTCGGAGACGCAGCAGACATTCTGAAAAGCCAGTCGGAAGACGACGACAGCGTTTTCGTCGATTACCGGCCAGAGTTTCTGGAAGTGGCTCCGGAGAGTTCGTGGGAGAAGTTCCGTGTACTGCCGAAGGTTAGAGGTCACAACGATGTCACCGGTTCGAGGATCGTTGATCGAGTCCATGTTCTTGACCGTGGTTCAGAGAATGTCCACGAGGAGTACCAGGTGGACGAGCTGGCGGAGGACTACTTCATCGAAGAGCTGAGCCAGTTAGAAATGGTGGACGATTCGCTGGCCGAATTGCTGATTGACGAGTACCAGAACTTGCGGACGGTCAGTTGGGCAGCTACCAGCGATGTTGCGTACCTCGAAAACACCTATGGCTTGGAGCCTCACGAACTGTTTGAGCAACTCGGAGAAGCCGGGATCTACAGGAACGAGAACAGTCCGGAAGCCGGTGTCCTACATTTCCCAGAACGCCGAGCGGAAGACCTCAGTGAACCTAAGCAGGAGAAATACTTCGGAGAGGTCCTGGAGCCGAAAGAGGAGGAAAATCCGGAAGACGATTCCAAGCAGTCAGGCCTTACAGACTTCTGAATAATACGAGGTGTTACGATTGAGCGAACCGAGCAAGAAGGAAATCTTCGAGCAGATCGAAAAGAAGCATGTCTGCAAGCTGTGTCCGGAGTACTTTGACAGCGAGCAGGAAGCCTTCCTTCATGTCCGGGAAGAGCACTACTGAGAGAGTTTCTCGTTGACTTGACGCTTGAACACCTCGAAAGCGCTCTTTAGCTCCTCTACATCCTTCTCCAAATCGGCTACCCTTTCAGCCAGTTCTTCACGGCCATTCGCATCGAAGCTCTGCGAGGACTCACTGCTGTAGTTCTCCAAATAGTCATCTCCCAAAGGCGTCAACTCAGCCGCTTTCGGAGCCTCGAACACCTGAGTCGTACCATCAACTACTCGCTCTACCATTCCGTCCTGTTTCTGCACCTGGATCAAGCCGATTTCCTCGAGCTTTCGGAAGCAGTAGTTGACTTCGGAGTTTGTCAGCGTGGTAGACGAGGTTATCATCTGGATATCGTCATCGCCGTTCTCTATGCAGTGGAGTACGGCTTCGTCCTTCCCACGCACCTTCTGGAACACTTCTTCCTTACTCATGGTCTATGACGCATTCCTTACCCAGAGCGGTGCAGTACCCGTCCTCTCGGTGCAGGCAGAACGCTGCCAGTTCTTCTTCTGTGTTGTCGTCGAGCTCCGGGCACTCGCTGTCGTTTTCGACCATGCCGCGTTCCCGGATTGTGCCGTCATCCGAAGACACGAGGATCCGGTATTCAGCATCGCTCAGGTTGTCGATTTCTGTGAACTCTTCGCCGTCGACTTTGTAGTAGTCGAAGCTTCCTTCTTCGTCTTCGTAGGTGTCTCCCAAGCGGTTGACCGGGTCTTCAATAATACCGTCGAGGACATCAGTGTCAATATCGGAAACGACGAAGATGCACTTCCGGTTGTTCTCCACCGCTTTCTTCAGGTTCTTCAGGACTTTGGCGGGTTTCGAGATGGTTTGGCATTCAGCTTCGAGGTTGGCGGCTGACCCGTTGGTTTTGATCACGTCGCCGTCCGGCCTGTCTTCCCCTGGCTCCTGGTGTAGAATGTTCACCTGTTCGACCTCCGGCCTGCTCTCAAGGTACTCTTTCGCGTCGTTGAGCAACCGGGTATGCACCATTTTCCCTTGTGGGCCGTCCCGGTCGAAGTCCTGACGCCACTGCCGCTTCAATTCTCCCTCATCCTCTTCATCTGCAACCGTGGACTCGACCTTGATCTTCTCCAGTTCCTGCTCATCCCGCTCCGATTCCCACGGCGGCAAGGTATCGAACTTGACCGCACCGTTGTACTCGTCCGTCGACGGCTGCTGCATCACCGCCCGGAACTTCCCTAAGCCTTGGAGATCCTGTTTCTCGACGCCTTGCAGCATATTCACGATTTTCGGCACATCCTCGCTGCCACTGGGGTTGAAGAAGATCTTGTTACGGCAGTTGTTCAGGATTGACCGACGCATCTCAGCTTCCAACTGGTTCATGTACTGGGAAGCCAGCCACAGTCCGAGGCCGTATTCCCGGGCCTCTGCCAGGATTTTAGCGAAGTTCGAGCCTTCTCCTGCAAAGTTGTGGACTTCGTCGACATACAGGAAGAACGGATCCCGTTTCTCTTCCGGCATAGAGATCCGGGCCTGGGAAGCTGCCCAGAGCTGGGTGATTACAATTGACCCGACAAGCTGTGCAGCGTCAGATCCGATATCACCTTTCTGGACATCCACTAACAGGATTTTCTGGTTGTTCACCACTTCGTGGAAGTCGACAGCGCTTTCCTCAGTGTCGACAACCCGGACAACGGTGTCGTTCATCACGAAGTCATCCAGGCGTTGCTGCAGCGGGTCGAGTTCGTAGTCAGTCAGCCGTTCCTTGATACGGACGAGCTGGTTGGAGATGAACCGGTTGTCGGTTCGGTCGATCAGGTCGATCAGTGCTTCTTCGTCGACAACGGTGTCGTAGACATCGACCAGTGTCCTGGAGTCGTCGTAGTGGATGTTCTGGTCAATATGCGCTCGGAGCAAGGTTTTCAGGACTCTGCCGAACCGGTCACCCCATTCCTGGCTGTACCGTTTGAACAGGTCCACGACATCGGAGACGATGATTTCCCGCTGGTTCTCCATCTGTGCCCGGGTCATCCCGTCGTGGATGTGCGGTTCCAGGACATTGATCTTGGTAACCGGGTCTTCGTTCGGATTCAGGTAGATCACATCTTCCAACCGGTCTTCCGGGATTTTCGCCAGTAACTG
>SDGW01000767.1_pt1 | contig 13354 bp, 12 predicted proteins | sample 2873831 | NCBI WGS metagenome assembly SDGW01 (sample SAMN08132700, study PRJNA421101) | hypersaline lake metagenome | isolation source: celular fraction 0.22 microns magnesium sulfate-rich crust from ephemeral... | place: Spain: Penahueca Lagoon, Toledo | collected 2011-07
CCGTTTCCCGCCGGTACTGGACGCCGCCGGCCCCTCTTGCGCGGCTGTACCGGAATTGCCCGTCGGCGTACTCCGCGGCGTCGACTCGCGACCACTGCGACCGCGTCTCGTATCGATAGCGGTGGTCGCTCTCGACCAGCAGGCGGCTCCGGTCGACAAGCGACCGGTTCTGTCCCGGCCAGGCGATGACCCGACGCTCGGTCCACGTGTACGACCGGTTCTCGACGGCGACGAGGTGCGCCCGCGCCAGTCGGTCGGCGTCGACGACGGACCGGCTGGACAGCCCGGGCGCGACGGCGCTCTCCGGATGGCGGGGACCCGGTTCGGGCACCGGTGCCGGCGTCACCGTCTCGGTCGGCCGGGATTCTGACGGCCCGAAGACCGTGCCACAGCCCGCCAGGAGCACGGCCAGCGCGACGAGTGTGACACGCCAGCCCATACCAGCGGTTCGGGACGGACGGGGAAAAGGAAGCGCCCGACCAGGCTCGCGGCCGGCGATCAGCAGCGAAGCCACCGGATGCTCCTCAGTCGCTCGCTTCGGCCGCTGCGACGGGAGCGATCGCGATCTCCATCTCGACGCCCTCGACGTCCCAGGTCTTGCGGTGACCGTCCTCAACGCCGTCGATGGCGTCGGCGCGGACCTCCTCGGTGATCAGGTCCTCGTGCTCGCGGACGAGGTCGGCGACGCGGTCGTCGGCGACGGTCAGATCGAGCGTGATGCGCTCCTCGATGTCCAGTTCGAGGTCCTTGCGCATCTCCTGGACGCGGCGGATGACCTCGCGTGCGTAGCCCTCGGCCTCGATGTCCTCGGTGAGTTCGGTGTCGACGTAGACGACGCCGCCGCCGTTGAGCGCCTCGAACTCGGTGCTAGCGACGCCCTCGGGGGTCTCGCGGCGGAAGGTGACCATCTCGTCGGTCAGGTCGACGTCCTCGCCCAGATCGTCCGCGACGGCGTCGGCCAGCGCGGAAAGCGACGGCTCGTCGACGCGAGCGTCGTTGAGCGCCTGCATGACGCGGCCGGTGTCGTCGCCGAACTCGGGGCCGAGGACGCTCATGTCGGCCTCGGCGGAGTAGGCGAGTTCGCCCCAGTCCTCGTCCGGACCGACGACCTCGACTGTCCGGGAGTTGAGCCGGTCGGCGACGAGGTCGGCGTAGGTCTCGACCGCGTCGGCGACGTCCTGGCTGTCCGCGTCGACGACCACGCGCTGGACGGGCCAGCGGAGCTTCCGTTCGGCCTGCTGGCGGGCGTTGGAGCCGGCCTCCTCGACGGCGCGGACGACGCCGACGCCGTCCTCCAGTTCGGGGTCGCGCAGGTCCTCGTCGGCGGTCGGCCAGTCGCATATGTGGACCGTGTCGTGCTCGGCGTCGCCGGTGAGGTGCTGGTAGATCTGCTCGGTGACGAAGGGGGTGAAGGGCGCCAGTAGCGCGACGACCTCCCGGAGGACCCGATAGAGCGTGGCGTAGGCGGCCCGCTTGGACTCGCTGTCCTCCTCCTCCCACATGCGCTCGCGGACGAGCTGGACGTAGTAGCGGGAGACGTCCTCGACGACGAACTCCAGGACCGCGTCGACGGCGCGGTCCTGGCGGAACTCCTCCATGGCATCGGTGGCCGCGGCCTCGACGGTCTGGAGCCGCGAGAGGACCCAGCGGTCCTCGAGTTCGAGGTCGACGTCGGAGACGGTGGTCTCCTCTGGGTCAAATCCGTCCATCCGCATGTAGGGGAGCGGGAAGCGGAAGACGTTCCAGAGAATGTTGAGGCGGCGCTGCATCTCCTCGGTCTCGTCGTAGGAGAACTGCATGTCCTCGCCGCGAGCAGTGAGGGAGAGCAGGAACGCCCGCATCGGGTCGGCGCCGTAGTCGTCGATGACCTCGCCGGGGTCGACGCGGATGTCCTTCGACTTGGACATGGCGCGGCCGTCGGGCATCAGCGCGTGGCCGTGCATGAGGACGCGCTTGTACGGGCTCTCGCCGACGGCGGCGGTGCCCATGCCCAGCTGCGACCAGAACCACCCGCGCGTCTGGTCGTGGGCCTCCATGATGAGGTCGGCGGGCCACAGTTCCTCGAAGTCGGCCTCGTTCTCGGGGTAGTCGAGGGTGCCCCACGTCGCCACCGAGGAGTCCAGCCAGACGTCGAAGACGTCCGGGACGCGCTCGTAGACGACGCCGTCCTCGGTGATGGTGACGTCGTCGACGGTGTCCTTGTGGAGGTCGACGGCGTCGGGATCGATGTCCTGGTCGGCCCGCTCGGCGAGCTCCTCGCGGTCGCCGATCACGACGGCGTCGTCCATGTCGCCGGACCACTCGACCGGATTCCCGTCCTCGTCCTCGCTGGGCAGCCAGATGGGAACGGGCGTCCCCCAGTAGCGCTGGCGAGACACGTTCCAGTCCGGCGCGTCCTCGACGAAGTTCCGGAAGCGGTTCTCGCGGGCGTCATGCGGGAACCACTCGGCGTCGTCGATGTTGTCCAGCAGATCGTCCTTGACGTCAGTGATCGTGATGAACCACTGGTCGGTGACGATCTGGACGATGCCGGTGTCGCAGCGCCAGCAGTGGCCGTAGCTGTGGGTGGTCGTGCCCGCGGAGAGCATCAGGTCCTTCTCCTCCAGATCGGCGATGACCTCGTCGTTGGCGTCCTTGACGAACTGGCCCTCGTACTCGCCTGCGCGCTCGTCGTAGACGCCGTCGCCGCCGACGGGACAGAAGATGTCCAGCCCGAGTTCGCGACCGCGCTCGAAGTCCTCCTCGCCGTGGCCGGGCGCGGAGTGGACCAGACCCGTGCGGTCCGCCTCGACGTAGTCGGCGTCGTACACCTGCAGCGCCCCCTCGAAATCGGGCGCGTCGGGCACCTCCTCGCGCAGCGGGTGCTCGTATTCCCAGCCAATCAGGTCCTCGCCGGAGAGCTCCTCGACGACCTCGTAGTCGTCGTAGCGGCCCTTCTTCAGGACGTCCTCGACGACGGCCTCGGCGACGTAGAGCCGTTCGGTGTCGCCGTCCTTCCGGGCGTCGACGCCCACGTAGTCGAGGTCCTCGTCGACGGCGACGAAGGTGTTGGCGGGGATGGTCCAGGGCGTCGTGGTCCAGATGACGAGGTTGCCCTCGCGGCCCTCCAAGGGGAACTTCACGTAGATGGAGGGGTCCTCGACGTCCTCGTACTCGACCTCGTTGTTGGCGATGGCGGTCTCGCAGCGGGGACACTGCGTGATCGAGCGCATCCCCTGCTCGACGAGGCCGCGCTCGTGGGCCTGCGCGAAGCCCCACCACGCGGCCTCCATGTACTCGGGCGTGACCGTCTTGTACGGGTCGTCCCAGTCCATCCAGACGCCGAAGTCCTGGAAGTCCGACTGGAGGCTCTCGAGGCTGTCCTCGGCGAAGGCCCGGCACTCGTCGATGAAGTTCTCGACGCCGAACGCCTCGATGTCCTTCTTGTTCTCGAAGTCCTTTTCCTCCTCGACCTTCGTCTCGATCGGCAGGCCGTGCATGTCGTAGCCCGGCCGGTCGGTGACGTCGTAGCCGCACATTCGCTTGTAGCGAATGTAGACGTCCTTCAGGCTCTTGTTCCAGGCGTGGCCCATGTGGGCCGAACCGGAGGTGTACGGCGGTCCGTCGACGAAGAAGTAGTCCTCCCCGTCGGACCGGTGCTCCTTCGCTTTCTCGTAGGCGTCGACCTCGTCCCAGTACTCGAAGACCCGCTCCTCGACGGCCTCCGGGTCGTACTGGTCGTCGACCTCGGCGAATCGATCCATGTTAGTTCGAATCCGTGCGGGCATTAAAGGAGAATCGATTGGGAGAGACAGGTTCACGAAGCCGGGGCAGCTACCGTCACCCGTGCCGCGGTACCCGGACCCCGACGAGCGAAACGCCCTCGCCGAGGACTGTCGGCGCTGCCCGGAACTCTGCGACGCCCGCGAGAGGATTTCGTGGGGCAACGGCCCGCTCGACGCCGACCTCGTGGTGGTGGGCGAGGCGCCGGCGGCGGGCGACCCCGAGGCCGATCAGTGGCAGGGTGGCAACCTGACCGGGATGGCCTACACCTCCCGCAGGTCCGGCCGGAAGATCCGCCAGTTACTCGCGGACGCCGGGTTCGGCCACGAGGACTGTTACTTCACCAACGCCGTCAAGTGCCACCCGCCGGAGAACCGCGACCCCACCGCGGCGGAACTGGACGAGTGCCGGGACTTCCTGCTGGAAGAGATCGAGACCGTCGACCCCCTGGCCGTCGTCACCACGGGGAAACACGCCACGAGCGCCGTTCTCTCACACGAGGGCATCGGGCTGGACGGCTTTCTCGACAGCGTGCTCGACCCGAAACGATGCCCTTCGCTGGGGACGACCGTGGTGCCGCTGCTGCATCCCAGCTATCAGGAGGTGTGGCTCTCGCGGCTGGGCTACGATCGCGACGAGTACGTCGCGGAGATCGCAGAGACCGTGGCCGGGCTCTGAGAGCTATGTCTCGATCTCGGCGAGCCACTCCTTGACTGCCCCCTGAAGCGCTCCCGCCGTGCTACCCATGTTGATCATCTGGTAGCCGGCGTCGGCCTTCGCGCTGACGTCGTCGGGGCCGAACCCGAGACCGCCGACGGGGACGCCCGCCTCCTGGGCCTTCTCGCGGACCTCCTCGACCGCCTCCTGCACTTCGGGGTGGTCGACCTCGCCGGGGTGGCCCAGCGAGACGGAGAGGTCCAGCGGCCCGAGGAAGACGAAGCCCAGTTCCGGCACCTCCAGGATCTCGTCGATGGAGTTCAGCGCCGCCTCGTTCTCGATGGTCACGCCGATCATCACCTCCTCGTCCTCGGTCTCGGGGTAGTCCTCGGCCATGCCCCAGCGACGGGCGCGCGGGGCCGCCATGCCGCGCCGCCCCGGTTCGTCCTCGGCGTAGGTGAACTGGCTGGCCTCGATCGCCTCCCGGACGTCCTCCGGCCCCTGGACCTGCGAGATGAACGCCGTCCGCACGCCCGCGTCCAGCGCCTTCCGGACCAGGCCCTGGTCCGGTTCGGGCAGGCGGACGAGCAGTTCGGTCCCGGTCACCTCCGCTGCCCGGAGGAGGTTCTCCATGGTCGGCGCGTCCCACGGGCTCGGCCCGCCGTGTTCGAGGTCGATCCACACGAAGTCGGCCCCGAGGTCGCCGTACATCTCGACCAGCGACGGGCTGTACGTGTTGTCCAGCACGCCGAGGGCGACGTCGCCGGCCTCGAGCGTCTCGCGGAGGTCGTTGGTCCGCTGGCTGTGTGCCATACCTGACGGTTGGGCCACACGACGCAAAAGTCTGGTCCGCAACGTAGTAGGCAGCGCTGGAGTGAGGCGAGTGCAACGTCACAGGAGACGGAGAAAGCGGTTCGGAGAGACGCCGACCGACTTCTGTGCCCTCGGTACTGGATTCACTGCTCGATCGGACGTGTCCACCACGACTTTTCCGCTCCGTCGTCGCCCTCCCGGATGGATCGCAGACGCGCCTTGATCCGGTCCGGGTCGGCGTGGCTGAGCGGCCGATGCTTACCGTGGATCATGACGCGCTGTTCACCGCAGTCGTGGCATTCGAAGATCAGTTCGGTGTAGTAGTCCCGGGCGCCGACGTCCTCGCTCTCGCAGTTCGGACACTGTAACCAGTCTCGATGTCGGTACTGGTTGTTCATTCTAGCTGACTAGTTACCAGTTAGTAACTTATAAATTTTGAATCGGCCTAATAGTCGCCGTTCTGCTTGATTTAGTCGGGTATCCCAATATATTTTTCCTCGAAGTATTAATTAACGTATCCGAAATATGTACTGTCCAGAGTCATCGGCCGACCGAAGTGTGATCCCGAACTCGTCCGGCCTCGGAAGGCGTCAGACCACGACGCTACCGTTTCGCGTCGAACGACCGATGGCTGTCCCGTACGTTCATCACTCCCGCCTGCGTTGTCCCGGACGAACTCACCGAGGTACCTACACATGGACGAAGACTGCATCTTCTGTCAGATCGTCGCGGGAGAGATCCCCGGTCGCACCGTCTACGAAGACGACGACGTGCTGGCGTTCCTCGACGCGAACCCGCTCGCCGAGGGGCACACGCTGGTCATCCCGAAGGAACACCACGAGCGGCTCAACGACGTGCCGGCCGACAAGGCCGAGTCGCTGTACTCGACGCTACACGAGATCGTCCCCGCGGTCGAGGACGCCGTCGACGCGCCGGCGACCACCGTGGCGTTCAACAACGGCGAGGCGGCCGGCCAGGAGGTCCCGCACGTCCACGGCCACGTCGTTCCGCGGTTCGAGGGCGACGGCGGCGGTCCGATCCACGGCATCTTCGGCTCGCGGCCGGGGCTCTCCGACGAGGAGCTGGACGAGATCGAGGCGGCCATCGACGAGCGGGTCTGACATGGCCGCCGAAACGTGTGCGGTCTGTGGCGACAGCGTGCCCTTCGACGCGGCCGCGCACGTCCTGCTGAATCCGCCGGACGATCCCGTCGTCGACGGCTACCTCTGCCCCTCGTGCTACGACGAGCACTTCGAGGGCATCCTCCAGTACGTCGAGGCGCCGGAGACGGGCGACGACGAGGGCGGCGAGAGCGAGGCTGGCGAGGGCGAGGGAGGCGGCGGGGCAGTCGGAGACGAAGCGGTCGAGGCGGACGACGGATCCGCTTCCGACGAAAGCGAAGCGGCCGACGGCGACGACGAACCAACGGACCCGGTCGACGCGGACCGCTGACGGACGACGAAGCTTTTTATCCGGTCGAGCAGCAGTCGAACCAATATGACGGAGACGCTCGCGTTCGTCGGCGTCGCGGGTGGCGCGGGGACGACGAGGACGACTGTCGAGGTGGCGGCGACGCTGGCCCGAGACGGGCGGTCGGTCGCCGTGCTCGACGCGGCACCGGAAACGCAGGGACTGGCGCGGTACGTCGACGGCCGGATCGATCCGGACGCGACGGCCGTCCTCGTGGACGAGGCGGGCTTCGAGGACGCCCTCGCCGAGGCGTGGACGGAACTCGACGGCCGGGCAGCGCTGTGGCCGACTCACGCTCCCTTCGAGCGGCTGGCCCGCACCCAGACGACTGACGCCGCCAGGCGCTTCGAGCGGTGCGTCCGCCGCGCCGAGGAGCGGTTCGACCACGTCCTGCTGGACGTCCCGCCGCTGGCGTCGAACGTGGCCGTCGCCGCGGCGACGGCGGCCGACCGCCGGGCGCTGGTGGCGCCGGCGACGCACCGCGGGAACGACCACCTCCCGCGGCTGCGCGGGCGCCTGGTCGACGTCGGCGCCGGCGCCGACAGCGTGGTGGCCGCTCGCGTCGACGGCTCCCACCCGCTGAGCGAGGCCGACCACGAGATTCCCGCGGGCGACCCCGACGCAACCGTCCCGACCTGCGCCGACCCCGACACCGACCTGGCGCCGGCCGTCGCGGACGCGACGGAGGCGCTGCTGGAGACGTCGCTGGACCTGGAGTTCCCGTCGGAGGGTCTGCTGGGATAGCGGCGAGAACTTCTCAGAGGAGATCGTCGGGCGCTTCCACCGCTCCGCCCAGCGACGCCTCCCTGTCGGCCGTGGCGTCGGTGTCGACGAGCGCGCCCTCGGCGGCCTCGCGGGCCTCCGGGAGCGGGTGGTGCGTCTCGACGTAGGCCGCCAGCGCGAACTCGCGGGGTCCGACGTTGGCCAGCGTCTCGGCCTCGTCCCGGGAGAGTCGCCCCTCGATCCAGTCGCTGACGATCTCGCGGCCGCGCGGGCCGACGGGACAGACCTGCTCGCCCAGCAGGTGGAGCGTCTTGGCCGCCGTCCCCGGCGGAATGCCGGCCGCGTGACCCGCGTCGCCGACCGACCGCCCCTCCGCGTAGGCCTCCACGAGCGTCGCGGCAGCCCCGGGCTCGCAGGGGAGGTCGGCGTCCAGCTCGGCGAACCGGTCCGCGAGGTCGGCCAGCCGTTCGGCCCGCTCCGCGACCGCCCGGAGCGCTGCGGCGTCCCGCTCGGTCTCCGCCGCGAGACCCGCTGCGCCGTCGAGGCCGCCCACGGAACGGAGCGCCCGCGTCGCCGCCGGTAGCGAGTCGGCAGCAGCCAGTGACTCGGCGCGGTCGATCCGGGCCTCGGCGTCGTCGAGCCACGCCGCGACGGGCTCCGGCGGGGCGTCGTCCGGCGTGCGGGCTTCACGAGAGGGCGCGCCCGTCGCCCGCTCGCGGGACGCGTCGGTCGCGTCCCGGACAGTGACGTCGCCCTCCCCGCCGGCGGTACCGTGCCCGTTGTCGGACTCGTCGCTCTCCTCGCCGTCGGGTAGCGGGACGGCGTCCCGCGGCGGCGACGGATCGCCCAGTTCGCGGACGACCGCGCCGGCGGAATCGAGCGCGGCGAACTCGAAATCGGGCGTCCGGTCCGGCGCCTTACCCTCGTCCGCGGGCACCGACTTGACCAGTTCCAGCGGCGGGTCGGCGGGCGGCGCGGGCGACGCGTACCCGACCGCGCGCCGGCCCGTCGCGGGCACGACGACGGAGACGCCGCGGTCGTCCCACCCGTCCTCCGGGAACCCCTGGCGTCGCGGCGGCCAGATCGGTCCGTCGAGGCGGTTCGCGAGGCGGACCCGCCGGCGCTCTCCCTCGCCCCGCACGACGGCGGTGACGAGCGTCACGTCGTCGCGGGCGGTCGTCGAACACGAAAACGAGACCATGGGGCGGGTGGCCCCGTCATCCGGCTTAAACTACTGCAACGGGTGCGCCGATCCACTCGACGGCCGCGGCCGGGTCGAGGCGGTCGCTGACGAGGACGACGGTCGCGCGGACGCGGGCGACCTGCAGGACGGCCAGCGCCTTCGTGACGGCATCGACCTCGTCGGACGCTGTCGCGGGCGCCAGCGCCGCGAGCGCGATGCGATACCCCTCGCGGACGGCGTCGGCGAGGTGGGCCCGGGCCGCCCGGTCGAGGTTCGCCAGGCGGTCCTCCAGACGCATGCGCTCCTCGCGACGGTCGCGCCGCTCCCGGGCGAGTTCGCGGGCCTCGGTCGCCGCGGCGCGCTCGGTCTCCAGTTCCGAGAGCCGCGTCGCCGCCTCGCGGAGGCGCTGGCGGGCGTCGCCGGGGTCCTCGTCACGGTCCTCGGCGGCCCGCACCCGGCCGCGGAGCTCCGCGACCCGCTCGCGCAGGCGAGCCAGGTTCCCTTCCAACGGCGGCGACGGCCGCGGCGCGTGGTCGGGCGAATCGAACGAGCCCAGCCGCTCCCGGAGGCGGGCGCGCTCGTCCTCCTGCGGCGCCGCGAGGCCGCGGGAGCGGGCCGCCGCTGCCAGCGCCCCCCGCTCGGCCAGTGACGCTCCGGGCCGGACGACGCCGACGCGTTCGTGGACCGGGACCGGCGTCGGGCACTTGACCGAATGGGGCGACGGGTCGCCGCGGATCGCTGCCGCGAGCGCGTCGGAATCGACCGACCGCTCGCGGAGGTCGGCGACGGCGCCGCAGTGCGTCCGGCCGTCGACCCGAAGGATCACACGTCCCGCCCGCGCAACTCCTCTGGCCCGGGGAGGTCCGTGCCGGCCGCGAACTGCCGGTACGGCGTCGACGCGCTGTCCCGGTCCTCGTACTCCCGGGCCGCCCGGCAGACCGGGTCCGGGAGGTCGCTCTCCGCGAACGGCGCCACCCGCTCGACCTGGACGTCCAGCCCGTGTTTCTCCCGGAGCCGCAGCGCCTGGAACGCGCCGAAGCCCGTCCCCTCGAACAGCGCCGCCCGACCGAAGTGCCGGACGACGTCGTCTTCGTGGGCGCGGCTGACGTTCCTGAGCGACGGCCGGGCCGCCCGGGAGTAGGTGATCACGAGGAACACGGCGGCTGTTGCGATATTGCAGTGTTAAAATTAACTGTCCGTCGCACCGGTCGAGGGTCGAGTCCGGACCGCCGGCTCCGCGTCGGGTTCGACGAGCGCGTCGCACAGCGACGCGACCGTGCCGGTTGTCTCCACGTCGTGGTCCGGCGCGAGGTGGAAGTGCGCGCGGGCCCCCGCCTCGCGGATCTGCGCCGTCAGCGTGTGCAGGAACCGGCAGACGCCGTCCCGGTCGGCGTGCTCCAGCAGCGCGGTGACCGACTCGAAGCAGATCGTCAGGTCGCCGTCGCGCTCGGAGAGCTCGCGGCTCAGCTTCAGCCCGAGAGCGGGCAGGTCGCCGGGCCTCGAGACCGACTCAACCTCGACGTCCCCGGCAGCGTCGGCCTCGCCGGGCAGGCCGCCCACCGACAGGACGCCCGCCGTGTCGGCCGCGTCGAACTGCCCGGCCACCTCGCAGGCCGGCTGCTCGTGGCACACCCACAGCACCTCGCGACCGGCGCTGACGTCCGCCTCGACCAGTTCCCGGCAGACGGACGACTCGTCGGTCGAGTCGATCACCAGGATGGTCGGCGCGTCCGCGACGCGGTCCGCGATTGTCATCGATGTACGATGCTCGCTCTACCGACAAGTCAGTTGCCCCTGAGCGACAGGTTAGCTTCCACCGGATAACGAGCTGGTCGCCACCGGATGACCGTTAGTCACCCTCGACCGGCTCGACCTCGAACCGGCCCGGGTCGTCGACCAGTGCCGCGACCCGCTCCCGGGCCTCGGGCCGCGACGAGGCGACCACGACGACGCCGTCGGCGTCGGCGCTCCCGGTCTCCCCCTCCGCGCGATAGGCCCGCAGGTCCCCCTCGAACTCCGTCGCGTAGGTCCGCAGGACGCCCCTGACCTCCCGCTCCAGCTCCGACAGGGAGCACTCGCCCTCCTCGAAGCTCGCCAGGGCGTCCTCGACGTTGCGGAGGGCGGAGATGCGGTCCATCAGGTCGTCCGGAGGTGGTCGGTGCGGGGCTCGTACACCTCGCCCTTCTGCTTGAGCTTCTCGATCTCGCTCTCGGCCTTGGGCTCGTCGATGCCGACCTCCTCGGCGCGCTCGATGACGACGTCGATGGGCGCGCCCTCGTCGTACTCGTCCTCGATGTCGGCGATGATCCCGCGGATGTTCTGGATGCGGTCCCGCTGGCTCTTCGAAGTGCCGGTCTCGACGACGTCCGCGTCGAACTCGCCCGTCTCGGGGTCGACGCCGATCTGCTCCATGCAGTACCGGGTGATCGAGGTCGCGCGCTCGGCGTCGTCCTGCTCGACGGTGTCCGAGAGGCGCATCCGGGCCGACGCCTCGGCCAGCCGCACCATCGCCTCCAGCTTCCGGGCCGTGACGGGCACCGCCGCGTCCTCGTCGGTGCCCTGCAGCCGCAGGTCCACGTAGAAGTCCTCGATGACCTGCTTGGCCTCCTCCGTCATCGTCGGGAAGCAGTTGCGCTTGGCGTAGGCCACGTACTTGCGCAGCAGCTCCGGCTCGATGGTCGGCGCCACCTCGTCGGTGACGTTGTCGACCTCCTCCTGGGTGTAATCGGAGGTCGCCGTCTCCTGGCGGTGGGTGTGCAGCTCCCCGGCGTAGTTCGTCTGGATGATGTGCTGGGCCAGGTTGGCGTCCTCCTCCTCGTCGGGCTGGTCCGTGACCGTGAAGATCAGGTCGAACCGGGAGATCAGCGCGGGCTCGAGGTCGATCTGCTCGCCGATCGGCTCGAACTGGTCGAACCGACCGTACTTGGGGTTCGCGGCGCCCAAAAGCGAGCAGCGGGACTTCAGCGTCGCGTTGATCCCGGCCTTGGAGACGCTGATCTTCTGCTGCTCCAGTGCCTCGTGCATCGCGGAGCGGTCCTCCGAGTTGTGGACGACCATCCCGTTCGCGACGAAGTTGTGCGTTCCCTCGACAGTGAGGTCGTAGACGTTGCTACCCGTACGGGCATCAATCTGGTCGAGAAGATTCCGAAGTTCGCTCTGTGTCTCGTGGATACGGTCGAGCGCGGCGGCCTTGACTTCGGGGAACCGATCGGTCGCGACGACGCCACGGAACCAGCGGGAGACTGTCGACTGGTCGACGCCGACGTCGCTGGCGATTTCCGTCATCGATACGTCGAACTCCTCCATGGCTCCACGAAGGGCGCTCCAATCGTCAGGATCAGGTGTCGACGCGACTAATTCTCTGGCGCGCTCCTCCGCACGAGACCGGGAACAACCGACGATTTCGGCAATCTCCTCCCTGATGATCGGAATCTGGTCGTCCGAGTGTTCAGGTTCAACGGTTTCGACGGAGTCGACCCGTCGCCACTTCACGTCGCCGTGAACGAGTCGCCGGAACGTCGAGAGGTCGGTTTCGGCGACCGACGAGACGATTTCCGTGAGAGCCGATCGGACCTGCTCCTTGAGTTCTGGATCCGTTCCCCAGTGAGCGGAAATCCGCTGCTGGGAGTAGTCGACGTGTTCGGCGAGATCTGACTGCGACACATGGAAATCAGTACGGATCTGTTCGAGACCGTCCCAGTCGGCGTTCTGGATTTCGTCGCAGTACGCTACGGCTTCCTGCTTGCGTTCCTCGAACGCCTGCAGAACTGTGCGGGCCAGCCGGATCGAGATGTTCGCCTCCTCATTTTCGAAGTTACAGTACGTTGCGTCGTCGATTCCGCATTCGGACTGATACAGGCGAAGCGACTCTCGACAGTCAGCGAGGATATCGCCGGCCTCGGGAATCACGTCAACGATGGTCCGGTCACCGCTAACGGTATCTACGACGTCGTCGAGGGCCGCCTGCTTTCGGTCGAGCGTGAATCCGACGTGGTCGTTGAACGCTGTGAGCGACTCTGCATCAGTGATGGCCAGAATGTAGAGGTCGCGTCCCTCGGTCTGTTCCCGGTGCTGAATCTGGCTGGAGATGCCGAACTCGAGCAAGAGATGCTTCGCTCCGAGAAGGAGTTCATAGCTCGAAGAGTGAATCTTCACGTTCCGCTCTTCGACCGATCCCTCTGCGTCTGCGAGTGCACGAAGGAATGCCGCCTTGGCAGGGAGTGAGGAACCGGCGACCGCGTCGGGAAGGGTCTTCCCGTCGTAGGTCTCCAGATTCATTCCCGCCTCTATGACGGCATCCGCGTATTCCTTTTCGGGGAGCCTGACGGTCTGGACGCCGTCGTCACGTTGTTCGCTCGGCGGCCGGACTGGTTCTGCGTCGAATTCCGCCCGGCACGCACGCTCGAAGTCCTGCAGGAGTTCTTCTTCAGTGTTGATAAACTGAATGCCGTAGACGCCCTCGTCGCGCTCGTAGTAGATGTTACCGTCGCCAGCGAGGTAACCCAGAGTCTTCGCAAAAGAGGGAGAAATTCCGCCCGAACGATCCGACTTGCTTGTGGACTGTGTGGCGACAGCGCCACCGTCAGCAGCGGCATCCTGTAGGTCACGCGGAACGTACACCCAGTCGCCTTCACCGAGTTCAGCGGCGGGTTTCTCCACCCGGCTGCCGCCCTCCACGACGAAGAACGGGTGGTCCTCGGTCGAGGTTAGCGACTCGCCGGTTTCCAGCGTCACGTGAGTCAGTTC
>SDGW01000768.1_pt1 | contig 13352 bp, 14 predicted proteins | sample 2873831 | NCBI WGS metagenome assembly SDGW01 (sample SAMN08132700, study PRJNA421101) | hypersaline lake metagenome | isolation source: celular fraction 0.22 microns magnesium sulfate-rich crust from ephemeral... | place: Spain: Penahueca Lagoon, Toledo | collected 2011-07
GAGATCCGCGCGAACCCCGTGAACAAGGTGACGCTGACCGGCTACCAGGTCGAGGGGACCCCGGGCCGCGAGCTACTCGAAACCGGGCGCGCGGAGATCGACGGGCGAGTGATGCCCGTCTCGGCGCGGGTCGAGGGGTACGACTTCTCCGCCCACGCCGACCGCGACGGTCTGCGGCGGTTCCTCGAGGCTTACGACGACGTCGAGATCCTCGTCAACCACGGCGACCGCTGTGACGAGTTCGCGGCGGCGCTCCGCGACGACGGCTACGACGCGTCGGCGCCGGCGCTGGGCGCGACCTACTCGGTCTGAGCCGCCGGCCCCCCGAACTCGGCTTCGAGCCAGTCGAACTGCTGCTCCAGCTCCCGGCGCCGCTGGCGCTTGATCACCGTCGCGTCGAGCAGTTTGCCGACCAGCGCCACGTCGACGGCGAACTCCGTCTCGGCGGTGACCTCGGTGCCGTCGTCGGTCGGTTCGAGCGTGTACCGCGTCACCATCTCCTCGAAGATCCCGTCGCGCTGGCGGTAGGCGAGCGCCGCGTCGGGCTCTTCGATCAGTTCGAGCTCGAGCTCGACCGTGGCGATGCCGACGCCGTTGGTGATGGCGACTCGGTCGCCCTCGACGACCACCTCGTCGAACCCCGCGGCGCGCATGAACGGCCCCACGTCCCGCATCCGTTCCCGCACCGCCTCGGGCGTCGCCGCCACCTCCCGGGAGACACTGACCGAGTTCATACCCCCGGCTACGGCCCCCCGACTGAAAGCTCCCCGTGCGAACATCTCCGCGGCGGTCAGCCGCCCTCGGCGATCCGTCCCGCCAGTCGCTCCGCCGACCGGAGCCGTCCGGGGATCCCGGCCCGGGCGGCGTAGTTCGCACAGATGTCGATCCCGTCCGGTAGCTCGACCGCCTCGAGCGCGTCCCACGTCCCGTCGTAGGCGGGCATCCCGCGCCGGAGCCGCGTTGCGTCGACGGCCGTCGCCGCGACGCCGGTCAGCTCGGCGAACTCCCGTTCCGCGACCTCGCGGATCGTCGACGCCGACGCCTCGACCAGCTCGGGGTTGCGCCCGCCGCCGAGGTAGGCGGTGTGGCGGCGCCCGCGGTCGAACAGCGTCCCCGCGCAGGTCACGCCGAGCGTCCGGAACGGCTCGGCGTACTGGACCTGGAAGCCGCTGGCGTCGACGGGCGCCGCCGACTCGAGGTGGACGACCGCTAGCGGGTTGTACGCCAGCCGGTCCAGCGCGGCGGCGCTCGCTGGGGCGATCTCGGCGAGCAGCTCCGCGGTCACGTCCGCCGGCGTCGTCAGCACCGCGCGGTCCACGACCGTCTCGCCGTGCTGTGTCTCGATCACGTAGCCGTCGTCGGCCTCCCGGACTGACTCGACGGGCGTCCCCAGGCACACGCGATCGCCGTGGCGCTCGGTCAGCGCCCGCGGGAGCGCCCCCAGGCCGTCCTCGAAGGTGACCACCGGCGGCGTTTCGGTTCCACCGAGCTTCGCCCGCGCGGCGGCGACGAGCAGGCTCCGGTCGACGCCGCGCTTCTCGAGGGCCCGCCCCAGCGAGTGCCGCATCGGCATCTCGTCGGGGTGGGTGCCGTAGATCCCGCCGTACAGCGGGCCGACGACGTACTCGGCGGCCTCGGCGCCGAGCATCCGGCGCAGCCCCGCCTCGACGCTCTCGTCGCCACGCGGCGGCCCCGTCAGCGGCTCGAGCAGCAGCCGCAGCTTCCCCCGGAGCGAGAGCAGGTCGGTCGAGAGCCCCTCGCGGAGCGAGAACGGCACCCGGCGGAGCCGCCCGTCGCGGTAGACGTACAGCGGCGCGTCCGCCGCCTCGACGACTGCGTCGCCGAGGCCGAGATCGTCGACGAGCGACGCGACCGGGGGCGAGAGCCGGGTCCGCTGTGGGCCGTCCTCGACGACCGCCCCGTCGACGACCCGGCTGCTGATCACGCCGCCCGGGTCCGGGGCGGCCTCGAACGCGACGCTGTCGACGCCGCGCTCGCGGAGCCGGTGGTGGAGCGCGAGCCCGCTGATCCCGCCGCCGACGATCCCGACAGTCATTACGTCGGCCTTGGTCGCTCCGGGCCTACTACCCACGGCCGAAGATGTTCCCTCGTCGCCCGGCCCGTCGGGCCGACCGCGAGTGCCCGTCCGAACGTGTTCGGAGCCACGCACAGGCCGACCCGTCGCCTGGTGGGGACGATGCCCGGTAACCAGCGATCGGCCGGGGGCCGTCCGTCCCCGAACGATTTAGCCGCCGAGCCGAACACACGCCCGTGACGACCGCACCCGCGACCGTCTCGCGCTGGACGCGCCTGTTCGTCGTCGCCAGCCTCGGCTGGCTCGTCTGCTGGCAGGCGGCGGCCGTCGCGGGCGCGGGCCGGCGAGCGACGGTGACGCTCGGCCTCTACGGGTTCGTGCTCCACACGGTGTTCGGCAAGGGGTACGCGCTCGTCCCCTCGTACTTCGACCGGCGCCTCGCCGTCCCGCGGGCGCCGGCGGTCCACCTCCCGCTGGCCCTCGCCGGCACCGGCGTCCTGGCGGCGACGGCGGTCGGCGTCGTCCCGGCGGGGTGGCACGCCCTCGGCGCCGGCCTCTGGGCGCTCGGCTGTCTGGTGTTCGTCGGGACCCTCGGCTGGAGCGTCCGGGACAACCTCACCGGCCGGGAGACGGGGACCGCCGACGCGAAAGCCGACAGGCGGGGGGTCGACCGGCTCGCCAACGCGTTCGTCCCGGCCGCGGCCGGCTACCTTCTCGTCGCGGCGCTACTCCCAGTCGCGCGCACGCTGGAGCTCGTGGGCGCGTCGGTGCCCGCCGCCGGGCCGGCCCACTCCCACCTCCTCGCGGCCGGCGCCGCCGCGCTGCTGCTGTTCGCCGTCGGCTTCCGACTCCTCCCGCGGTTCCTCGTCGTCGCCCCCCGGCCGCCGGTGGTCGCCGGCGTGCTCGCTGCCGGCGCGCTCGGCCCGGTCGCGCTCGCGTCGTCGTTCGGCGCCGGCCGGCTGTTCCGCCTCGGCGCCGGCCTGGAGGCGGCGGCGCTCGTGGGGTTCGCCGTCGCCTACGCCGACATGTTCGCCCGCAGCGACCGGCGTCGAATCGGGCTCGTCGTCCTCCTCGCGGCCGCCGTCGCGGCGGCCGGCGTCGCCGCCCTCGGGCTCCACATGGCCTGGGGCGGCCCCCGCCCCGCCGTCGCCGACGCCCACGCCCGGCTCGCGCTCCTGGGCTTCCTCGGGCTCGCCGTCGTCGGCGTCAGCTACCAGTTCTACCCGCCCGCGATCGCCTCGGTCCGCGGTGTGGGCGACCGGACGGCGGCGATCTCGGTCGCGCTCGTCGTCGCCGGCGTCGTCGTCGAAACCGGCGGCACCCTGGCGGGGGTCCCCGCCGCGGCCCCGCTCGGCCGGTGGCTGGCGCTGGCCGGGGCTGTCGGGCACGTGGCGGTGTTGCTCGCGGTGTTCTGGACGCGCCGGCGTGGGCGGTGACGACCGCCCGGCGCCGACGACTCAGTCGGCCGGCGTCACGTCGGGGAGCGGCCCCTCGTACCCCTCTGGCACGTACGGACAGAGCGGATCGCTCTCGAGCGGGTCGCCCGTGGTCGCGTACGCCCGCGAACGACTGCCGCCACAGACGTTGCGGAACTCGCAGGCGCCGCATTTCCCCTGCAGGGCGTCGGGATCGCGGAGCGTCTCGAACAGCGGCGAGTCGCGGTAGCGGCCGACCAGGCTGTCGCGCCGCACGTTCCCGGCCGGCTCCGGGAGGAACCCGGAGGGGTAGAGCTCGCCGGTGTGGCTCACGAACGCGAACCCGTCGCCGGCGGTGATCCCGGTGCGGCGCCCGACGCCGTCGCGGTCGGGCGTCTCGGTCCCGGAGCGCTGCCGCTGCATCGCGACCCGGCGGTACTGGGGCGCCTCGGTGGTCTTGATCCCGAACTCGGCGTCGGCCTGCACGTCGACCAGCCACTCCATCACGCGGTCGGCGCGCGCCGGATCGACGGGGTCGAGCACCTGCCCGCGCCCGACCGGGACGAGGAAGAACACCGACCAGAGCACGGCGTCGAGCTCGTCGACGAGCTCGCGGATCGCCGGGAGCTGCTCCACCGTCTCGGCGCAGACGGTCGTGTTGATCTGCAGCGGGAGGCCGGCGTCGCGGGCCGCCCGCGCGGCGTCGAGCGTCTGCCGGAAGCTGCCCGTTTCCTGCCGGAACCCGTCGTGGGCCTCGGGGGTGGCGCCGTCGAGGCTGAGCGCGAGCCGGCGGAGCCCGGCGTCGGCGACCTCGCGGACGCGCTCGCGGCTGAGCGACGCGGTGCCGCTGGGGGTCAGCGTCATCCGGAGGCCGCGGTCGACGCCGTACTCGATCAACTCGATCGCGTCGTCGCGGTACAGCGGGTCGCCGCCGGAGAGGACGACGAGCTGGTTCTCGCCGAACGCGCGGGCCTCGTCGAGCAGCTCCTTCCCCTCCTCGGTGGTGAGCTCGTCGGGGTGGCGCCGTGGCTGGGCCTCCGCGCGACAGTGTTTGCACGCCAGTTCACACGCCTGGGTCAGCTCCCAGACGAGCACGAACGGCCGTCGGCTGGTGTCGATGTCGCGTGGTGGCATCCTGTGACGGAGCGGGGGTTAGTTCACGTGGACGCGCACGACGTGGCCGCCGCAGCCGCACTGTTCGACGTACTCCCACTCCACGTCGGCGCCGAACTCGCGGTCGAGCGCGTCGTAGAGGTACGTCTCGGGGTGGCCGTGGTCGCCGTGGGTCACGAGGTTGACGTGGTTGCCGGCGGCGGTGTGCTCGACCGCCTCGATCCCCTGCTCGACGACGAGGTCGGCGTCGGCGGCGTGTTCGGGTTGCTCGAGGTTCGCCGACCAGGAGTTGTCGTGGACGCGGTCAGTGACGGGATCCGGCGGCTCGTGATCGTGCTGGGACATGGTGCTACCGACCGTTCGGCCCGTACGACCAAGGCCACCTGCCCGAACGTGTTCGGCGTCGCCGCGGCGCCGGCCGGCTCAGCCCGGAACCGCGTGCCACGGCGCCGGGAGGGCGCCGATGAACGTCAGCACGACCGGGGCGAACCAGTAGGCGGCGACGAACCTGGCGGTGAGCCCGTTCCGCGTCCACAGAAACAGCGCGAGCAGCACGAACGGGACGACGAGAACCGCCCAGACGGCGAGCGCTTGCTGGCTACTGGAGACCACAGCCGAGGCTACGCCCGGATCGCCGTAAAACCCCCGCCCGGCGACGCCCCGCGAATAGATACCTCTCGTAACCCAGTAACGAGGGGTAACTGCTAAGTCGTCACCGCCCGATCACCGGGTATGGACCACGACGAACCGGAGAAACTACAGGTGTGGTGTGCTGGCGAGGAGTGGTGTCCGGTGACGACGACGGCGATGCTGGTCGGGAAGAAGTGGCACCCGGTCGTGATCGACCGGCTGCTCGCCGACGGCGCCTGTGGGTTCAGCGAGCTGGAGGCCCGCGTCGACGGCGTCTCGAGCAAGGTGCTCTCGGAGGTGCTCGACGACCTCGAGAGCAAGCAGCTGATCGACCGCGAGATCGTCAACGAGAAACCCGTCAGGACGGAGTACTCGCTGACCGACCACGGCGAGTCGCTCGAGTCGGTCATCGACGCCATGCACGACTGGGGCGAGGAGCATCTCGTCGAGGCGGCCGAGCCGAGCGCGTCGCTGGCCTGACTCAGTCGAGCGTCCCGTTCAGCACCTTCGCGGCGACGAGGATCGGGTCCCAGACCGGGCTGAACGGCGGCGCGTACGCCAGATCCAGCCGTTCGAGCTCGGGGACGGTCGTGTCGCCCTCGAGCGCCGTCGCGAGCGTGTCGATCCGGATGGCGGCGCGGTCCTCGCCGGCGATGCTTCCCCCGAGCAGCCGCCCAGTCGCGCGGTCGGCGGTCAGCGTCACCGTCGTCTCGGCGTTGCCGGGGTAGTAGCCCGACCGCGAGCCCGCGGTGATCGTCTCGCTCACGGGGTCGAAGCCGGCCTCGCGGGCGCGCTCGTGGTCGAGGATCCCGGTCCGGCCACACTCCATCTCGAACGCCTTCACGGCCGCCGTCCCCGCGATGTCGCCGACGGGCGTCGGCGTCCCGGCGACGGTCTGACCGATCGCGCGCCCGGCGCGGTTGGCCGTCAGCCCCAGCGGCACCCAGTCGGGCTCGCCGGTGACGGTGTGACGCATCTCCGCGCAGTCGCCCGCCGCGTAGATGTTCTCCCGGCTCGTCCGCCCGTAGTCGTCGATCGCGACGGCGCCCTCGACGCCCAGCTCGACCCCGGTGTCGTCGAGCAGCGCCGTGTTCGGCTCGATCCCGATCCCGACGACCGCGGTCCCGACGGGGATCCGCTCGCCGTCCGCGACGACGCCCGCGACGGTACCGTCGTCGCCGACGAGCTCGTCGACCTCGGTGTCGAGGTGGAGCGTTACGCCGTGGTCCCGCAGCGTCTCGGCGACGCGCTCGGCGGGCGCCTCGCCGAACGGCGGGAGCAGGCGCTCGGGGCGCTGGAACAGGTGCACGTCGAGCTCGTGGGCGCCGAACGCCTCGGCCATCTCGACGCCGACGTAGCCGCCGCCGACGATCGCCGCCGCCTCGGGCGGCTCGCGGGCGGCGTACTCGTCGACCAGCTCGCGGTCGAGGAACTCGCCGGCGCCGTCGACCTCGTCGGGGTCGATCTCCGCGGGCGGCGTCAGGAACGCCCGCAGCGCCGCCGCGGCGTCCATGCTGTGGATCGTGAAGGCGCCCGCGAGGTCGGCGCCGTCGATCGGGTCGGAGACCGCGTGGGCGCCGGTCGCGACCAGCAGGTCGCCGTAGGGCTGCTCGAACCGCTCGCCCCCGCGCTCGACGGTGACGGTTTCCGCGTCGGCGTCGACGGCGACGACCTCGTGGTTCCGGCGCAGGTCGATCCCGCGGTCGCTGATCTGCTCGGGCGAGAGCGAGAGCATGTCGCTCAGCGACTCGACTTCGCCCTTCACGTAGTACGGCATCCCGCAGTGGGCGTAGGAGACCCACTCCCCCTTCTCGAAGACGACCACCTCGCGGTCGGGGTCCTCGCGCTTGCACTTGCTGGCGGCGCTCAGCCCCGCGGCGTCACCACCGACGACGACGAACGGCTCGGTCATGCGTCGCCCGTCGATCGGCGGCTACCTAACTCCTGCCCACCGACGTTACCCGGCGGTAACTGGAGTTTGATTACCCACGCGCCCAACACTCCCGTATGGAGGAGTTCGATTTCCTGGTTATCGGTTCCGGCTCCGGGCTCGACGTGGCCAACGTCGCCGCCAACCGGGGACAGTCCGTCGCGGTCGTCGAGAAGGGGCCGCTCGGTGGCACCTGTCTCAACCGCGGCTGCATCCCCTCGAAGCAGCTGCTGTACCACGCCGACGTGTACGAGACGATCGAGCGCGCCGACGAGTTCCACATCGACGCCGAGATCGAGGGCGTCGAGTTCGCCGAGATCGTCCGCGAGGTGACCGAGGACGTGGGCGAGTCGTCCGACTCGATCCGCCGCGGCCTGCGCTCGTCGGACCAGCACCGCCTCTACGAGGGCGAGGGGCGGTTCGTCGACGATCACACGATCGAGATTTCCGGTGGCGAGGACGAAGGCTCGCCGGCACAGGGAGCCGGCGAGGACGACGGTACCCGCGTCCGCGCGGAGACGATCCTGATCGCCGCTGGCACGCGGCCGGGGGTCCCGCCGATCGACGGCATCGAGGACGTGGACTACCTCACGAGCCGGGAGGCGCTCCAGCTGGAGACGCCGCCGGACCGGCTCACGATCGTCGGCGGCGGCTACATCGCCGCCGAACTCGGCCACTTCTTCGGCACGTTCGGCACCGACGTGACGATCCTCGGCCGGCGGCCGAACCTGCTCCCCGAGGCCGACGAGGAGGTCGCCGCGGCGTTCACGGAGTTGTACGGCGAGCGGTTCGCGGTCCAGACGGGGTACGCGGCCACGGGCGTCCACGAGAGCGACGGCGAGATCACCGTCGAGGCGATGCCGTACGAGTACGACGACGACGGCGAGAGCGGGCGCGTCGTCGACGGCGGCGAGGCGCTCTCGGTGACCGCCGACGAACTGCTCGTCGCCGCGGGACGGGTGCCGAACACCGACACGCTCGCCCTGGAGAACACCGCGGTCGAGACCGACGCCGACGGGTTCGTCGAGACCGACGAGTACCTCCGGACCGACGCCGACGGGGTCTGGGCGCTGGGCGACATCGTCGGCGAGTACCTGCTGAAACACAGCGCGAACCACGAGGCCCGCGCGGTGATGCGCAACCTCTTCGGCGACGAGCCCGAGCCGGTCGACTACTCGGCGATGCCGTTCGCGGTGTTCGGCTCGCCAGAGGTCGCCGGCGTCGGCGCGACCGAGGAAGAGCTCCGGGCCGAGGGTGCCGAGTACGCCACGAACACGTACCGCTACGACGACACCGCCCGGGGGAAGGCGATGCACGCCGAGGGGTTCGTGAAGGCGATCATCGACCTCGAGGGGGAGATCCGCGGCTGTCACATCGTCGGCCCCGACGCGTCGACGCTGATCCAGGAGGTCGTGACCGCGATGACCGCGGGCAGCGGCACCGTCCGGGACATCCGCGAGTCGATCCACGTCCACCCAGCGCTGCCGGAGGTCGTCCAGCGCGCGTTCTCCGGGCAGTTCACCCGCGGCGGCGACGGCGGTCACGACCACCATCACCACTGACAGCCCGGTAACACCGACGTAATCCCGTTACCGCGCGGTTCGCTCGCGCTTTTCCGTCCGGGGGCGGTACCAGCGGTCGCATGACGAAAGCAGCAGTCGTGATCCTCGCCGGGACGGACGGCCACGCGAATCTCGGGCGCCTCGTCAACGGGCTCGAAACCGCCAAGGAGTTCGCGGCGAACGACGACGACGAGCTCGAACTGATCTTCGACGGCGCGGGGACGCAGTGGATCCCCGAACTCGAGGACGAGGACAGCGACTACCACGAGCTCTACGCCGCCGTGAAGGGGGAGGCGTCGGCGTGTGACTACTGCTCGGGCGCCTTCGGCGTCGACGAGGCCGTGCAGGACGCCGGCGTCGTCCAGCTCGACGACCACGACGGCCACCCGAGCATCCGGTCGCTGGTCGACGACGACTACGAGATCATCACGTTCTAACGGTGGCGCCCGTACCGGAGTTGAGACGGATCGGCCGAGCGCGGGAGGCTTTTCCCGGCCGGCGTCGAATCGACCGCTGATGCCACCCTCCGACCCCGACGACGACGAGACGCCGGTGCCCTCGACGGAGCGCCGGTCGCGGGTCGGCGAGCCGGTGGTCCGCGCCGACCCGGAGATCACCGGCGAGCGCGCCGAGGAGGCGATCGACTTCGACCCCGACGACCCCGAGAGCGTCGAGCGCGCCGCCGAGGTGCTCGCGGCGTTCGCCGACGGCGAGGCGTCGGGCGACTACCTCGACATGCTCCGCGGCGCGGCGGCGTGTGCGGCGCTGGTCCGCGGCGTCGGCTCCTACCGCGAGGCGGCGGCCCGGGCCGACGGCGTCTCGGTCTCCTTCCTCCGGACGTGGGCGCGGGTGCACGACCTGCCGCAGTCGGTCCGGCGCCACGTCGCCCGCGGGAACATCGCCCCCTCGGCCGCGAAACACATCGCCCGCGTCGGCGGCGCCGCGCGGCTGGATCTCGCGTGGGCGACGCTGGACCACGACCTCACGGTCCGCGAGGTGCGCTCGCTGGCGAGCCGGATCAACGACGGCGTCCCGGCCGACGAGGCGCTGCGCGAGGCGGGGGTCGATCTCGGCGACGTCGAGCTCTCGCTGCCGGTCGAGGAGTACCGGGAGCTCCGTCGCGAGGCGTCGATGCGAAACGAGGCGCCCGGCGACGTGCTCGCCGAGACGCTGGCAGAGCGCTACGACTGAAAGAAGCGGACGGCGGTCTCGGCGAGCGTTTCTCTGGCCTGTTCCACGTCGGCCCACTCGATCGTCTCGTCGGGGAAGTGGGCCTGCTCGATGCTGCCCGGACCGAACAGCACCGTCGGGATCCCGGCGGCGACGTAGTGTCGCGAGTCGGCGCCGTACGTCGCCCCGCGCGGGTCGGTGTCGGGGAGCCCCGTGTCGAGCATCGCCTCCCGGAGCGTGCGGACGATCCGCTCGTCGGCGTCGGTCTCGGCGGGCTCGAACTGGATGGAGAAGCGCTCGAACGTCGGGGGGTGCTCGGAGAGCCAGTCGTCGGCCTCGACGACGGCCCGGAGCGCCTCCTCGTACTGCTGCTCGACCTCGGCGACGGTCTCGCCCGGCGCGACGCCGAAGCGCATCTCGGCGGTGAGCGAGCTCGGGACCGAGGAGGCCCAGTTGCCGGCCGCCACTTTGCCGATCACGATCGGCCACGGGACGGGGTACTCCTCGTACAGCGGGTGGGTGACGGTCTCGCCGCGTTCGGCCTCCAACTCTTTGAACGCCGCGCGGATCCGCTCGAAGTGCGGGAGCACGTCCTCGCCGCGCCAGCGCGAGGCCGCGTGGGCCGCCCGGCCCTGGATCTCGAGGCGCTTCATCACCGTCCCCTCGACGGCGGTGATCGGCGCCAGCTCGGTCGGTTCGGCGACGATCGCGGCGTCGCGATCGAACGGGTAGGGGTTCGACAGCGCGGCCGCGGCGGCGCCGATGCCGCCCTCCTCCTCGCCGGCGACGGCCTCGACGACGAGCCGGCCGTTCAGGTCGGCCTCCTCCGCCCGCTCGGCGGCGTCGAGCGCGGCGAACACGCAGGCCGCGACGGGGGCCTTCATGTCGACGGCGCCGCGGGCGGTCAGCGTCTCCCCGCCGTCGTCGGTCTCGCCCCACGTCGGCGTGAACGGGTCCGACGACCAGGCGTCCTCGTCGGCGGGCACCACGTCGAGGTGGCCGTTGAGCACCAGCGTCGGGCCGGCCTCGGGGTTGCCGAACGCCAGCACGCCAGCCACGCTCGGGCGGTCAGCGGTGTCGATCAGGTCCGGGTCGTCGGGGAACGAGGAGTGGGCGGCGAGCGCCTCGGCGTCGGCCAGCCACTCGTACGTCTCGAACCCGAGCGCGTCGAGCCGCTCCCGGGTCCACGCCGCGGCCGCGGCCTCCCCGCCGTCGACGGTCGGGAACTCGACGAGGCGTTCGGTGAACGTGCGGATGTCCATGGCGAGGCGTTGGACGGGGACGGCTTAGCTTCCGGGGGAACCGTAAACGCTTACCCGGTGGTCGTACTGAGTTGGGGTGAGGGCTGATAGCTCAGTTTGGGAGAGCGTCTGGCTTTTAACCAGACGGTCGGGGGTTCGAATCCCTCTCAGCCCGTACCGAACCGCTGAGCACCGTGGAATCGAAGATTCCACGAGCTGCCGGGCGGCGACGGTGCCCGGCGACGACAGCGAAGCGTGTTCGTCGCCGTGAGAGGGACTGAACCAGGGAGCGGAAGGTGAGCGAGCAGCGCGAGCGAACGGGAGTGACCGTTGCAAGCTTCTCGCAGCCCGGTTCTTGACGGCACAACGCCACGCTATTGATCCGTCCCCCTCCAGTCGGGCGTATGCGACACCTCGCAGTCGACATCGGGGTCCCCGACGAGGCCGACGCCCGACAGCTCTCCGAACAGTTGGTCGAACGGCGGATCGCCGCCGGGACGCGAACCGGCGCGGCGGGCGTGCCCAGCCACTACCGGTGGGACGGGGAACTCCACGAACGGACCTACTACACAGTCACCGCACTCACGACCGACGAGCAACTGGACCGACTGTACGCGTTCGTCGAGACCGAACTCGACGACGACCTCCCGCCGATCACCTACGAACCCTTCGAGGCGACCGAGGAGTACCTCGACTGGGTCGAATCGAACACCGGCGCGGAGTGAGCGCTCAGTTCTCGCCCTGATACTCCCCGTCGTAGCTGCCCTCGCTCTCCGCGTCGGCGAGCACGAACTGCCCGATGCGGGCGCCCTGCTCGATCTCGATCGCGCGGCCGACCTGCAACAGCCCCTCGCCGCGGCCCTCGTAGCCGGCGTCCCAGACCGCCGTGTCGAGCGAGCAGGTGTTGCGCAGCAGCGTCGAGCGCGGGAGGACGAAGCCGACGCTGTCCTCGGGCACCGCCAGGCGCTCGCCGTAGCGCACCACGTAGTCGCCCGGCTCGAGTCGGTAGATCGGCGGCTCGCCGCCGTGGGGCTCGACCTCGGACCGGTCGCCGACGGACTTCCCGTCGCGCCCGACGTAGCCGGGGCTGGTCTGTTCGAACACGGCGTCGAGGGTGAGATCGACGCCGTTTGGCTGGACCGCGTCGTCGTCGGCGCCGTCGACGGCGCCGGCGACCTCGGCTCCGGAGCGGAACATGGTTGGTGGTTCGGAGCCGGCGGCAAAACCCTGCCGAAGGCGTCGTGAGCGCCTCTCGCCCGTCGTCGTCCGGGCGTGGGGATCTCTCCTCGTTCTCGCCGGATTTATCACCGCTCCCAGCCCATCTAGGAACGATATGGGAAAGACAATCACGGAGCAGATCCTCGACGACCACCTCGTCGAGGGCGACCTCACCCCCGGTGAGGAGATCGGTATCGAGATCGACCAGGTCCTCGCACAGGACACCACCGGCACGATGGTGTGGCTCCAGTTCGAGGCGCTGGAGATGGACGAGGTCCAGACGGAGCTCGCCGCGCAGTACTGCGACCACCAGACGTACCAGTTCGACTTCAAGAACACCGACGACCACCGCTTCCTGCGCTCGGCGGCGGGCACCTACGGCGCCCACTTCTCCCGGCCCGGCAACGGTATCTGTCACAACGTCCACAAGGAGAACTTCGCCGCGCCCGGCAAGACGCTGCTGGGCTCCGACTCGCACACGCCGACGCCCGGCGGGCTCGGCCAGCTCGCGATCGGCGCGGGCGGGCTCGACATCGCTGTCGCGATGGGCGGGGGCGCCTACTACGTCGAGATGCCCGAGGTCGTCAACATCCGCCTCGAGGGCGAGCTCGGCGAGTGGGCCACCGCGAAGGACGTGATCCTCGAGCTGCTGCGGCGCCTGAGCGTCAAGGGCGGCGTCGGCAAGGTGTTCGAGTACACCGGCCCGGGCGTGGAGACGCTCTCCGTGCCGGAGCGGACCACCATCACCAACATGGGGACCGAGCTCGGCGCCACCTCCTCGATCTTCCCGACCGACGAGCGCACGCAGGAGTGGCTCGACGAAGTCGGCCGTTCGGAGGACTACGTCGACCTGCAGCCCGACGAGGACGCCGAGTACGCCGACGAGATCGTCGTCGACCTCTCGGAGATCGAGCCCATGATCGCCGAGCCGTCGATGCCCGACAACGTCGTGCCCGTCCGCGAGGCGGCCGGCCAGTCCGTCGAGCAGGTGATGATCGGCTCCTGTACCAACGGCGCCTACGAGGACATCCTCCCGGC
>SDGW01000770.1_pt1 | contig 13341 bp, 21 predicted proteins | sample 2873831 | NCBI WGS metagenome assembly SDGW01 (sample SAMN08132700, study PRJNA421101) | hypersaline lake metagenome | isolation source: celular fraction 0.22 microns magnesium sulfate-rich crust from ephemeral... | place: Spain: Penahueca Lagoon, Toledo | collected 2011-07
ACTCGTCCGCGTCACCGCTGTTCATGGTGTTGCTGGCCGTCGGCGTCTCGCTGTGCGTCATCGGCTTGTGGGGCATCTGGCCGCTATCGAGACTGCAAGATACGGAGTAACGATCCATGCACGAAACACAGAATGCAGAAGACAAGCGGATCGTAGCGGCGAAGCTGCTGCTCTTCGTGCTCGGAGGCATCGCAGTAGTGTTAGTTGGCGTCCTCCTGCCGCTCATCGCCGCCAGTGAAGCGGTGAAATACTTCGGGCTATCGACAGACCAAACGCTTCTGCTCGGCGTCATCGTCGGGCTCGTGTACTGGGGCGCCCACGATCTTCTGGACAACACCGAGGAGCAACAGTCCGCGAAAATACGGCTGCTGAGTGCTGCGATCTATGACGCGATCGTCGACCTGGATGAACTGGAGAATGACCTCGAAGCCACCGGGCGAGAGGATACGCAGGAACGCGTCGAACAGATCCGTACGAGCCTGACAGACGAGGCCGGCATCTACCTCGAACGGGACGCTGACACGGAGAAATAGACTTTCTCTGAGGTTCGCGTCCTGAAGACCGTTACCGACCGCTCGAATCACGGGTTCAGACGCCGAAAACAGTGCTCCAAAGGACGATACGGGGGGATTCGCGTGACTACGGAAATAGACCGCTGCCAGCCGTACCTGGGAGTACCACGTTGGCCAGCCACGAAATCCCGGCGCCGATCCAAGCACCGAGCATGAGCATCGCCTTGTCTCGGTCTTCCAGCTGCATTACTGACTTTCCTCCTTTCGCTGTTTGATCACGGCCGCGGCGTGGCCCAGCACCCCGGCCGCCAGCGAAACCATCCACAGTCCGGCGACTGTGAGCTGTTCGATCCGGCCGTCTGGCGACCGAGTCCTCCCAACCCCCGGATCTTCGTGACGGTCTTCGGCAGGTCGGACCACGATCTCGACCTGGTCGACGCCGCGGAACAGCCAAAACCGCGTCGCCAGGCGGGCGATCCGTTCGGGGACGAACTGCCCCGGCCCCACGCAAGAGCCGTCCATTGAGACAACTTCCCACTTGTCTGCCCAGCGCGAGTGGAACGGCCAGCGCCAGCTCGGGATCGGCTGGTGCGTCGTGTCCCAGCCGACGCCGACCTCCGGAACCGGCAGCCGCATGATCATCTCGCCGCCGGGCTTGAGGATCCGCTGGCACTCGTCCAGAAAGTCGCCACGGCGCCGCGGCGTGATGTGCTCAAACACGTTGTCGACGAGCGCTGTCTCGAACGAGTCGTCGGGCCACGGCCAAGGCGTTGCTTCGAGATCGAGGCGCTGGTCGGCAGCGTCGCCCTGAATGTCGACGTTGTGCCAGTCCTCGCGATAGTCGTCGCCGCATCCGAGGTTGATCTTCGAGGCGGCCGGCGCCATCTGGCGGACTTTGATATCGCCGCAGTTCGGGCAGACTTCGGTGTGGTCGCCTTTGTGCTCGTCCTCGTCGACGTCGTCGGTCCCACATTCCGTGCAGACCGTGGTTGTTTCTCCGATCATGCTCCTGCCTCCGTTTCAACAGTCCCGACACCGAGCAGGCGCGGCGGCGTCCCGACCTCGCAAACGGTCACCTCACAACAGCTGTCAAGGAAGACCTCACTGACGGCCTCTGTCGAAAACCGATAGTAGTCGTCTGGTACGCCGTGCACCGGATACGTCGGTGTGGTTGCGGCCGGCGTGAGTTCGTCGAGTCGGTCGTAGAGTGCCCTGAGCACGCGGTAGCTCGGGCGCTGCTGCTCGCCTCCGTCCGGCCGCAGAGCCGTTTGGCCGCCGTTCTCCCCAGAGTTTGCCCCGTCGTACACCGTACGAACGCGGTCGGCAACCGGTTCGACGGCCCGCTTGACGAGCGACCGCGATTCGTTTGTCTGCGTGTAGCCAGGGACGCCGATGGCGATCGTGCCGCCCGGACGTGCGACGCGGTGGATCTCGCCGACAGTCTCCCAGAATTCGCGGTCGTGTTCGAGCGTCGCGTTCGAAATGACGACGTCAAACTCGTTGGCGTCAAACATCTGCATGTCGCGGCCGCTCCCTTCGAGCACCTCGAACCTTTCGTGCCGACCGCCGCCCTCCAGATTGATGCCGATGCGCCGGGCGGCGTCAGCAAAAACTTCCGACGCGAGCAGCGCAGTGTCGTCCGGACGGGCGCCGACTTCGAGCACGCTGTCGCCAGCGTAGACTCGCTTAGCGAGTGCCGCTTCGAATGCCTCGTACATTTCGGGCGTCATGGCTGATCTTCGGTGTTTGCGGTGTCTGGAGTGGTGTTTTCGGCACTCGAACCCTGGGGTTCGGGCACCCAAGACCGCATTGTAGGTTCGGCGTAGGCCCAGAGTAGCGTCGCAGCCATGAACCCGAGGTATCCGAGCACTGCAATCGTCGCAAGCTGTGCTAATCGCGCTGATCCGCTTGGTGCGACACTCCACCCGAGGAGCACACCGGCCATGATCCCGGCCAACAGCCAAGCGTCCTGAATGTGGTGTTTCCTAATCATGGTCAGATGGAGAGGCTCATCCAGACGGTGCCGTAGCCGAGCACGAGACAGACGACGATGGAGATCGTCACCATCATTGTGCTCATGCCGTCATCACCGCCGAACTTCTCGAGGGCTTTCTCGCGCTGTTCGTTGATCGTTTGAACGCCCGATGAGCGTTTAATCTGCTCGCCGAGCTTGGTCTGACTGATCAGAACGCCATCGTCGGCGCCGTTCGGGAACATCGTAAATCCTCGGTAGCCTCGCTTGAGGTCGTCGAGCAGACCGATGCCGCCGTCGGCAACTACGTTCATCGCGGCGCTGTTCGTCTCGGCACGGAAGTCGCTGAACGCTGTTTCGTCGTCTTTCGTGTTGGCGACGGCAAACGGCGCCCAGCCGAGTCGGTCCCAGTTCTCGATACCGCCTTCGATGGTACGCCACTCACCGTCGACGAAGACCTCGTCGTCGCCGCGCGCAGGAAAGATGCCGAAGCGCCCATCAGACGGCATCAGCACGGTCTTGCCGTTGATGTTTGAGGCGACGATCCAGAGCAGGGGGCCGTAGAGCTTTCGGAGGAACATCGGGATTCCTGGCCCGAGGAACGCGATCGTCGCCGGGATGAACGCGATGCCGGCGAGCAGTGAGACGCCAAGGATGACCAGGAGCGCCAGCATCAGACCAACACCCCCGCGACGTCGAACATAATCATCATTGGCACGCTAACGGTGGACTCGTTGCTGCTGCCGGTGTTCGACCAGATGAACCACGCCATCCCGCCGCCTGCCGCGTAGGCGATCAGGAACGTCATCGTGGCGAGGACGTCCCGGCTCTTGTATCCGGCTTGGCTTTTCTCGACGTACTCATCGACCTTGTCGGCGTCCTGTGAGTTACCGTCGCCAGTCAGCACTGTGGACAGCTTCGACCAGTCAACGAGACGGATTCCGTCGGGGATCAGTGCATGTCGGTTGAACCGGGGCTTGCGCTCCTCCTCGAGTTGGATCTCTCGATCGCCGCGCTCGTCGCGTGCTTTGATTGCCTCGCCGGCCTCGGCGAGCTCAGGATGTACGAAGATCGGGCGGCCCTCCTTGACGATGCCGAATGGCTTCTTGCAGAGTCTGCTCATGTAGTCGAGCGGATCATCGATGTAGTGCGTCTCGCCGTCGACGGAGACCTTCTCTCGGCGGCGTTCTCCATCGAAGCTCGTCGGGACAAGGTCATAGCCGGCGAGCTTGCGCTTGACGAGCGTCGCCCGACGGTACCCTGCCATCGACTGCTCGAAGTACCAGTTCGCCAGCTTCGTCCGACGCTCGCGGCTCAGGGACTGGCCGATCAGCAGCGGCCCAGCAAGGAACACTAGCAGCCCGATGCCGAAGAACGACACCGCGAGTAGGATGGTGTTCATCATGCGTGATCACCCACATACGGGATTGAGTAGCCGTTCTCTCGGATCTCTTTTGCCACAAAAGCAAATGCCATGAATACGAAGATCGTTGAATACCCAATGCCAATCCTCCAATCAGCTGCAAGCGCGTGCCCAGGGTGCATGACTGATAGAAGCACGGATGTCTGCGCGTAGATCACTGACAGGAAGGCCGCGAACCCCGACGCGAGTGCAGCGGTTGAGTTTTTCATGAGAACAACCCTCCGATCCCGCCATCGTCGTCGCCCTCCTCGCGCTTGCTCACCTTCATCTGCTGCGAGATCTGGTCCTGCTGCCAGCCGTCACGGCTGCGCGTGATACGCAGGAAGAAGTCGAGCAGTGCCTGGTTGATCAAGTTGATCTCGTGATCACTTAGCGGCTTCAGCGCGTACTTTGTATCGAGGTAGTATTTCCGCGCTTCGCCGGTGTAGGCGGACCCCTCCGGCGGATGCATCCGCTGGATCGCAAGTGCTGTTACGCGCGCGAGCCAGCGCACCTCCTTGACCTCAGCGTCCTTCAGGTTGCCGAGAACGAAGTCCGGACTCAGGAGGTTCGCCATCAGCTTCTCGGTCGCGGGATCGAGGTCGTATTTCGTGAGCTCCTTGAGGTACTCACGATTCTTCCGGCCGCTCGGCTCTGCTGCCATCGCAGTCTGCATCGTTTGATGATCCTGTGCTCGTTCGCGATCGCGGTCTCGTTGAGTGTCGTTTGCTCCAATCATTCGTAGGTGCACCCCCGAGGCTGGTTGACCAGCCGGACCGAACTGCTGTCTATGCGTGTTAGTTGTGTATCCCCTATTGCCGCTGGGTAGTAGTGGCTGGCCGATATTGCCGCCGTCTGGCGATTATATCGAGTGCAGTCACTACGGGTATTCCACGTCATGATTCAGTTGGATCAGGGACCAGGTCCCGATGCTCGCCGTCTTTCCACTCCCGGACACGGCAACCCACCCAGCTGTCAGAGTACCCATCGATCACCTTCGCCACGTCCGCCTGACTATTCTCGTTCTCGTCATTCCACGGCTCATACAGCCGAATCGCGTAGCGGATCGCCTCTCTCCGCTCGATTTCCTCCGCATCCATCGTTTCCTCCGCCTCTTCGCCAGTGAGGTCGTCAGCGTCCCACGAGTCCGAGTGGATCAGTTCATCCTTCTGTCGACTGAGGTGCCGATAGTACGGGTCTGCCTCGGCGTCCATGTTCGGGAACTGGATCCGCCGAGTTCTCTCGCCGTATCCCAGCCCTTTCGTCCGAACCGTACCACCAGACGCGTTGAAGGGCACCGTCACTTTGTAGGCCTGGAAGGTACCCATCGGCTGCTCTCGGCACCAGATCCGGTAATCTGCCAATTTCTTGAGCCGCTTGTCGGCCTCGTTCCAGTCGGGCAGCGTCGCGATCGTCACCACTCGCTTGGTCCGGAGCAGCTGCCACGCGCGGCCGAAGTCAACGTTCTGCTGGGCCATCGAGCGGCGCTTGTCGCCGGCACCGGCGCCGACGAACTCGTCAAGCACCAGGACGCTGGGCTGATCGTGGCCCGGATGCTCTTGGTAGCGCTTGAGATACTCGGTCGCCGAGAGCGTCATGTCCTCCTTTTTGATATCGTAGCCGAACGCCGCTGAGAGCAACCGGGCGATCGCGACGGCGCCGGACGTCTTCGCGACGCCTTTCCGCGCATTCTCGGCGTCGAGGAAGATGATCGCGCCGCCCTTCCGAGGGCCGTAGACGTCGTGCATCAGGACGTCCCAAAACTCGGTTTCGGTGACGTGGCTGCTGATACCTGGGCTCTTTTCGACCGGCGACGAGCCAGTGCTCATCAGTCATCCCCCTCCAGTGGCGCTGGCAGATCACTGTTTTCTTCTTCCTCGGTGTCGGTGCTTTCCTCGCTGTCGGCGTTCATAGCAGGCTCTTCAGGTGGCCCTTCTTGCAGAATGTCGCTGTACGTGAATGCGGCGTCGCCCTGCTCTTCCTCGGTGTCGAGATCCATGTTGATCTCCATGAGGAACTCGTTGACCATCCGGTAGGCTTTCAGCAGAATCTTCGCCGGGATCTGAACTTCTTCCTCCCGGCGCTCCAGCTGGGCGCCTGCCATGGTGTTCGAGACCTGCTCTTTCCACTGCACCGTAATCGGGTTCGGCTGGTCGAGAATCATGCCGACACCGCGAAACTGGAGTGCGCCACCGTTCGGCAGCCCCATCTGCCCGATCGGGACGCCGGTACGGACGACTTCGCCGTCTTCCGTCTCCTTCACGTCGCCCCAGTAGTTTTTGTCGGTGTCACACTCTTTCATCAGCGTCTCAACTTCGAGCAGGTACTCCTCGACCGCGGAACGAAGCACGGTATCCCGGGTCTGCTCGGTGATCTGGTTACCGTGAAGCAACTCGTCGGCCTGACGCTTTTTCTCTAGCACGCGCTTGCGTGCGTTGAGGATGTGCTTCGTCCGCTCGTGCTGACGATAGCCCTCCGGATCCGGCACTTCTTGGGAAATTCCGTCCGAATCGTCGGCTTCCGCGCGCATTACGTGCCACCCCGGCGGTTGACGTAGATCTCGCCAGTGAGCATCGCGACGCCGATCGCCGCGAGGAACACTGTGCCGGCGAGCGTCTCCCACAAGCTGATTGTCGGTAGTGCAAGGCCAAGGAGCACGAACACGAGCGCGCCAGTCAGAACGGACGCCGCGAGGTGCTCAAGCGCGTTCGCAACGCGTCCGTTTTCGTCGTCTTGCGACCACTCGCGGACGATGGCGCGCAGAGCTTCGCTTTTTGGCGCTTTAGAGTCGCCTCCTTCCCTCTCTCGTAGATCTTCGACGGCTCGCTTAAGCTCACCGTCGAGATGGGTACTATACTGGTCTTTACTGCCCATACGCATGTTTAAAGCCTCTAAGAATATAAAAACTGGCACTGAAACAGAAACTATCTGCTCTTTTTAAGTGTAATTACCGTTTTGTTGGATATATGCCGAGCAAGGCACAGAGCGTAATCGAATCGGCGACTGAACTGGCGGCTGACGCGGGGATGCACCTCGACGCCGCCGAAGCAACAGGCGAAGAAATCGCAGACGAACGCTTCGAGGGGTCGGCCCTCGGGCGCGCAGCGCAGATCCAGACGGTCATCAGCGTCGTGGCGATCGGTGTCGTGGCGATCGTCGGGATCCTGATCTACAGCCAGGTCGAGCAGTCGATGTCGACGCCCGAGCAGGAAGGGCTCGCAAACGCGTCCAACAGCGTCACGGACGGGTTCGGGAACGCGATGGAGCTCGTCCCGACCGTGCTGATCGTCCTGGTCGCAGCGCTCGTCATCGGGGTCATCCAGCGACTGCGGGGCTGATCTCAATGTCCAGCCAGCTGCAACGCGTGCTGGAGTGGCTCGACGCCGCCGAAGTGAAGGGCGAGCGCGTAGCCGAGGAGTGCATCGATGGCTCGAGTCGTCTCGGGCGTGCAGCGCAAGTTCAGACGGTCATCAGCGTTATCGCGATTGCCGTGGTCGCAATCGTCGGGATCCTGATCTACGATCAGGTGTTCACGACCACGGGGTTCGACGTCGACAAGAACCCCGAAAACCGCACCGTGTACGAAAACACGACTGCAAGCGTGAACGACGGCTTCGGATCGGCGATGGAACTCATCCCGACCGTGCTGATCGTGCTGGTTGCGGCGCTCGTCATCGGGGTCATCCAGCGACTCCGCGGATAGCTCTCATCCGCTTTTTTGAACGAACGACGAAAATAGGGCAGCGATAGCTAGCTAATGCTGTGTTTTAAGCACCTTTAGATTGTATTTGTCCACATGAGCGCGCGCATCGCTATCGTATTGATCGCTGTGCCAGTCCTGCTTGTTGGCGGGATCGCGGCAGTCGATTCCTCGCTCGAAGAGGCCGGCAACGAAACAACAGTCACTGACGAATCATTTGAGCCGGTAGGAGGTGACACGACTACGCTCAACCAGAGCGACGTCGACGGCGCGATTTACGACGAGACAGTCACCGTTGAGTCAAACGGCACCACGTACGAGTCTGACGGCAACTACAGCTGGGATGGCGGCCTCGACGGCAACGGCACGATCTCCGTCGTCGAGAACAGTTCGCTGTCTAATCAGTCCACGGCCACCATCGACTACGGATATACCAAGACGACAGAGCACCAGCGGTTCATCAGCGGTATGTTGGGCGATATGTTCAACACCGGTGGGCTGATGGTGATCGTCGTCGGAATCGCGCTCATACTGTTCGCCGCACGAGTGCTGGGGGGTGCGTAAGATGCAGACGATGCTCTTCGTCTGGGTCGGCAGCATCGCATTTTTGCTCTCGGTCGGGGCGACGCGACCCACTCTCGACGACGAAACTCGTGTGCTTTCAGGCGTCTCGTCCGTGGCGCTCTGGGGTGTTTGGGCCCTCAACGCGACTGCAGTAACCAAGACAACGAACACAGGAGAGATAGTCACGCATAGTTACCAATCACTATCCTGGATTGGGCTCGCAATCGCAGGTGTGATGCTCCTATTCGTGGTCGATCGAGTCTTCCAGCTCGTCCGAAGCCGATGACAGAGATCACGCCGGAGCGTCGGTACGGTTCCGTACTGACCATCGAGCTCTTGGGCTGGGCCATCGGCGCACTACTATGCGTCGTATTGATGCAGATCCATACACCAGGCTGGTTGCTCGGCTCACTGCTGTTCGCATTCGGCGGCGTTCAGTGTGCATACCACTTGACGATGCTAGCTGCCGGACATAATTCGGTGGTTTGACTGGTTTTAAGCCTTCTTAAACTGCATCTGTGGTGAACGATAGCAGATATTTACAAGGAGGTCGCACGTATGCATGAATATGGCAACAGTTCGTGTGAAGCCGAGCGGGTCGCAATGGGTCGTGACGCGCTCTGGCGGGACATCCAGCAACCACCGAAAGAAGTCCCGCGCCAAAAGTAAGGCGAAGAGCGTCGCCCGCAGCGGCGATCGCCTCGTTATTCACCGCTCTGACGGTACGGTTCAGAACGACCGGAGGGTGCGATAATGGCCCTTCGAAACGTTGTAGAGGGCTTCGGCGGGTCAACAACGACTGACCAACAAGATACAGAGCAGCAAGAGCAAGAGCAAGAAACGCAGGGTCGGGAGAAACAAGATCGGGGTGCCGATAAGGAGGAACCCGACAGTCAAGGCGATGAGTCCTCGCCGAAAGAGTCTGGCACAGATCAAGAGAGTAGCGGGGTTATCGATTCCCTTGGAAGCGCAGCTCGCGACGTGGCTAGCAGCGTCGGTGGCGTGGGCGGGCAAGCCAAAGAGACCGCTAAAAGTGGTGAGGAAGCCGTTGAAGAAACCAAAAGCAATTCCAAGAGTAAAGACGATCCAAAACCCAAAAAGGACGACAACAGTGGCGATAAGGCGGGTACTGGGGGCGGAAGTGACAGTCCCAAAGTAGATGTCTCCTTCGAAAATAGTCCAAGTTCTAGTTCAGGAGCGACCCAATCCTCTGCAAGCACTCAGCAGATCGAACGGGAAAAAGAAGTTCAAGAGAGCACTGCAAAAGAGAATCTGCAGCGCGAAGCTGGCGAAGTTGCTGCCGCCAAGGACTCGACTGTCGAAAAGACCCAGGAGTTCGTGATGTCCACGCCGAGCGCAACGTCGTCACTGCTCGGCCAGGAGGACCGCGAAGAAGCGATCGAGGACCTCGCACGCGAGGGAAGTCCGTCCGCAAAGGTGTTTGTCGGCGGCGAAGTGATCGAAGCGGCTGGTGTCCGCACCACGCAAGTACTTGATGAGCAAGTGCCAGAATTTGCCGTCGGTCCCAAGGTGGGCTTGCCCGGATCTGAGGGCGAAGAAGTGGGCACACAAGTCCGGAATGTCGCGGTCGATGCGCCAGCTGGCGTTGGCGTCATTGGAAGTCTCGCGCCGAGAGCAGCTGCAGACTTTGGGCTCGCAGTCGAAGATGCAGCCGGGAAAACTGATGTTAGTGAAGAGGCCCGGAGTGATGCCGGCGAGACGGGTGAGGCACTTCAGCAGGGCGGCGAAACAGTCGCAGAGGGAATCCAAGAGGAACCGATCGGCGCCGCTCTTGAAGTCGCTGCACCAGGTGTTGGTGGCCGTTTTGCACGCGGCGCGAGCGGGCGAGTTCCGTCGAGTCCGCGCCGCTCGTTTGTCGCTGACGAACGAGCGACCGCCGAATTAACCGGACGGCAGCGTGGGGGCACTTCCAGCGGAGACGCCGATATTACGCTTGACGAATCGAACATCGCGGACGTAGAATCGCGTGCCGATGTTGCTGATGCTGTCGAGCAGCGGAAACAACAGAGACAGATACGCATCGATCGCCGCCAGCGTCGCCGAGAAGAGATGGGGCCGCCTGAGCCGGACCCAGAGGTTGAAGTGAGGACTGTCGACAACCGCCCCGGTGGAGACTACGTTGCAGACAAAAGCCCCGACCTATCCCGAAGCGGGCCCACTGAAACGCAGAAGCGCGCGTTTCGCAGTCGGCAAAGTACCAGTGATGGAGATCTTGATCTCACACCGCGCGAGCGGCAGCTCGCTGCACAACTCCGACGCGAAAGTCCCGATGCAGACTTGCGCGAAAGCGACCTTGCACCGGAAGCTGAAGAGTTGACAGTCGAAGCGCCCGGTGATCTGTCCGTGGCCAGTCGAACTACGCGAACATCTGCGGCCACAGGATCCGTCGTCTCAGAAGGAAACGAACGGATTGAGACGGCTCAACAGTCTGAAGTTACACAGGATGATCCCTCACCGCCGGGCGTCGAGGAAGATCTTCAGACCGGCGGCTTTCTCGAAGAAACGACTGGCGGCCTAACCGAACTCTACGAGGAAGGGCAGGAGCAGTTCGAGGAACTTCGCGATCCCGCGACCGAGCGCACGGTCACGGACACAGATGCCGGGCCGGGTTCAGATACAGATACTGGTGTCGGATCAAATACCGATACGGGTCTTGGAACCGAGACAGGCACCGACACAACAGCACGGCAAGATGACGGCCAAACGACCAGGCCAGGGCAGGATCAGAACACGACTCCAGAGCCAAAACCCCCGGGCCAAGAGCCCAGACCACGCCCGGAACCCCCCGGAACGAGGCCGCGGCCGCGTCCCACGCCCGACCCGCGGCCTCGCCCTGATCCGGGGCCGCGGTTCACGCCAGACCCAGATCCGACCCCACGCCGGCCACGCCGACCGGAGATTGAGCCCGAAGCCGACAATGGCGACTCGGATCGTCGTCGGCGCCGTAGTCCGGGTGTTGACGTCGACAAGTTTGAGAATCCCGTCTCTGAAACGCCATTCGAGGACATCGAAGAAGACTTCGAGGCGCTCGACGGCCTCGGCGAGCTGGAGGACATCTGACGATGCAACGGCACGGTCGCAGCGGCCTGGCATACGCGATGCTTGTTTTCATCCTCACGATTATCATCGCGTCCGCCATGATCGCAATCTTCAACCAGCCCGTCAACGGGTTTCTCGACGCCGCGAACGCGAACTCCGAGACCGCTGCCGCGGCCGAGGGACAGGGCTACGTCCGCGCTGCATGGACCTGGTTCCCGCTCTTCGGCGTCATCATGGCCGCCGTGCTTGTGATCTCGAGTGCAGTGTTCCAGTCTAACCGGGGTGGGATCTGATGCACGGCGTTGTCCGCTTCGCGCTGGCGATCTTCGCGATGGCGTTCTTCGTTCTGATTGCGCCAGCAACGATGGAACCAGTCGGTGAGACGGTCAAAGGTAACGAGGAGATCGGCGTCATCAACGGAGAGTCGATCATTAACGACTACTATCAGGCGTTCTTCGTCCAGATCCCGCTGGTTTTCATGGGTCTGTTTTTCGTCTACGGCGTCGCCTGGTATGTGCGACGCGAAGCCACAATACAACGTCGGTGAAACTAGTCAATCCGACGTTTTTTGTGGGTGTAAACTGTATATACGTACATGAGCAGTAAGAAGGGCGCAAACGATTCCCCTGATTCTTCGTTTAAAAGTGGAGAATCAAAACCCGAGTGGGCGCGAGAGATCGAGGCGCGACTGGACCAGCTCGAACAATCATCCAGCGGGAAGCAGATAAGTGCGAATCGTCGGAGTGTCCTAAAGGGTAGTGGCGCTCTGGGTCTGGGCGCGCTCCTCGGCGTGGGTGGTTCCAGTGCGCTGACGTCATCAACCGGCACCGCCGAGGCCCAATCAGAAGATGGTAGTTATCTAGAAGCTGAGGAGGGGCGGTTCATTTCGTTAGATACAGACGAAGCAAGTACCGACGACCTCTCGCCGAAAAGCGGAGATGCGTCCGGTGTTGTTCATGCGATCACGTCGTTAACGCTATCCGGCCGGATCGTCGGCTACCATCCCGATGCAGGGATCGAGTTTGTCGATGCTGCAAACTACTCCGACGATGTTGCTGCCCTCGAAGCCGTCAACGATGGGTTCTTGATGGCGCAATCAAACCCCGGCGGCGTCCTGTTCATCTCGCCAGCGTATACCGCAACGAGTATGGCGGAGCTGGGAAGCACGTCGCAACGCGCATCTGTCGGACTAGTAGAATGGCCACCAAGCAGCATGATCGGAGACTACGCGCCGAAGATCAACAGCGCGATATCCGACGGCAGCCCCATGTTCAAGTTTGTTTCCGATACTGATTCAAACGCGGCAGTGGGGAGCTTCCTCGCACTGTCGTCAGTTACTGGTCGGGGCGGCGGGTCGATCGACTGTGGCCTTGCGCAGTTTACCAACCAGATTCAATTTGACGTTCACGTCGGGCGCGGAACTGACTTCGGCGCATCAATATTCCGGATGGACGGCGCACAGAACTGCAATATTTCTGGGATCTACCAGGGAGGAGATGGCGCGCTCGTTGAGTCCATCGCTGGCGACATGAGCAAAGACTCGACAGGCGTCCGAATCACGGAAGACACGAAGACTGTCGGCGGGTTCGGTGGCAATGTCGTTACTGATGGCGGGGCGGCGTTGGTCGCCGAACTGAAAGGATTCCATGAACCGGATAACTCGGTCGCTGACCTCTCGGCATCAAATAGCGCGCTGTATGTCCAAGAAGGCCACTACACCGCCGGCGGCACAAGTAATCCGGTGTTCGCTGTTGATGGTATCAACGGCATCAATCTCAAACCCGACTACGTTACAAGCGCCAGCTCCGGGCTGGATGCGACGGGTACGCTGTCAGACATCATCATCAGCCCAGCAATCAACTGGGGTGCAGGGAACCTCACGAACGACTCTATCAGCATCGCCAACGCCCCATCGGGGCACTCTGTCGTCCCCGACTCTGCGCTCGTCGAGGGCAGCGTGACGTATCCGACCGGCCTCAACACGATCTCGGCCGGCACTACGTGATAACTGCTGAGAAGTACTTAACATTCCAATGAGCGAAGATGATTCACGGCGCGGCGGGCTAACGCGTGCCCAGCTGCGCGCGCTGCTTCTAGTCGGTCTCCTCATCGGCAGCGCGATCGTGGCAGT
>SDGW01000771.1_pt1 | contig 13333 bp, 14 predicted proteins | sample 2873831 | NCBI WGS metagenome assembly SDGW01 (sample SAMN08132700, study PRJNA421101) | hypersaline lake metagenome | isolation source: celular fraction 0.22 microns magnesium sulfate-rich crust from ephemeral... | place: Spain: Penahueca Lagoon, Toledo | collected 2011-07
CTCGTTCCGCTTCGTCTCGTTCCGCTCCGTCCCGGTCCGAGCGGGGCCCTGACGGAGGTCCCGGTCGCTCAGGCGCCGGTGACGACACCCCACGAGACGCGGTCCCACAGCCGCTCGTAGGTGTAGTAGGTCGCGGTCTTGACGACGTTGGTCACCAGTCCGATGTTCACGGCGTCGCTCACGTCGCCGACGACCGCCCACGCCACGAGCACGGTGATGGCGACCATGATGGCGCGGTAACAGAGCGTCTTGGCGACCGCGCGCTTCCGCTCGTGAAGCGCTGACCGGGAGACGAACGTGCCCATAGCGGCGCATCGAAGGCTACCTATATGAAACTTTCAGACACTTCTATACGCTCTAGAAGTAACAACATACAGTTACTCCTCGCGGACCGACGACTCGATCTCGCCGACGACCTCCGGGTTCCGGAGCGCGCTGACGTCGCCGAACTCCTCGCCGCGGGCGATGTCCTCCAGCAGCCGGCGCATGATCTTCCCCGAACGGGTCTTCGGGAGCTCCGGGGTGAACACGATCCGGTCGGCGCGCGCCACGTCGCCGACCGAGCGGGCCAGCTCCTCGCCGATCGTCGCCTCCAGCGAGTCGTCGGGCTCGACGTCGCTCCGAGTGGTCACGTAGGCGACGATGTCGCCGTCGTCGTCGCCGACGACCGCGGCCTCGGTCACCCCCTCGACGCCGACGATCGCCGACTCCAGCTCGGCGGTGTTGAACCGCTGCGCCCGCACGTTGATCACGTCGTCGACGCGACCGAGAATGGTTACGTAGCCGTCCTCGTCGACCGTCGCGCCGTCGCCGGTGCGGTAGCGCCACCCGTCTTCGGTCTCGACCCAGTACTCGCGGCGGTAGCGCTCGTCGCCCTCGCGGAGCCCCCGGAGCATGCCGGGCCACGGCGAGCCGATCGTGAGGTATCCCGGCTCGCCCGGGTCGACCGGCTCGCCGTCCTCGTCGACGACGCGGGCGTCGATCCCGGGAAGCGGCGGGCCGACCTTCCCGGGCTTCATCGGGGTGATCCCGGGCAGCGTCGCGAGCGCGATGGCGCCCGTCTCCGTCTGCCACCAGGTGTCGACGACCGGCGCCTCGCCGCCGCCGACGTGTTCTCGGTACCAGTGCCACGCCTTGGCGGTGATCGATTCGCCCACGGTGCCCAGCAGGCGGATCGACGAGAGGTCGTGGCGGTCGGGGTACTCCGCGCCCCACTTCATGAACGACCGGATCGCGGTCGGGGAGGTGTAGAAGACGCTGACGGCGTTGCGCTCGATGAGGTCCCACACGCGGTCGCGGTCCGGGTAGTCGGGCGACCCCTCGTAGAGGACGGTCGTGGTCCCGACCGAGAGGGGGCCGTACACGCCGTACGAGTGGCCCGTGATCCAGCCGATGTCGGCCGCGCACCAGTAGGTGTCGTCGGGGCGCACGTCGAGGACGTTCCGGGTGGTCCACGCGACGTGCGAGAGGTACCCCCCGGTCGCGTGCTCGACGCCCTTCGGCCGGCCGGTTGTCCCCGAGGTGTACATCACGAACAGCAGGTCGGTGGCGTCGCGCGCGACCGGCTCGACCGTCTCCCCGTCGTGCGCGTCGACGAGCGACTCGTACGCGTGCTCGTCGTCGCCCAGCGACACGTGGAGGGCGTCCCCGAGCCGGTCGACGACGACCGTCGCCGCGAGGTCGGTGTCGGCCCGGAGCCGGGCGTTGTCCGCCTTCGACTTCTGGTTGAACGCGTCCTCCCGCCGGTAGTAGCCGTCGCAGGTGATCAGGTACGACGAGTCGGCCGCGTCGAGGCGGGTCGCCAGCGCCTCCGCCGAGAGCCCCGCGAAGACGACGTTGTGCGGCGCGCCGATGCGCGCGCACGCCAGCATCGCGACCGGCAGCTCCGGGACCATCGGGAGGTACAGCGTCACCACGTCGTCCTCCTCGACGCCGAGGTCCCGCAGCCCGGCCGCGAGCGCGTTCACCTCGCGGTGGAGGTCGAGGTAGGTGTACGAGCGCCGCTCGCCGCGCTTCCCGAACCACCGGATCGCGAGCTGGTTGCGCCGCTCGTCGAGGTGCCGGTCGACGCAGTTGACGGCGGCGTTGAGCCGTCCGTCCGGGAACCATTTATAAAACGGGGGGTCGCCGTCGTCGAGCACGGTCTCGTACTCCGTCTCCCAGTCGAGGAGATCGGCGGCCCGCCGCCAGGCGTCCGGCCCCTCGGTCGCGAACGCGTCGTACACCCCCGTGTCGCTCGCGACGGCCCGCTCGCTGAACCCGGTCGGCGGCTCGATGGCGTCGGCGGCGTCGACGGATCGGTCCCGTCGTCGGCCGTCGATTCCGGCGTCATCCATGATACCTGTTCGCAAGTGAAGGAATGTATACTTTGTCCGGCGTCCCGCCCGGTGAACCGAGCCGGCGGGAGCGGCGGCGGAGTCGCCTGCGAATCGGCGGGGACCGCCTATCGCCTGCGGATCGACGGGGCCCGCCTACGTCGACTCCGCGGGCGTGAGGGAGGCGGCCTTCGACCGGGCGCGGGCCACGATCGAGGGCTTGGCCTCGAAGTCGACGGTCACCTGATCGCTGGCGTACGACTCCTCGTCGACGTGGCCGTGGTCGTGGATCCACGAGACGAGGCTCATCGCCTCGTCGGAGACGGGGAGGACGAGCCGCTCGCGCTCCCAGTCTGGGAGCTCCTCTTCGACGCGGTCGCGGAGCTCTGCGACGCCCGCGCCCGTCTTCGCCGAGACGGCGACGGGGTCGGGCGCGACGCCGGAGAGCGCGCCGCGCTTGTCCGCCAGCTCGCCGGGCGCGAGCCGGTCGATCTTGTTGAACACCGTGACGACGGGAGCCTCGTTGCGCTCGTAGAGGGTGTCGTGGCTCGTGACGAGCTTCTCGCGCATCTCCTCGACCGGCTCGCTCGCATCGACGACGAGCAGCACGAGGTCGGCCCGGTAGACGGAGTCGAGCGTCGACTCGAACGACTCCACGAGCCAGTGGGGGAGGTCCGCGATGAACCCGACCGTGTCCGTGAGGAGCACGTCGCGCTTCTCCATCTCGGCCCGGCGCGTGGTGGTGCCGAGCGTGGTGAACAGCATGTCCTGCGACTCCGCCGTCCTGTCGAGATCGGGGTGGCGGTCGACGTTCTCGTCGACGTCGATCTCGGCCGCGAGCCGGCGCATCAGCGTCGACTTCCCGGCGTTGGTGTACCCCGCGAGCGCGACCAGGTCGAAGCCGGAGTCGCGGCGCTGCTCGCGTCGCGCCTCCTCCTTCTCCGCGATCGACTCCAGCTCGTCTTCTATCTCGGAGATCTGGCGTTTGATGTCGCGCTCGACGCTCTCGTCGTATTCGCCGAGCCCCATGAACCCGGGGCGCTCGTCGCGCTTCGCGAGGCTCGCCTTCGCCTCGGCCCGCGGGAGCTCGTACCGGAGCTCCGCGAGCTCGACCTGGAGCTGCGCCTTTCGGGTGTTCGCTCGCTGGCCGAAGATCTCGAGGATGAGCGTGAACCGGTCGATCACCTCGACGCCCTCGGGGAGCTCCCCGCCGATGTTGAACGTCTGGTACGGCCCCACGTCGTTGTCGACGATGACCGCGCCGGCGTCGGTCCGGCGGACCAGGTCGCGCAGCTCAGCGACCTTCCCTTCCCCGAACATGAACGCGGCGTCCTCCGTGCGGGTCTGCGTGAGCTCGCCGACGACCTCGTAGCCCGCGGCCTCGGCGAGCTGAGTGATCTCGGTGAGGTCGGCGTCGCCGGAGTCGACGCGCTTGGCGACGACTGCGCGGCGCTCTCGGGGGACCGGTTCGACCGCTCCGTCGGCGCCCGCCCCCTCGACGCTCCCGGTCATAAGAGGAGGTCTCGGGCGGCGTACGCGGCGTGGTGTGCTGCCTGCACTGTTTCGCGTTCCCCTATGCTCTCGACGTATTTAAACTCGGGTCGGAAGCTCAGTCCGACTCGCTCGGGGGGCTCCTCGTAGAACTCGCCGTGCTCGGCGACGATCGGCCCGTCCGGCGGCTCCGGCAGGTCACCGACGGCCGTCGCCACGAGTCCCAGCGTCGCGTCGAGCGTGGGCCCCTCCCGCGCCGACGCGAAGCCGATCCCCTCGACCGCCCGGATCCGCGTCGAGTCGATCCGGGCGTGGACCGCCGCCGCGACCATCAGGTACTCGCCGTCCTCCTCGTGGCGGCCGCTGATGTCGACGCCGACCACCTCAGGGACGGGCGCCGTCCACCTCGGTTCGGCCGGACGGCGGACTCCCGCCGACAGATGTCAACTCCATAATCACTCGTTGGTCGCCGGTCGAATTGAAGCTTTCCGTGGTGTGCGCCGCACATTCGAACGCGCCGCCTCAGGCCGACAGCGCCGCGACCGCGTCGCCGATCCGGTCGACCGCGTCGTCGACGTCAGCGGCGTCCACGTCGAGGTGCGTCGTGAACCGGGTCGCGTAGTCGTCGAACTCGACGCAGCCGACCCCGGCCGCCTTGCAGGCCTCCACGAGCTCGGCCGCCGGGATCCCGGCGGCCTCGGTGTGCGCGACGACGATGTTGGTGTCCGGCGCGGGCGCGTTCACCCCGTCGAGCGCGTCGAGCCCGGCGGCGAGCCGCTCGGCGTTGGCGTGGTCGTCGGCGAGGCGGTCGACGTTCTCCAGGGCGAGGAGTCCGGGCGCGGCGATCATCCCGGCCTGTCGCATCCCGCCGCCGAACAGCTTCCGGACGCGGCGCGCCGCCTCGACGAACTCCTCGTCGCCGGCGAGGATCGAGCCGACGGGCGCGCCGAGCCCCTTCGAGAGGCAGAAGGTGACGCTGTCGACGGGCGCGACGATCTCGCTCGCGTCGACCCCGAGCGCGACCGCGGCGTTGAACACCCGGGCGCCGTCGAGGTGGACCGGCACGCCGGCGTCGCGGGCGACCTCGGCGGCCGCGGCGATCCCCTCGACCGGGACCGCGACACCCCCGCGGTAGTTGTGAGTGTTCTCCAGCGACAGGAGGCCGGTCCCCGGTCGGTGGAGGTCCTCGGTCACGAGCCCCTCGCGCACCTCGTCGGGGGTCGGGACGCAGCGCTCTCCGGCGTCGATCGTCCGGGTCTGCGCGCCCGAGAGCTTCGCCGCGCCGGCGAGCTCCCACCGGTAGACGTGCGACTCGCGCTCCAAGAGGAGCTCCTCGCCCGGCTCGGTGTGGACGTGGACGGCGATCTGGTTGGCCATCGTCCCGGAGGGGACGTAGAGGGCGGCCTCGGTCCCGACCGCCTCGGCGGCGCGGCGCTCCAGCTCGTTGACGGTCGGATCGTCGCGGTACACGTCGTCGCCGACCTCGGCGTCGCGGGCGGCCTCACGCATCTCGTCCGAGGGCGTCGTGACGGTGTCGGATCGCAGGTCGATGGTGTCCTCGTCGATCTCCATTCGTTGCCGTCGATTCGGCGGCCGGTCTGAAATAGGTCGCGCTCGGGGCCGATTCGCCCGGCTCCCCGCGGCGGAGACGCCCGAGGCCCGCCGTCCCGTCGATTCCGCGTTCGCTTCCTTCTTAAGCGACGCGGCCGATTCGTGTCGTATGGCAACGGAAGCCGCGGCCGACGACGCGAGCGACGCCCCCGAGGCGTACGAGGCCCTCCTGGACCGCGTTCGACGGTGGAACACGGTGGGGAGCGCCGCCGGCGTGCTCGGGTGGGACCAGCAGGTGATGATGCCCGAGGGCGGCACCCCCGCCCGGTCGAAGCAGCTCTCGACGCTCTCGTCGGTCCAGCACGACATGATCACGGACGACGAGACCGGCGAGCTGCTCGCCGAGCTCGACGGGGTCGACCTCACCGACGAGCGGTCGGCGGTCGTCCGCGAGGTCCGCCGCGAGTACGAGCGCGCCGACGCCGTCCCGGTCGAACTCGTTGAGGAGATCTCCGAGACCGGCTCCGAGGCGCTGCAGGCGTGGGAGGAGGCGAGGGCAGAGGACGACTTCGAGACGTTCGCCCCGTACCTGGAGAAGCACGTCGAACTCAAGCGGGAGTACGCCGAGCACATCGACCCCGACCGCGACCCCTACGAGGTCCTCTTCGAGGAGTACGAGCCGTGTCTCTCGATCGACCGCGCCGAGGCCATCTTAGCGGAGCTCCGCGAGACGCTCGTCCCCATGATCGACGCGATCCGCGAGTCGGACGCGGACCTGGCCGTCGACACCTTCGAGGGGAGCTTCCCCGAGGACGAGCAGGAGGAACTCGCCCGCGAGGCGCTCGAACTCGTCGGCTACGATTTCGACCGCGGCCGGCTCGACGTCTCCTCGCACCCGTTCACCGCCGGCAACCAGTTCGACTGCCGCGTGACGACTCGGTTCGACGAGTCCGACCCGCTCGGCGCGATCGGCTCGACGATCCACGAGTACGGCCACGCGCAGTACAACCTCGGGCTTCCCCAGGAGGAGTGGGCCACCCCGCTCGGGGAGTCGCGCGACCTCTCGGTCCACGAGTCGCAGTCGCGGCTCTGGGAGAACCACGTCGGGCGGAGCCGGCCGTTCTGGGAGCTGTTCCTGCCGCGGTTCAAAGAGCAGTTCCCCCAGACCGAGGACGCGACCGTCGAGGACGCCTACCAGGCCGCGAACCAGGTGTACGAGGACAACTTCATCCGCGTCGAGGCCGACGAGCTCACCTACCACCTCCACATCATCGTGCGGTTCGAGATCGAGCGCGACCTGATCCGCGGCGACCTCGCGGTCGAGGACGTGCCGGAGGTCTGGAACGACAAGTACGAGGAGTACCTCGGGATCCGCCCCGACACCGACAGCGAGGGCTGCCTCCAGGACATCCACTGGAGCCACGGCAACTTCGGCTACTTCCCCACCTACTCGCTCGGCTCCGTCATGGCCGCGCAGCTGTTCGAGGCCGCGGAGAGCGAGATCGACGACCTCGACGCGAAGATCGCCGACGGCGACTTCGACGAGCTCCAGGCGTGGCTCGGCGAGAACGTCCACCGGCACGGCTCGCGCTACGAGACGAACGAGCTGGTCAGACGGGCGACCGGCGACGACTTCTCGGCGGACGCCTTCACCGACTACGTCGAGGCGAAGTACGGCGAGCTGTACGGGATCTGAGGCGGGTCGGCTCCGCAGCGGATCGCGGCGGACGACGGATTCTGTCCGGCCGCGACCGGCGTGTGGAGACTGGTGGATAGCTCCTGATACGGGCGTCGCAGTCCGTCGATGGCGTGGCGATATTTAAAACCGGGAGGCGAGAGCGCCGCTCCCTTATAAACGAGGGGGCGGTGGCGCGCCTTCGAGCGCCCCCTCGGCGCGAAGGCAATCGGGGTTTTTACCGATACGCCGCCATGTTCGGCGCATGGTCGGCCAGGGCTCGCTGCCGAAATGGGTGACGGACGTCTTCTGGGCGTACGAACAGGTGTTTTCGGAGCTGTTCTGGTTTCTCGCGGGATTCGGAGTCGTCTATCTCGTCGGCCAGACGTTCCTCGTCCCCGTTCTCAGCCGCGTCGTCAGGTCCCGTAACCGGAACAATCCCACGATCGAGACCGCGGCGAAGACGTATCTCCGGGTACTCCTGATCGGATTCGCGACCCTCACGGGCATCATCGCCGCCGGCTACGGACGGGTGCTCTCCGAGTCGGCGGTCATCATCGCGGCGCTCACGTTCGCGCTCGGGATCGCCGGGCAGCAGGTGTTCGGATCGCTCATCAGCGGGATGTTCCTCGTCGCCGACCCGGATTTCAACGTCGGCGACTGGATCGAGTGGCCGGGCGGGAGCGGCACCGTCGAAGCGGTCGACTTCCGGGTCACCCGGATACGGACGCCGGACAACGAAACCGTCTCGGTCCCCAACACCGAACTCACGACCAACGCCATCACCCGTCCCTACGGGCGGGACACGTATCGGATCACGGAACAGGTGTACGTCGCCTATTACGAGGACACCGAGCGGGCCCTGCTGGAGTTACAGCAGATCGCCGCGACCCTCGAGCCGGTTCTCGGTGACCCGGCGCCGAACACGCGCCTCGTCGAACTCGGCGAGAACGCGATCACGATACAGGCGGAGTTCTGGGTCGACGACCCGAGAGACAGGGACCTGATGACGGTTCGCTCCGACTTCCGCCGGGCGGTGAAACGGCGGTTCGACGAGGAGGAGATCACGCTCGCACCCCCGTCTTCGCAGTTACTTTCGGGGGAACTGACCGTGACGGAGCGTCCGACCGAGTCGTCCGGCTCGAGCGGCGAGAGAGGCGAATAGGTCCGCCGCGCGTGTCACTTGACGGTCGACCGGCGAGTCGATTCGACGCGGTGTATCACAGCTCGAACGCCAGCTCGTCGCCGGTTTCGACGCCGTGGCGGTCGGTCCATTCATACGGTACTTCGAGGACGTACTGCCCGGAACCGGGGTACTCCTGCTCGCTCCCGTCCTCGTTCGGTCCCGGTTCCGGCGCGCTGTGGATCTCGACGACCGTCCCCTCGGCGTCGGCGTAGACGATGTCGATCCCGAAGTCCATCCCGCGCATGACGAACGTGAGGGTGTCCCGCTCCGCCGGGAAGACGAACAGCATGCCGGCGTCCTCGGGGAGCGTCTCCGCGTCGCTGAGACCGAGGAACCGCTGGTCGCCGGTCTCGGCGACCGCGGCCGTCACCGTTCCGAGGAGGTCGCCGTCGGCGGCGCGGGCCTCGACGGCGGTCGTCTCGTAGTCGGCGTAGGCGCCGGACGGCCACTCGCCGTCCGGAGTCGCGTCGTCACCGGCTCCGTCGTCGCCCTCGCCGTCGGTCGCGGTCGGTCCGTCACCGACGCAGCCCGCGAGGCCGCCGACGGCGCCGGTACCGAGCGCGACCACCAGTTCCCGGCGTCGCATTAGCGGACCCACGGGTCGCTCGCGTATATGCCCCGCGAAGGCGACGGAGACCGTCGGAACCGCCGGGGCCGCGGAACGAACGCTCGGGCCGGCGAGCGCGCTCCGGGGAGGACGCGGCGCGCTCGTTCCGGGAAGGACGCGCTTTTATCCGCGCCGCGTGTATCGTCGCGCATGGCGAAAGTGAGCGTCGGCCTCCGCGGATGGCGGTTCGACGAGGAGGACATATTCTCCGACGACGGCGAGCTCAAGCCGCTCGACGAGATCCCCGAGGGGCCACGGGAGCGGCTGTTCAGACTCGTCGGGCTGGTCGAGGAGCCGTGCGACGTCTGCTACCTCGAGTACGGCGAGAGCGAGGTCCACCGCTGTAACCAGGCCGAGATCGTCTACGGCGAGCCCGAGGGCGAGGTGCTGTGCTGCCCCGAACACGAGCCCGACCTGATCTATTGGTACCGCGAGGAGGGCGGGAGCGAGCACGCCGGCAGCGTGGAGTTCGGCGACCGCTTCCACGAGTGGGTCGCGGCCGGCAACGAGGCCCCCGAGGGGTACGGCTCCGTCGAGCACGTCGAGGAGGACCCGGAGGGGCTCCCGGACCTGCCCGACCAACAGGAGATCCAGGAGCGCGTCGAGCAGGACTTCGAGGGCGACCGGATCGACATCCTCGAACTCGCCGGGAAGGACGACGAAGGTGACACCGAAGACGAGCTGGACGAAGACGAGTTCCGGGACGCCGACCTCTCGACCGACTACCCGTCGAACCGATGAGCGGCGGGGACGAGGGCGCGGTCGGCGAGGGCGACGACGCGACCCTCGAGAGCGACGGCGACGACGTCGCCCGCGAGACCCGCCGCAAGCCGGTCGTGGTCGTCGTCGAGCCGGAGACGCCCGGTAACGTCGGCACGATCGCCCGGGCGATGAAGAACTTCGGGCTCTCGGAGCTCAAGCTGGTCGATCCGCCGGAGCTGAAGGAGGACGGCGAGGCGTACGGCTTCGCCGGCCACGCTCGCGAGGACGTGCTCCCGAACGCCGAGGAGGTGACGTTCGACGAGGTCGTCGCGAGCTACCACACGGTCGGGACCACGGCGATCACCGGCGAGGACGACCGGAGCCACGAGCGGTTCCCGTTCAAGACCCCCGCCGAGCTCCGGGAGTCGCTGCAGACCGTCGACGCGCCGACCGCGATCGTGTTCGGCCGCGAGGGCCGCGGGCTCAACAACGATGAGCTCTCGCGGCTCGACGAGGTGTGCTCGATCCCCGCGGACGACGACTACCCGGTGTTGAACCTCGGTCAGGCCGCGACCGTCATCCTCTACGAGCTCCGCGATCTCACCGTCGACGAGACGCAGCTCCCCGACACGGCGGTCACGCGGGCCCCCGAGGCCGACCTGGAGCGCTTCCACGAGTTCTTCGGCGAGTTCCTGGAGGCGACCGGCCAGCGCGACCACCAGATCGAGAAGAACGCGCTGCTGATGCGCCGGCTGCTCGGCCGCGCCCACCCCACGGAGCGCGAGGTCCACTCGCTGCTCGGCACGTTCCGCAAGGCGAACGCGAAGCTGGAGCACGCCGAGCACCTCGCCGCGAAGTACGACGAGCCCGTCTACCCGCGGGAGCGATAGCCGTGAGCGACTCCCTCCTCGACGGCGACCTCTGGGCCGGCGTGCGAGACGTGTCGCCGCTCATGCTCGGTATCGTCCCGTTCGCGCTCGTCGCCGGCATCGCGGCGGTCGACGCCGGCCTCGGCCTCGCGGAGGCGGTCGGCATGTCGGTGATCGTGTTCGCCGGCGCCTCCCAGCTCGCCGCGCTCGACCTGCTCGGGTCGGACGCGCCGCTCGCGGTCGTGATCGGCACGGCGGTCGTGATCAACGTCCGGATGGTGATGTACTCGGCCTCCATCGCGCCGTACTTCGCGGAGTACGGCCGCCGGCTCCGGGCCGGCCTCGCGTACCTGCTCACCGACCAGGCGTACGCGCTCTCGGTCGCGGAGTTCGACGAGGACCCCGGTCGGAGCCGCTGGCGCTACTACCTCGGCGCGGCCGCGTCGCTGTGGGTGGTCTGGCAGATCGGGACGGTCGTCGGCGTCGTCGTCGGCGCCGGCGTCCCCGACGCGTGGGGGCTCACCTTCGCGGTGCCGCTCGTCTTCCTGGCGCTCTTGATCCCCGCGATGAAGGACCGGCCGACCACGGCCGCGGGCGTCGCGGCCGGCGCGGTCGCGGTCGTCGCCGCCGGGCTCCCGCTGAACCTCGGGCTGCTCGTCGGGGCGATCACCGGGATCGCCGTCGGCCTCGCGGCGGAGGTGGTCGGCGAGTGACGGGCTCGACTCCCGCCGCGGGCTCCCCGCGGGTCTGGATCGCGATCCTCCTCATCGGGGTCGCCACGTACGGCTTCCGGCTCTCCTTCATCCACCTGTTCGGTCGGATCGACGAGGTGCCGCCCCGGATAAAGCGTCCCCTGCGGTACGTCCCGCCGGCGGTCCTCGCCGCGCTCGTCCTCCCGGACCTGGTGACGCTGGGCCCCTCCGTCGCCGCGACGGTCCTCGACGAGCGGCTGATCGCGGGCGCCGTCGCCGGCGTCGTCGCGTGGCGCACCGAGAACGTGTTCGCGACCATCGCGGTCGGGATGGGCGTGCTGTGGCTGTTCCGGTTCGTCGTCTTCGCGTGAGTCGCTCGGTGGGACGATCTCCCACCCGTCATTCGATTCGGCTATCGCTCACCCGTTGTTCGATTCGCTTCGCGAGCCGCTATTCGATTCGCTCCGGATACCGCCGGGCGAGGAGCGCGACCGCGACCGCGCAGAGCCCTGCGAACGGTATCGCGGTTCCGACGCTCACGAGACCGCGAGCCGGCGGCACGGAGTACGAGACGGCGGCGACGGCGAGCAGCGCGTACCCGAACGCGGCGGTCCCGAGCAGGACCGGCCTGAACCGCGGCGAGCGCCAGAGACGCGCCCGGACGGCCGCGCCCGCGGCGACTCCGAACACGACGCCGACGGGGAGGCCGACGAGCGCCGAGAAGGCGATCCGGGCCGCGAGCGCCTCGGTGATGACGGCGGCGACGACGAGGAACGCCGTGAGCGCGACGCCGACCGCCGCGACTGGGCGGGGGTTCATACCCGTCAGATGGACGGCTCACGGCTTAAATAAGACGCCGCGTTCTCGTGTCGCGAGACGGGCTACCGCCCGCGCTCGCGCTCCGAGACCCGGTCCGCGGACGACCCCTCGCGCTCGGCGACCGGTCCGAACCGGGACCCCCGCTCGGCCTCGCGCTCGCGGGCGTCGGCGATCCGCTGGGCACCGTCCGCGAGCGCGTCGAGCGCGGCGAACAGTCGGTACGAGAGGTAGAGACCGAACGGGAGGGCGATGCCGACGATGAGCCCGAGCAGCAGCTGCGCGGCGATCACGACGGAGTAGACGAGCGTCAGGAGGGACACGGTCGCGACGACGGTGCCGAGTCGCGTGCGGAGGGCCTCGGTGGGCGAGAGCGGGTCGTGCGCCATGGGCGCCGCTACCGGCGCGGGTCACTTAAAAATGAACGCGTGTCGAAGCGCCGCGCGACGGTCGCGCGCCGGTCGTCCTCAGTCGTCGGCCGGAGCCGCGGAGTCGCCGGCGGAGACGCCGGTCCCGGGGCCGACGTCGATCCCGAGCTCCTCGAGCTTCTCGTCGGGGACGACGCCGTCGACCCAGCCGCGGGTCTCGTAGTACTCCGCCTTCATCTCGTCGAGCTCGACCAGCTCGCCCTCGCTGGCGCCCGTGCCGGGGATGGCGTCCGGGTGCCCCTCGATGAAGCGGTTCGGCAGCGTGTCGTCCGCGCCGTCGAAGCCGGCGAGGTTGTTGAAGTACCGTTCGAGGTTGTACACCCGCTCGCCCGCCTCGAACAGCTCGTCCTCCGAGAGGTCGCGGCCGGTCATGCCGTTGTACTGGAGGACGTACTCCTCGATCCCCTCCGCGAAGGCGCTGAACTTGCAGATGTCGAACGAGTCCGACACCGCGTGCAGGTCCTGGAAGGTGGCGGTGAGCTCGCCTTTGCCCTCCCACTCGTACGGGTCGACCTTCTCCGGGATCCCGAGGATCTCGGCGGCCGGCGTGTAGCCGCGCAGGTGGCAGGCGCCGCGGTTGGAGGTCGCGTACGCGATCCCCATGCCCTTCATGCAGCGCGGGTCGTACGCGGCCATCGTCTGGCCCTTGACGGAGAGCTTGTTGCCGTGCGCGTCCTTCGCGTCGGCGACGCGCTCGGGGCCCTCCGCGAGGAGGTCGCCGAGGTCGGAGGAGCGGTGGCCGATCTCGTCGATGAGGTCGATCATCGTCTCGGAGTCGCCCCAGTCGAGGTGGCCGACGCCCTCGAGTTTGCCCTCCTCGCTCATCTCCATCGCCATCGCCATCATGTTCCCGGTCTCGATCGTGTCGACGCCGAGGTCGTTACACCGGTCGAGCATGACCGCGATCTCGTCGCGGTCGTCGTGACCGGAGTTCGGGCCGAGCGCCCACGCGGACTCGTACTCGTACGACTCCATGCGGACGTTCAGGTCCTCGCCCTTGT
>SDGW01001226.1_pt1 | contig 13331 bp, 14 predicted proteins | sample 2873831 | NCBI WGS metagenome assembly SDGW01 (sample SAMN08132700, study PRJNA421101) | hypersaline lake metagenome | isolation source: celular fraction 0.22 microns magnesium sulfate-rich crust from ephemeral... | place: Spain: Penahueca Lagoon, Toledo | collected 2011-07
GACCGTCGCCATCCACTCGTCGGCGATGTCGGTGACGACCTCCTCGTTTCGCTCGATTATCGTCACGTCGTGGCCGTGGTCGGCGAGCAGTTCCGCGGTCTGGAACCCGACGCGGCCGCCCCCGGCGATGACTATCTTGAGATTTCCGGTCATGGGTCAATCCTCACTCTCCGGTGTCATGTCGATGTCGGTCGTCGGCTGGTCGTCGGACGCTGGCGCTTCGCCCTCGTCGGTCTCCTCGCCGGACGTCCGAGCGCGGTTCAAGAGGACGTACGCGAGACCGCCGAGGAGAATCCACCCGGCGCTCAACCCGAGCGCCGTCGGGTCGGTCCGGACGAGATACTCCACGAGAACCGCCGTCAGGACCAGATTCAGCAGGATGCCCAAAATCGGCGGCACGGGGTAGTAGGGAATCTCGTAGGGCCGGTTCATGTCCGGGCGCTCCCTGCGAAGTCGAATCACCGCAACGTTGACGATGATAAAGGAGAGCAGGAAGAACAGACTCGACATGTTGCCCGCGCTCTGGGTCGGCAGGACGACGGACGCGAGCATCACCACCGCGCTGGCGAGGATGGCGACGAACGGCGTCCCGAAGCGGTGGTGAATCTGGCCGAACCGCCGGACGAGTTGGCCCTCCCGGCCCATCGAGAACGCGACCCGCGACGAGGCGATGACGACGGCGTTGAGCGCGGTCAGCGTCGAGAACACCGCGCCGAAGACGATTATCGCGCCGCCGTTCTGGATGACCGGCAGGCCGGTCGGCATGAACTCCGTCGCGGCCTGCGCGATGCCCGCCTCCCCCGCCTCGGCGAGTCCCTGCGCGCCGAGGGTGCCGACCGCCACGGTCACGACCAGCAAGTAGACGACCACCGTCGCGGCGAGGCTCACGAAGATGGCCTTCGGGATGTTCTCGCGGGGGTTCTCTACCTCCTCGGTGACGGTCGTGATGAGGTCGTACCCCTCGAAGGCGATGAACGTCAGGCCCATCGCGGGCAGGATGGCGAGCGCACCGCCCGAGTCCGGGAACAGCGGCTGGAACTCGGCGGTAGAGAACATCGGTGCCGCCGCGCCGAACGCGACGAACACCACCAGAATCGAGACCTTGACGATGGTGAAGATGGTCTCGACGCTCCCGCTGGCCGCCGTCGAGACGGCGTTGACCGCGACCAGCAGGAGGACCGCGACGAACGCCAGCAGGAACGACGCCGGAACCGAGACGCCCAGCAAGGGCACGGCGACAGCGCCAACTTGGTCGGGCGGCGCGACGACGCCGTAGACGTGGAGCAGTTCGAGGAAGTTCGGCGCGAACCCGAGGGCGTAGAGGGCCCCGGCGATCATGTAGGCGAACCAGAGCATCCAGCCCATGATGAACGACGAGAAGTCGTCGAAAATCTCCCGGACGAAGGCGTAGCCTCCGCCGCTCTTGGGAATCGAGGCGGCGAGTTCGGCGTACGAGAGACCGGTGAACGCGGTCACGACGCCGTTGAGCGCGAAGACGAGGATGGCCGCCGGACCCGCGATTTCGGCCGCCAACCCGGTCAAGACGAAGATACCCGCGCCTATCATCGCGCCCATCCCTATCATCGTCGCGTCGAGCAGGCCGAGTTCGGCCTCGGGCGCGCGATTCTGGCTACTCATCGAGTTCGGGTCGGACGGGAGACTCCGGGCCGGTCTCCGCGTCGGCGTTCTCTGCTGTTCTCATGTAGAGCCAACAGACGGCTCGCGTGATTTAAATCCTCCCCAAATTGTCCTCCACGGAGAAAGAGCCCCTGCCCTTAGAACGGCGGGCCGTCACAGCGGTAACAGCGCGGAAGCCCCCTTCAGGGGGTAGCTGACCGAGCCGTCTCCGCGTTCGCTGGGAATCGCTCGGCGACGTCGTTTTTATCTCCCGAGAATCGCAACGGCGGTTGAAGTTCGTTCCCGCCGAACTACGACCGGAGGGATACTCCCATGCCAGACCCGAAACGGTTCGTCGTCGCGGGCGGCGGGCGCGTCGGTCGTCAGACCGCCGAGACGCTGGTCGAGAAGGACTACGAGGTCGTCGTGGTCGAGGAGGACGACACCCGCGTCGAGGAGTTGTCCGACGCCTATCTCGGGCCGGTCGTCCACGGCGACGCGACCGACCCCGAAATCCTCGAACAGGCCGCGCTCGAAGACGCCGACGCCATCGCGGCGCTCACCGACGACGCGGAGACGAACCTCCGAATCTGCGGGACCGCCCAGCGACTCGCGCCCCGGATTCGGACCCTCGCGCGGGCCGGTCGCGAGACCGAGGAGGCCGAACTCGTGGACGCGACGGTCGTGCCCCACCACCTCGGGGGCGACCACGCCGCGGACCTCCTCGCGGGCGAGGAGGTCCGGACGCTGGTGTATCCGACCGCCGACCTCGACATCCTCGAAGTCGAAGTTGCGGAGGGCGCGCCGGTCGCCGGTCGTCGCCTCGACGAGGTCCGACTCCCCGAGGGGAGCCTCCTGATTTCGACCGCCGACCGCGCGTTCCTCGCAGGGGCCGACACCGTGTTGGAGGCGGGCGAACGCTACCTCCTCGCCGTCGAGTCGGACGTGACCGACGAGTTGCTGAACCTCTTTCGCGGGTAGGCGAGCGCGGGCGGTTCTCCGTCGAGCGAGCGCAGGCGTGTCGGGATAGACGAGAACAGGCAACTTTTTCCACCCAGTCGCCTACCCTTTCAGTATGACCCTCTCCGACGAGCAACGGGCCATCCGCGACGTCGTACGGGAGTTCGCGGTCGAGGAGATTCGCCCGACCGCGGCCGAGTGCGACGAGGAACAGACGTTCCCCGAGGAGGTGTGGGACGGTCTCGCCGACCTCGACATGACCAGCCTCACCGTCCCCGAGGAGTACGGCGGACTCGACGTGGACCGGTTGACCTACAGCGTCGTCAACGAGGAGGTCGCCTACGGGATGTTGTCGGTAGCGACCGCCCTCTCGGTCCACAGCCTCGCGACCTCCTGCATCGCCGAGTTCGGCGACGAGGACCAGAAAGAGCGGTGGCTCCCCGACATGGCCGCTTGGAGGTCGGCAAGAAGGAGGACAAGCTCGGCCTGCGCGCGAGCGACACGACGAGCCTGATTTTCGACGACGTGCGCATCCCCGCGGAAAACCGCCTGACAGAGGAGGGCAAAGGTCTCTCGGCCGCCTTCCACATCCTGACCGGCGGGCGCATCGGCATCGCCAGCCAGTCGGTCGGCCTCGCCCAGTCCGCGCTGGACGAGGCCGTCGAATACGCGCAGGACCGCGAGCAGTTCGACCAGCCCATCTCGGAGTTCCAGACCGTCCGCCACAAGCTGGCCGACATGAAGACCCAACTGGAGGCCGCCCGACTGCTGACCCGCGACGCCGCCCGGAAAGACGACCGAGCGAGGGAGACCGGGAGCGACGAGAACGTCGAGATGGCCGCCAGCATGGCCAAGTACTTCGCCAGCGAGGCCGCGGTGGACGTGACCAACGAGGCGGTCCAGATTCACGGCGGCTACGGCTACACCACCGACTTCGACGTGGAACGGCTCTATCGGGACTCGAAGATTACGACCATCTACGAGGGGACCTCCGAGATTCAGAAGAAAGTCATCGCGCGGAACCTGTTGGAGTAACGTCTCCTCCCGGCAGACTTATTTCGATTCGACGGGCTCGGACAAACGAGATGGTCGTTTCGGAAGACTCGGCGCTGGTGGAGTTCGACGCCGACGCCGCGCTCGCGGCCGCCCGCGACGAGGAGGACGCGTCGGTTCGCCTCTGCGTGGAGTACACGTCCGACGAGTTCCACACGCTCTACGCCGACGAGACGACGATGGCGCTCTACGCCGGGAGCGAAGGCGAGATGCGCGACCACTTCGAGGAGGCCCACGGCTACGTCCACGTGGACTTCACCGAACGGGACCTGTTCGGCGACCTGTTCCCGGGCGCGGGCGAGGTCCGGTCGTTCGTCAGCTACATGAACCACGTGACGCTCGTGCGGGTGCTGGTCGACCAGCAGGGCCTGTTCCTCTCGCTGTCGCCCGACAGCGCCGTGACGCCGGTCGTCGAAGCCGTCGAGGGCGTTCTCGGCTGACCGACGCCGCGGGACCGACCGACACCCCTTTTTCCGCGCTCGCCGTACCACCGAGCGTGACCGAGACAGACGCGAGCGACGCCGAGGCTGTCGTCTACGACTTGGACGGGACGCTGGTCCGTCTCGCCGTGGACTGGGAAGACGTAGAGCGCCGGCTGGTCGAGTTGCTGGAACGCGAGGGCGTGGACGCCGACCCCCTGAGCGCGTGGGACCTCTTGGACGCCGCCGAGGAGGTCGGGGTCGGCGACGAGGCCGACGCCCTCATCGCCAGCGCCGAGCGGGAGGGAGCCACCGCCTCACAGCGACTGGCCCTCGCCGACGAACTCGCCGCCCGCGAGGTCCCCGTCGGCGTCTGCTCGCTGAACCACGAGGAGGCGGTACTCCTCGCGCTCGACCGCCACGACCTCTCGGAGTACGTCGAGAGCGTCGTCGGCCGGGGCACGGTCCCCGAGCGCAAGCCCCATCCCCGCGCACTGCTGGCGGCGGTCGAGGAGTTGGGCGTCGAACCCGAGGACGCGCTGTTCGTCGGCGATTCCGAGAGCGACAAGACGACCGCCGAGCGAGCCGGGACCCGGTTCGAGTGGGTCTAATTCTCGGGGTTCGAGGCGGTCTCCTCCGTCGCGGAGTCCTCCTCCATCCGGCGGGCGTAGAGGAAGACGCCGACCGCGACGACGAACCAGACGAGCGCGCCGACCCGAATCGCGAACTCGGCGCGGGCGGCCCACGTCGGGAGCGAGACACCGACCAGCCACGCGACGAGCGCGACGACGGGCGCGCCGACGACGATGGTGAGGACGAACGTGGTCTGCATCACCCACCCGTAATCGACGCCCTCGGGGTCGTGAGTCTCGACTGGTTCGGGCACGCTTGAAACGCGGGACGCTCGCGGCTTAAACGTTGCAGTCTCGACTCGCTCCGGGAGAGACCGGTCGATTCCGTCACGGCAAGTCGTTCGAACAAGACGGGGCGGTCTTGTATTGGTCGCGCAATACTTATGGCCCGAGCGCGTACCGGCGTCTATGAGTACGCTACTGCAGGTCGTCATCCAGATGGGGAGAGGGATGGGACCGGGCGGTTGGGGCTTCGGATTCGTCGGTCTCGGCCTGCTGCTCGTCGTGCTCGGTATCGGAGCGTACGTCGCCGTTCGCGCGGTCTCGAACGTAGGCACGACGACCGGCGCACGGCCTACGTCGAGCGACGCGAACGATGTTCGCGCCGCGAGCGGGAGGGACACAGCGAGCGACGACCCCGCGCTCGCCGAACTCCGACGGCGCTACGCCCGCGGCGAGATAGACGACGAGGAGTTCGAGGAGCGCGCACGACGACTCCGGGGTGACTCGGAGACGTGAGCGACGACCGCACCGCGACGCGCCGCCGACTCCTCCGGACGCTCGGCGTCGTCGGAGCCTCCTCGCTCGGTGGATGCCTCGGGGAGTCCACCCTTCCGACCGGCGACGACGAGGAGGCGAATCGCGGCGAGGCGGACGGAGACGAAGCGAGTCAAGTAACGCCCCGGCCGACCCCCGACGGTCCGGCAGACCAGACGTTCGAGCTGGAAGCGACCGAGACCACCGTCGAACACGGCCCGAACTTCCGGACGCGCGACTGGACTTACGACGGGCAGTTCCCCGGTCCGGAGTTGCGCGTCACCGAAGGCGACGTGTTGCAGGCGAACCTGACGAGCCGCCTTCCGGAGGGGACCACGATACACTGGCACGGCGTCCCGGTACCGAACTCCGAGGACGGCGTGCCGAACGTGACCCAGCAACCGATCGCCGGAGGCGAGACCTACACCTACAGGTATCGCGCCGAACCCGCCGGAACCTACCTCTACCACAGTCACGTCGGGCTCCAACTCGACCGGGGACTCGGCGGCCCCCTGATAATCGAGGGGCAGTCGCCACACGTCGAGTACGACCGCGAGTACGTCGTGGTCTTCGACGACCTCCTCGACGGCGAACCCCGACTCCCGTCGGGCCGCGGCGGTGGTCGCGGTGGAGGGAGAGGCGGTGGTCGAGGCGGAGGGAGAGGCGGTGGTCGAGGCGGCGGACGGGGTCCCGGCGGCGGACAGGGGCCCGGTCCGGGTCCCGGTGGAGACGGTGGTCCCGGACCCGGTGGAGGCGGCGGACGGGGTGGTATGGGACAGATGGGCGACCACCGACCGCCCTACGTCGGCCTGCTGGTGAACGGCCGTCTCCCGAGCGACCCGGCGACGCTCTCGGTGGAGAAAGGCCAGCGCGTCCGGTTCCGGTTCGTCAACGCAAGCAGTGCAACGACGTTCCAAGTCCAACTCGCGGGCCATCAGTTCGAGATTAGCCACGCCGACGGGCGCCCGGTCGAACCCGTCACGGTCGATTCGTTCGCGTTCGGGAGCGGCGAGCGATACGACGCCGTCGTCACGGCCGACGATTCGGGCGCGTGGGAACTCCGCGCCGACGCGGTAGACGGCGAGGAGCCACCCGCGAAGGCGGTCGTCCGGTACGAGGGAAGCGGCGGCGAATCGCCCACGTCGCCGTCCACCGGCGGACGGCGACTCCAGTACGGCGACTTGCGGGCGAAGGAGCCGATTGAGGGTGTCGGTGGGCGACCCGACAGACGGTTCGACCTCACGCTCTCGGGGAACGTCGGGCCGGGCTACGAGTGGTACATCGACGGGCAGGCGTACCCCGACGCCGACCCGCTCCCGGTCTCGAAGGGCGACCACGTCCGGGTTCGGATGCTCAACCGGAGTCCGGTCTTCCACCCGATGCACCTCCACGGCCACTTCTTCCAGTTCCGCGACGCGGTGAAGGACACCGTGCTAGTACCGCCCCACATGGGCGAAGTGACCTTCGACTTCGTGGCCGACAACCCCGGCGACTGGCTCTTCCACTGTCACAACCTCTACCACCTCGAAGCCGGGATGGCTCGCGTGATGCGGTACGAGTGAGTCGAGAACACTCCACCGGGACGAAAACCTTCACGAACGACCGGAACCGAATACGTTTAAGCGAGGCGGTGAGACACCCCGATATGACGACGGTTCAGGACCTCGCCGAGATGGCGGGCGACGACGAGATAACGATGCTGACCGCGTACGACGCGCCGACCGCCGGAATCGTGGACTCGGCAGGTGTAGACGTCATCTTGGTCGGCGACAGCATGGGCAACGCGGTGCTTGGCTACGACTCGACGCTCCCCGTCACGGTAGAGGAGATGCAGAGCCGGACAGCCGCGGTCGCGCGCGCGACCGACGACGCGATGGTCGTCGCGGACATGCCGTTCCTGAGCTACGGCGTGGACGAGAGCGAGGCCGTCGAGAACTGCGGCCGGATGCTCAAGGAGGCCGACGCCAACGCCGTCAAGTTGGAGAGCGGCCCGCACACCGTGGACCTGACCGAGCGACTCGTCGGCCTCGGGATTCCCGTGATGGCCCACCTCGGCCTCACTCCACAGCGCGTCAACCAGTTGGGCGGCTACTTCCGACAGGGCACCGACGAGGAGAGCGCCGGCGAGATGCTGGAACTGGCCAAAGCCCACGAGGAGGCCGGGGCCTTCGCGCTCGTCCTCGAACACGTCCCCTCGAACGTCGCAGCCCAGATAACCGAGGCCATCGACATCCCGACCATCGGCATCGGCGCTGGCCCGGACACCGACGGGCAGGTCCTCGTGCTGAACGACGTGTTCGGCCTGAGCGAGCGGAGTCCCTACTTCTCCGAGCAGTTCGGCGACGTGAAAAGCGAGATGGAGCAGGCCGTCGCCGGCTTCCGCGAGGCGGTCGAGTCGGGCGAGTTCCCGGCCGAAGAACACAGCTACAGCGAAGACGAGATAGACGAGATTTATTGAACGGCGGTTCTGCTCGGTGGTACTGTCGACTTTTGGAGTTTGTATGACTCAGTGACGGAAAAACAGACGAGACGGAGAGCTAGCTACTGCCGACGAAAAGGAGTCTACCGCACAGCACTACAACCGCGACCGCAACCGCGCAGCAACGCTCCTCGTCCTCCCCAACCGCTTGCGGTCCTCGCTGCGCTGCGGTCCTCAGCCCTCGCACGTCGATGGCGCGACACGAGGTCGCGCCAGCGCGCGCCGGAGAAGAAAATTGAGGAAGTCGAGACAGCGCTCTCCGTCTCGGCTTAGATTTCCGCGTCGTCCAGAAAGTCCCGGAGCGCGGCGTTGAACCCTTCTGGATCCTCCAGCATGGCGAGGTGGGCCGCGCCCTGCACCTCGCGGTAGCGGGCGTCGGGAATCTCCTCGGCGAGCGACTCGTGGTACTCCGGCGGCGTCAAGTGGTCGTGTTCGCCGACGAGCGCGAGCGTCGGGACGGTGATTTCGCCGAGGTCGTCCCGAACGTCGAAGACGTGGCAGGTCTCGAAGTCCCGGCGGGTCACGCGCTGGCCGACGGCCCGCATTCCCTCCGTCGAGTGCTGGACGTACCGGGAGTCCGCGTCGTGGAACAGGCGGTCCTCGCCGTGGAGGAACTCGACCGCGCGCTCGAAGTCCGAGTCGAGCCACCGGCGCAGGTCGTCCAGCACGGGGAGTTTCGCCCCCGTGCCCGCGAGGACGAGTCCGTCGAACTCGTGGTCGCGCTCGATTGCGAGTTGGAGCGCCACGGCACCGCCCAGCGAGTTGCCGACCAGCACGCCCGCGTCGGTCTCGTCGGCGACCGCCAAGACGTCGTCGGTGTACGCCGAGAGCGTCTCCCACCCGGCGTCGGCGTCGAAGTCCTCCGACTCTCCGTGACCGCTCAGGTCGAGCGCGACGACCGGTCGGTGGCTCGCCAGTCGGCCGAGTTGCCCCTTCCAGACCTCGTGTGTGCCGCCGGAGCCGTGGACGAAACATATCGGGGACTCGTCGCCGCCCCGGTCGGCCACCCGGTAAGCCGTGGTCCGTCCGTGGTGCGTGACCCGTTGCATGCGACAGGATTCGAGAGCGGAGGACAAAACACCCCCGGTCCGAGCGACGCTCGGGTCGTCGCGCCGCCGTCCTCCTCGTCTCGGGTGCCGGGCTTCAGGAAGATGCTTGCCTGAACCGCAATTCATCCCTCTGAAGTCCATTCCGTCGCCGTACAGCGATTTTTCAGAGAAAGGTTTAAATACTTGAACCCCTAACTTCTGGTTAGGATTGAAATGTCACTAAAGCACATCACCGAACGCGACGACGTGTTCACCCGCCACTACGAGTACGACGAGAGCGAGGTCATCGCGGCGGACCTCGGCGTCGCTGGCGACGCCGCCGTGGACGTCTTGGGCGACACGGCCATCGTCGTCTTCGAGGGCGAGGAGGGCCCCGAACAGGTCGAACTCCAACTGCCCGACGAGGGGGCGGAAGCGTTTATCACCAACGGCATCCTCACTATCGAGGTGGGACTATGAAGCTCACTGTCAAGCCGTTGAAACAGAAGGACGCCGGGCGCGGACTGGCCGCGGTAGACCGCCAGTCGATGCACGAACTCGGCGTGGAAAACGGCGACTACATCGTCATCGAGGGGAAGAATCAGGGTCGAGCCGTGGCCCGCGTCTGGCCGGGCTACCCCGAAGACGAAGGACGGGGCATCGTCCGTATCGACGGCCAACTCCGCCAAGAGGCCGGAGTCGGCATCGACGACAAGGTGACCATCGAGAAGGCGGACGTCAAGCCCGCTACCTCCGTCACCATCGCGCTCCCGCAGAACCTCCAGATTCGGGGCGACATCACGCCCCACATCCGTGACAAGCTGAGCGGACAGGCCATCACGCAGGGCCAGAACGTGCCGTTCGGCTTCGGACTGATGGGGATGGGTTCCGGCCAATCGATTCCGCTGAAGGTCGCCAGTACGAACCCCGAAGGGACGGTCGTCGTGACCGACTCGACGGAGATCAACATCAGCGAGCGCGCAGCCGAGGAGGTCGCTCAAGGCGCTGGCGGTACCCCCGAGGGCACGCCCAGCGTGACCTACGAGGACATCGGCGGTCTCGAAAGCGAACTCGAGCAGGTCCGGGAGATGATCGAACTCCCGATGCGCCACCCCGAACTGTTCAGCCGGTTGGGCATCGACCCGCCCAAGGGCGTCCTGCTTCACGGCCCGCCGGGGACCGGGAAGACCCTGATGGCGAAGGCCGTCGCTAACGAAATCGACGCGCACTTCCAGACCATCTCGGGCCCCGAAATCATGTCGAAGTACTACGGGGAGTCCGAGGAGAAACTCCGGGAAGTGTTCGAGGAGGCCGAGCAGAACGCCCCGGCCATCGTCTTCATCGACGAGTTGGACTCCATCGCGCCCAAGCGCGAGGAGGCTGGTGGCGACGTGGAGCGGCGCGTCGTCGCGCAACTCCTCTCGCTGATGGACGGACTGGAGTCCCGCGGCGAGGTCACGGTCATCGCCGCGACCAACCGCGTGGACGCGGTGGACCCCGCGCTCCGCCGCCCCGGCCGGTTCGACCGCGAGATCGAGATCGGCGTCCCGGACCGCGAGGGACGGCTCGAAATCATGCAGGTCCACACCCGCGGCATGCCGATGGCCGACGGCGTGGACTTAGAGGAGTACGCCGACAACACCCACGGGTTCGTCGGTGCCGACCTCGAGAACCTCGCCAAGGAGGGCGCGATGAACGCGCTCCGGCGCATCCGGCCCGAAATCGACCTCGAAGAAGAGGAGATTCCGGCCGACGTGCTGGAGTCGCTGCAGGTCACCGAACGCGACCTCAAGGAGGCGCTGAAGGGCATCGAACCCTCGGCGCTCCGCGAAGTGTTCGTCGAGGTCCCCGACGTGACGTGGGACCAAGTCGGCGGCTTGGAGGACACCAAAGAGCGCCTCCGGGAGACCATCCAGTGGCCGCTGGACTACCCCGAGGTGTTCGAGTCCCTCGACATGCAAGCCGCCAAGGGCGTGCTGATGTACGGCCCGCCCGGCACGGGCAAGACCCTGATGGCGAAGGCCGTCGCCAACGAGAGCGACAGCAACTTCATCTCGATCAAGGGTCCGGAACTCCTCAGCAAGTGGGTCGGCGAGTCCGAGAAGGGCGTCCGCGAAGTGTTCAGCAAGGCTCGGGAGAACGCCCCGACGGTGGTGTTCTTCGACGAGATAGACTCCATCGCCACCGAGCGCGGTAGCGGTCAGGGCGGCGGCTCGCAGGTCAGCGAGCGCGTCGTCTCCCAACTGCTGACCGAACTCGACGGCCTCGAGGAGTTGGAGGACGTCGTGGTCATCGCGACCTCGAACCGCCCCGACCTCATCGACTCGGCGCTCCTGCGGCCCGGTCGCTTGGACCGCCACGTCCACGTGCCGGTGCCCGACGAGGAGGCCCGTCGGGCCATCTTCCAAGTCCACACCCGCGACAAGCCCGTCGCCGACGACGTGGACCTCGACTGGCTCGCCGGAGAGACCGAGGGCTACGTCGGCGCGGACATCGAGGCCGTCACCCGCGAGGCGTCGATGGCCGCCAGCCGGGAGTTCATCCACAGCGTGGACCCCGAGGAGATCGGCGACAGCGTCGGCAACGTCCGCATCAGCAAGGAACACTTCGAGCAGGCGCTCGACGAGGTGACCCCGAGCGTCACCGAGCAGACCAAGGAGCGCTACGACGAGATCGAAGAGCAGTTCGACTCCGCGGAACCCGCGACCGAGCAGGATCAACTGGGAAGAACCTTCCAGTGAAACTTTTGCTGCGGTCGAGCGCGCCGTAGGCGCGCTCTCCTCGGCAAAACGTTCATGAAAACACCGGAAGACGAACCGCGTCTTCCGAGCAGTCGGTCGCTCCGCTCCCGACGACACGGCGTCACCCCCTCACTCACGCGCCTCCGGCGCGTGAGTTCGAGGGATTCCTTGGTCCGCTCGCTCGTCACGTCGCGCGGCGCTTCGGGCCGCGCAGTCGTTCCTCGCTCGCGGTGGATTGCGGTGTACTCCGGTGGAAGGATTCACCGAGCGTTCGCCGGTCGCTCGCGTCACTGAGCGCGACTCGGCGTCGATTTTTGCAGTGCCGTTCGGCTCGTCGAAGAAAATCCGCGATTCGTAGAACAATATTCTATTGTTTTAGAGCAATCTATAGATGGTCGAGAGCCGTCGCTCCGGATTCGATAGCGTCCGCGAAAATCGTCGCCCGCTACTCCAGTTCCTCGGCCGCGCCGCGTTCCACGAGCGGCGCGGCGTTGGCCTCCGGCAGGGTCACCACGTCCTCGCGTTCGAGGTCGTAGGTGCGCTCGTCCACGCCGAAGATTTCGCCCACGTCGTCGGTGAGTCGGACCGTCGTGCGCTCGTCCAGACCCGCGAGCGGGTCGTCCCCGTCGGGGTCGGCGTCCGATTCGGGTGCCGACCCGCCGTTCGCGGCGTCGGGCGTCGATGTCGGTGAGTCGGCGGCCCCACTCGCCGATTCGCCGGCTGAATCCGGACCGGTCCGACCCGCGGGACTGGCGTCCGATTCGTCGGCGACGGCGGCCGCTTCCGCGGCGGCGGGGCGCTGGCCGTCGGACTCAGAGTCGCCGGCGGCGGGCGTCGAATCGTCCGAGGAGTCCCCGGCCACGCTCCCGTCGCCCATCACGTCCGCGGCGCTCACGTCCTCACCCGACCCACCCGCGGCGGGCGGGTCGCCGGGGTCGGCCGCGGCGGTCTCACTGCGGGCGTGCTGGGTGGGGTCGGCCGCGCCGTCGGCGGGCGTCGGGGTCGGCGACGGCTCGTCGGGACTCTCTTTCTCGCCCGCCAGCACGTCCAGCACGTCCTGTTTGTTCGACTCGATTCGCTCGACCAGTCCCTCGAAGAGGTCCTGCTCCTCGCTGGTCAGGCCCTCCTCGTCGGCGGGCATCCCACTAGCCTTGAAACTGGCTAATTTTACAATTTTTCCGACTCGGCGTTGGTAAATTGCCTCGACGGTTTCTTCAGCCGTGTCGATTTTGTCCGAGAGACGCTGAACTTCGTCCGAATCGAATGGATTGTCCACCTCTTCAGCCGTTCTAGTTCTTTCCTGTTTGAGGTTAGAGATGAAGTCTGCAACGTCTTCATAGAAAGAGTCCCGCAGGTGTTGAAGGCTATCTTTTGCCCGCTCTTGATCCCGTACGGAACGTAACTCGTCGATATTCATATTCTAACTATCCATTTGTTCGTCATTCGCGTCCCTTCTCCGCGCGGCCGCGGGCCATCAGGAAGACGGCCACGTGTTCCGGAAGCGATACGTCGCCAGCCGAGAGCGTAAAGCTTTCGCCGTCGAGTTCGACCGGGCCGGGGTCGGTCACTTCGACCGCTATCTCGTTGCCCGCGAACGTCTCGGGCACCGGGTCCACGAGCGGGTCGAAGTCGGCCACCTCGTCGCG
>SDGW01000772.1_pt1 | contig 13320 bp, 17 predicted proteins | sample 2873831 | NCBI WGS metagenome assembly SDGW01 (sample SAMN08132700, study PRJNA421101) | hypersaline lake metagenome | isolation source: celular fraction 0.22 microns magnesium sulfate-rich crust from ephemeral... | place: Spain: Penahueca Lagoon, Toledo | collected 2011-07
GGCCGATGCCATATCCCACGTGAGTGGCGCGGCGACGTAAAATTCCCCGGGAGGTCAGGCGATGTCGCGGGACGTGTCGATGCTGACCTCCTCGACGAGGTCGAGCTTGATGACGTTCGCGGGCGCGCGACCGCCGCGGAACTTCGGAATCGCGAGCTTGTTCTCGATCTCGTCGCCGGCGACGCGGGTCTCCAGGCGGAAGACAACGTCCGCGAAGTGCTCGGTGGTATCCCGCAGCGGCGGCACCTCGTGGCCGTCCATGCAGTGCAGGATGGCGATGCTCCCCGTGTTGACGATGTGGTTCTGCATGTCGTTCAGGAACGCCCGGAAGCGGGAGTGTGGCTCCTGGGCCTCCAGGACGTCCAGCGGATCGACGATGAGATTGGAGGTCTCCGGCAGCGCCGAGACGAGCTTGCCGGCGTTGTCCAGCGGGGCCTCGCCGGAGATGTGTCGCACGGTCGGATCGCCTGTCGTCGCGGGGGTCTGCTCGATGCTGGCCAGGACGGCCTCCGCCGTCCGGTCCAGCGACAGCCAGAGGGTCCCGCGGGTAGCCGTCAGCTCGTAAAGGAACAGCTCCGCCTGGCTGGCCGGCTCCGCGGTCAGCGCGACGATGCTCCCCTCCGGGATCCCCCCGTCGAGTTTGCGGTCGAGGACGTCGATCCCCGTCCGCAGGCGATTCACCATTTCCACTCTGTACACACCGTCCCCAGCGAATTAAATATTCCGCCTGCATCTGGTAGCAACTCGGTCGTAAGCCCGCGCGACTCCCGTAGCGGAGAGGGGATCGGACGCCGCCGGTACGTGGGCCATCGTCGGACAGTCGAGCAGCGGCGCCGGGTCCACGTCGCCGTCGCTCCGAACGACGGACCCCACCGCCGGCGCGTCCAGCGTCTCGGCCATCGCCGCGCTCTTCGCCGCGTCCTCCAGGCTCTCGCGCGACGGCGTGGTCACGACGAGGGCCCGGTCCGCGACCCGCAGGGGGACCGCGGCGTCCGGCGACGCCCCCGCCGGCGCGTCCAGCAGGACCGGCCCCTCGAGCGATCGGAGTCTCCGGGCCGCGTCGAGCAGGTCCGCGCCCGCGCCGTCTCCGGCGGGGACGACGCGGACGCCGGGTAGCTCCGACGCGCGGTGGGTCACCTCCCGCACTCCCCCCTCTGCGAGCCGTCCCAGCCCGGGGTCGGCCGGCGCTCCGACGACCAGATAGAGGTCCGGCATCTCCCGGTCCGCGTCGACGGCGACCGGCGCGGCCCCCTCGGCTGCCAGCGCCCGGGCCAGACAGGCCGTCGTCGTGGTCTTGCCACAGCCGCCCTTTCCGCCCACTACGGCGAGCATGGCGGTGCTGGCTCGTCATCGTATTTGAAGGGCCGCCCGCGCCTTCGCTCTCGCGTCGGCTCGCTTGTGGAGGCCCGCCCCTCGGGCGCGCCTCCCCGTCTCACGGGTCGCTCCGCTCACCGGGAGACTCACTATCGCTCGTCTCCCGAGCCCGCGCTCGCTTGGAGGCCTCGCTAGCGCTCGGCCTCCCCATCGAGACATTCAAGAACGTCCAAAGCGCGGTACTACCCGATGCGCCAGGACCACATCATCAGCGCGAAACAGCTCTCCCGATCGGACATTGAGGAGGTGCTGGACCGCGCTGCGGACATCGCCGGGGACCCGGGCGCGTACGCGGACCGGTACGAGGGGACGCTCCTGGGCCTGCTCTTCTTCGAGCCGAGCACGCGGACGAAGATGAGCTTCTCGGCGGCGATGAAGCGGCTGGGCGGCGATATCGTCGACATGGGCACGGTCGAGTCCTCCAGCGTCAAGAAGGGCGAGTCGCTGGCCGACACCGTCCGCGTCGTCGAGGGGTACGCCGACGCGCTCGTGTTGCGCCACCCAAGCGAGGGGTCGGCCAAGATGGCCGGCGAGTTCGTCGACGTCCCGCTGATCAACGCCGGGGACGGCGCCGGGCAGCACCCCACCCAGACGCTGCTCGACCTCTACACCATCCGCGAGAACGCGGGCTTCGAGGACCTCTCGATCGGGATCATGGGCGACCTGAAGTACGGCCGGACCGTCCACTCGCTGGCCCACGCGCTGACCAACTTCGACGCGCGACAGCATTTCATCAGCCCCGAGAGTCTCCGGCTCCCCCGGAGCGTCCGCTACGACCTCCACGAGGCCGGCGCGGAGGTCCGCGAACACACCGCCCTCGACGAGGTGCTCCCGGAGCTGGACGTCCTCTACGTCACCCGGATCCAGCAGGAGCGGTTCCCGGACGAGGACGAGTACCGCGAGGTCGCCGGGGAGTACCAGATCGACGAGAGCACGCTCGCGGACGCGCGCGACGACCTCACCATCATGCACCCGCTGCCCCGCGTCGACGAGATCTCCCACGGTGTCGACGAGACGAACCAGGCGACCTACTTCCAGCAGGCCCACAACGGCGTGCCCGTCAGGATGGCCATTCTGGACCTGCTGCTCGGAGGTGACCGATGAGCGACCACGAGCTCCGCGTCAGCAAGATCCGCAACGGCACCGTCATCGACCACATCGCCGGCGGCCAGGCGCTGAACGTCCTCGCGATCATCGGCATCAACGGGAGCGGCGGCGACGCCGTCTCCGTCGGCATGAACGTCCCCTCGGACCGCCTCGGCCAGAAGGACATCGTGAAGGTCGAGGGCCGGGAGCTGTCCCAGGACGAGGTCGACGTCCTCTCGCTGATCGCGCCGGCGGCGACGATCAACATCGTCCGCGACTTCGACGTCGCCGAGAAGCACCGCGTCGAGCGGCCCGACCAGGTCGTGGGCGTCCTCGAGTGTCCCAACCGCCACTGCATCACCACCGAGGACGAACCGGTCCAGTCGCGCTTCGAGGTCCTGGAAGACGGCGTCCGCTGCGAGTTCTGCGACACCATCGTCCGCGAGGACCTGGCCAAACTCATCGTGGACTGAATCGGTGACTTCCCGTTTCTTCGCCGACGGCGCGCTCGCCCGCCAGTCGTTCACCTGAGCAAACACTTTGGGGCGCGAGCCCGTCAGTAGCACCGTGACCGAGGACACCGAGGAGGTTTCGGTGGACGACGGCGCTCCCGGTTCCAGCGACGAGCGACGCCACGACGGGCGAGTTCGCGACGACGCGCGCGAGGCGGGAGCGCCGGGCAGCGCGGCCGGTGCCGACGAGGCGGACCACGAGGGCGCGGCGGAGTCCTTCCTGGCGGTCGAGCGCGAACTGGCGTTCGGCGTCGACGGCGGACGGACGTGGGGGCGGGCCGTCGACGTCGACCGCGTCGCTACCGAGGACGTGCCGGAGGACTACCCCCAGCCGGTCGCCACGGACACCGCGCTCGCGCTGACGGTCGCCGTCGAGGGCGACGAGTCCCGAACCGCAGACCTCTACTTCGAGTGGCCGGGCGACGGCGGCGCCGAGCGGCTGCGGCGGCTGCTCACGCTGCTGGGGATCGGACCGGACCAGTTCGCCGACCTGCACGGGCGGCGAGTGCCGCTCCGCCGGGAGTCGGGCCACGTCGTCGCGAACGTCCCCGACGAGGATCCCCGCGGCTCGCGGCTGGGCGTGATCGGCGTCGTGGCCGGCGTCGTCGGCACGGTCGCCCTGTTCGCGGGACAGGCAGTCACGCCCGGATGGGCCCAGCTACTGCTGCTCGCGCTCGTCTTCCTCGTACTCCCGGTGTCGACGTACCTCGACGCGTGGTACCTCCGGACCCACACCGACTGGGACCAGGGGATCATGTTCTGGGTCCCGCTGGCGATCGCGCCCGGCATCAACCTCGTCTCCTCGCTGGCCTACCTCGCGATGCGGTGGCGGGCGACGCCGCTCGTGCCGGAGGACTGACCGCAGGGGTTATCGCCGCGTCGGACCTCCCGTCGGTGATGACCGTCGTGTTCGCCGGCGTGGGGGCCGACGACAGCAACGTCAACGCGCACGCGCCGCTGTACGAGGACGGCCGCTTCGAGTACGTCCCCATCCCGGAGAAGACCGTCGAGACGGACGAGTCCCGCACCTTCGGCGACTGGGAGCTCCGGTACGACGACCAGACCGCCGCGGACCTGACGAACCGGCTGGACACCTACCCGGAGGACGGCGAGGCCCGCGTCGTCAGGGGCGAGGCCGTCGCGGACTGGCCGTTCCACCGCGACCCGAACTTCGAGGCGCTGACCTACGGCGAGCACCGCGCCGGCTTCGGGCAGTACGTCCCGCGGCTCCGCCGGCTGGAACCCGGGGACGTCGTGGCGTTCTACACTTCACTGAAGCGCGAGGCCGACCCGCGCAAGCACCGCTACCTGATCGGCTACTTCGCCGTCGACGCGGTGACCGTGATCGAGCCGGACGACTCGCCCGCGGCGAAGCGCGAGAAGCTGGCGCGCCACCCCGACAACGCCCACGCGAAGCGGGCCGGGGAGACGCCCTTCTACGACGACAAGCCGCTGGTGATCGTCGACGGCCGCGAGCCGGGCGGCCTCTTCGAGCGCGATCCGATCCGGCTCAGCGAGTACCGCGAGCGGCCGGACGGCCGCGGCGGGTACTACCTCCAGCCCGAGGCGCGCGAGCGGTTCAGCGTGGTCGAGGGATCGGAGTACATGACGCGGAAGCCGGCGCTGGTGAGCGACCTCGACGCCGAGGACTTCGTCGCAGACGTCGGGCGCCCCGGCGAGCGGTGACCCCGCTCAAGTGCTCCGACCGCCGCCGGTGGCGCGGAGACCGGCCGGCGACCCACCGTGACCGCCGAGAACGTACCGAAAGATAATCGACGTAATAGTTTTAATACAGAAAGAATATATCCGATAGGAACGTATCTGGTAGTGATGTCCAAGAAGGCCCTTGTTCTGGTCGCCCTGATCGCGCTCGCGCTGGCGTACGTCGTCCGCGAGTAAGCGTCTGCAGGCATCGCTCGCCAACCACCTTTTCCGAACCCTTACTCCGCTGGAGGCGTACGTCGGGGTATGTACGGCGTCGTCACGCGCAACGAGGAGGAGCTGGCGTGGTCGGAGTTCGACAGGGGGTTCTACGAGGTCAAGGACGTGACCGGACGGGCCGCTGAGCCCGTCTCGGACGCCGTCAACATGGTGTCCTGCTTCGCCGACAACGCCGTCGAGGGCGAGGACGACATGATTCCCGTCGACGACGAGGGGCTGCAGGCGACCCGCGACCGCGAGTACTTCGACTGGACGTACGTCTGTCCGACCCACGACCGGTACCGCGAGGGGCTGCTGGAGGTCGTCGAGGACGCCGCCGCGGCCAGCGGCGACGTGCGCCTCGACGACGTGGGCTTTCCCCGCGACGAGTACTGCCACTGCGACCGCTGCGAGCGCCGCTTCGCCGATAGCGACTACGACGACTGGAACGAGTGGCGCGACGCCGTCATGACCGAGTTCGTCGCGGACGCCCGCGAGCGCGTCCCCGGCGACCTCTACCTGACGCTCTACCCGGATCCCTACCCCGGTCACCTCTCCCGGCGCTCCGGTCTCGACGTCACGGCCGTCGAGGAGCACGTCGACGAGTTCGTCGTCCCGCTGTACGACATGGCCTACACGACGACCTACTGGGTGGAGGTGCTGGCCAGCGGCTTCGAGGACCTGCTGTCGACGCCGTTCAGCGTCGAACTGTACGCGGTTGACGTCGACGTCGACGACCTGATCGACGCCGCCGAGGTGGCCGACGAGTACGGCGAGTCCGTCCTCTTCGGCTACGACGCCAGCAACGCCCGCGCCGCGCTGCGCCGGATGAACGCCGACGCGCGCGACGGGAAGCAGTTCGGGCCCGAGTGACGTCGCCCTGATTGCAGACGGGATTACTCCAGCCGCCGCTCGCGCCACTCCAGCAGCTGCTCCCGGTCGCGGGTGTCCTCGGGCAGTTCGTCGAACCACTCGGCGTCCGCGATCTCGCCGTCGGGGTCCGCGACCGAGAGCTCCGTCGACCGCGCCTGCGCCTCGTAGATGGGAAGCACGCCCCAGGTCTCGCGGCCGTCGCAGTGAAAGACGGCCCGGCCGAGGATGCCCAGCCCCTCGTAGTCGGCGTCGACGCCGGCCTCCTCGCGGAGTTCGCGTCGGGCCGCCGCGCGGAAGGAGTCGTCGCCGTCGACCTCGCCGCCGGGGAGCACCCACATGCCGACGTCCTCGTGGTAGACGAGCAGGAGTTCGCCGGAGGGCTGGTAGACGACCGTGTGAGCGCCGTACGGGAGGCCGTTGTCGCGGACGCGCTCGGCGACGGTCCGGAAGCGGGGGCGAGGCACGGAGCGGTGGCGCGTGAACTCCACGTAGCCCTCGTGGCCGTCGGCCAGTTCGTGGTAGGCCCGCTCGGCCGACTGGCTGGCCACGTCGCCGAGGTACCACAGGTCGTCGACGGCCGTCATCGTCCCGGGAGCGGGGGCCGCGTCTGTTCGGTCCGCTGTCCGCCGGTCATGCCGTCGAGTAGGTCCGGTACCGCCATAAGTGTTCGAGACGCGGGCTCCGGAGACGGAGCGACCGAGGGCTCGACAGACGAGCCCTGCGATTCTCCCGAAACGAATCAGTCCCTTTTTGCGGTCCCCACCTGTACCGCCGGGTATGGCATTCGAAGAGGACGACACCGTCATCCTGCACGACGAACACAGCGACCACGACGGCGAGGAGGGCACGATCACGCAGATCGTCGAGACGATGTTCGGCGACGAGAACTACACCGTCTCCTTCGAGGACGGTCAGGTCGCCGGCGTCCCCGAGGAGAACCTCGAACACGCGGAGGAGTAACCCGCCGATGGCGTCGGTCCCGTTCCACTACGTCGAGCTCCGCGCGTTCGCCTACGCCACCGAGGACGAGAAGCGCGTGGTCGAGGCGCTCCTGACCTTCCTCCCGGAGGAGGCGGAGCTGGAGCGGGCCGAGTCGGAGGGCCATTACGGGGACCGCATCGTCGTCCTATCGGCCCGCGTCGAGAACGCCGACGACGTCCGCCACGTTCTCTCGCAGGTCGCGGGGATGGAGGAGATCGACGCCGTCTACGACGAGCTCGACGACCGGGTCGACGACAACTGTTCCTTTTTCCTGACGTTCGACAAGCAGGCCGCCTTCGAGGGCGAGGTGCGCCGCGGCGACGGCATCACGCTGCGGGCCAAGGTCGAGGCGTACCCGGCCAAGCGCGAGAACGCCCTCGAGAACGCCCGCGAGGCGCTGGACGCGCTGTGATGTACGAGGCCGTCCACGTCGCGCCGGAGGGGGATGCGACGGCGGCCCGCGCCGCCCTGACCGCCGCCGAGTACGGGTTCGACGGGATCGTCGTCCGCAACCACGGCGACAGCCCGCCCGACTACGACCCCGACGCCGTCGCCGACGAGTACGGCATCGACGTCGTCCCCGGCGTGGAGGTGCGGGCCGACGACCCCTCCAGGGCCAGCGGGTTCGTCGGCTCGCACCGCTCCGAGAAGGTCCTCGTCGCGATCCACGGCGGCTCGACCGCGATGAACCGCTTCGCCGTCGAGCAGCCCGCCGTGGACGTCCTGGCCCATCCGATGGCCGGCGACGGCGACTTCGACGCGGCGATGGCGAAGGCCGCCGCCGACAACGGCGTCCGCGTGGAGCTGTCCCTGCGAGCGGCGCTGCGTTACTCGGGCGGCCGGCGCGTCCGCCGCCTGCAGGACCTCCGCAAGCTCCGGGAGCTGGTCGACCACTACGACGTGCCCTGCGTCGTCAGCGCCGACCCGCGGAGCCACCTCGAACTCCGGGGTCCCCGCGAGCTCCGGGCGCTCGGCGAGACCGTCGGCCTCGGCGGAGACCGGATCGAGCGGGGCCTCGCGGAGTGGGCGCGCCTCGCCGAGCGGAACCGCCGTCGCCAGTCGGACGACTTCGTAGAGCCGGGCGTCTGGATCGACGACGAGGAGTAGCGGTCGGCCCCGGCGGCGCGCCCGGGCGCGTCGGTGACGGGCACGAGACCCGTCGAGTGCGGCAGGCTCTCGTCGAACCGTCGGGCGTTCGGTCTGACGTGGCGGACGTTCAACCGATACGCGAGGCCACCGATTGGCTCCGTATCCACCGCACGCAGTCCGCTCTCGCTTTGTTACTGAGTTTAACGTCAGTAACCTTATTGTGAAAGAACACGTCGTCCCGCACATGGGGTTGGACGATACCGGCTTCGAAGCTGTGGTGATGGCCGCCCTGACGGGGGTCCTGGGCGGCGCGTACGTCGTCGGAGCGAGCGTGGCGATAATGGCGGACAGCGCGGACAGCGCCCTCCTTCTGGGGGGGTCGATCGGTGTCACGACGGTCGTCGGCGTCCTGTTGCTGACGACCGCCGGCGTGCTCCTGGCCGGCCAGCGCTGGGCCAGGTACCTCGCCGTGTTGACCTTCGTTCCCGTCGTCGCCTTCGGCTACCCGAGGCCGGGAGCCGTCGAGGCGATCCCCGTCTTCCAGACGGCGGTCGCGGTCCTGTCGGTGCTGTACCTGACGTTCCGGAACCCCGTCGGCGGGGGCGACCGGTCGAACGTCGACGACTCGGATAGCGCCGCGAAGGTCGGTTCGACGCTCCGGTAGCGCAACCGGGACGCACTTGCCGGGCCCGTCCCAACGGAGCCACATGAAGAAGTCCCTCGAGGAGCACGCCGAGCGCTTCTCCGAACACGCCGCCGACTACGACGAGAGCCAGGACTCGCCGGAGTACCGGGCCGCCGCCGACCTCGTGGTCGGACACGCCGGCGCCGGGCCCGACGAGACGGTGCTCGACCTCGGCACCGGTACCGGCGCCATCGCCCTCCCCCTGGCCGAGTCGGCCGGACGGGTGATCGGCCGCGACATCAGCGAGGGGATGCTCGACCGCGCCCGCGAGAAGGCCGACGAGCGCGGCGTCGAGAACGTCGCCTTCGGCGAGGGCCGCTTCCGCGACCCGAACGTGCCCGGGGACGCCGACGTGGACGTGGTCACCTCGAACTTCGCGATGCACCATCTCGGGGACGACGAGAAGCGCGAGGCGATCGACGGGATCGCCACGCTGGAACCGCGCCGGTTCGTCCTCGGCGACGTGATGTTCTTCGGCGAACCGGACCCCGACGACCCCTTCTACAGCCCCGAGGTCGACGATCCGGCGACGGTCGGCGTGCTGGCTGACGCGTTCACCGACGCCGGCTTCGCCGTGACGGCGGTGGAGATGGTCGCCGATCAGGTCGGCGTCATCGTGGGCGATAGACTGGAGGAGGCCGAACCGTGACGTCGCTCCCGAAACACCTCCGGCCGCGCTGGCGCTATCTCGGCGTCGCCATCGAGGCGGACCCGGCGGCCGGCCTGACGCGGCGGGATTTCCAGCGGGCGGTGTGGTACGCCGGGCAGAACCTGCTGGGCGACGCGGCGGCCGCCGACGTGGACCTGACCGTCCTCGGCTTCGCGTTCGCCGACGGCGCCGGCCACGCGGTGGTCCGGACCCGTCGGGACGAGGTCGACCGCGCCCGGGCGGCGCTTTCCTGCGTCTCCGAGGTCGACGGCCGCGACGTCGGCCTGTTCGTGCGGGGCGTCAGCGGCACCGTACGGGCGTGTGAAGAAAAGTATATACCCGACGCACCGGAACGGACGGACCAGAGACAGGTCGCGTTCGCGGGCGCCGAGCGACGCGCCGCCGTGCGCGGCGAACGCGTCGATCCCCTCGACGACGGCCCGGGCGCGACGGAACTCGATCTCAACTAACGATGCAGGGACAGAATCAGCAACAGGCGTACGACCGCGGCATCACCATCTTCTCGCCTGACGGCCGGCTCTACCAGGTCGAGTACGCGCGGGAAGCAGTCAAGCGCGGGACGGCCAGCATCGGCGTCCGGACGGCCGGCGGCGTCGTCCTCGTCGTCGACAAGCGGATCCGCTCGCCCCTGATGGAGCGGTCGTCCGTCGAGAAGATCCACAAGGCCGACGACCACGTCGGCATCGCCAGCGCCGGCCACGTCGCCGACGCGCGCCAACTGATCGACTTCGCCCGCCGCCAGGCGCAGGTCAACCAGCTCCGGTACGGCGAGCCCATCGGCGTCGAGACGCTCACCAAGGCCGTCACCGACCACATCCAGCAGTACACGCAGGTCGGCGGCGCGCGCCCGTTCGGCGTCGCGCTGATCATCGCCGGCATCGCCGACGGGGAGCCGCGGCTCTACGAGACCGACCCCTCCGGCACGCCCTACGAGTGGAAGGCCCTGGCCGTCGGCGCCGACCGCGGCGACATCCGGCAGTACCTCGAGGACAACTACGAGGAGGAGATGGACCTCGCGGCCGGCGTCGGGCTGGCGCTGTCCGCGCTGGCCTCGGTCAACGAGGGCGGCCTCGCCCCCGAGGGCGTCGGCGTCGCGACGGTCGACGTCGAGACCGAGCAGTTCCAGGAGCTCAACGAGACGGAGAAGCGCGAACACCTAGAGGAGAACGACCTGCTCGACGAGGGCGACGGGAACCCCGGCGACGACGCGAACCCCAGTGACGACGCTGACGCCGGTGACGAGGCCGACGGCGACGAGAGCGAGGAGTAAGCGCGTCACGTCTCGAGCCGAGCGGGCGTGGAAACACCTTTTATCCGCGCCCAAGTAGCCACGCCCATGATATCACTCGACGAGGCCGTGACGGCGCGGCTCGAATCGCACGGCCAGCGATTCGAGGTGCTGATCGATCCGGACGCGGCGCTGGCGATCAAGCGGGGGGAGTTCGACGGGGAGCTAGAGGACGTCATCGCGGCGGAGGACGTCTTCGAGAACGCCGACCGCGGTGACCGACCGCCCGAGGACGCCCTCGAGGAGGTCTTCGGGACGACCGAGCCCATGGAGGTCATCCCCCAGGTGGTCAAGGACGGCGAGATCCAGATCACGGCCGACCAGCGCCGCGAGATGCAAGAGCAGAAGCACAAACAGCTCATCCAGCGCATCACACGCAACGCGGTCAACCCGCAGATGGACGACGCGCCCCATCCCCCGGAGCGGATCGAGTCCGCACTGGAGGAGACGGACTTCCGGGTGGACCCCATGGAGCCCGTCGAGAACCAGGTCGACGAGGCGCTCGAGGCGCTGCGACCGGTCATCCCCATCCGCTTCGACGAGGTGACCGTCGCCGTTCAGGTGCCCGCCGACTACGCCGGCAGCGCCCAGGCGCAGATCCGCCAGTTCGGCGACCTCGAGCGCGAGGAGTGGCAGTCCGACGGCTCCTGGATCGGCGTGATCACATTCCCCGCGGGGATGCAGAACGACTTCTACGACCTGGTCAACGAGCACACCAGCGGCGAGGCCGAGACGGAGATCATCAAGGACGAGGACGACATCAGCACCCGGTAGCGTGCCGCTCGTCTAACGACGCTATCCCTTCCGGAAGCCGACGAGGAAGCCGCCGGTGAAGCCGGCGCTGACCGGCAGCGCCGACAGGAGGCTCGTGATCCACGAGGGGGGCGCGTTCGCCGCGCCGCCGGCTGTCTGCGTGGCGTTGCTCGCGGCGCCGGTCAGCGCGTCCCAGTTCACCTGCAGGATGCCTCGCGTCTCGAGGAACTTGAACAGCGCCAGCTGGAGGCCGACGATGACGGCGATCAGCTTGGCGACTTTCTTCGCGGCGAAGCCGATTATCCCACCGACCGCGGCGCCACCCCCGACCTCGAGGCCGAGCTGTCGCGCCCCGAACCCGTCGAGCTGTAAAGCGATCGCTTCCATACTCGGTGCCAGATTGTCCTCAGTTAAGGCTTTTGTGTCCACGGGCGAGGACGACTGCCCGCTGGAAAGCGCCGCCTACCCCCGCGAGTGCGGATCGTGAAACGATACCAGCCCACGGTATGGGCCGGCTACCGTTGGCTATGACCAACCAAATTCTTAATCCGTACGTGGACGTGGACTCTACTGGATGAGTCACATCGCCCCCCGACAGGAGATGGATGCTCCCGGCAGAGCCGACGAGACGAACGACGGGACCCCGGAGGTGGCCTGACGATGCGAGGCCAGAACCACGAGTGGTGGCCGAACAGGCTGAACCTGGACGTCCTCGACCAGAACGCCGAGGACGTGGGTCCGTACGGCGAGGACTTCGACTACGCCGAGGAGTTCCAGGAGCTCGACCTCGAGGAGGTGAAGGCGGATCTCAAGGACCTGATGACGTCCTCGCAGGACTGGTGGCCGGCGGACTACGGCCACTACGGGCCGCTGTTCATCCGGATGGCGTGGCACGCCGCCGGCACCTACCGCACGGTCGACGGCCGCGGCGGCGCCTCGGGCGGGACCCAGCGGTTCGCCCCGCTCAACAGCTGGCCCGACAACGGGAACCTCGACAAGGCGCGCCGGCTGCTGGAGCCGATCAAGCAGAAGTACGGCCGCAAGCTCTCCTGGGCCGACCTGATCGTCCTGGCCGGCAACACCGCCCTCGAGTCGATGGGCATGCAGACGCTCGGCTGGGCCGGCGGCCGCGAGGACGAGTACGAGCCCGACGAGGCCGTCTTCTGGGGTCCCGAGGAGGAGTGGGAAGCGCCCCAGGACGAGCGCATCGACGAGGACGGCGAGCTGATGGAGCCCCTCGGCGCCACCGTCATGGGCCTCATCTACGTCGACCCCGAGGGCCCGAACGGGAACCCGGAACCGCTCGAGTCCGCGGATCGGATCCGTGAGGCGTTCGGCCGCATGGCGATGGACGAGGAGGAGACGGCCGCGCTCATCGCCGGCGGGCACACGTTCGGCAAGTCCCACGGCGCCGACGACTCCGAGATGGGCCCCGAGCCCGAGGCGGCCCCCATCGAGGACCAGGGCCTCGGCTGGACCGACTCCGGCAAGGGCTCGGACACGACCACCAGCGGCATCGAGGGCGCCTGGAACGCCTGGCCGACGATGTGGGACACCTCCTACCTCGACAACCTGCTCGACTACGAGTGGGAGCTGACGGAGAGCCCCGCCGGCGCGAAGCAGTGGCAGCCGGTCGAGGAGGAGGCGTACGACACCGTCCCGGACGCCCACGACCCCTCGGAGAAGCACGCCCCGATGATGATGACGACGGACGTCGCCCTCAAGCGGGATCCGGAGTTCCGGGAGATCATCGAGAACTTCCGCGACAACCCGCCGGAGTTCCTCGACGCCTTCGCCCGGGCGTGGTTCAAGCTGATCCACCGCGACATGGGCCCGCCGGAGCGGTTCCTCGGCCCCGACGTGCCCGAGGAGACGTTCCTCTGGCAGGACCCGCTCCCCGACGCCGACTACGACCTGATCGGCGACGAGGAGGCAGAGGAGCTCAAGGAAGAGATCCTCGACTCGGAGCTGTCGGTCTCGCAGCTCGTCAAGACCGCCTGGGCGGCGGCGTCGACCTACCGCGACAGCGACAAGCGCGGCGGTCCGAACGGCGCCCGCGTCCGCCTCGAACCCCAGCGCAGCTGGGAGA
>SDGW01000773.1_pt1 | contig 13315 bp, 13 predicted proteins | sample 2873831 | NCBI WGS metagenome assembly SDGW01 (sample SAMN08132700, study PRJNA421101) | hypersaline lake metagenome | isolation source: celular fraction 0.22 microns magnesium sulfate-rich crust from ephemeral... | place: Spain: Penahueca Lagoon, Toledo | collected 2011-07
TGGAGCTGACAGAGGAAGTTGTTCTTGACCGCACCACCGTCGACACGCAGACTCGAGAGGTCGATGTCTGCGTCCTCGACCATGGCCTCGGCGACGTCTTTGGTCTGGTAGGCGATCGATTCGAGGGTTGCGCGAACGACGTGTTCGCGGCGGGTCCCTCGGGTCATGCCGACGATCGTACCACGGGCGCGCTGGTCCCAGTGGGGGGCACCGAGACCGGCGAAGGCCGGCACCACGTAGACGCCGTCCGTCGAGTCGACGCTGCGTGCGAGCGACTCGGATTCGGCGGCATCCTCGATGAGGGTCATGTCTTCGAGCCACTCGATGGCCGCACCAGTGATGAAGATCGCGCCCTCAAGGGCGTACTGGACCGGCTCGCCGGAGCGCTGGAAGCCGATCGTGGTGAGGAGACCGTGTTCCGAGGGAACGGCCTCGTTGCCGGTGTTCATCAGCATGAACGAACCGGTGCCGTAGGTGTTCTTCGCGTCGCCTGCGTCGAAACAGGTCTGACCGAAGAGGGCGGCCTGCTGGTCACCGAGCGCGCCCGCGACAGGCACTTCGGCACCGAGGAAGCCGTCGGCGTCGGTCGAACCATAGGTCTCGTCGTCCGACGAGGGTCGGACCTCCGGAACCATCGCCTTGGGTACGTTGAACAGGTCCAGCAGTTCGTCGTCCCACTCGAGATCGCGGATGTTGTACAGCATCGTCCGCGAGGCGTTCGAAACGTCCGTGATGTGGTTACCCGTGAGGTTGTAGATGACCCACGTGTCGATCGTCCCCATCAGGAGTTCGCCCTCTTCAGCTCGCTCGCGGACGTCCTGTGGTCGGGATCGCTGGAGCTTGATCGGGTCGGCGTTGTCGAGGATCCACTCGGTCTTGGTCGCCGAGAAGTAGGCGTCACATTCGAGACCGGTCTTCTCTCGGATCTCTTCGACCTTGCCCATCTCCTGGATCTCTTCGACTCGATCCGTAGTTCGTCGATCCTGCCACACGAGGGCGTTGTGAACTGGTTTGCCGGTTTCGGCGTCCCACACGATCGTGGTCTCTCGCTGGTTGGTAATGCCGATCGCTTCGAGCTGTTCGGCATCGAGACCGGCCTCGTCCAGTGCCGTGTTGATTACGGACTTCGTGTTCTCCCAGATCTCCATCGGGTCGTGCTCGACCCAACCGGGCTCCGGATAGATCTGTTCGTGTTTTTCATAGGCATTTGCGACGACGTTACCACCATGGTCGAAGACCATGAACCGCGTCCCTGTGGTCCCTTGGTCGACGGAACCGACGTATGTATCTTGAGACATGTTGTAAACACCAAACTGCTATGGGAGCCGTTCTCCGTCAGCTCGGAATGATTTGCAACACATCATTCCTGAGCTATGTGTTCCATTGATTGATAGCATAAAAAATCATTGGGAACCGGACAAAATGTTATATTAATTTTATAATTTATCGCCGGTGAAACTGGACGTATTGTGTACTGATTGATCTAGTACCAGAACGACGTAATTGGAAATGACGTCCGGATAGTCCTCTTAGTGCACTCGGTGTGCTTCTCTGAGATACCATCCACAACCGGGCGAGGCAGGAATCAGCAGGTCTCTGCCGGAGATTGTCGACCTTCGTGAGGCAATGGTCTATTCGAATCGGCGGTGGGGAACTGTCAGTCTCCCAAATCTCGGTCACCATACGCCCGAACGGTGAGTCGAATTCGGTTTTCGAGGACATCCATCTCGCCGGCGGCGTGATCGCCTTTGTACACGAACTCGGTCACACCCTTCTGTATTGCATCCCGAGCAATCGGTTCGAGTTCCTTGCCCGTCAGTAGAATCACGGGTACGACGGGGTCGGTCCCAGAGGGGTTGATCGACTGTGCCAACTCGATACCGGTCTCGTCCGGGAGTTCGTAGTTCACCACCACGCAATCGTAGTCGTCGACTTCGAGTCGCTCTCTGGCTTCGGCTGCAGTGCCGACAGCCGTCAGACTCATATTGTGGGTGGTTTCGAGAGCCTCGGTTACTCGCATTGTCATGAACTCACTGTCCTCGACCAACAGGATCTGCAATGGAGTCATCTCGGGGACTCCGGGTCGTTCTGTCGGCAGTCGCGGAGGTGCGGTATCGGTTGGAGGTACATACCGTCGCCTTCGGATTGGGATCGGATAAGGTCGCGTATGTCGGGTCGACACAACGCAGCTCGGGATCGAGCATTGGATCGTTCCGACAGACAAACCCTCGTACCCATCGTGAGTCCCTGCCGAGGACGTTGCTACAGGGTAGCGATCGTCTCTCGAACACGGTCCCAGTGGCTTCCCTTCCAGAAGTACTGCTCACACTCTTCGCACTGCCAGAGGTGGCTCACCGTATCGGGGGCGTGTTCCGGTCGGTGTTCGGTTGGAATACTGTCGACACGGCCGTTGCAGACGCTACAGCGCTCGGGTTCGGTCGGCAGTTCGATCTCGATGCCGTGGTCGGCCAGTTCGGCGAGTTGACCCTCGATGTCCCGAGATGCCAGAAGGATTGCGTCGTCCGATTGTGTGGCGAGGTCTCGGTCCCGTGTGACCACCGTTCGATCGGTCGACTGTGCGTGCTCGCGGATCACGTCGTCGGCTTCGATCCCTTCCTCCAGTGCGTACTGCGTATCGTAGCCACACATCCGCAAGTACGTCGCGAGCTTGCCCAACATTACGTCGAGTAGGAACCGATGAGCCATACCGGTTGTAGGTGTTACAGTCGGATCAATTGACATCCTCCCCGCCCTAAACGGCGAGGATTCCCCGAAGGGGATATTCAGGTTGCGCGTTTCCTCCGGCCTCAAGTACGCTTTCGCGTGGACCGTCGACGGTTGCCACCGAGTTGTGACCAACGGTGTGCTTTCCAGCGCATATAGCCCTGTCAATGGGGCCTTCCTCCCCGCATACAGAGAGCGTCCTCAGAATCGAAGATTCTGATGGGCTGCACGAGAGCGTCGCTCTCGTGAACGTCGAAGACGGCTGGCTATTCAACCAGCGAGGTAGCACGGTTCGGCTCGCCTCAAGCGTTAGCCCGTGCATGGTTCTCCCTCCCGTTGTGCAATGTTCTCCGAAGCGTTCAGATCGGCGTGGCGTCCCCGCCCACACTCCGCACATGAAAAGTGGTCGCCATCACGGGTTCCCATCGAACCACACGCCGAACATCGCTGGCTGGTACGATACGCATCGACCCTTTCGACGCGAATACCGGCGCGTTCAGCCTTGTACGTGATGAACTGTTGGAGTTGGTGGAAATGCCACGAATGAACTCCCGACCACGAGCTGTCCTCGCGAATGCCTCCGAGGTCTTCGATCCGAATAACGGGGTTCTCGAACTGTTCTGCGAACGTGATGAGGCGACGGGAGAGTTTATGATTCAGGTCTTTGATCCGACGCTGTTCTTTATTACCCACACGGTTGCGTGCGCGAAGCGCACCCGCCTTCGAAAGCGAATCGCGTAGGGAACGATATTTGCGTCGAACGTACTTCGCCTCACTACCCGACACCAGCATCGACTCGTCCTCACCGTAGGCCGTCGCTGCGAGGATGTGACGTTCGCCGATATCGACACCGATAGGCGTCTCACCCGACGTGTCGGCGTCATATTCGATATTGAACGTACAGTACCAGTCGTCTCCGCGCCGATAGACCTGCAAGCGGGTCTTGTCGGCTTCACCTTTGACCAGTCGGTCTACAGGATCAGCAATGTCGTCGTACACCTCTATCGGGGTGTACCACCATTGGGAGACACACGGGAGGCCCACGACGACCGTACCGTTCTCGGTGGTGTCGATCTCCCAATTCTGGTTGTTTACGGCGAACGGCTGACTCTCTCGGTATTCAACTGCTCCGTCCTCACTGTGGTCGGATTTAGCCTCTCGAATAGCTTGGTTCTGAATTGCCGAGTAGAGATTGTTGTCAATGCTGGCTGTGGTCACGGATTTGTCGAAGTCGCCGTTTTCCCATCCATCTATGCAGAACTGCTTGGTGTCACGGTAGAGCCGAGAGGCGTGTTGCCACTCTTTGCGCCGTGAGAGTGATGGGTTATGGAACTTCGCGGTGACAGTCACCGTGACCATTACATGTGTAATTAAGTTCGATATATTAAGTATTTGTTGGAATATCAGGCTATGCTACTGGAGGTAGTTTGTACCACCGACTGTCGGATTCATCCCCGCCCTAAAGGGCGAGGCTTTCTCCTCAATTCTCCGTAATTGAACAGGGACACTCAAAGAATGCGTCATTCGAACCAGTGAGACGGTGGATCGTTGAAGTGGTCCGTCAATCGCCGTTATTGAGCCGATTTCGCGAGGTCCGTTGGCGATATATGTCAACTCGTAGCGGACAGACTATATTCGATCCCGGTCGGTGGCTACGTATACCAGAGGGCCCAGGCAATCAACACGACCTGCAGGGGGAGTCGACCCCACCGAACGAGCGCGGAGGGATCGCCACCGCCCGGCATCCCCTTGATGACGACTCCGCTGGTCGCCATATAGATATTTGCCGGGAAAATGGCAACGAGTAACGCCACGGTTGCCCATGCAGCAGGCTGTCGCGCTTGGGGGATCAACAGGCCGACCCCGACGGCGATTTCGGCAAGTCCGGACAGATAAACAAGGGCGAGTGGGGCCGGAAAGAAGGGTGGAATGATCTGGACATACAACTCTGGCACGACGAAATGCAACACGCCGGCGACGACGAACGCCGGACCCAGTACGTACAGTAGTGGACGCTTGAGCCGGTCGAGAACAGCTGTCATTGCCACCAGATACAGATCACAACCGTGAAACAGTGTCGCTCTCCCAACCCCTCACGTTCGGTAATGACGGGTCGTTTTCTGACCTCCTAACTGAGGCTCATGCCCCACTTTCGACCACGTGTTGTCTCGCTTCGCTCGGGAGGCGAGACTATGGCAGCCCGTGTATTGATCGAAAAATACTCGCTTGAGCGATCGGAGGCGCTCTGGTCAGTCCGACGACGAGCTCGCTAGCGACTGCTGGTCTGTATCCTGTGGGAACGAGAGATACTGGTTTTCCCACTCCCGTCGACGTGCCAGTAGTTGTTCGCCACGTGGTGTCACCTCGTAGTAGTTGGTACGGTTGTCTTGGGTGCCTTTCTCGACGAGTCCATAATCGACTAACTCGTCGAGATTCGGGTAGAGTCGACCGTGATTGACGTTGTCGATGTGGGTGTCGAGTTTCTGTTTGACTGTCTGTCCGGAGGGCTGATCTGAGCCGGCGATGACGTACAGGAGGTCACGCTGGAAGCCGGTCAGGTCGAAGGATTTTGGGTGGACCATTCCAGTTACCAATATATTGCCCACCCAATTAGTTTGTTTGGGTGGTAAAGTAGGTAGAGAGGAGTCGACCACCGATTGCTGTTCGATCCGCCTTCTGGGCAGTCCCTGCTGTCAAAAATGGGTCGACGACAATAGATAGCTTCGAGTCGCTAGCGAACAGATCCAAACACAATGGCTGAAATCGTTCGGATCGCCGACCCGACCGCAGATGCGGTCGAACGGTCCCAGATGGTCGCCGACAGCGGTATCGATGTGGCCGCAAACCGGGTCGACGGCACACCGACCGACGGGGCGGTCGGCTCTCTGGCCACGATCGCTGCGATTCGCTATGCGGTCTTTGTCGACGAACAGGGCGTCGACGTGGCTATCGAGTGGGACGACTACGAGACGGTCGCCGAACACATCCTCTTGGTCGAAGCGGGACGGCCGATCGGCACTGCACGGGTCCGACGTACCGACGGGGCGTTGAAATGCGAGCGGATCGCCGTCAGAGCCTCGGCTCGGGGTGCTGGCTGGGGCCAGCGGCTCATGGGCATCTGTAAGACCATTGCGCAGGAACATGGGGTCGATGCGTGTGTCCTCCACGCCCAGCAGCGCGTCGTGGACTTCTACCGTCGACAGGGCTACGTGGTCGTCAGCGAACCGTTCGAAGAAGCTGGCATCCCACACGTCGAGATGCGGTTGCAACTGACAAACAGTGCGGATTAACCCCCACCCGGTCAAACAGCCAAGAGTAGCACAACGGGAAGGACGTATGCAGACGATTTTCAGCGCCGTAGGCAGTCCCTACTATATGTCTGTAGGTATTAGGAGATGCATACTGAAATACGCACACAGCCTGTCTTCTTTCATGGCCCACCAACTGAACCTGGCCGACGGGAAACATTCAGCCGATCCTAACCACTCCCTGGGCACCCGTGGAATAGACAGTCCTCGACAGTATGTTCAAACTACTATGACTGTCGATCAGCCGATGAACAGTCACGGTGGTATGCGATTGTCAACAACCACTGGGAATCAAGTATATCAGATCGTCGACTACGCAACCGAGGAGATACAGGAGTCGTTGGCCCACACAGCAGCGGGGGCACTGATCGCAGTCCGACTGGTGAGACTCGGATCGCGGGGCGATGCCTGGCGAGTCGTTGCCGATGTGTCACTCGAATAGTGAGTGCGGGCCCAGATGGCGGTTTCTGTCGGCATCGCTCCCCAGACAGTTTTCGCCGGGAGTCATCGTCGACTACGTGTAAGATCGGTCGCTCTCGGTTACTGGTCGGCCCTCCGCCATCGATTCACGTATGTACTCCGTAAGCACGCTTTTTCGTACCGGCACCGTTGTCTCTGATCCTCATGACCGTGACAAACACAGGCGTCCAATCGGCGAACAAAATCAGTATAATCTCGACCCTTGTAGACGCTGCGCTGGCATTCGCCCGTGGTCGACCGAAGAGTGGAATCCTACTCCTCGGAGCAGCTGCGCTGTCGTCCAAGATTCCGGGGATTGGGACCGCAACGTCGCTATTGCTCCGACTCGTCCGACGGCTTCGATAATTCGCTTTCCTACTGGGAATCTTCTTTAGCTGGTGGTGTCGGTGACTGCTTGGTGACTGTGAGTGTGTATTTCGGACCGGCACTGAACGCCGGTACAGGGTTTTGGACCTGCTCGCCGAGGCCCACTTCCGGACGATGGGGAATGAATACAACCACTGAACAAATACGGGGAACATTTGACCACTCCGATTGCGGACGGGAGGAAGGTCGAAGTCACGTTACAGACGAGCCGTCGTGATTAACCAACACCGGAAACGGATTGTGGTAGATTGTTGGTTAAGTATCGAGCTCATCGACTGGACCAAATGTCGGGCCTTCCAGTTGGTTCAGATGGTCGTTCGATTCCTCGATCAGTCCCACCTGCCACGTGGCATTGATTGACCTGCTGAGTGGAGATCGATTCTGGATGCTGCCAAATATGCTTCAAAGTAATATTTTGAGTAGAAAGTATTATTTAAGAGAATCCACAATCGCTGTATACGGATGAGCACAAACGCCTCGCAGAACATACAGGAGCAGTCAGATCGCTGGGAGCCAGTTCGGGAGTTGCCACCGAGCGCGAAGCTCGTCGCCAAGGAGTTAGACCACAACGACAGGCTGACGCAGACTGAACTCGCCGAAGCAACGCTACTGTCGACACGAACGGTTCGGCAGGCGGTCAGTAGACTCGAAGCTGTTGGGGCTGTCGAGTCACGCGTCTCGTTCCGGGATGCACGAAAGCAGCTCTATACCCTATCGCTATAGCGGCTCAGTCGTTTGAGCAGACATCAGTTACCCGCGACTGAAATCGTAGGCTTGCCGGTGGATTCCCCTTCTCCGTCGCTTTAACGGAGGCGTGGAAATCGCCGTTCAGGTTCAGCGTCCCTGACGTTAGCGCACACTGACAGGGTACGCCTCCAGCCGAAGACTCCTGCCTCGAGTGGAGTTTTGCGTTGGTCTCGTCGAGTTGGTTGACGAACTCGCCGGAAGGTTCTATTATCAGTTGTTGTGAATACGATTTCTTTATTCACGGCGTCGACACACTCCACGAGGAAGACCTGGGGGGCTCTTAAAGAGTTGGCACACGACAAGTGAATATTGATCCACTCAGCCCCCAGACGAGCAGGTAGAGCAAAACTCATCTATGACGGATTTGACTCAGTATACCACCTCATCTGACACAGAGCAGGTGAACCGATATGACAATTAACGGGCAGATTGCGCTGACCGTACTGATGGGGGTGTTTCTCGTCGGTGTCGCCACGTTCCTCACGCGAATCGAAAACTGGCGGTCGTACACTCCGGTCGGCGGGAGCGGGTCCTTCATCGACGACTCCGGCTACGTCGACGAGGAGAAACCCGCCGGCATCGTTCGCTGGCTCACAACAGTCGACCACAAGGACATTGGCATCCTCTACGGACTCTACGGGATCACTGCCTTCGCGGTCGGCGGGCTGATGGTCACGGTGATGCGAATCGACCTGATCACGACCGAATCGATACTCGGAACCGCGACCTACAACGGCCTGCTGACCAGCCACGGGATCACGATGCTGTTCCTCTTCGGAACGCCGATTATCGCAGGCTTCGCAAACTACCTGATCCCGATACTCATCGGTGCCGACGACATGGCGTTCCCACGAATCAACGCCATTGCGTTCTGGCTGTTGCCGCCCGCGGCACTCCTGATCTGGGCTGGCTTCTTCGCCAAGCCGCTCGGCCTGTTCGGACCCGCACAGACGGCGTGGACGATGTACACGCCGCTGTCGCTCGGTGCGGCTGGCGGTAGCGGTGATATGGTCGGCGGGGCGGGCGTCGACCTAGTGATACTCGGACTCCACCTTTCGGGGGTCGCTACCACCATCGGGGCGATCAACTTCATCGCGACCATCTTCACCCACCGCGGCGAGAAGGTTACCTGGGCGAACCTCGATATCTTCTCGTGGACGGTCCTCACCCAGTCGGGGCTCATCCTGTTTGCGTTCCCGCTGCTCGGCAGCGCGCTGGTGATGTTGCTGGCCGACCGGAACTTCGGAACGACCTTCTTCCTCTCGGATGGCGGTAACATTCTGTACCAGCACCTGTTTTGGTTCTTCGGCCACCCCGAGGTGTACGTCCTCGTGTTGCCGATGATGGGCATCGTCAGCTACGTCCTCCCGCGGTTCGCGGGTCGACAACTGTTCGGCTTCAAGTTCGTCGTCTACTCCACGCTCGCCATTGGCGTGCTCTCCTTTGGCGTCTGGGCCCACCACATGTTCTCGACGGGCATCGACCCACGACTACAGGCCTCCTTCATGGCAGTCTCGATAGCGATTTCGATACCGTCGGCCGTGAAGACGTTCAATTGGATCACGACGCTGTGGAACGGTCGGATTCGGCTGACGACGCCGATGCTGTTCTGTATCGGCTTCGTCTCGAACTTCATCATCGGCGGCGTCACCGGTGTCTTCCTCGCGTCGATTCCGGTTAACGTTGTGCTCCACGACACCTACTACGTGGTCGGTCACTTCCACTACATCGTCATGGGTGCCATCGCCATGGCCGGTTTCGCGGGCATCTATTATTGGTTCCCGCTGGTCACCGGGCGGATGTATCAGAAGAGCCTCGGCAAGGCCCACTTCTGGCTGACGATGGTCGGGACGAACATCACGTTCCTCGCGATGATACTGCTGGGGTACGGTGGAATGCCGCGACGGTACGCGACCTACCTGCCCGAGTTCGCGACGCTCCATCAGGTCGCAACGCTCGGTGCCATGATCCTGCTAATCGGTCAGATTATTTGGCTGTACAACATGGTCTCCTCGTGGTTCGAGGGCAAGCGCGTCGAAAGCGGCGATCCCTGGAACCTTGATCAGGCCGACGTGCGAACCATCGAATGGCAGTGGTTCGAACACAAACTCGACACCCAACTGGCGGCTGACGGTGGCCAAGAGGATGTTGTGCCTGACGGTGGCGAAACGGTCGACGAGACGGTCGACACCGAATCGGGTGACGCTGACAAAACCGACGCTTGACACTCTCCCCCTGACCTGTAGCTGTAAGTTACCCGCGTTCGGAGATCGACCTTCCCGATCTCAAATTCAGATACCGGTAGTTAGTGCGCAAGTTGGTCACCGAAGGTCGGCACTGGTTGCGCTCTCGACCGGGAGCCCGACAGTGTTTCCCCACTCGACGAACGAGCCGTAATAGTAGGAGACGTTCTCGTAGCCGAGTATCTCTGCGAGAGCCGTCCAGACGAGTGCCGACCGCTCGCCGACGCGACAGTAGACGATGAGTTGGTCCTCTGGTGAGTAGTCATCGAACAGTGCTGCCAGCTCCTCCCGTGAGCGGAAGCGACGGTCTGCTTGGATGGTGTCCCGGCAGGGTGTGTTCACTGCTCCGGGGATGTGACCGCCGCGCTGAACGCCCTCGTTCCAGCCCGGGGGCGCGAGAATCTCGCCGCGGTACTCCGGCGGTGCACGGGCATCGAGCAGACAGCCGCCGGAGTCGACGGCCGCTTCGACGTCTCCTCGACGCGCGCGAAGGGACTCGTCGGGTTCGGGGGCGTGGTACTCGCGGCTGGGAACCGACGGAACCGTGTCGGTCGTCGGATACCCGTTTTCGAGCCAGTACTTCCGCCCCCCATCAAGCAACAACACGTTCTCGTGGCGGTAGTACCGCAACAGCCAGTAGGCGTGTGCGGCGAACCAGTTGAAAAAGTCACCATAGAGTATAATCGTCGTCTCACGGGTCACGCCGCGGTCTCCGAGCAGTGCTGACAGTGCCGCCGGGGAGAGCACGTCAAACGTTTCCGTATCGCGGAGGTCACGCTGCCAGTCGAGACTAACCGCTCCAGGGATATGCGACGACTCGTAAGTCCCCTGCTGGATGTTCACTTCGACCAATCGGTAGTCGGGGTCGGTCGACCGAATCTGCTCCAGATTCTCAGCCACCGCCTCCGCGCTAACGAGTGGCCCGGTCGCGTCGAGCATCACGTTCCTCCCCGCTGGTCGGCCGTCTGTGGAAAGCTCTCGAACTCTGTCGCCTGATCGCTGGTCGCAAAGCTCTTCGCGAGTCTCGATTCGGCGCTCCGGAGTCGATACGACAACGTCGACCGGGGACAGTCCAGTTCCGTCGACAACTCTTCGAGTGTTATCTGCCTGGGTTTTTCATAGTACCCGCGACCGACTGCCTGGACGAGTGCCTCGCGCTGTTCCGGTGGGAGATTCTTGCGTGCGAACAGTCCGGTTCGTCGGTTGGAGGCCTGTCCGATATGGTCGAACTCGAAGCGAATCCCTTCCTGCAACGACACCTGTATGGCGTCGTAAAACAGTCCGACACCGTCATCGGTTTCCATCATCACGGTCCACGTCTCTCGATTCTGACTCCGTTCGAGCTCGAACAGCACGTCCGAGCCGATGTACTCGACAGCCAGTGTTGGGATGGATTCGCAGTTCCCGATATCCTGCAGGTGGTAGTACAGTTCACACTCGGAATCAGTCCGTTTTAACACCTCTCTGTGGACCGCACCCTCACAGCCGGCAGGGGTAATTTGCTCGACAGCAAGCAGCTCCCTTCCCCCGGCGTTTGCGAGTTCGCCTAGCGCGTCTGCCGGCCCCTCGAACCGTTCGAGCCGCCAGAACTCTTCGTCGTCGATACTGCCACTGACTCCCCTCGAAGATACCCCAGTAGTGTCGGTACACAACTGCTGTAGTGGCCCCGCTGTCTCCTCGTAGACGAGGTCGAAAACGAACTCTCGCATGTCTGTACTGTCAGTTAGTAGGCAACCTCGATGTAAGTTCCTGTCGTTGCGATTGCCGGAGACGACTTTTTATGCAGTCTCGGCTTTATACCTGTGGACAGACTATCCGAACTGAACATGCAGGCTAACACAAATTCTGGTAAATCAGCTTTACTAGCCGCCGGGGTAGTTGGAGCCGCCGCAACCCTCGGGGGGAGGAAACTCGTCGACCGATTCACAGGCGGTCGCTTCGGCGATGCTGAAGACTACAACGTAGCGAAAGTCAAAGTCTCTGGGCCGATCCGGCGAACGAAAAACCGGCCCTCCTCTCTTTCAGGACGGACCGCCGCCACTGCCGACGAGATCGTCGAGCTGATCGAGGCGGCCGACGACGACGAACACGTCGAGGCCCTTCTCCTCGAACTCAATACCCCCGGTGGAGAGGTCGTTCCAAGTGACGATATCCGCCGTGCAGCGGTCGACTTCGACGGCCCAACCATCGCGTATGCGACCGACACGTGTGCGTCTGGCGGCTACTGGATCGCAAGTGGGTGCGACGAGTTGTGGGCCAGAGATATCAGCCTCGTCGGTTCGATCGGTGTCGTCGGGTCACGACCCAACGCGGCCGGACTGGCAGATACACTCGGTATCTCCTACGAACAGTTCACGGCCGGAGAGTACAAAGACGCCGGCGTCCCCCTTCGTGAGATCGAAGCCGACGAACGGGCGTATCTCCAGGGTATCGTCGACGACTACTACGAACAGTTCGTCGAGACCGTCAGTGAGGGCCGTGACATGGACCCTGAGGAGATCCGCGAGACGGAGGCTCGTATCTATCTCGGAAGTGAGGCAGCAGCGCTCGGACTCGTCGACGAACTCGGGACCGAGGCCGACGTCGAAGATCGGATCGGGGAGCTGATCGATGCAGATCCACAATCACGTGAGTTCGAACCGGACCGAAGTGTCGCCGAACGGCTGGGCATCGGCGCAGAACGTGTCGCGTTCGCCGGCGGCAACGGCATCGCGAGTATGGTTGCAGGCGACGGGAGTGATCTCGACGTCGAACTGAAGTAATACCGAGTCACCCACACCGATTGGTCGACCACCTCGCAGGCGGCATTCACCCGACGCCTGCGGTCTGAACCCGCCTTGGTTAGATTTCGCCGGCGAGGTAGGCTTCCCGGGTGCGGGCATCCGAATACAGATCCGCCACGAGGTGTGTGTATACTGTCACTGCCATAGCGACAGCCCAGTACCGGTCGACCACCCACAGTGATCCGACTAGGGCCCCACCGACAAGGAGGTGGCTCAGCAACCGCTGATCACGCCACAAATCCCCCGGATCGAAGATTTCCTCTTGGCCGCCCACGATCAGCGACGGCTCCGCCAGACACCGCCGGACGTTGGCCCAGTCGCCGCGGTTGAGCCGTGCGACGACGAAGTGGTCGACATCGATCCCAACCCCGACGACGACCATCGACACCCAGATCCGCAGTCCCTCGCCGGGCGGGGCCCCTGCTGCGAGCGGTAGCCCGACGAGCGCCGACAGTATTGCGTGGTGTTTCGAGTACATCGGTTCACGTTTTCCGGCTATTGGATCCGTGTGCCCGAATCGCGGGCAAGGTGTCGTCTGCCCCCGATCGGTAGTCGACAGCACGCCGCTGGGTTTGTCGGTGCTCGCCGGAACCACACGTCGACGTGTGATTCCGACAGGCTGGCCCGCCCGGCCTTGAGATCGGTACAGACCCGGATATCGGTA
>SDGW01001122.1_pt1 | contig 13288 bp, 9 predicted proteins | sample 2873831 | NCBI WGS metagenome assembly SDGW01 (sample SAMN08132700, study PRJNA421101) | hypersaline lake metagenome | isolation source: celular fraction 0.22 microns magnesium sulfate-rich crust from ephemeral... | place: Spain: Penahueca Lagoon, Toledo | collected 2011-07
AGCGACGGCGGCTTCTCGAACCAGAGCGCCGCCGACATCTTCGAGGACCGCGTCCGCAAGGAGATCGTCCACGAGATCGGCCACACCTACGGCCTCGAGCACTGCGACAACAACCGCTGTGTCATGAATTTCTCGCCGACCGTCCGCGAGGTCGACATCAAGGAAGAGAACCTCTGTGGCAGCTGTCAGCGGCTGATCGGCTGATTCTCGACGCGTCATACCCGCGCTCGAGTCGACTGCCTACGGCGCGTAGTAGTACTCGCCTTCGTCTTTCTGCTGGCGGTCCAGCTGTGACTCGGGCTTGTTGATCCGCGGTCGGGACGTGCGCTCGTCCCGGCGGAAGGTGACCTCGAGGTTCGCGAGGAACTCGTTCATGCCGTCGCGCATGGGCTGGGGCTGGCCGGCGCGGCCCTGTGCGGCGGGCTCGCCGTCGAAGACCATCAGCCGGTCGGCCAGCAGGTCCATCATGTAGATGTCGTGGTCGATGACGAGCACGGTGGCGTCCTGCTGTTCGGCGTAGCGCCGGATCGCCTTCGTGGCCTGGACCCGCTGTTCGACGTCTAAGTGGGCGGAGGGTTCGTCGAGCAGGTAGAGGTCGGCTGAGTCGGAGAGACAGGCCGCGATGGCGACCCGCTGGCGCTCCCCGCCCGAGAGGTCCGAGAGGTTCTGCTCCATGATCCGCTCCAGCTGGAGGGGCTGGGCGATCTCGGTGTTCCAGTACGAGGAACCGAACTGATCGGTAATCGAAGAGAGGAAGGCGTCGACCCGCATGTGCTGGTCGATGGTGACGTACTGGGGCTTGTACGAGATGTCGAGGTCGAGATCGGCGTCGCCCTCGGTGGGCTCTAAGTTCCCGGTCAACAGCTTCGCGAAGGTCGACTTCCCGATCCCGTTTGGACCGACGATCCCCAGCACCTCGTTCTCGCGAATCTCGCCGCCCTCGACCTCGAGGGTGAACTCGCCGTCGCCGTAGCTCTTGGTGAGGTCGGGGTACTCGACGAGCGTGTCCGCGCGGGTCACGCTCCGGGGCGCGTGTTCCTCGAACTCGATGGGGTTCGGTCGGATCCGCATGTTCTCGTTGTCGAGATAGCCCGAGAGGTACTCGTTGATTCCGTTGCGGACCGACTTCGGCGAGGTGATGACCCCGTACGCGCCGGGCTCACCGTAGGCGACGTGGAGCGTGTCGGCCAGCAGGTCCAGGATCGCGAGGTCGTGTTCGATGACCAGCATCGACTTGTCTTCCTCCTCGGCGAGTTCCCGGATCAGCCGCGCCGCGGTCACGCGCTGGCCGATGTCCAGATACGGCGTGATCTCGTCTAAGAAGTAGAAGTCCGTGTCTCGGGCCAGCGTCGCCGCGATGGCGACCCGCTGGAGTTCTCCGCCCGAGAGGTCGTCGATCGACTGGTCCATCACCGGCCCGATCTCGAGGCGCTCGACCAGCGAATCGAGGGCACCGCGCTCGTCGGTCCGCTCGAGCAGTTCGCGGGTGTTCCCGTCGAAACTGTTGGGAATCTGATCGACGTACTGGGGCTTTCGCGAGATCGTCACGTCGCCGTCCCGGACGTCCGCGATGTAGTCCTGCAGTTCCGTGCCGCGGTAGGCCTCCAGCACCTCGTCCCAGTCCGGTTCCTCCTCGTGGCGGCCGAGGTTGGGCTCGAGTTCGCCGGCCAGAATGCGGACGGCGGTGGTCTTCCCGATCCCGTTCGGGCCGAGGATCCCCGTGACCTGCCCCTCCTGCGGGGCGGGCAGCCCGTACAGCGAGAATGCGTTCTCGCCGTAGCGGTGGACGGGCTCGTCCTGCAGTTCCTGGGGCAGGTTGATGATCTCGATGGCGTCGAAGGGGCACTTCTCGACGCAGATGCCACAGCTCTCGCCCAGACAGATCTCCTCGGAGATGTGGATCTGCTCGGGCTGGCCCTCCGCGGCCTCCTCGCCACGGAGGGTGATACACTCCTTGCCGGTCCGGTTGGGCGGACAGTAGTTCTTACACTCGTAGCCACAGCGATCGGGCTGGCACCGATCGAGGTCTACGACGGCGATGCTGTCGTCGGCCATGCTAGCCCGTGACCTCCGCCGTCAGCAGGATCCCCCACGTCACGAACCACAGCGAGAAGGTCATGAACCCGATGAACAGGTAGTGTTTCGCGCCGAACTCGTCGTCGCCGTAGATCCCCGAGGCGTTGATGACGACGTACTGGAGCAAGATCGCGCCGAAGACGAACGCGAGCGCCTGCGTGTTCTGGGCGGCCTCGACGGTGGTCCCGACCCACGTGGTAGACGCAAGCGCCGCGCCGACGCCCAGCAACGCCGACATCGCGGTGACGCTGACCGAGCGAATGTGCTCGCGTCGGTCGCTGATCGATTCGGTCGACATGGCGCCGGCCGATTCCCCGACCTCGAGATTGCTGATCTCGATCGTGACCGTGTTTTTCTCGTTGCCTTGGGTGCTGTACGTGAGCCGTGCCGTTTCCGGATCGAACGACGCGGTCCCCTTGCCGTTTTGCACCGAGACGTCGGCGTCAGTCACGCTCGAGTAGTCGACACCACCGCTGTCCTGCGGATCGGAGAAGTCGATCGTCGCCTCGCCGTTGCTCGACAGTCCCGTCGGGTCGAACGAGACGGTCTGTGTCGTCCCGTCGCTGCTGACGTTGCTCGCGGCGAACGACACCTGTCCGGAGAACTTCCCCTGCCCGCACCGTATGTCGACGTTCGCGTTGAACGTCGGCTCGGCGACTGCGATGGTCGATCCCTCGACGCCGTCGACGCGAACCACGACTTCCCGTTCGTTGACCGTCTGTTTGGCCGCACACTCGACGGTGACGTTCGCCGTCGTTCCGACGTCGATCGTGTCGCCCGTGTTCGGCGAGGCGACGGCCAGAATGCCGTCATCGACGCTGTCGTCACCGATCGATTCGATCGTCACGTCCTGTACTGTAAGGGGTTCGTTGACGTTGTTCGTGAGCGTTCCCACCCGAAGCGGATCGCTGTCGGCTCTGAGCGCGGTTCCCGTCACGTCGCCCTCGCTTTCGATCCCGAGATTCGCGTCCGGATCCGCAACGGTCTCGACGACGACTTCGCGGTCGCCATCGACCAGACCGAAGCCGGTCGACGGGCCGACGACTAACAGTGCACCGACGATGGCGAGTACGGCCCCAGCGCGTTTGATCGACTGTAGACGCATTCGGTTTCCCCCTCTCCTCGAGTCGCTGCCCACATCGCCGCCCGCGGTCGCTTACCGACTCTCTCGAGTGGTACGATAAAAACACGCGCTACCTTTCAGACCGTTCACAGCGTTTACGACCGTTTACTGCCGGTTCTGTCGCGGATAACATGATAAACGACGGACGATTCGTGGTGTGCGGCCGAACGAAGCGGTCGATCGGGGACGCGAGGCAGCCTCGAGGACGCTGTGGGGGGCGACGCTGGGACGTCGCGGAGTCTCTGCAGACGCAGTCAGCAGGTGTTCACTTCGGAACCGGCGTCGAGATCGCCGTTGAACGTTACGTCACAGCCGTATCGTATCGTTCCGGAGACGGTGACGTCGCGATTGAATTTCACGGCGTCTTCGACGTACACGTCGCCGCCCGCGTCGAGTTCGCCGTTGACCGTGGACTCGCTCCCGATGTAGATGTCTCCGTCGGCACTGATATCGTCCTGTATCTTCGAGTTCGAGCCGACGGAGATATCACCGGTCGCGGTTACTTCGCCGTTGGTCGTGCTCCTGTTGCCCAGCGAGACGTCGCCGTCGGCGGAGATGTCGTCGTTCGCGGTGTAGTCGTCGCCAGTAGTGATGTCGCCACCGGCGTCGACTTCACGGTTCGTTTTCCCACCGTCGCCGATCGAGATGTCGCCGCCGGCAGTCAGTTCGCCGTTGGTCTTGCTGTCGTCGCCCAGCGAGACGTCGCCGTCGGCGGAGATGTCGTCGTTCGCGGTGTACCCGTCGCCGGTACTGACGTCGCCACCGGCGTCGACCTCGCCGTTCGTTTTCCCACCGTCGCCGATCGAGATGTCGCCGCCGGCAGTCAGTTCGCCGTTGGTCTTGCTGTCGTTACCGAGGGAGACGTCGCCGCCCGTGTCGATCTCTCCGTTTGCCGTCCCACTGTCGCCGACGACGACGTCGCTGTCGGTTCCGCTGCAGTCGGTCGTGGCGGCGTTACAAGGAACGTCGACCGTAACCGTCTCCGTCGTCTCCGAGGATCCGCGGTCGTCGACGAACGTCACCGTGAATGATTCGCCGTTCATGTCCGCGTCGAACGCGTCGATTTCGACGGTAGCGCTGTCGCCGCTCAAAATCTCGAACTTCCCCCCGCCGACGCCGACGCGAGAGCCGTCGGTCGGCCAGTCGGGATTGTTACTGATCGTTCTCGTCTCCCCGCCCGTCGCGATCGTCATCTCTCCGTCGATCGCCGCCGAGTTCGCGTGGTCGACGGCGACGGAACGGATCCGGAAGTCGGTCCCGGTGTTCTCGAGTTCGAAGTCGACGATTCCGCTCTCCGGGGGTTCCACGTTCGTGACCTGCAGGCCGGGGTTTCCGCCGGGCCCGCCGCCGTTGCCCCCGCCGCAGTTGACGTCGATTTGATTCTCGGTTTCCCACGTGGTATCGACGGTCGCTGTCCCGGCCGCCCGAAGGTCGAACACCATCGTCCCCGTTCCGCCGTCAGAGCCGGCGCATTCGACTGTAACCGGGTATTCGCCGTTCTCGTTCCCCACGGAGACGTCGAACCCGTCGTCCCGCTCGCCGGCGAACGCGACGACGCTGGCCTCGATGTCCGCGGCCGAACCGACGCCGACGCCGTTGTCGTGGAGCCGGAGGATCTCCACCTGATCGTTCGGCCTGATTCGGTCTTCCGTCGCCGTATTGTCCTCGATACCGAGGGAAGCCTCTCGCTGATCGTCCGCAACCACCGCGGTGACGCCGCGCTCGGAACTGACCGTCGTGAATCCGAACGCGGGGCCGGCGAGCAATACGCTTCCGACGAGCAGACAGACGAGCGCAACCCTCTGGAAACCGTTCATCGGTCAGGGCGGCCGCTCCATCTCGCCGAGCCGCATCCGACGGCTCTGTACCACGTGGACGATCGCCGAGACGGCAAACAGCGCGAACACCAGCGTCGCCCAGCCGAGTTTCGGGATCGGCTCCGTCGGAACGACCTCGAGCCACAGCCCGGCAATGACGACCGCGCCGACCGCCGACAGTCCCAGGTAGTAGACCCCCCACGGGATCGAATCGCCGGGGACGATGTCCAGATAGACGTCCAGGTCGGCGGCCTCGTCGGTGAGTTCGATCGTCCGCTCGTCGAACTCGATGACGTCGGCCCGCTCGAGCGTGGGGAGATGCGTTTGCTGCAGGGACGTATAGACCCGTTTCCGCTCGGCGGAGGTGATCTCCTCGACCTCCTTGTCGAGTTCCCAGGCGGCGACGTGTTCGGCGAGATCGCCCAGCGTGACGGGACCGTCCTCTCGCTTGCAGTAGTGGATGGCGTAGCGGCGTCGCTGGTTGCTCAGCAGATCGAAAATCTCGCCCTGCTGAGATTGTGACTCGTCCGTCGTCGGCCCTCCGGTAGTCGGCTTGCCGTTGCTGGTCGTCGCCATCCCCGTTCAGTATACCTAATTGGTTCGCTGACTATAACGCTTGTTGCCATCAGTGTAACTCGGCCCATGTTATGACCCCTCAATTAACGCATTCGTCCCTCAGTCGTCCGCAGATCCCGAAAACGTCTCCCACTCGTCGATCCGTTACTGAGAGCGGTGCTTAGTTATCGATCAGAACCGTCCGTTCGGAGACGGTGACCGCATACCCGCTCGTCGAGGCCGACCGTTCGTTCGTGACGGAGACTTCGACCTGCGCGTCCGAATCGACCTCGACCTCGTCTTCGGCGATCGTGACGAACACCTCTCGAAGGTCGTCGTCGTTTTCTGCCCTGTAATAGTTGCCGCCGGTGTCGGTCGCCCACTCCTCGAGGTCGTCTTCGGGGATCGAACTGTCCCTCGGACCGGTAAGCCCGACGGTGTAGAGGGTGACATTGAGCTCATTTGCCGTGTCGACGAGGTCGTCCATGTCATCGTTGTAAGACGGATGGCTGTTCTTTCCGTCACTGAGTAATACCGCGACACGTTTTCGATCGTCTCCGTCCATCCGACTGTGATCGTAGAGGGCCCACTCTAGACCAGCGGCCATATTCGTGCCACCGTACGCATTGCCGCTTACGCTCTCCTCGACCGCTTCAAGGTCGTCGTCGATCCAGTGAAGCGAGTTGCCGTTTCTGGTGAATTCGTGGACACCCGCCCGATCGCCGTTCGACTCGTTCATCAGACGAATGAAGTCCCTGGTCGCTTTGACTCGTTCGTGACCTGGATCATTGCCCGGGTGGTCGAACAGTCCGAGATAGCCGTCGCAATCGTAACAACCGACGACGCGGACATCGTGCCAATTTTCCGGATCGACAGGTTCCCGGTACTCGAGTTGCTTGACGGTTCCATCGGTCGTATTTCTGACTTCCATGGCCGCACCCCCTTCCGGCACATAGCTACGGAAAGGCTCGTTGACGGGGATGGATTCCCAATCATTACCGTCGATCTGTACCGTATCCGTCGGCGTGTACACGTCGCCGTTCGGGTTGTGCGGCCCCATCGATCCGGAGCCATCGAGGATGAACGTCGCGTCGATCGGTGGCCTGGTATCGCCGTATTCGAACAACAGGTTCTGGTCGTCGTCAGAGAGCGGCGTCGCCGTTCGCAACGACCGATCGAAGTTGATCCGTACGTCGTCTTCGATTCCCTCGTCGTTTCCGGCGACGACGGCGCCGTCGATCGTCGTTCCCCTCCGGATCTTGATGTCCGCTCCGGGTGCGTAGACCACGCCCTGGAAGTCCCCGTCGATCGTCACCTCGGAATCGCTCGTGGCGTAGACCCAGAGGGCGTCTGCGCGATCGTTCGACTGTATCTCGACGTTCGAGAGGTCAACGTCGCCGTCGACGTACAGACTCGTCCGGTTGCCGCCCCGTACGTCGACGTTCGAAAGATCGAGATTACCGTCGACGCCGACGTACACGTTCCCGGAACTGGAATCGAGCGTCGTGATCGGGGAATCGATCCCGTCGTACAGCCCCGCGTCTACCGTTCCGCCTGCCGCCGATTTCCCGTCGAGATATTTCGTCTGGATGTCGTCTATTCTCCCGTCGATCTCGTCGATGTCGCCGTACGGACCGGACAGCTCGGTCGCGAGCGCGTTTTCGTGTGCGTCCAGCCAGTACGCGTTGTCCTCCTCGAACGGTTTGCCCTGCGGACCCGGCTTGACGGACGTTCCGTATCCGACCGTCGAAATCGTGGGATTGCCGTTTGAACCGAGCGTTCCGTTGACGACCGGGATGCCGTCGATGTTTGCGTGGTTCTTGAGATCGTACGTCCCGTAGTTCGCCATGAAGAGGCCCGCGCTCTCGTTGGTCCCGGTCGTGTGATCGTCGTAGCTGCTCACTGCGAGTTCCGAGTCGAAGGAACCCGACTCTCCCTCGAGATACAGGCCGCCGTATATCGTCGGATCCATGCCGACGAGTGACGCAAGCGGAGTCTCTCCGTCGACCGCTGCGACGACGGTAACCCGCTCGTCGGACTCTTCGTGGCAGATGATGTTTTGCTCGGCGTTCTCCGGCTTGTTACAGTCGGCCGAGACATCGTCACTGTCGGTCGCGTTGAACTCCTCCTTCAAGAAGTCGTACCAGCCGTCGTGGTACGACGTGCCGTCGACCGTTATCGTCACGTAGTTAACGTACTCGACGCTGGAACCGAACGAGTCGAACTGCTCCAATCCGGTCTGTCGCACGGTGTGTTTCCCACTGCCGACATTTCCTTCGACCGTTACCGGCGTAATACCGACGCGCCCCATCCGTTTCCCGTCGACGGTTTCGTGGTAGTATCTCAGGTTCGGTTCGGAGATGACCGACGATCCCTGATCGGTACGACGCCACACGCCGCCGGCCTGATACGCGAGTTCCTTTCCGCTCTCGTCGCCCCTGACGAGTGTGTGCAACTCGATGGGTTTGCTCGTTTCGCTCGCGTAACCGTCGGAGACCGTGACCCTCAGTTCTCCGTCTGTCACGATCTGCCCGCTGGTGTGAATCGTGCCCCGCGTGTCGTTTTGTAGCCCGAGCGTCGTCAGTTCGGAGTCGAGTTCCAGCATCGCCTGCTCGTTTTGCTCCGAGCGCGCCTGCTGTTGAATCGCATCGAACATCGACGATCCGACGACGAACACGAGCGTCGCACCGACCATCACGATGGCAAACAGCAGAACGATCCCCAGTAACGGGCTCGCACCGCGCTCCGCTAACCGACTTCCCCCTTGACCGTCGGCGTTTTTTCGGTCCATTGGTCCGTAGAGTTCACTCACTTCATAAAAGCATATATGATTATTCAATCAGGGATACTGATAGCTGACCTATCAAGACCTGCTTGAGACGCGAGCGAGGCTCAGGCGGTGGATCTTCTGCAGCGAGAGCGTTGTAGTGCGTTCCGCGTCATCCCCGGAGAAACAGGTAACACGTCCGCGGTGACAGGGCCTGTGGTGTTATCGTCGTTACATCACGCTCGACGGTCCGCTGCTCGTTCGTGCGATTCTCCCGTCCCGTCAGTACCGTTCGCGACGGTCAGCGATCGGCTATCGTGTTTCCCGTTCCAACGAGCGTCAGTTACCGTCGCCTCGAGGTCGGGCGATGCTTCGTGTTGTTCGTTATCCGGACGGTCGGCGCGTGCGTCGTCGCTGACCCAGCCGCCCGCTGTAGTCCGATGCGGAATCGATCGAGAGTCCGTTCAGGGAGAGACTGCCGGCTTCAAGCACCGGACAGTCGCGTTCAGCATCGGCTTGAACACCGTATTGACGGTCTTGCTCCTGTTCTGGTCACTCAATACAAAGTGGGTGACGTTCATGGGTGGAAGTAGGAACTGCGTTCTGGCACCCCGCAGGGCGGTGCTGGGGCGCGGAACGGTGACCACAACCATGAGAATGAATCGACGAAGCGTGCTGTTCGTGCTCGGAACGACGGTCCTCCTCGGTGGACTGTTGATCGGCTCCGGTGCGTTCAGCCAGGTGCAGGCGGATCGAACTGTGAGTGTAAATACGGAAGGCGACGCGGATGCCGCGCTCGGCCTCGACGTCAACGACAGCGTCAATCACGCGGGCGTAAACGCCGCGAACGCCGACAGCGGTGCGATCCAACTCTCGTTCAGCGACGTCAACGATAACGCGTCCACCTACTACGACGACGTGTTGGACGTGACGAACAACGATAACGAGGACATTACGGTCACGGCCTACAGCAACAACAGCGCCGTGGAGGTCTACACTGGGAGCGACACCTCCGGGTTTGCCTTCGGCGACTCCAACGAGGCTACCCTCGGAACGGTGAATTCGGGTACCAGTGACTCCCTCGGCATCGCTCTGAACACGAGCGACGACTCCCTCGACGGGGACGCGACGATTACGATCGTCGCTGAGCGCACGAACTGACCGTCCGACCATCGCTTTAGTTGAACCCCTAGTTGCCTGATGCGCTCCCGATTCGCCGTCGCGACTGTCTTCCTCGCTTTCGCAGTCGCCGTCCCGACCGGTGCGGCGGTCATCACCGACACCGCGGACGGGACCGACGGCAACTCCCTCGAGTTGGCTCCTTCGACCGGGCCCAACGGGGAGTACGCGACGGTGTCCGACGGAGAGATCAGGCTCGACTTCGAGAAGCTCAACGACCGCGCGATCACCAGCGCAAACAACGTCTTCACGATCTCGGTCACTGGCGACGACGTCGAACGGTTCTGGATCGAGAACGACGTTCCCGGCCTCACTTTCTACCGGGGCGGCGATCCGAGCAAGACGATCAGCGAATCGACGCCCCTCGAGCCCTCGGCCGGCTCGACGACCAGCATCGGCGTCGCGGTCGACACGCACGAAGCGGTCAGCGGGACGGAGACGTTCACCGTCGTCGCACAGTACGAGGACGAGGAAGCCGAATCCGATATCGACGGCTCGAACCTCAGCGTCTCGCCGACGACTGTCGAGGCGGGCGAGACGGTCACGGTCAACGCGACCTACCGGAACGACGGCGACGGGTGGGGAACCGAGACGGCCCGGCTGACCGTCGACGGGACCGTCGTCGACCGGCGAACGATCGCCCTCTCGTCGGGCGAGGAAGAGACCGTCAGCTTCGAGCGTCGGATGGAGTGGCCCGGCACGTACGAGGTGGGTATCGAAGGGGTCGACACCGAGTCGGTGACCGTCGAGGGGCCGCAGGTCGAGGTCTCGAGCGCCGCCGTCGACGACGCGACGATCACCGCCGGCGAGACCGCCACCGTCCGGGCGACGGTCGGGAACCCGTCCGATAGGTCGCTCGAGCGCACGCTCGAGCTGTCGGTCGACGGGATCGTCGTCGACACCCGAACCGTTTCGATCCCGGCCGGCGGCGAGCGGACGGTGACCTTCCGGCGGTCGTTCGACGAGGCGGGGACCTACGAGATCGCCGTCAGCGGCGTCGACGCGGGGACGGTGACGGTCGAGGATCGGGCCGGGTTCGACGTCCGGAACCGCGAGCTGTCGCCGATGACGGCGGCGGCGCTCGCGCCCCCGACGACGGCCGGACTGTTGTTCCTGGCGGTCGCCGCGAACCGGCGCTGGGCCATCGTTCGGTAGCCTCTCGCGGGATTTATACGCGACCGGAGACATAGTGAACTCGAACAGTTCGTTACCAATGACGGTCCCTCTCACCGACCGATGGCCGACGTGACGTTCGTCAAGCGGGGACTGGGAGTTCTCCTCGCGTTGGTCGTAATCCTGCTGGTGGTCGGCCAGCTGCTGGGCCAGCCGGTCCTGCTTGGCTACGTCTCGACCGGCAGTATGGAACCGGCGATCGACGCCGGCGACGGCTTCGTCGCCGTGCCAAGCGTCGCGGCCGGCTCGGTCGAGGAGGGTGACGTGGTCGTCTTTCAGGCTCGAGAACTCAACGACGGCGGGCTGACGACCCACCGCGTCGTCGACGAGACCGAGGAGGGCTACGTCACGAAGGGCGACGCCAACCCCTTTACCGATCAGGACGGCGGCGAACCCCACGTGACGGAGGGACAGATCGTCGCCAAGGCCCTGCAGATAAACGGCGCGGTCGTGACGATCCCGCATCTGGGCACCGCGATCATGGGGTTTCAGGGGGCTGTGCAGGGGGGTGTCGACACGGTCGCGTCGGTGATCGGCGTGACGAGCGGTTCCTCGAACGGGATCGGTGCCCTGTTGGTCGGGGTCGGCGTCGCGATGCTCGGGTTCGGAACGCTCTTCGAACGGCTCGGGCCGGGTCGTCGCGAGACGAACAGGTCCCGCTCGCGGGAGAACGTGATCGCGTTCTGGACGGCGCTCGGACTCGTCTTGCTCGTGTTCGTGACGTTCGCGACCGCCGCGATGGTCGTCCCGTCGGGCACCACCGAGTACGGTCTCATCAGTTCCGAGTCGCCCACCGACGATCCACAGATCGTCGCGCCCGGCGAGACGACGGAGCTGACCCGGACGGTCGACAACGCCGGCTACCTGCCGATCGTGGTCGCACACGAGGCCGAGAGCGGCGGGATCGGCGTCGAGCCCCGGTCCCAGACGGTCGGGATTCACGACAGCGGGGAGACGACGGTGACGCTGTCGGCTCCCGAGCGGACGGGTGAGTACACGCGCCACCTCGGCGAGTACCGGTATCTCGCCGTGTTACCCCCGTCGGTGCTGCTCTGGCTCCACGGCGTCCACCCGCTGGCCGCCATCGCGGCGGTCAACGTCGTCATCGTCGGGGCCGCGGTCGCGATCGTGCTCCTGTTGTTCGGCAGCGACGACATCCGGGTCCGGTCCGCGGGGAATCACGTCCCGCTGTCGACCCGGCTCCGCCGTCGCGCCCGGAAGTGGTTCCGTGGTCGCGAGTAACGCGGAAGGGCCACTACCCTTATAGTGGTCTGTTTCTTTCACTTAATCATGTATTGTCCCGAATTCCGACCAGTCCGAACCCGCTCGATCCGTTCGGACGTGGGGGATCGACTGGGCGGCCGGGACACCGGGGGAAACAGGGATGATCGATAACCCGCGCCTCGAGTTGCTGTTGGCCAAGCGCGGTCGAACCATCGTGATCGCGCTGATCGCGATCGGCGTGCTCTCGATCGCCGCGACGGGGTGGGCCGTCGCCAATCCGGAAACGACGACCGCCCCACAGTACACCGAGGAACGCGTGACGACCGACGGGAGCACCAGCGCCGTCGTCACCGAGAGCGGGACGCTCTGGACCGAAGGACAGCGGCTCACGGACAGTTCCGTCTACCTACTGAACGCGACGCCGGAGCTGACGATCGAGGCCGAGACCCGACTGCGAAACGAGACCGGCGGGACGCCAATCGACGGCGGGGACGTGACCCACGAGGTCTCGATGCGTTTTCAGGCGACCCGTGACGGGTCGCCGTTCTGGAACGAGACGTCGACGGTGCTGCGCGAGTCGCCGACGATCGAGAACGGCGTCGCCGCGTCGAACGCGACGATCGACGTCGACTCCTACCGCCGACAACAGCGCCAGCTCGAGCGCGAACTCGGCGGGATCGGATCGGTCGAACTGGCCGTGGTGCTTCACACCGAGTACGATACCGGGACCCGTCAGGGGTCGCTCACGACCACTGCGCCGATGGAGATCACCGACGAGGCCTACTGGCTCGAGGGGGAACTGTCGGAGTCGACGCCACACCGCTACCGCAGCGGGACCGAGCGGACGACCACGTCCCGGAGTCCGGCGATGATCGGCGGCCTGTCGCTGCTGGGGACCCTGTCGCTCGCCGGCGCGGCGCTGGTCGTGCGCCGCTCGCCGGGCGACATCGAGGCCGCTCGCCGGGCGCTCCACGAACGGCGGTACGCCGAGTGGATCTCGCGGGGGTCGATTCCGATGTGGATCGGCGACTACCACGTCTCGCTCGACACGCTCGAGGACGTCGTCGACGTCGCGATCGACACCAACGAGCGCGTCGTCCACGACACCCAGCGCGGGCTGTTCGCGGTCGTCAACGACGGCGTGGTCTACTACTACAGCGACCGCGGGCTCTGGGAGGAAACCGCGTGGCCGGAGATGGACCTGAACGAGGGCGGAGCCGTCATCGACGGCGAGGGCGACCTCACGACCGAGGACCTGTCGGAACTCGACGCGAGCAACGAGTTCGCCGCGCCCGACGACCCCGACGGGTTCGAAGACGACGAAGAGGTCTGGGAACAGCTCTGATCGCCCGCAGCTCCGATCCCGGCTTTCAC
>SDGW01000775.1_pt1 | contig 13283 bp, 10 predicted proteins | sample 2873831 | NCBI WGS metagenome assembly SDGW01 (sample SAMN08132700, study PRJNA421101) | hypersaline lake metagenome | isolation source: celular fraction 0.22 microns magnesium sulfate-rich crust from ephemeral... | place: Spain: Penahueca Lagoon, Toledo | collected 2011-07
GCGTTCCCTGCTGTGCGACATCTGCAGCCCAGTTCGTCACTGAACTCGTGTTCTGTTCATGATTTGGCGTGGCGTTCGACATCAGGTGGTCACCGTCTAATTGCATCCACGATCCAGATGCCCATATAATACGACGAGCATTCGGACATATTCAGACTCTTCAGACGTGAAAAGAGTCTCCTCTCAACATTTTATGAAGGCTTTAGCTATCCTTAGATAATTTATAATCTGATCTCAATCGTTTACTGCAATCGGGGCAGATTAGGATGGGAAATCAGAATTTTCAGGTAGAATCTCTAATATGCGGCCGATCCAGTATCCCGTAACCGCACAGACCACACTCGCGCGCACTCACTGCTCAGTGGAATAGGGGTCGACTGTCATCCGCACAAATTAGACTCATCAAGACCTCCAAGAAGTGAGACAACAGATTATCATTCATCACAGATTTCACTCTATATCATAGATTTCTATAGTGGGAATTAGGAAGAAACTGAACGTATAGTATTTTAGTACCTGTTATCATCTACCTAATTTACAATAGCCTGTGTCTTACTTTGTGATTAGAAAGCGTGAGCTATGATAACTACTTGGCCACTACTAATCATAGATGTAATATTTTCACATTAAATAATGTCAGAAAAGATGGATCAAGAAAGTATTTATAAACGACTTAGACAAGCACTGGATTCCAACTCTCTTTCACGCCGAAAGGTCCTAACCCTGCTTGGAGCTACTGGTATAGGTGGATACCTTGCTTTAAATAGCCAATCGAACGACGGTCCGGAAGGCGAGTGGAATCTCGTTATTGATGAAGAATGGGACACGTTCAATACAGATCGGTGGTCTATTGGATTCATTGATGAAGAAGAGAATATTCCCAATGACGATGCGGCAGTGAGTGCCGACCATGTTAACATTATTGACAATAAGTGCGTCCTGCAAGTCGAGTCTCAAGGAATCGGACCTAAGGGCTGCTATCAGGGGGTTATCAATTCAAGCGTAGGGAGTGAAGACCATCATCCAAATGTTGGAATCCCAATTGATCCATCTCCTGGCCAGTATATCGAAGCTCGAATTAAACTTCCAGGACGGACCGGCGTGTTGCCTGCGTTTTGGATGCATCCTGCGAATAAAAATTGGCCACCGGAGATAGATATCATCGAACTCTTTCAAGATAAACGACAGAACGAACGACAACGGGTTAATTTTGATGTCCACTGGAGTACGTCTGGACAACCTAACGATAGAGACACTCACGAACACGCTCCGTTCTCGACCAACGTAGGAATAGATTTGACTGAGTCATTCAATACGTTCGGTTGTGCCTGGTATAAAGATCGTATCGAGTGGTATTTTAATGGTAAACAGCTCCTAACTCGGTCTTCACCACCGGCGATGATCCAATCACTCACTGCTACAGAAGCCCGTCCCTTTGGACTAATATTCTCAAATCATGTGAACCGAGTTGGACAAGCCGACCTTACAGAAGTATGGACTGAAGAACTGATTATTGATTGGGTACGTGTCTGGAATTTAAATGAATAGGTCTATCACAGATTCAATATTAGCTATATTCTACAGGTAGTCGTTCAAATACTCGATAGATGCACGTGCAGCCTTATCTGGTGTCTCAGGATAAGTGTATAATTCGAGGGTGACAAATCCTTCATATCCGACATCATCAAACGTGTCGAATATTGAGGGGAAATCTAGATCCCCGTCTCCAGGAATAGTGTGGTAGTGTGTTCCTCCAACTCCACCGGGGATATCCTCGAGATGAACCCCTGTGATATGACCTGCACTGCGACGAATTGCTTCGGTCGGTTCGGTACCGAGAACTGCCACATGGCCTAAATCGAGATTAATACCGAGTGACGGATGATCTACGTCATCAATGAGGGAGAGGACATCATCGACTGACTCGACGAGCAGTTCAGGTTCGAACTCGATGCCTACCTCGATCCCCTTTGTTTCGGCATACGCTGTAATCTCTTGGAGCGACGACACTAAATTCTCATAGGCCTTCTGCGGTGGGTTCCCTGGTAGTGTGGTACCCGAAGCAACACAGATCGAAGGTGAGTTTGTTGCCTCTGCAAAGTCGATGGCCTGTTTGGTGTAATCGATTCGCCACTCACGGTCCTCAACAGTGGCCGTGCAGAGGCTGGGTTCGAAGAATGCCGATGGAGGCCCATCCGGATAGTATCCCATCGCCGTATTCGCATTAATGTTTGAAACGGTCAGGTCTACCTCTTCGAGTAGTTCGGTAACGGCCTCCTGTTTGTCGACTGTAAACTCCGGAAGGTATGCGTGGGGCTGGTCAGCAAGCAATTCGACACCCAAGTAGCCGTGGTCGGCTATTTGTTCGATAGCCGTCGTTATCGAGCTATTCGTGTACGCGTTCGTCGAAAAAGCGAGTTTTGTCATGAATACTGTTGTGTTTTTTTATGGTTTGTTCATCGATACTGTTCGATCAGCGTTAGGAGATATCGAACCATCCAGAGAGCAGTCTCGCTACAACGAAGAAGCCAAACGCAATTGCAGCCACCCGAAGCGTCAGGAGCGCAATAACAGCCACGTCGACAACAACTAAGCCGAGGACACAACTCCCGACAGCGGCACCAATAGTTGCGGGTGTCTGTGATTGATAGGCAATCCGAAGTTGCTGATTAGTCATCGCAAGAAATCCGATTATGAGAGCTACAGCAGCACCGGATCTCAGCAGTGACGCCTGTAGGACGATCCCGAGAAGAACGACTGCGAGGGCTACACCCACAGTCATAATTCGTGTAATCAAGATACAACGTTGTGTTCCTCCGGCCATCTCGTTTGCTGCCATCCAGGTTACAGTTGCGATATATCCCGAAATCACGATTGGAACTACCAACAGAGGGATAGAGAATTCTATACTACCAATAGCTGTCATACCGAGAACGACGTTGAGACCTCGAGCCAGCCCCATAGCTACGAAGCCAAGAGCCGTCCCTTTCAGATAGAAATCATACAAAATGACCGTCACGCCAAGAATGACTGTAACGACCACTGCCGTTGAGTTCACCAAAATATACGCCGAGGCGACCGCAGTAACAAGGAGACAGATACCAAATGAGAGAGCTGCTTGCGGTGATACAGCTTGAGATGGAATCGGGCGCTCAGGACGTTTGACAGCATCCACTGCAATATCGGCATAATCGTTCAGTGTCGTCCCTGCCCCGTACAAGAGTACAGAGATTATCGAGAGACTAGCGACATGGTCAATGGGAATATCTACTCCTAGACCAGTTGTGCCGAATCCAACAAGTACAGCACCGAGTAGGACGTCTGGGGGTGCTGTAAAGAGATTGGGTATGCGAAGCAGTGTGGCGTAGGCTGAGGCTCGATCTCGAAGTCGGTTCCCAGTCGAGGTTACGCCCATTTGTTAGGCCCAGCCGTGATCCTGTAAGTAGTCCATCGATTCGCGAGCTGTCTCGGCAGCCGTCGACTCGTAGGGGTACAGTTCGACGGTGACGAACCCATCATAGCTGGTGTCCTCTATCGCGGTCAGGAACCCTTCGATATCCATGGCTCCATCGCCCAGTTGTGTATGCTCATGGGTTCGATCGGCTGGAATGTCCTCTATATGGTAGTGCTCAGTATACGGTGCAAGCTTTGAAACTAAATCGGCGGGGTCCTCATTGACACAGTAGAAGTGACCTGCATCGAAGTTACATTTCACATACGGGGAATCTAATCGCTCCATCAAGTCGAGAAACTGATCCGACGTTTCCAGAAGTAACTCCGGTTCTGGTTCGACTAAGAGAGTCACGTTATTCTCTTCAGCTACCGGCAAGAGTTTTCGCAACCCCTCTTCGAACCTATTGAGCCCCCAGACGATCGATTTCTCTTCAGGCAGCGGTCCGCCTGGTTCGATAGAGATGTGTGACTGCCCCAGTGCCGCAGCAGTCTTGAGCGCTGCGCGGGTGTATTCAACTCGTTTCTGACGATATGCCGCATCTGGCTCTATAAACGAGGGGTGATGGAAATCCTCGATGGCCGTGAGCATGAACGCATTACAGTTGCTGATAGCGATTTCGTTGGTCCGTATTGAGTCAAGAACCGTCTCTATCTCGTCATCAGTAGCTGTGGGCGGGTAGAGGTGAGGCTCGTCGAACAGTAGTTCGACCCCGTCGTAGCCAGCCTCTGCTATAATCTCGATTGCGTCGGTCAACTCGTACTCTCGGAACGCATTCGTCGAGAATCCAAATTCGAGACTCATAGTTGGTAGTCAAAATTCGGCGATTGGCTGAAAAACTCGTATGGATTCTCGAAGACTACCTTTCGGACCGCATCACGATCCCACCCTCGGTCGAGCATCTTGTCACGTGCTTTCGGTACCGCAAGCGGATCTGAGGGGTCCCAGTCTGCAGCACTGTTGAACAGTATTTTTTTGATCCCATATTCTTCGACGATATCGATTGCTTTCGAAGCCTCGATCTTGCCGGGATACAGCGTGAATCCGAGCCAGCAGTCCGTCCGCATTGCTATGTCGACAGTCTGTTCGGTATTGTGATCGATGACGATACGTTCCTCAGTCAAATCTTCTTCTTGAATGATTTCGACGATCCGCTCGGTGCCTGCCGGTTTGTCCGTGTGCGGCGTGTGGATCATGATAGGAAGCTTGTGGTTTTCACCCATTCTGAGCTGGCGTCTGAAGGCTTCTTCTTCTTCGGGTGTCACCTGATCAAATCCAATCTCACCAATACCGACGACATTCTCTCTATCGAGGTACTCCGGTAGTCGGTCAAGTACCTTGTCGGCCATCTCTGGATAGTTCGCTTCTTTCGGTTCAAGACCTACCGTAACATAGTGATCCATTCCTGCGGCTCGCTCCGCACGCTCTGTTTCGAACTCGATTATCTGCTCGAAGTAATCAAAAAACGAACCTGCATGTCGTTTGTCGGTTCCGCTCCAAAACGCTGGTTCGATACAACATTCGATGCCCGCCTGCCGCGCTCGCTTGTAATCATCTGCTGAGCGCGACACCATATGCATGTGAGGGTCAATTATTCGCATTCAAAATATACACTGTTACTGTCCATTTTCGTTATAGAGCTTTTACTGTAGAGTAGGGGCCGTATACTAGCTAGTAGGGGCCATATACTACACGAATATCGATCAGTCGTCGACTGTCTTTGGTATGGAATGTTTCGAGGGCTAGCAAGACTGTCTACTACAAATAAGGATTACCGCTGGACAGTTCGGCTGTCTATAACAATATAATATAGTCTCTTAAACGGATATATGGGTAACACTAATACACAGAAGAATCGTCCTACCGAAGCAAACGAGACTGACCGGACTGGCGTCTGGATTATTGGGGCTCGTGGGAACGTCGCCACGAGCGCCATTGTGGGTGCATGTGCCATCGCTGAAGGAACGATCGGTACGACGGGGATGGTGACCGAGTGTGCCCCGTGTAGGGATCTTGAACTCCCATCTGTCGAAGACTTCGAATTTGGTGGCCACGATATCCGTCAGACATCGCTGTTGACCCAAGCCAAGAAGATGGCACAAGATGGGACACCAAATCCAGCCACCGTCGAGGAAGTGGCTGATGAGTTGGAAACCATAAATCAAGCCATCCAGCGGGGAACAGCGGTGAACTGTGGTAACGCGGTCGACGCCTTAGCAGACGAGACGCTCGACGGCAATCTCACCAGTATCATCGACGAGATCCAATCAGATATTCGTTCGTTTGAACACCGACATTCGCTAAGTCAGGTTGTGGTGGTTAACCTTGCATCGACCGAACCAGCACTCTCGGATACTGAGCAGTACAATACGCTAGAGGCCTTTGAGACAGCACTGGAGACCAACGACTCTGCCCTCCCTGCCAGTTCACTATACGCGTACGCAGCGCTTGATGCCGGACACCCGTATGTGAATTTCACACCGAGTACAGGCAGTTCACTCGGGGGATTAGATGAACTCGCAGAACAGAATGGGGTTCCCCACATGGGCCGAGACGCCAAAACGGGGGAAACGCTTGTCAAGACGGCACTTGGACCAATGTTCTCCGCTAGGAATTTGGATGTCCTCTCGTGGGAGGGCCACAATATTCTGGGGAACAATGATGGGAAAGTCCTGGAAGACGAAGAGAACAAGGCCGGAAAGATAGCGAGTAAAGGTGACGTCCTCGATAGTATTCTGGGCGATTCGTTCCACAATCGTGTTCGAATTGACTACACGCCCTCACTCGGTGACTGGAAGACCGCGTGGGATTACATCCACTTCCGAGGCTTCTTCGACACCAAAATGAAGATGCAGTTCACGTGGGAGGGCTCGGACTCTGCACTCGCTGCGCCGCTTGTCTTGGATCTCGTCCGACTTATCGCCCACGCTGACGAACAGGGATTGGCCGGAACACAGCCCCAACTGGCTTCGTTCTTTAAATCCCCCGCAGACGTCGACGAACACGATCTCTCGAGGCAGTTTGCGATGTTGACTGATTACGTCGACCGGCACAAGGACGACTCTGAGGAACAATCCCCACCTCTGGTGGCTCCGAGTGGTGACTCACCGTGAGTGGGACCGACGACACAGACCGAGTAATCGTCCTAGATATCGTTGGGCTCCAGCCAGACCACCTCTCATCTGAAGTCACACCGAATCTGTCGGCACTTAGCGGCGACAACGTAGCGTCGCTTCGCCCACCGTTTCCCGCAGTAACCGTTCCCTCCCAGACGACACTCGCCACTGGAGAGTCACCAACCGCACATGGAGATGTGGCCAATGGTGAATACGACCATGACAGTGACACAATCACGCTGTGGGATCGGGATCGCGACGGGCGTGATCGCCTCTGGGAGACTGCCAGCGAAGCAGGCCTCAAGACAGGCGCCCTCTTTTTTCAACATCTGATAGGAACGACTGCTGATATTGCACTGACACCGTCGCCCATCGAAGACGAAAACAACGACATCCTTGAGATGAACTGTTGGTCGAATCCTGATGGCTTTTATCAGGACCTCACCGAGAAGTACGGTCACTTCCCATTACACAACTATTGGGGGCCCTTGGCCGAACGCAAGTCGACTGAATGGATCCTCACAGCTGCAAGCGAGGCCATAGAGCGATACGATCCAGATTTGTTGTGGGTCTACATTCCGCATCTCGATTACGTCGGGCTCAAGGAAGGCCCTGGACCGGCGTTTCAGTCGGAACTCGAAGTTGTAGACACCCTCATTGGATCCTTCCTCGAAGAACTACAAGACGATCGCTGGGAAGAGACAACGACCGCACTCGTCAGTGAGTATGGATTCCATTCGGTCGACCGACCACTCTTCCCGAACCGACTGCTCAACGACGCCGGACTCCTGTCGGTCGCTGACAATGGTGACGTTGATCTGGCCGATTCACAGGCATTCGCGCTGGCTGATCATCAGATCGCCCACGTCTATGCTGATCGAAGCGTGATTCCTGCTGCTCGGAGTGCTCTGGAGTCGTGTAGTGGGATCGCGGAGATCCGAGAGCCAGACTCGAACGGTGGGAATCCAACTGGGGGTGATCTCGTGGTTGTCGCCGAACGTGATTCGTGGTTCCAGTACTACTGGTGGCACGACGAGACGGCTGCCCCACCGTATGCCTCGGACGTCGACATTCACGCCAAACCAGGATTCGACCCGTGTGAACTGTTCCTTGGTGAGTCGGGACCGGTATCGTTGGATCCGGCTCAGGTTGGCGGCTCCCACGGCCGGACCGATCCTGAGGTCCATGGGATCTTCAGCCTTGGTGGGCCTGCGGCCCCAGATATCGACACCGATGAAATTGATGCACGGGCAGTAGCACCTACGATTACGGAACTCCTCGATATCCGTGATGTCGACGGCTCCTTTGAGGTCCAATCAGTAATCTAATCGGCAGCGATCAGAAACACCATTTGTCGGTTGGATCGGCATCAAATACCACCTACGGGCTAGTTGCTACACAGACTCGTTCACTCAGAGTTTACACAGTCTGGATTTACAACGAATGCAAAGTTGATCCGAAGAGGACCGGAGTTAAGTCTGACATCCTCCAACGTCTATAGAGTCTAATTATACATTGCAAATAATGTAAAAGCGAGAATTATACACTCCCTTATTCTCTCTGAGTCATATTATAGAGCCCCTTATTCATGCCAAACTAACCGATAAACCACGTTACTACTACGATAAACGCCGATACAGTCTCTTCACCATATATTGAAATCAGACAGGTAGGGACTGGAGAGTAAACATCCCCTAATACGTCCAGTTGAGATGAACTATCTGTCGGTTTAATATAAACTCGAAACGATAGAAATAGCGTGCATCGACGTCAGTTCCTCATCATGGGAGGTATAGGCATCAGTGGACTCGCAGGCTGTACTGGGTCCAACAGTCCAGATATCCAAGGATCCGTCTCGTCAGGAGACTCAGAACTCGCTGTTGAACTCGAACCAGTTGTCAGTGGTGTATCCTATCCTGTAGGGTACGAGCCAGTATTAGATGGAGACATGGCCTTGCTCGCTGACAAGAGTGGACGAGTGTATCTTCAGGAAGACGGCTCTCTCAACGAGGAGCCAGTACTTGACCTGAGTGAGCAGTTGACCGAAATCAAGAGTTGGGAACAAGGATTGGTCGGATTTACGCTCCATCCATCCTTCGAGTCAACTCGTCGTATCTACGTTCGATACAGCGGTACTCGCCGCGAAGGGACACCGGAGGATTACAGCCACACAGCCGTTCTCGGCGAGTTTGAGGTCCCAGAGAATTTCTCTCAGATCGACCCAAGTTCGGAACGGACGATCCTCGAAATCCCGGAACCAGGCCCTGTGCATAACGGTGGTGGGCTGGAGTTTGGACCGGAAGGGTACCTGTATATCGGTGTCGGTGACGGTGGTGGTGGCCAGTTCGACAGCGGCCCCGGTCACGCCGAAGATTGGTACGATGCTGTCGAGGGGGGCAATGGGCAGGACATTACGGAGAACCTCCATAGCAGTATTCTCCGAATCGATGTCAAGAAGACGGATGATGATCAGCCATACGGCATTCCATCGGACAATCCTCTTGTTGGGTCGTCCGGCCTCAATGAACACTATGCATGGGGGCTCCGCAACCCCTATCAAATGTCATGGACAGATGGGAAACTGATTGTCGGTGATGTGGGCCAAGATAATTTCGAAGAAATAAATATTGTCAAACCCGGTGGAAACTACGGCTGGAACGTTCGAGAAGGGCCGGGCTGCCTGTCACCAGAAACAGCAGATACCAATATCACTACATGCCCCGAAAAGACCCCTGATGGTGAGAATCTCATCGACCCAGTCGCTGGGTACGCCCATCGTGAGTCAGAAAATAGAACCACGTCAGTCATTGCTGGCTACGTCTACTCTGGAGAAGCCCTACCCACGTTGGACGGTCTGTATGTGTACGGTGACCTGTTCCGAGAAGGTCGGGGGCATATTTTTGCTGCCGATCCGAGCGAGACCGAAGATGGCCTCTGGACACAAACTGAACTCACAGTAACGACCACCGAAGGTGAACCACTCACAGAAGCTATCATCTCGTTCACGGAGGATCAAAACGGGGAGCTGTACGTGTCAACGTTCGACTTCGATGAACAGGTTGGTAGCGTTTCTAAACTCGTTCCACCGAGCTGATCATCCGTCGATCTGAGGTAAAAACACTGTAAAATCTACAGGCGAATTAGGGAATTGTAGAATATTATTTCTAATTAAGATTTAACAATGGTCAGGTAGGTACATAACTTAGGATATCACCAAGACGTCATGCAATTTATACTATTGAGTAGCCAGCTCATAACTAATTACGACATACTGAATATTACTCTTTATGAGATTTATTGACTCGTATCTCCACCCTTCAGGGTGGCCTGGATTCGTCGAACCTCACTGGTTACAGCGTCGGGTTGGAGACAATTCGATAGGCGGTTTTGATAGTATACAACTCAGAATCCGCAGGGGCTGTCAATGAGAACCTGCGAGACCGTTGGTCATACAGCTCAAGAGCTTCTTGAGGGGCGAACGTGAATCGGCGCCAACTCCTCGGGCTCATCGGAATGGCTCCGGCACCATTTCTTACGGGCTGTCTAGGAGAGACGACCCAGAGTCCTGAAGAGGTGACCCCAAGTTCGGACGACTGGAAGGAGCGAGCGGATGCCGCCATCCAAGAAAATCGAACCACTGATCTCTCTGTCACTGTTGAGGACGCTACGGGTACCCCCGTGCCAGACGCATCCGTCCACATCACGATGCAGGCCCACGAGTTCTGTTTCGGGACCGCTGTAAACGCCGTTTCCCTCACAGATCGCAGTGAGGAGGGAGATCCATACCGATCTCACTTGGATGAGCTATTCAATACGGCTGTACTCGAAAATTATCACAAGTGGAATAACTGGGAATCCGAGTCGAAGCGGGCTATCGCCAATAGCGCGACAGAGTGGTTATTAAAAAGAGGTCTAGATGTCCGAGGCCATGCAGTGCTCTGGCAACGTCTCGATAACAATACAGTACCGGATGATGTCGTTGCGAAAGTAAACTCGGACGATTCGGATCAGGCGGAGTATCTTACAGAGAGAACAACAGATCATACGTGGGACATCGTCGACGAGTATGCCGGTGAGATCACCGAATGGGAGATACTCAACGAGCACGTCTACAATCACGACATCACAGAGGCCATCACGCCCGATGTGCCGCCACAACAGTCGACACGGGTGGCCGACTGGTTCTGGACGGCCAAGGACGCAGCTCCGGAGACTGATTTTTACGTCAACGAATATAACCTCATTGCCGGTGAGTACGAGGACCATCGGACGACACTGGAGGAGTTAGTGCAATATCTCCAGTCTAGGGATGCACCGATCAATGGCCTTGGCATCCAGGGGCATTTCACCACTACCTCTGAGGCGACCAGTCCAGAGCGACTTCGCGAACTCTTCGATCGGTTTGGGTCGTTGGATGTCGACCTCAAAATAACGGAGTACGATACCTACGGCGAGGGCTGGACGGAAGCGAACGAAGCCGAACATCTCGACGTCGTGATGCGGACCGCGTTTAGCCATCCCGCAGTGGTTGGGTTCCTGATGTGGGGGTTCTGGGATGGTGCTCACTGGCAGGACAATGCACCCTTGTTTCGAACCGACTGGTCGAAGAAACCCGCCTACGAAGTGTACACTGATCTTGTCTTCAACGAGTGGTGGACCGACGAAGTAGGCACCACCGATGGAGAAGGACAGTACGAGATACAGGTCTTTCATGGCGACTATGAAATCAAAGTCACCACTGAAAACAGCTCACAGACCATTATGAAGTCGGTAGTCGACCGGGACTCAGAAAGCCTCACAGTCACCATGAACGACTCTTAGGGGTATCTAATATTGTTAGTCAGCATCGGTCTCGACGTTGGTTGTGACAGTTTGGTCTGGGACTTCTGAGGTAGGTCCAGATGTATCGGCCTTTTGTGTGACGGCGAAACTATCTGGGGGTGATACCAGTCCGTAGAGTGCACCCACCGCATTTAGCAACGAGAGTACTGGTGCAAGGGCGAAGATTACCACTGCAAACAGCGGCGGTTCGTCCATATACACACAGCCTACTGCTGCCCACGAAAGGACAACCGAGAGGAGAATCACAGAGGATGCAATGTAAAATAGGGGATAGGCCATCGTATAGTCACCTAACCCCCACCAGCTAAGGAATATTATCACTGGCAGGAAGATGGTGACCGCCCACGATGCATTGCGAAGCATAGCGATACCGTAGTATTTCGGTGGGAGGATGTTGAGTTCCGAGATTGACCCAGCAAACCAGCGTCGACGCTGATTTATCAGCGCTTTAATAGATGGGGGAGCTTGATTGCGGAACTTATCATTGCAGTACTTGAATTCTATATCTCGATTCTCAGTCGACCGCCAGACGAAACTCGTGTCTTCGACGATCGATTTGAAGTCCCACGTGATTTCGTCTTCAAGCTCTTGTCGAATTGCAATTCCGCCACCCCACGCGTACAGTGGAATATCGAACATCGAGAACGCACGCATTTCGACTTGGAAACCCATTCGGAATACTTCAACCCAGTATGCGAGTTTGGAGTCGGTCTCGAAGGGTTTCTCGCCGAACTGGATAACATCAGCATCCGGAAGACCGTCGAAATTGATGGCTTGTGTGTCCTCATCGAGATATAGAATGAATTCCCTGTTACAGGTGATGTTTCGACGGCCCCACTCCAAGGCTCGTCCCTTCTTTTCAGCTTTGCAGGTAAACGACCATGGAACGACATCAACTTCTGCACCGTCGATCGTAATCTCTTGTTCACTAATTATGTGGATATCACTCACCCCCGCGGGTAATGCATCCACTGTTTGTTGGACAACATTGGGGTTGTCCCCGATAGTTAGAATGCGAACCTGAACCTTACTCGGAGGATGTTTGATTTCTGGTGATTCGTATTTGAACCAGCCCACGTATTGCTCAAACAGCCAAAACCCTACTGTGGCCAGTGAGAGTCCGAAGAGACTCCATAAGTGTACACCGATGAGGATGTCCTCTACCATCGGTTAGGCCCTCCAACCCGACTTGCCTCTGGACGGCCGGCCTCGGAACGCGCGAGACGTCCAATTGTGGCTCTTTTGAGCTGCTCGGGACTCTGGCTTGGCTGTTGACTCTGGAGGGACGCTCCATGGAGTCTGGCTGGTAACCCGCTCTATCAGTGTCATTAGCATTTTCGACACTCATAGAAAAAATACATATTAAATTAGTAACTCACCGAATAATTTATCGATTTATTCTATATTCGTATTATAATAGCCAGTGGAACTGGACACTCTTATGATAGAGTCAGTTATTATATCACTACTTACTGCAGGTTTTGCTGTCCAATTAGAACGCCAAGAAAGCCGTAATTGAGACTGCTACCGCCGATTAGGGAATGTATATCCAGAGTATAGCAGTTTACTAATCGACAGTAGAGGTATCCTGACTCGAGTAAATAATGTTAGAAACGTCCAGTTTGGGGATAGAGCCTCAGGTCTTCTCGGAACTGTTTCGAGACGATTAGGTCGAGAAAAATAGAGATTGGTCTCTGTCCCGTTTCTTAAATTAAAATTCGTGATGGAAAACAAGTATAGATTCTGTAACACAAGAACGGAGCCTCGTTATGTCTAACGGATGCATCAAATAGGTCAAGATCCATTAAAAAATAAATCCCAATGAAAAAATAACATTACAGATTTAATATAGATAATTTACATTATGTTTATAC